>Ga0307509_10003154_pt1 | contig 25523 bp, 18 predicted proteins | sample 10_EM_MG_FD_202245 | JGI IMG/M metagenome (GOLD analysis project Ga0307509, IMG submission 202245) | Populus trichocarpa ectomycorrhiza microbial communities from riparian zone in the Pacific Northwest, United States - 10_EM | ecosystem: Host-associated > Plants > Roots > Unclassified | place... | reverse complement strand
TCGTACGGTTTCCACAGCTCCTCCGGCCTCATCGCGTTACTCATGCTCTGCTGCTCAGGAATCCACCTTGATCCTGTGCAACTCCAACCTGGATCCACCCACTAAACCTGGTGGAGAGCCGGAAATCCTCGGTGCGATCCGCTCCCAGGTGATCAATATCCAAAATATTCGGCAATAGGAGCCAGGTGCGGGCATCTGGACTGTGGGCGGTGGGACGCTCGTTGGTGCGATGAACCTCGGAATCTGATGATCCAGCCGCGGCTGAGTGCTACCGTCCATAGGCCACCCGTGGATCTCCCGAGGTCCGTGGTTTGCCAACAGGGAGCTTGCTCGCCGGAACCGCTCACCCATACTTTAGATCACAACCGGATCTGCCCGTCGCCCCACCGGGAGGTGGGATCCGGACTCCCCCCGTGAACGGTCACCGAAGCGCGCGAAATGATCCGGCTTCCTGCGTATCCGAGCGGTCTGTCCTGGCGCTCAGTCGCAGTCATTAGCAGCCCGGGAAGCACGCCGTGCCGAGCCGTGCGGCCGCCGTGGCGCGCGTCGCACCCGCGATCTCGAGCAGCCGGCCCACCGTGTCGCGCGCCAGCTGCTCGAGCTCCGGCGTGGTCGCGTACTTGGCAAGCAAGCGCTGGCCGAGTAGCTGGTGCGCGCGCTCGTCCGGCTGGATGTACTCGCGATAGATCCGCACCGTCTCGGCGTCGCCGCGCTGGTCGCAGAACGCCATGAAGTTCTCGTTGACCCCATAGGCGATCGACTCCAGCGTGAATAGCCCAGCCGCGATCCGCTCGACCGTCGTCGTCAGGCCGCGCAGATACTGGAACAGCGGATTGTCAGTCTGCGCGAAGCTGGCGACGTCGAAGCCGAGCGCCGCGAGCCGGTCGGCCACCAGCTGGAAGTGCCCGGCCTCGTCGCCGGCCTGGCGGGCGAAGGCGAGCTTGACGTCGAGCTCTCGCGTGCTCGGCATCCAGGCCGCCGCCAGCTCGCTGACGTTGATCTCGTTGGCCAGCGCGATCTGCAGCAGTTGCGTCGCATCCCCCGGTGCGTTGTCTGCCAGCGACATCCGTCCGGCGCCCACGATCGGTGCCAGCCGCTCCGACTTCCACGACTCGAGCTGTTCGACGAATCCCATGCGACGTCCATAGCACGCCGCGGCGCGAGCAACCCGATGGACGCGTCGCGCGACGTCGGCGCGCTGTCTGGGTATGCTCGCGCGGTGGCCATCGACGATGTGACGATCCGCGACGCGACGCTCGGTGATATCGACCTGATCCTGGCGTACCTGGTCAAGAAGTCGGCGTTCGATCGATCGACCGGGGCGTTTGCCGGCGAGCTCGGCACGACGCCGGCGCGGATCGCCGCGACGCTGTTCGGCGATTCGGCGTTCGCGCGCGTGGTGTTCGGCGAGCGCGGCGGTCAGCCGTGCGGGTTTGCGCTGTACTACTTCCGGTACTCGTCGTTTGCGGGACGGCCGAGCCTCTGGCTCGACGATCTGTATGTCGACGCCGAGGCGCGCAGCCTGGGCGTTGGTGCGCGCATCCTGTGGAGGTTGCGGGAGATCGCGGTCGCGGCCGATGCCACGCATCTCGGTTGGACCGCTGCCGTGCAGAACCCGCGCGGCATCGCGTTCTATCAGCGCGCGGGCGCGACGATCGTGGCGCGCGACGACGCCCAGGTGACGTTCTGGCTGACGGTCCGGGCCTGACTAGGCCGCGGCGGAGTCGCGCTGGTCGACGAGCCGCGGCGCGGGGAGCAGGGTCGGGAACTCGCGGCCGGTGCGCGGGTCGATCAGCGTGACCGCGTCCTTGTAGATCCGCGCGGTGCGGTGGAGCTCGGCGAGCGCCTTGTGGAGCGGCATCGACTGGTAGCGCTCGGGCCAGCGCTCCTGCAGCAGGGAACGCACGACGTGCGCGTGGCGCGAGCTCATCGCCGGGAACAGGTGGTGCTCGACATGGAACCCGAACCGCAGCGTCATCCATTCGATCCAGCGCGGCGCGGTGACGCTGAGGCCGCTCACCAGCGGATCGTTGACCGAGACCATGGGGCTCAGGCTGTGGTTGGTCAGGATGAACGACATGATGATGACGTTGCCGATCAGCAGCGGCAGCACGAACACGAACAGGAACGGCACGAAGCCGACGAGCGCCGCCTCGGTCGCCCACACGGCGATCCCGAGGCCGGTCTCCGCGATCGCGAGCCGGCGCTGACTCGTCGACAGAAACCCGCTCGTGGTGGCGGCGATCAGCTGATGCGCGCTCTGCACGGTGAACCCGAGGATCAGGCTCAGCCCGCCGCGCCAGCGCCGGCAGCCGAGCGAGAACGCGTTGACCAGGAACCGGATCCGGCTGCTGCCGTGGTACTCGGCGAGCGTCGGGTACATGTCCGGATCGCCGGTGAGGTTCGCCGTGGCGTGGTGAACGCGATCGTGCCACGCGATCCAGAGCCTGGGCGACACCACGAACGGCATGAAGCCGATCATGCCGACCGCGTACCGGGCGCGCTTGTTGCGCACGATGCCGCCGTGCAGCGCCTCGTGGGCGACGAACGTCAGGCACGCGAAGCTGACGCCGATCACGAGCGAGGCCAGCGGCACCACGGGCCACGGCAGCCAGCCCCAGGCGATCGCGATCGTCGCGGTCACGATCACGGCGACGTGCACGGGGACCAGCGCGAGCCGCGACCGCGCTGGCTTGAGGACGTCGGTGGGAAGCGACGATCGGAGCTCACCTACGTACTTCGAGAGCGGATACAGCGGCGACTCTCCGAGAAACTGCTCGTCACGCATTCCCTACGATGACGGAACACGCGATGACCCGGTGTCAGCGTTGGGTCACAGTCGCGTCAGGTCCGCGAGGGACGCGCGTACAGCGTCACTTCGCGGACGAGCGGCGAGCTGCGTCATCGCGTGGTCGCTGAGACGGCGCGGTGTGATCTGAGATGTCGGCCGGTGTCGGCCGCCGTGCGGTGATTCACTGCGAGTTTTTGTCACTCACGACGGCTGTTCAACCGCGGGCTGCTCCGGGATCACCGAGGGCAACGGCCGCGCGAGCGCGTCGGTGTAGCGGGTCGCGAGCTCGACGCATCCGAGGTGTGGCGCGCGGCGATCGCGGCGGTAGTGGACGTCGAGCTTGGCGCCGGTCGCGAAGCGCTCGGCGAGGTACGCGGCGAGCTCGGGCCGCGACACCACCCGGGTAGCGACGACGTGGCGCAGGCCCGTCAGCTCGGAGCGCGCGAGCTCCCACACGCGGCGGGCGGCGTCGGCCGCCCACATCGCGGATCGTTGCTCGTCCGCGACGACCGTCATGGGCAGGTTCCGACGGTGGCGGTAACGCAGCCAGTCGAGGTGGCCGTTGCGCCCACTCGCCGACGGCCCGATCCACAGGCCTGTGCGCAGGATCAAGCTGTTGGGGCGCGCGGCGATCAGGCGCTCGGCGGCGACCCGCGTCCTGCCGTACACGCTGACCGGGTCGGTCGGCGAGGCTTCGTCGTAGGGGCCGGTGTCGCCGCTGAACACATGATCGCTCGAGCAGTAGACGATCCGCGCGTCGGCCGGCGCGTGATCGATCAGCAGCTGGGTGCCATCGACGTTCACCGAGTACGCGAACTCGGGCGACTGCTCGCATTTCTCGACATCGCACACCCCGGCGCAGTGGATGATCAGGGCCGGCCGCTCGGCGGCGAACAGCTGGTACATCGCCAGCGGATCGTCGAGGTGGATGCCGCGCTCGATGCCGGCCGGCAGGTTGCGGGTGTGGCCGTTTCCGAACGCGGTCAGCGGCGCCGGTGCCGCGCGCAGGATCGACCAGCCAAGCATCGACGTGGCACCGAACAGGAAGACGTCGCCGGCGGACATGCGCTGGCTCGGGCTACCGGACGTCGACCGAGCCGGCGTGGATGAAGCGCTGGACATGCTCGTCAGTCGAGGCGCGGAGCTGCGCGGGCGAGCCGAACGCGACGATCTTGCCGCGGTACAGCATCGCGATCATGTGCGCGATCCGGAAGGTCGATGACATGTCGTGGCTGATCACGATGCTCGTGATGTCGAACTGCTCCTGGGTCTGCTGGATCATGTCGTCGATGTCGCGCGTCCGCAGCGGGTCCTGTCCGGTGGTGGGCTCGTCGTAGATCATGATCTCCGGCTTCATCACGATCGCGCGGGCGAGCCCGACGCGCTTGCGCTGGCCGGCCGAGATCTCGCTGGGCATGCGGTGCATGATGTCGCTGATGTTGAGGCGCTCGAGGATATCCACGACGCGGTCGCGGAGCTCGGAGCCATGGATCTCGCCGCGCTCGTGGAGTGGAAACGCGACATTCTCATACACGGTGAGCCAGTCGAGCAGCGCCGCGTTCTGGAACAGCAATCCGAAGTGCTTGCGCATCTCGTTGAGCGCGAGATCTTTCATCGGCACGATGTCCTGACCGAGCACGCGGATCTCGCCGCGGTCGGGTTTGAACAGGCCCATGATGTGCTTGATGATCACCGACTTGCCCGAGCCGCTGGCCCCGATGATCACGGTGGTCCGGCGCGGATAGATCGGCAGGTCGACGCCGATCAGCACGTCCTTGCCATTGAACTGCTTGTACACCCCGATCAGCTCGACCACCGGCGCGTCGGTGATCGCGGCCGGCGCCGCGGCCGGCGGGTGCTCGGTGTCATCGTCGTTGCGCGACAGCCGCGACGTGCGCGCGCCATCGACGAACGCGTGGATCGGCGGCAGCTTGCTGTGCACGAGCTGGTCGTAGCTGCCCTCGAAGATGATCTTGCCGTCGTGGAGGAACGCGACGATGTCGGCGAGCCGCTGGGTGCTCGCCATGTCGTGGCTGATGATCACCGACGTGATCTGGTACTGGTCCTTGGCCAGCGCGATCATGTCGTCGACCGCGGCGATCATGATCGGGTCGAGGCCCGTGGTCGGCTCGTCGAACAGCACGACCTCGGGGTTGGCGATCAGCGCGCGCGCCAGGCTGACGCGCTTGCGCATGCCACCCGACAGGTCGGCCGGCAGCAGCCGCTCGTTGCCGGTGAGGTTCAGGATGTTGATCAGCCCGTGGGTCAGGTCCGCGATCTCGCGGTGCGGCAGCGTCGAGTTTTCGAGCAGCGGGAACCCGACGTTCTCGTCGACGGTCAGCGCGTCGAACAGCGCGTAGTTCTGGAACAGCATGCCCATGCGCTTGCGCAGCGCGATGACCTCGAGCGGCGTGCACGTCGCGAGGTCCTTGCCGAACACCAGCACGCGGCCGGACGTCGGCTTCAGGAGGCCGATCATCAGCTTGAGCAAGATCGACTTGCCCGACCCGCTGCGCCCGACCACCACCGTGGTCTTGCCGGCGACGATCTTCAAGCTCAGGCCGCGCAGCACGTGATTGTCGCCGAACGCGACCGACACGTCGTCGAGCTCGATGACCGGCCGATCGGGATCGAGGGGCCAGCGCTCGGCGTCGGGCAGTAGCAGATTCTTGCGCTGCGCGGGCAGCGAGGCGGCGTCGGGCATGACTACGCCGTCCAGTCTCGCACGGCGCCGCCGCGATGACGACCGGCCACGGCATGGTGGCCCGATGCGTGATGCGCGCGGTCGATCGACGCGGTGGCTACTGCCACAGCCAGACGTCGTCGATGTTCAGGTGGCCGTCCGGCGCATCGTCGATCAGGACCAGCTTGGCGAGCTTGCCGCGCAGGTCGCCGATCTCCACCGCGACCGTACGCAGGCTGTCGCCGCCGGGCGCCGGGACGCTGGCGGTGCGCGCGACGGCGCCGCCGATCCACAGCTCGACGCGGAGCTTGCTGGCGTCCGAGCCACCGCCGAGCCGGAGGGTCAGGCGGGTGCCGTCGAGCGGGAACAGCGGCGAGGTCACGCGGCCGGTGGCGCGATCGCCGCCGTTCATGCTGGTGGCGAACCGGACGCCGGTGGCCCCGAGCACGAGGGACTGGCCGCGCAGCGCCTCGGTGACCGGGCCGGGCCCCCAGGCGGATCCCGAGGAGATCCAGCCGTCGGTCCAGGTCGCCCTCTCGAAGTCGAACACGACCTTGGCGTTGGCTTGCGGCGTCGCCGGGATCGCCGGGATCCAGATCGCGTCGGGGGCCACGGTGGCGCCGGTGTACAACCGCGGGCGCTCGTCGGCCGGCAACACGAAGCCCGGGCGATAGTATTGCCGGATCGCCGGTAGCTCGGATTGCAGATCTCGATTGTCGAGCACGATCGCGGCGAACCCGTGATCGCGGAGCTTGTCGTCGAGCCGCTCGATCGTGCGGGTCTGGCGCGTCGTGACGTCCTTGATGCCCATGCGATGGACGTGGGGCACCTTGCCGGCCAGCACGAGGTACCACGGGTGCGACGGCATCCAGATGTCACCGTCGATCGACTTGAGGCGCTGGATCAGCCGGCCGCCCGCGGCCACGTCGGCGGCGGTCGGGATGAAGCGCTGCGGTTGCCAGCGCGCACGGAAGCAGGTCACGGTGAGCGCGAGGGCCGCGATCCCGGCGCATCCCATGGCGAGCGCGCCGGCGGCGCGTCGGGCGCGGAACACGAGGCGCACGCAGGCGAGCACCGCCGGGATCGCCGCACCTGCCGCGAGCGCGCCGTGCAGCAGCGCGGGCATGTACGCGTTGAAATGCGCGAACTCGGTGCCCCAGCCGATCGCGCCGACGATGGTGGACGCCGCGAACGCCGCCGACCACAGCACGAACGGCTGGGCGGCGGCCGGGATGCCGCGCGCGCGGATCGCGGTCGCGGCGACCAGCGGCACCGTCGCGGCGACGACGATCGTCAGCGCCGGGAAATGCCACAGGATGTTGCCGAACGACGCGTAGAACCGGTCCATGTTGAAGTCGTGCGCGCGGTGGATCTCCGAGACGTAGATCCAGAACCAGCCCTGGGTCGCGCGGTTCAGGATCCAGCTGCCGCCGAGGCCGAGCAGGCCGGCCATCGCGGCGTAGGTCGGCGCGCGCCGCCAGTTCATCGCGACGACGATCATGCCGCCGAGCGCGACGTAGAAGATCCCGGTCTGCTTGCAGAAGAATGCCAGCGCCATGACGGCCGCGCCGGCGGCGACCTTGCCGTGGCCGAGGATACCGTCGTCGCGCCGGGCCCAGGCAGGCAGGCCGGCGATCCCGGCGGTGACCATGAACAGGAAGAACGTGTCGGCGCGGACCAGATCGTACCAGCCCTCGACGTAGGGGTAGCTCGCCGCGAACAGCCCGAGGCCGAGCACGGCGCCGACCATGGCCTGGAGGCGATGCTCGCGTGCGCTCACGAACGAGGCCACGGCGATGCCGGCGATGCCAACCAGGCCGAGGATCGAGATCATGCGGCCGAGCAGGTACGATGGTCCGGCCGGGCCGCCGAATAGCCCGCTGAACAGCGCGAGCAGCGTCGGGTACAGCGGCGTGTAGAGGTAGGGAATGAAGTCGACGTTCGGCGCGACGTAGATGCCGTCGCCGTGGCGGATGCGCAGCGCGTGGTGCAGCAGGCCGCCCTCCATCCACTCGAGGTCGTAGGGGTAGCCGGCGCGCCCGGCGATCGCCTGGATCAGGAGACCGATCTGGTACACCGCCGGGAGCGCGATCACGAGCCACGCCACGACCTCGACGAGCTGGCCGATCGGGATATGGCGCCGGGGGGCGGGTGGCCGCGCGACGGGTCCTGCGGCGGGGCGGGGCTCCACGACGATCGCGGTCGGCAGCTGTTCGGGGGAGACGTCGGGGCTCACGGCGATACCTCGAGCTCGGTGGCGGCGACCGCATCATCGACGATCTTGGCGTGCGGCGCGCGGGCCCTGGCACGGCCGGAGGCGGGATTCGACGCATCGAACATGCCCGCCCACACGGTGTAGCGCCCGGGAGCCGCTGTACGCGGCACCACGACCGTGGTCGTGTAGCGAATGAACTGACCCGCACGCCACCACTCGAACGGCCGCACGGGCCGGTGATCGGCATTGATGAACTGCTTGTTCGGCCCCTCGAGGTGCACGAACATCTTCCAGCCCGGCGCGACCGCGCCGCGGGCCTCGAACGTCCAGGTCAGCGCGATCGACTCGCCCGGCCTTGCGCGCGGTGGCGCCAAGGCCGCGAGCAGCCGCACCGAGTCGCCCAGGTCGGCGTCGAGCGGCGCCGCGATCGGCGGACGCGCGGACAGCAGCGCGTCCGCCGCGCCCGGCGGGATCTGCCCGGCATCGAACCACTGGGCGACGGTGCGGCGCGGCGCGGCGCACTCGTCGTCGTCGCCCGCGAGGTCGTGGGTCTCGAGCGGATCGCGATCGATGCGATAGACCTCCCAGCTGGTATCGGGGCTGACGTTGTAGATCACGTGACAGCGCGCGTCGACGCCGGCGCGCATCTCGTGATTGCCCTCGTATGCCAGCTGCTGGAAGATCGTGCGCGGTGGGTCGGCGCCGGCGAGCACGTCGACCAGCGAACGCCCCATCATGTCGGGATCGGGGGCGCCGCCGGCGAGATTGACCAGGGTCGGCAGGATGTCGATGTGGCCGGCCGGCGTCGCGGCGCGGCGGGGCGGGAGGCCGGGGACGCGAATGATCAACGGCACCTTGGTCTGCGCCGCGTACAGGTGATAGCCGTGCAGCTCGATGCCGTGCTCGCCGAAGCCCTCGCCGTGATCGCCGGTGACCACGATGACGGTCTTGTCGTAGAGCCCCTTCGCGCGCAGCTCGTCGAGCAAGCGCCCGATGTGGAGATCGGTGTAGCGCAGCTCGCCGTCGTACAGCGCGACGCGATCGGCGCCGAACGACGGGATCTCGGCGTGCGGCTCGTAGGCGTAATGCGGATCATAGTAGTGGACCCACAGAAACCACCGATCGGCGGCGTGGCGATCGACGAACCGGATCGCCTTGTCGGTCTGCTCCTTCGACGAGCTGCCGCGGGTCTGCTCGGGACCGGCCCCGGGCACGCCGGCGTGGAGCCGCGCGTCCTCGTTGTCGTACTCGGCGAAGCCCTGATCCATGTGGCGGTTGCGATCGAAGTACCAGTAGTTGGTGATCGCGCCGGTGACAAAGCCAAGCGGTGCGAGCGCCTCGGCGATCGTGGTTGCCTTGGGCAGAAGTCCCGGCCAGCCCTCGATCGAGGTGTCGTAGTAGACGTCGAGCGGCAGCCGGCCGGTCAAGATCGCCGGCATCGAGTAGCGCGTCGACGGCGCGTGGGCCCAGCCGTGCTCGAACACGGTCGCGCCGCGCGCCATCGCGTCGAGGTTGGGCGAGGTCGGCCGGCCGTAGCCGTACATGCCGAGGTGGTCGGCGCGCGTCGTATCGATCGTCAGCAGCAGGACGTTGGCGTCGCTCGGGACGCCGGGCGGGACCGGGCGGAACGCGAGATCGGCGGGCGGATGCGCGGAGGTGGCGTCACCGCCGATGCAGTTCTGGTCGATGCCGTCGTCGGGGATCTCGGCGGCGCCGGGGTGGATGCTCGGATCGCTGTCGTCGCAATCGCCGCCGCCGAGGAACCGCGCGTAGCCGTCATGATCGCGGTCGAACGCGCGGCGCAGCGCATGCGCGATCGGTCCGCCGAGGCCGGTATACGCGGCGGCGGCCTTGATCACCGCGCCCGAGCCGCCGGTCGCGAGCACGAGCCAGCCAAGCACCAGGGGCGACGCGGCCCACGCGGCGCGCCGGGGCCAGCGGCGAGCCGCGTCGAGGCGAGCCACGGCGGCGCGCCCCGGACGCAGCGTGGCTGCGGCGAGCACCGCGGCGAGCGCGATCACGATCGGCGGGCGCAGCGGTAGCTGGCGGGCGGTCTCCCAGTCGCGCGCGGCCCACCCCGCGGCCGCGATGGCGAGCATCGCGCCAAGCGCCGCGCATGGCGCCCACACCGACGACACGAACCGGACGCGCGTGGCCAGCCGGGCGAGCCCAACCTCGACGCCGCGGGCGATGGCGAAGCCGATCGGGGCGGCGATCGCCAGCGCCGCGATCGCGGCGACCATCGCGACCGCGACCTCGAGTGGGATGACATGGCGGTTGGTGACGAACTTCACGGTCCACCGGAACGCGATCACCAGCGCGGCGGCCGCACAGGGGATCCCCGCGATCACCAGCGACAGCCCGACCACCGTGGTGCGGGGATCTCGCGCACGCCGGGCTCGATGATCGTCGAACGCGAAGCGCGCCAGGTCGCCGAGCCGGGTCCCGCGCGCCAGCCACAGCCAGGCCGCCGCGAGGAGGAGGCCGGCGCTCGCGCAGGCGAACGCGTAGCTCGTCGCGGCGAACGCCACATAGCGGAGCCGGCCGGCGACGCCGGGCACGAACTGCGCAGCCGGCGTCCACGACCACAGCGCATCGATCGCACCGGTCGCGAGTCCGGTCAGCGCACCGGTCAGCGCTCCGACGCCGATCACGTCGCCGAACGAACGCAACGCCGGCTCGCGAACGGACTGCTCGGGTTCGCCGGACTCCATTGTGCGGCGATAGCGTACACCGCTATCGGGAGCCGTCGCAGGCGTCTCGCGCGATCCCTCCCGATGTGGTGCGCCACCGCGCCTTGCCCCACACACCGCCACGTCGGTGAAACGCAGCACGCTGCGGCAACACGTACCTCGCCGCGATCGTCCTCCATGATAGATTGTCGAGCTTCGTGAGGATGCCCTGGATGTCTGGGAGGATCGTAGTCATCTCCTTGGTGGCTTGCGGGCACGCGCGCCCGGAGTCGTCCGCACCGCCGGTATCGTCCAAGCCGGTGGTCCAGCTCGCGGTGATCCCGGCGGAGAGCGATGCGTTTCCGGAGGCCGCGCGCGCGCTGAGCGCATCGCTCGCCCGCGCCAAGATCACCGGGATCGACGAGACCAAGGTCTCGAAGGTCTCGCTCGAGGTCGTGCAGCTCTCGGTCGAGTGTGTCGAGGCGACCCGCGCCTGCTACGAGGCGATCGGCCGGTCGATGTCGGCGAACCGGCTGCTGTTCGCGCGGATCGACAACGGCGCGACCAAGCGCGCCCTGAAAGTGACGGTCACGCTGTTCGACGTCGATGCGAAGACCGAGATGCGAACCGCCGAAAAACTGTTTGCTACTGAGGACGAGGCCACCACCGGTGCCGCCGCCCTCGTCTACGAGGTGACGCGATGATGAAGCCAGCAGCAGGGAAGACTCCGGCGGCCGGTGTCGGCGTGGTCGAGATGGATGCGATCGACGGAACAGAATGGGAGCGCGGCCAGCGCACGCCGCTGGAGTCCGATGCCAACCTCGCGGCGCTGGTCAAGAAGAGCGCGAAGGAGGTCGAGCCGCCGGCTGCGGACGCTGCGCGCAAGAACGTGGTGACGCGCGCGCCGACGGTACCGCCGCTCAATCGGCCGCCGCGTGCGAGTGATTCCCGCAGCGGGATGCCGGCGATGCCCGCGGTTCCGGACCAGCGAGCGAAGCCGGCCAAGCAGCCACCCCCGGTGCCGACGACCCCGCCGCGGTCCAGCGCCGCTGCGCCGGTAGCCGTGCCAGCCGTGATGCCAGCGCCGGCACCGCCGGGGGCCAAAAAACAGCGTCGTGCGAGCGCCGCTGATCCCCAGACACCCGGGCTGCCGAAGCCGCGCGCCGGCACCGCCAATCCGGCGGGACCGCTGCCCGGGATGCCGGTCGTACATGGCAGCACAGAGATTCCCGTGATGCCGGCGCCCACGCCTCCGGGGCCCGCCGGCACGTCCGCGATTGCGCTTGACCCGGAGCGCCGCGGATCTGCGAGCGGCGGCCCACGGGCACAGCCGGCACCGAGCCCGGGCGCCGCGGGTGCCGATGCCTTCGGAGCGGTTGCTGACGAGACCGCGTTCCGGTCGTCATCGCGGTCCCCGAGCCCGAGCGGCTTGGGCGCGACCGATGCGTTCGGGGCGGTTGCCGACGAGACCGCGTTCCGGCCGAACCTGCGGTCGCCGAGCACGAGCGCCTCGGGCGCGGATGCGTTCGGGGCTGCCGACGAAACGGCGTTCCGGCCGAACCTGCGGCCGCAGAACCCGAACACCTCGGGTGCGAAGGATGCGTTCGGGGCGGTTGCCGACGAGACGGCGTTCCGGTCGAACGTGCGGTCGCCGAGCACGAGCGTTCCGGACGGAACCGGTCCGTTCGGGTCGGTGACGGACGAAACCGCGCTCTATTCGGCTCCGCAGCCCGGATCGCAACCGCTCGACGAGGCCGCGTTCCGGTCCGCGCCGCGACAGCCGCAGCCGCAGCCGCACGAGAGCGCGTACCACGCCTCACAGCCACCGACAGCCGCGTCGCCGCCTTCGTTGCTGTCGCGGCCGCCCAACGAAGCCGCGTACCACACCGGGCTGCCGCAGTCGCCCGACGCCGCGATCCGTCCGGCGCCGCGGGCAGCGACGTCGCCCGCGCCAGTGCCGCCGTCGTATGACAACGTGTTTCGCGTCGCGCGCCAGGCCGTGCTGGACGACACCGCGTACCCATCACACGCGCAGACCCAGGTGCTGCCTTCGGGGGCATTCCAGGTGGCGCGCTCGCAGCCTCCGCTGTCGTCGCCGGCGAGCTTCGCCGAGCCGAGCTCGGTCCCGCTGCCGCTGCCGGCGCCCGTCGAGTCGGCGCCGATCCGGTACCCCCGATCGAGCGACGACCGCGGCGCACCTCCTACCCTCGAGACCCGGGCAAGCGCCCGGCGCCGCGTCACCGAGACCGGCGGCTCGCTGGCCGGGTTGTCGATGTTGTCGTTGTCGTCGTCGCCGCCCTCGCGGCGGATGCTGCTGTGGTGCGGCGCCGCGGTGAGCTGCGTCGCGCTGGCAGCGATCGTCGTGTTCGCGAGCCGCCGACCGTCGGACCCGAGCTCGCCCGTGGCGCAGGTCGACGACAGCGCCCAGGCACCGGCCGCGGCCGCCCGGCGAGCCGACGCGCCGCCGGCATCGGTCGAGCCGTCCGCGTCGGTCGATCCGCCGGCATCGGTGGAGTCGGCTCGCGCGCAGGACGTGCCGCCCGCCGTCCAGCCCACGCCTGTCGAGCCTGCCGCCACAGCCGCGGCAAACCGAACGGTCAAACGGTTCGGCGGCAAGAAGATCGTCGTCGAGTACAACGAGCGTCCGAGCGAAGTGGCGCCTGGGCTCGTGGCCCAGGAGGCCGAGGATCCGGCGATCGGTCGGGCGCGCAGCGCGTATGTCAGCGGCAACAAGAAGCTGTTTGCGGGCGACGTCGCGGGCGCGATCGTTGCCTATCACATGTCGCTCGACCTGTACCCCGGCTACGTCGGCGGCTATCGCGGCCTCGGCCTGGCGTATGCTCAGCTTGGTGACAGCCAGAAGGCGCTCGAGGCGCTCACGACGTACCTGGCCACGGTGCCCAACGCCAGAGATGCCCCGCTGATCAAGAAGCGAATCGCTCGCCTGCAAGACAAGTAGCGTCCGTCGGGCGCTGCTGCGAGCAGCGCGCAGGTGGTTGTGGGCCGCGTGGGGAGTGTGTCGGCGCGGGGATGGCCGCCGGGCGACGCCTCGAGTATTTTGCGGACGATGATCGCCGCACGTCACCGGTTCGCGAGCGGGCGTGGCCACGTCTGATCAGGCCACCGCAGGGCCGTTGCGCGCGCGCTGGCTGCTGCTCGGCGCCGCCGCGATCGTCCTGGTCGTCCATTCGCTCGCCTACAACTTCGTCACCGACGACGCGTACATCTCGTTCGTGTTCTCGCGCAACCTCGCCGAGCACGGCGAGCTGACGTTCAACCTCGGCCACCCCGTCGAGGGCTACACGAACTTTTTGTGGACGTTCGTGCTGGGGATCGGGATGCTGGTCGGGATCTCTCCCGCGGTGTCGTCGCGCGTGCTCGGGGCCGCGTGCGCGCTCGCGACGCTCTATGTCGCGTTCCGGATCGTCGAGCGTGCGCTGGGCCGCAGGACGCCGTGGGCCGGCGTGCCCCCGGTCCTGCTCGCGTGCTCGTCGGGGTTCGCGTGCTGGACCTCGGGCGGGCTCGAGACCCAGCTGTACACGCTGCTGGTCACCGCGGCGCAGGGCGCGCTGGTCGCCGCGGCCAGCGATCCCCGCGCGCTGCACCGGCTTGGCGTGCTGCTCGCGCTGGCGTCGATGACCCGGCCCGAAGGCCCGATGGTCGCCGCGGTGTTCGGTGCGGTCTGGGCCGGTCGCGCGTTGATCGGGTGGCTGGCGCGCCGGCGCCGGGCGATCCCGACCGGTGACGCGCGGCCCTGGCGGTTCGCGCACGAAGCGCGCGCCGTCGCGTGGTTCCTCGCGCTCTGGGCCCCCTGGTTCGCGTGGCGCTGGTGGTACTACGGCTGGCCGTTCCCCAACACGTACTACGTCAAGGCGACCGGGCCGTGGGTCAGCCCCGATCTGCCGCACCAGATGACGAGCAACGGCCTGTACTACGTCTGGGTCTGGCTCCGGCAGACCGGTCTCCTCTATGCGCTACCGGTTGCGCTGGTCGGCCTGGTCGCCGCGCGGCCGCGCACGCCGCGCTTCGTCCTGACCGTCACCTGTGCGGTGTTCGCCGCGGTCTACCTGACCTACGCGATCAGCGTGGGGGGCGACTTCATGGGCCTGCATCGCTTCATCATGCCGATGTTCGTGGTCGCGGCGCTCGCGGTGACGCTGGGCGCGGAAGCGATCGCCGGCTGGATCGGGCGCATCGCGGCGCGCCGGAACTGGGCGAATCGGGCGAATGCGGCGGATGTCGCGAGTGAGGCGGGTGCCGCGAACGCGGTGAGTACGGCGGACGCCGCGAATGCTGCGGATACCGCGAACGTGGCGAATGTGGTGAGCGGTACCGAGGGCGGGGTGCGGCTGGGTGCGGTGGTCGGCGCGGTGATCTCGGCCGGCCTGGTCGGTGGGTTCGCCGTATCCCAGCTCGCGCTGACCCGGACATCGCTGCGGCCGGACAACCTCGTGAACGACCGCGGGATCGACACACCCGCGTTCCTGATCGTCTACACCGAGGATCGGGCGGCGATCGGGCGCGCGATGAACCGGTGCTTTCGCGACGACGACTTCTCGATCGTCGGCGGCGCGGGCGCGCAGCCGTACTTCGGCCGGATGCGCGGCATCGACGTGTTCGGGTTGGTCTCGGAGCCGATCGCACACGACGAGCCGCGGGTCCGTGCGCGGGCAGGGCACACCAAGTTCGGTTCCGATCGCGTGCTGGCGGCGTACGATCCGACGTTCGTGTTCAGCTGCTACCAGATCCACGCGCAGCCGGCCCAGCCCGCGCTGCCGTGCGCGGGGTTCTGGCTGGCGCGCGGTTTCGAACCGATCACGATGCACATCCCGGGGATGCGCGAGCACGGCGAGTACTACACGTTCCTGGCCAAGAAGACGCGCAACTTCCAGTGCCCCGGCCGCGTGCGCTGAACAACCAAGACCAACTCGTGTCGACAGGCCTGTGGCCTCGACGCCCGCCTCGTCCGTGCAGGCGGCCCAGTAGTCGCCGAGCTGGCGCTCAGCCGGCGTACGGCCCGCCGACGCCGCGCGCTCCAGAACAGCTCCATCGCGCGGACGTCGTCACTTGAAGATCTGGACCGATACCTTCTTGCTGTCGGGCTCGTCGGGCCTCAGGTAGAGGCCGCGCTGCAGCACCACCATCACGTCGTCCCACGACGCGCACGACACGATGCCGGACTTCTCGGTCTCGGCGACCTTGAGAATCAGGGTCTTCGCCTTGCGCACGATATGCACGCTCATCGCGTGGTCGTCGGTGTAGATCTGCGCGAAGCCGTCCATGTTCCTGGTGCCGATCTGCGCCTGGATCTCCTCCACCACGGCCCGGCCGGCGGATTTCTTGGTGACCTGGATGTCGGCTTTGCGGCTGCCGCCCGGCGCCTGGTCCATCGGCAGCTCGCTGGCATGCACCGAGTCGGGCACCTTGCCGTAGCCGGACTGGGCCTCGACCTTGTCCATCGCCTGCCACGCGGACTTCAGCAGCAGCACGCACTCCTGGGCACCGCGGCCGGACTTGCACCACTCGACCTGCGACGCGATGTGCTTGTTGAGCTGGTCGAGCGCAGCGCCCGACGAGGTGTGGGCCGGCGGAGGCGTCCAGGACTGCACGGCGCCCCACAGATCCTCGAGCCACCCCGCGTGGTTCTTGTGAATCTCGACCCACCCGGCGCACAGGCCATTGAGATCGACCTGAGTGTACCAGCTGGCGGTCGCCGCATCCGCGTGCGTGGCGTCGCCGTCACGCTGCTTGCGAACCAGCTCGCAGATCTGCCGCAGCTTGGACTGAATGGCGTCCTGTGAGCCCTCCGGGTCCGGCCCGTCCACATCCGCCGGGGTGTCCTTGACCTTGGTGTCCTTGACCTTGGTGTCCTTGACCTTGCTGCCCTTGCCGCCCTTGCGCTGGACCCCGGTGCCCGCGCCACCGCCGCCCGCCATCGCATCGAGCAGCCCCTCGGCGCTCTTGCCCTGCACCACCGCATCGGCGACCGCGTCGGCGTGGTGCTCGTAGCGATCCCCGACCTCGCCGACCCCGCCGCCCTTGAGCTGGACGCCGCCGCGCTGCTGGACCACGTGGGCGGCCTCGTGCGCCACGGTGTGGAGATCGGTGCCGGCGCCCAGCACGACGTGGTTGCCGGTCGCGTAGGCCTCGGCGCCCATCGCGCTTGCGCTCGCCCCCGCTTCGGGGCCCGTGTGCGCCTTGATCCCCGAGATGTCGTGGCGGCCGAACAGTTGCTGGATGCGTTCAGCGTGCGGCAGCGGAGATGCCGACGTTGCGATGCCGCGCTGGGCGCTCGCGTGGACCGCTGCGGTGTCCGGCTCGGCGCTGGCCGCCTTGCGCTGCACCCTGCCGAACAGGTCGTGGATGGTCGGTCGCGGCCCGCTCGGTATCGCTGGTGTCGGCGCGCTCGACTCCGCCTTCTGCTGGACCGGCTCGCTCGCCGGCGGAAACATTCCCGGCCCGCTCGCTGGCAGCATCTCCACCAGCGTCCGCTTACTCGGCGCGAGGCCGGCGGCAGGCGCTTCTTTGTCCTGGTTCCACGTGCTCGACCGCTTGTCTCCGAAGTCACGCACTGTCCGTCCTCCTGGAGCGGCAGACCCTGCCGCGGTGCAACTATCCGGCATCCGCGTGGGTAGGAGCAAGGTCGTTCGGTCCTGGCCCGTGGCCCGCCCGTGGCCAGGTTGCGGCGCGCATCGCGGACGCAGGCTCGCGAGTACGGCAAGACCACGGCGGTGGGCCCAGCATGCTGTCGATGTCGCCCCAAGACGAGAAGAAATTCCGACGGCGGCAAGCCCCATCTCACGTCCGACAGCCCCCGGATGCAGCGGCATCGCGATCGCGTCGATGACGTCGTCGAACAGCGGGACGCCGCCAAGGGTCCGGTCTGTCATGCGGCGCGCAGCTCGCCCTCCAGAACACCGGCGAGATCCATCGCATCGTCCACATCGTCGTGGATCGTGCGATCGAGAGCCGTCCTCGCCGGAAGGGGCAATCTCTGATCGGGGGCGCCTGTCGGAGTCGGGCTGCGGTAGGCTCCGCAGGTCGTGACGATCGGCTCGGAGCACCAGCGGGGAACCGTCTCGTAGTGCGCGGGATGCTGCCGATCACTCACGAGCGGCTCGCCGGGGTGCCGGGATCGCGCGGCGTGGCGCGGCTGTGGGGCGTGATCCCGGTCGTGGTCATCCTCGGGCTGCTCGGCATCCGCGCGTGCGCGACGACGGCGCCGCTCGATCGGCTGGCCGCCGCCGCGGTCGAGCCCAAGGATCCGCCGCGGACCACCGCGCGCGCCGGGTCGATCTTCGTCGCGCGCGGCGGCCCGGTGATCATCGGGTTTCAGAGCGACGGCGACGCGCGGCTGGTGTTTGCCGGCCACGAGGTCCGCGGCAGCGGTCTGGTCAAGAGCCGGATCATCGTGCCGCACGGCCCGGCCGCGCTGCGGTTCGCCGCGCCCGCGGGGGCGCGCCTGGTGTGGAGCCCGGTCGGCCGCCGCGGCGATCCCGAGTACGTATCGGCGAGCTCGCTGTCGCCCGATCCGCCGGCCCACGCGGCGTTCGAGGCGCCGGGCACGGCGCGGCTCGACGGCGGCATTGCGCTCGGGCTGCTGGTCACCGCGGTCGCCACGCTGTGCGTGCTCGCGCGCCGCCGGCTCGCCGCCGTGCCGCGCGCGACCTGGCTGGCGATGGCGATCGTGTTCGCCGTCGGGGTGACCGTGCGCTGGATCGACCTCGGCGGGTTCGGGCAGGCCTGGGACGAGGACGTCAACTGGGCCGCGGGCCGCAACTACGTGACCAACGTCGTCGGCCTCGACTTCGCCGCGCGGTCGTGGGGCTGGAACTTCGAGCACCCGCCGGTCATGAAGCTGCTCGACGGCATCGGCGCGCAGCTCGCCGACAGCCTCGGACCGGCGCGCGCGCTGTCCGCGATCTGGGGCGCCCTCGGTTGCGCGCTGCTCGTCCCGATCGGCGCCCGGCTGTTCCGGCCGCGGGTCGGCCTGCTCGCGGGCGCGATCGCGACGCTGTTGCCGCCGATGGTCGCGCATGGCCAGATCGTCGGCCACGAATCGCCGACGGTGCTGTGGTGGGCGCTGACGATCCTGCTCGCGCTCGGCGTGCATGACTACCTGTCGCCGGACGATCAGCGGGCCGCGGCGATGCTGCGCGTCCGGCTCGCGTGGGTCGGGGCCGCGATCGGGGTCGCGATCGGCTCGCGGTTCATCAACGGCCTGCTCGGCCCGCTGTGCGCGGTGATCGTCGTGGTCCAGGCGCCGCCGCGGTGGCGCCGCGACACGCTGATCTGGGGCGCGATCGCGATGCCGATCGCGGCGGTGGTGACGCTCTATGCCGTGTGGCCGCGGCTGTGGGCGCATCCGCTGGCCGCGCTGGCCGCGTCGTTTCACAAGCTGGACACCAACCACGCGCCGGAGACGTTCCTCGGGGCCATCACCAGCCATCCGCCCGCGTACTACTTCGCGGTCTACCTCGTCGCGACCTTGCCAGTCGGCGTGCTCGCGGGCGCCGCGCTCGGGGCCGTGCGGATGATCCGCGTGCGCAACCGCAGCGCGTTGATCATGGCGTGCTGGCTCGTGATCCCGCTCGGCGTCGCGCTGTCGCCGGTGCGCCAGGACGGCGTGCGCTACGTCATGCCGTGCGTGCTGGCGCTGGCGATGCTTGCCGCGGCGGGTGCCGACCAGCTCGCCGTGTGGGCCCGGGTTCGCGCCGCGTTCCCTGCGATCGCGGTCCTCACGGTGCTCTACCTCGGCGCCACGCTCGCCCGGATTCACCCGTACTACCTGGACTACTTCGGCGAGCACACCGGTGGGGTGGCCAGGGTCGCCGCGCGCGGGTCGTTCGAGACCGCGTGGTGGGGCGAAGGCGTCGATCGCGCGGTCGCCTACGTCAACGAGCACGCCGCGCTCGGCGCCCGCGTCGATCGCAAGTGCATCGCGCCGTCCCACCTCGCCTGGTTCCGCGAAGATCTATGGGCGGCGATGACCGAGGTGGCGACCGAGGCGACCTGGATCGTGAGCTACGCCCCGGACTGTTGCCATTGCGCGGTTCCGGCCGATGCCCGCGAGGTCTTCACGGTGACCGCCGATGGCGCCGTGCTCGCCGCCGTGTACCAGCGGCCCTAGGCGAGCGAGGGCGAGCCGCGCGTTCCGCGAGCCGGGCGTTTCGCGAGGCGATCGATGCGAGGACGACGTATGAACACGCGGCCGCCTCGCTAGCGCGTACGGCCGGCGCCTTGTGGTTTGCTGTACGCACGAACCGCCGTCATCACCACTTCGTCGCCTCGCGGTCGTGGCCGTGTCCTCGAAGTCTCGCGGCGCGGGGCGCATTGCGATCAGCGACCCGGCATGCTCACTGACAGACATGGACTTCGTCTTCATGTTGACTCGGTCGGATCAGACGGTCCCCGACTGCCTCGAGGTGTTCGACGAGATCCGGCCGTTGGGCTTGACCCACATCGGCTTCAAGGACGTCGGCGTCCCACCCGACGTGCTGGCCAAGCTCGATCGCCGGATCAAGGAGTCAGGTGCCACCAGCTACATGGAGGTCGTGAGCACGTCGAGCGAGGCCAGCCTGCGCTCGGCGCGCGTGGCCCGCGATCTCGGCGTCGACCGCTTGCTCGGTGGGACGCAGGTCGAGGCGGTGCTCGAGATCCTGGCCGGCAGCAAGGTGCGCTACCTGCCGTTTCCTGGGCGGCCGTTCGATCATCCGACCAAGCTCGGCGGCACCGCGCAGCAGATCGAGGACGACTGCCGCCGGTTCCAGGCGCTGGGCTGCGCCGGCGTCGACCTGCTCGCGTACCGGGCGACCGAGGCCGATCCGCTCGACCTGGTGCGCGCCGCGCGGCGCGGGACCTCTGGCACGTTGCTGGTCGCCGGCAGCGTCCAGCGGCCCGAGCAGATCCGGGCGCTGGCCGCCGCCGGTGCCGACGCCTTCACCATCGGCTCTGCCGCGCTCGATGGCTCGTTCGCGCCGCGGATGGGCTCGTTGCGCTCGCAGCTGAGAGCGGTCCTCGATGCCTGTCGATGACCCCGGCGATCCGATCGCGCGGCTGCTCGCTGGACGTTATCTAGATCCCGATACCGGCGAGCCGCTCGCCGCCACGGCGCGCTCGATCGCCATCGAGGACACGCTCGACGGCCGCGAGGTCGACCTCGTCGCCGCGCTGGGCCTGGGCGGCCACCTCGCGATGGTCGCCGACGAAGCCACGTTCGCGGCGCTGGGCCACCGCGTCGAGCGCGCCCTGGCGTCGCGGTTCGCGGTCCAGCGAATCGTGCTGCCGCGCGACGTCCATGCCGACACCACCACGCTGGCGCGCCTGGTCGGCGCGCTCGATCCGCGCACCGACGCGGTCGTCGCGGTCGGCTCGGGGACGATCAACGATCTGTGCAAGCTGGCGGCGCTCGGCCGCGGCTGCCCGCAGCTGGTGTTCGCCACCGCGCCGTCGATGAACGGCTACACGTCGGTGAGCGCGTCGATCACCGACGCCGGCCTCAAGCGCTCGGTGCGCGCGGCGACCCCGGTCGGCGTGTTCTTCGATCTCGGCGTGCTGGCCGCCGCGCCGGCCCGCCTGATCCGCGCCGGGCTCGGCGACAGCGTGTGCCGGCCGACCGCCCAGGCCGATTGGCTGCTCGCCCACCTGCTGCTCGATCGTCCGTACCGCGAGGCGCCGTTTGCGCTTTTGGCCGGCGATGAAGCCGCGCTGTTGACGCAGGCGAGGGCGCTCTTGGCCGGCGACCTCTCGGTGATGCGGCACCTGGTGCGCACGCTGGTGCTGTCGGGGTTCGGCATGACGCTGTCGGGCGGCAGCTATCCGGCGAGCCAGGGCGAGCACCTGCTCAGCCACTACGTCGACATGATGAAGCCACCCGAGGTGCCGGTCGCGCTGCACGGCGAGCAGATCGGCGTGTGCTCGCTCGCGATGGCGCGGCTGCAAGAGGCCATCCTCGCGCGCGACGCGCCGCCGGTGCTCCACGCGACCACGGCGACGCGCGCCGAGCTGCAGCAGCACTTCGGCGCCGAGCGCGGCGACGCGTGCTGGCGGGAGATCGAGCCCAAGCGGTTTGGCCGCGACCGGATCGACGCCCTGAACGCGCGGCTCGCCGCCGGCTGGGACGCGATGCGCGGGCGGATCGAGGCGGTCACGCTCGGCAGCGCGTACATGACCGGCGTGCTGGTCGCCGCGGGCGCGCCGATCACCCCCGAAGAGCTCGGCTGGCCGCGCTCGCTGTTCGACGACGCGATGGCGCACGCCCGCGAGATCCGCGATCGCTACACCTTCCTCGACTTCGCCGCCGATCTCGCGGCGTGAGGACGGCGAGTCCCGAGCCGACGAGCCGATCCATAACGCGCGCCGCCTGCGCTGCGCCAGCAAGCAGCGCTGCGCCAGCAAGCCCTGAGCTGTCAATCACGGCACGCGCACGCTGCCAGACGCATCTGATAACTGCGCGCGCGAAGCGTCGGCCTGAGAACGTGGTCGAAGCTGCGATTGCGTAGCCCCGGCCACATATGCGCCGGAGTCGCACCACCTTCCTCACCCGGGAATGCGCTCGGTGCCGCTTGTACGCGCCTGCGCAGCCTGGATATATTGCCCGTCATGAGTGGCGGGTCGGCGGAAAACGGGCGGCGATTGCGCTTGTCATGTTCGCGGTTGCCTCCTGGACCGGCGAGGACGACGCAAGGCGGCGATGCAGGAGGCCGCGTAGTCTGGGCTGTGAACCCAGCGCACGGCATGCTGCCACTGCCTGCCATTGCGGCGTTTTGTCGCGGGTTTGCACCATAGAGATACCTAGCAGACTCACATGCGAGCAAGGGGAGAGCACCGATGGCGCACGACTATCACCGCAGCAATGGAGATCCCGAGGCAAGCACGAGCGTCACCGGATCGGTCGGCGCGCCGGGGAAACGCACGCTCATCGAGGGGCTGTTCGTAGGTGTCGCACCGGTGCAGCGCAAGGCCGACGGAGCAGCGACCGAAGGCCCCGTACATGAGGCAGCTCAGCGCGGCGTCGCCGGTGGCGGATCTGCGCTGCCGCATCGCGACATCATCCAGAGTCTGTTCGGCCGGCACGACGTGAGCAAGATCCAGGCGCACACCGGCGAGGCAGCCGCGCGAGCGAGCACCGAGATCGGAGCCGAAGCGTACGCCACTGGTAACCATGTCGCATTCGCCGGCGTGCCCGATCTGCGAACCACCGCGCACGAGGCAGCCCACGTCGTGCAACAGCGCGCCGGCGTACACCTCAAGGGCGGCGTCGGCGAGACCGGCGACGCCTACGAGCGCAACGCAGACGAGGTCGCCGATCGCGTCGTGCGCGGCGAGAGCGCTGCCGATCTGCTGCCGGGCGGCGGATCGTCGCCAGGGTCCGCGGTGCAGCGGAGCGACGCGAGTGGGGCGCTCCAACGCAAGGACGGCAAGCAGGGGCCTCGCGGACCGCAGGGGCCCCAGGGCCAAAAGGGCGAGACAGGCGACAAGGGCGAGACAGGCGACAAGGGCGATAAGGGCGACAAGGGCGACCCTGGAGAGAGCTACGATGCTGCCTATTGGGGAAACTTCAATGGGCTCATGAGCAAGGCAGCCGGCGTCTGGAGCGACATCGCGCAGCAGCAGAAGCTCGCCATTGAGGCCACCCAAAACGAGGTCGAGAAACCGAAGAAGCCCACCATCGCAGATGCCATCCTCGAAGCGCTGATCATCGGCGCGCTGCAAGCCGCGACCGGTGGAATCGCCGGTTTCGTGGCCGGCAGAATCACCGCGGCAGTGGAAAAGGCAGTCGCCGATCAGGTCGCCAAGGGCACGACCCAGGCGATGATCAAAGCCATCACCGCGTCGATCGTCGACGCGGCCAAGGACGGCATCAAGGGGAGCATCCGCCAGATCGTCGCGCCGAAGCTCTCGCAGCTCATCAAGGGAGGCACCGACCACGCGGACGCATTCTTCGAAGCGCAGAAGGGTGCAGCGATCGACGCCGGGAAGAAGGGCAAGGACGCGGTGTTCGACAAGCAAGGGACCATCGCGGCGATGGCGACCACGGACAAGCATGCTCCGCTCGCCACTGCCGATGCACTTTATCAGGCGGCCAACGGTGCTTACGACCACGCCGTGGAGGTACAGAAAGACTTCACCCTGAAGGCCTGGTACTCCTACAAGGCGCAGCTCACCTTTGGGACGACCGCGACCGGGGGCACTGACATCCACAAGGTGAATACCGGGATGTATGAATCGACCGAGGGCGAGAAGCCCTCGGGCTTCCTCACGATCAGGGTCGAGAGGAAGCCCGGGTGGAAGAACCTATCGATCTCTCTCCTGGAGAAGTCCGATCCCGACGCCTGGGTCCTCAAGAACCAGAGCGTCTACCTCCCTGGTTCCACGAAGGCAATGACCAGCCGCGTCGAGAACAAGCCCGTGGGAGAGTCGGCCGCAGCCACTGCCCCGGCTGGCGGCGCCAAGGATCCGAAGATCCCCATCATGGTCTTCCTCCAGAGCGGCGGCATGTATCGCCCGCTTGCGATCCTGCGCAACGAGGTCGGGGAAACCAGAGCCGACGACGCCATGAGCAGCTCTCCGTCCAAGGACTCGGAGTGGTTCCAGGACATGACGTGCTGGCTGGCCGCAAAGGGTGGCGACAAGATCATCACGGAATCGCACTTCCTCGGCGACAAGCACCGTCCTTCGGGAGGAGACGCCGCGGTCATGAAGGGTATCGACGTGCTGATGGCCGAGGTCGCCAACCTGAGCATCAAGGGTTACCTCGTGCCGGATAAGGGTTAGCATGATCTGGCGACGACCCATCGAGATCTGTTTCCTGCTCGCCGTGCTGGGGGCGTGTACGTCACGAGGGAATGACATGAGCGAAGGTTTGAAGAGTGCCGACTGGCACGAGCGCGCGCGGGCTGTCCGCGCACTCGGCGACTCCCAGGATCACGCGGGGGCCGTGCGGGCGCTCGAGACCGTCCTCCGGCACGATCCCGCTAGGGAAGTACGGTTCAGTGCGGCGGCCGCGCTCGGCCAACTCGGGGGGCCCGACGCGACCGCTCTGCTCGTCGAGAAGGCGGCCAGCACCGATGAATCCGACGTCCGGGGGGCCGCCGTGATCTCGATCGCGACGAGCCGTGATCCGAGCGCGATCCCGGGGCTGATCAACTTGTTTCGACTGAACCGCGGCGACGACGATGTCAGCGCTCAGAACCATGCACGCCACGCGCTGCTCAAGATCGGCGTGCCGGTTGTGCCGCAACTGCTCGAGGCGTTGAACGATCCCTCCGCGAAGGTGCGCGAGGCGGCGGTCGAGGTGCTCGGCGAGATGGGCAACCCCGAGGTAGCCGACCGGATCGCCGCCCTGAAGGCCGATCCGGATTTTGGCGTCCGATGGAGGGTCGAGAACGTGCTGGCAAAGCTCAAGGGCACGAAGCAATGATTACGACGCGTTCGCGCCCGGGTGAATGTATCGCCCGCTTGCCATCCTGCGCGACATGAGGTGCTGGCTGGCCGCAAAGGGTGGTGACAAGATCATCACGGAATCGCACCTCCTCGGCGACAAGCACTATCCTTCGGGAGGAGACGCCGCGGTCATGAAGGGTATCAACGTGCTGATGGCCGAGGTCGCCAACCTGAGCATCAAGGGCTACATCGCGCCGGATCGCGGCTAGCATGATGCGGCAGCGGCCCATTGAGATCGTTTTCCTGCTGGCCGCGCTGGGGGCGTGCAAGCCAGGAGAGAATGACATGAGCGAAGGTCTGAAGAACCCCGACCGGCACGAGCGCGCGCGGACCGTCCGCGCGCTCGGTGGCTCTCAGGATCACGCGGGAGCCATGCGGGCGCTAGAGGCCGTCCTCCGGCACGATCCCGATCGCTACGTACGGATCGATGCGGCGGATGCGCTGGGCCAACTCGGGGGACCGGACGCGATCGCCCTGCTGGTCGAGAAGGCGGCTAGCACCGATGAATCCATCGTCCGGGGTGCCGCCCTGAACGCGATCGAAGCAAGCCGTGATCCGAGCGCGGTCCCGGGGCTGCTCAACCTTTTTCGGGCTCATCGCGTGATCGAGTGGGTACGCGATGGGGGTGGAAGGCATCGGAGGGTGGGCTGGGGTCGCACGTAGGGCGTTTACGGGGATGACGAAACCTGCCACCGTGCGCGCATGCCGAAGGCTAGG
>Ga0307509_10003153_pt1 | contig 25526 bp, 30 predicted proteins | sample 10_EM_MG_FD_202245 | JGI IMG/M metagenome (GOLD analysis project Ga0307509, IMG submission 202245) | Populus trichocarpa ectomycorrhiza microbial communities from riparian zone in the Pacific Northwest, United States - 10_EM | ecosystem: Host-associated > Plants > Roots > Unclassified | place... | reverse complement strand
CGTGATGACCTTACAGCTCCAGGAGCCGGAGAGTCCTTCGATTCCTTAGGAGGCATGGCGTAATGAATGGGTTTTGGTTAATGCAAGCGGTAGTGGTCGCGAGCAAAAACGTAAACCCGAGAAGCGCGGGGGGTTGGGTGTGGGAGGAGGGAAGGGGAAGAAAATATGAGTGATTGCTCCTGAACAAGAATTCCTTAAAACAGAAAAAGAAAAGAAGGAAAAGAAAAAAAAAAAGAAAAAAAGGTGCAATAGCTCGACGGCTATATCGAACTAAAAACGAAAAGTGAGCGAATGTATAGAGATGAAAAATTATTGCAATTAGAATGGTTAAGAAAACTTACGTTTAGAGGGGGGGCTGTGGTGGCGGGAGAGATGAAAAATAATCCCCAGCGAAAAAACGAGAGTCTATCGCGTCGAGGATTATTTGTGTTGTGGATGGTGGTGGTAAGAGAGGTGCGTTAAAGTGATGTGGGTGCTCGTCGTTGCGGATGGGATGTGTTACGGTTGATGGCGGTGGTGGAGGCGGTCGTTGAGGCGTGGAAAAGGGTCGAGTGAGCGAGTGTATGAAGGAAGGGGAAGGTATGGGGTTTGGGGTAGAGATTGAGAAGCAGCAGGTCTGGGCACTCTGGAGAGCGCCTCGAGTTTGGATACCCTTTCTAACCTGAGTTCTGTAGGGCTGCTAGGCCGGCAACAACAGTGAGAGGCGGTGAAACCAAGGGGAGAAAGTTACTGTGTAAGCGTGATGTTGGGGAAATAGGTGGAGAGAAGGGAGAGAGGGGGGGTGAGATGAGAAGGGGAGGAAATGAAATGGAAGGGGGATCGGAACGGCGCTGTTGCGGAGGTTAGAAAGGTGCGGGTGAGCTGTCAACGACTTGAGCCCGCTTTTTCTCCCAGCAGATCGTCTCTCCGGGTCTTCTGACCCAGATTATGAAGGTGATGACTGCTCCGAGGGCGAAGAAAGACTGTAAGTGATGGTAGCATAAATCCTACGAGGATCGGTAGCCCTTCCTCTGATGTGCGCAGCAGCTCCTCCCACTTACTTTTGCTGCTTGTGCTTGTGTGTGCAAGGAAAGGAGCGTAGGAGGAAAGGAAAGAAAGTGAGTGAGCGTAGGGAAATGGGAGAGCGAGCAGGGTGGAAGGGAAGAAAAATCCCACAGTTTCCTCAGCCACCTAAGGAAGAGAGTCACCACAACCACCATGGATCTACAAGGTGCATAGTTAGGACATTAAAAAAAAAACTTCTCCTTTATGAATAGTATTAGAAAAGTTTACCTGCAAAATCATTTATCACTACCTCATACATTCCTTGACTCAGACACCTTACCCTTACAAGTTCTGCAAACACCTCCACCATGAATATCTTACACAAGCCTCCTAAGAAGCCGGCCAGGGCCCTTTTGCTAGTCCAGTCCTGTACTGTACCAGGACCAGCGTTTTCACCGGAAGCCAAACTACCTTCCCGAGAGAAACACCATCAAGGCTTCCCGCCACTGACTATCCGTAATTGCAGAAGAAATAATCATCACGACCCCAGAATCCTCAAAAGGCCAGCTCAAAGAAGGCAAAAAAAGTGATGTGTACATCGCAAACAAAGAAAACATAACTAATTCCTGAATCGTATCCACGTAAACTCTCCATAACCCCTTTCAACCCTGTCCCCGGAACTGAAGCGCTTGTTTACCCATTCCTCTGCCCATGAGATCACCAGCACAAACACCAACCCAACGTATATGAGGTTAACAGCAAGACTCGACAAGGAAGACAGAAGTGGACAAACCGACCAATAGAATGATCAAGACCCCCACAAATAGGTTACCTAAGACTCGGAGAATCACTCGTACCCCGCAAGCCGGGAATAAGCAAAGAAAAGACTGGGGAAACGTGCAGCTTCTTTTTACATCCTTTGGCCCCAGCTTTCCTTCGTCCAGTAATTTTTCTTCCGGAGGTCACCAGGAACAACCCGACAAAAGCCACATAATAGATGGAATCATCGAGGGGAAAGCATCGCTTCGTCAGGAGACGACGCAGACCCACGATGCACAAACGTGATCCTGCATTACCCCGGCCTTTCGGACGAACCATGGAGCTTCAGTCACCGATGTTTTCCCGTGAGTAATCCAGTGGGGTTGAAGAAACCCCCGATAAGGCGTTCCGGAAAAAGGTTCGGACACCCTCAGAACGAGCTATAGTCTATTGGCCCCAGCCAGACAAGATAGACATCAACTCGGTTTTCCCAAGCTGGGGGAAAACTCGACGTGCATCCCGTCCAACCAGACTATGACAACAGGTAACGCTTCTCTCACCCCCTTTCCTCGATCTCCGCCACTGAAGAAGAGCATTCAAGATGGAATGATTCCCTGCACTCGAACAAAGTATGGCCACGTCCTTAAGAACCCAATATCTCTGAAACGCGCAACAGTCACAGCCAGACGGTTTTGGACTTTGAGGGATCCAAAAATAGTGGGCAGTATATCCGGACAAGGCTGCACGGATCAGCCCAGATGCCCGGCTTAAAACCATAAAGGCACGATGGTCATCCTCTGGGGGAGCGGGGCGCCACTCCCCGAACCCCGCGCTCGGCCCGAAAGCATGCTGCCCCCCCAATGATGCATCAGGAGCCTGTTGGCTTGAATTTCTCGAGCTATATGTCCCATATACGATGATCATAGCCTAAACAAGGCAAAAGCTTTGAATATCGTCACCCTCAGTCCAGCGAGCAGTATCTATAATATTTGTTAGATGTAACCCCTCCTACTTGATAGACCGCGGCGAAAAAGGGGGGGAAAGTACACTTACAACTTCCAAAATGCTTAAACGTGGCATCAGTCGCACTACTTGCGCGTGCAAAGAAAGAACATCTCAATACATAGAGTTCCAAGGAGCCAAAGCTAAAAGACAAGAAAGGATCAAATCATGCAAACGTGTGCCCATGTATTGCACTGACTGTCCCTTTAAGCTCTTATGACAAGTGTCCACACAATATCTCCCGTGAATATACATCATAAATACCGTGCCCCGCACCCCCGCCTATCCTAACCATATAGCGACGGTGTAGGTGTGGGAGAGAGTTTCTAGTCATATCAGCCAAATAAATAAAATAAAAGACAAGGCGACGATAGTCACCTCGTATTTCAGAGGCGCTAAAGTAATCACGTCCCAGGCACACATAAATGCACAGTCGGTTTAAAAAAATAAAATAAGGAAAGCCACAGCTGAGGGAGGATATCTCTGAGGAAGGTGCTGGTGTTGTACTCGAGTACTGTAACCACTTCAGGCGCCGCTTCTTTCTCCAATCCATCGTCCGCCAAATCACGTGAGCCAGGCCTTGGCGCAGCCTCGCGTAACTTTTCCTCCCAATCCAGACTCCCACGATGGCTCTATTGTTTCAAGTAGGACCCCCCGCCAGGTAGAAAGGGGGGAGGGAAGGGCAATGACCAGCGGGATAGCGGCATGTAATGAGGAAAAAAAAAAAGGAGGGGGTGTCCCTGGGCTTGAGTGATTTTTTTGGATCTTCATCTGCCCTTTATTTTTATTTTTTTCATGCTCTCTCCTACTTGAATCACTCTCGATTCCTGCTCGAGAGTGGAGCCCTCTTTTTACGCCCAGGCTCCCGTCCCACAACCTACCGTGTTTACTCCTCTCCTAAAGACGACGGTAGAGATCGTGCAAACGATCTACAAGAGAGTTTTTTGTTGCTTCACGGAAAGTTTGTTTTCACGGGATTTACCTCCCGCTAACCCGGCTTCTTCCCTTTAACTCTCTCCAGTTGACGGGGCAAGTACCTATCTCTTTAAACAGGTTTATCCCTTCGAAGTTCGCATCGGTAACGCCTCCCTCCCCCTCCCCGAACGAAAAACTAAATTTCCACCCCCGTAGCACTACCTAAGGCAGTTGCCTATTACCATAATAGTATTAGAATGAGCGCCAAAGCGGGGGAACGTCTTCTCCCACATTCCGGCTGCTGCCCACCATCGCGGAACCTCCTGAAAAACCACATGAGTGGGTGTGGCCCGCGGAAGCATTGGAAAACATTGCGCGAGTGATAATCTATGATCGTCTAGCCGCAGGGTCTTGGCGCTTTCACCTAACGTACACAACGTCACATTTCGCCAAACCGAAAGACAGGTGGAAGGCAACCGAACCCAAAAACAAGTTTGGGAAAAAGAACAACGATAACCCCGTAATTGTGATCTAAAGCGAAGCACAACAGAGAAAAAAATCCGTTCAAAAAATGAAAATGAGAACCATACCAGTGCAGCTGTTTAACCCCTCTCTCTCTCACTGCCCCTCCTCCTCCGTCATTATCGCCCGGGTCCATTCGTTGATCTCTCCCTTTTCTCCTCTTGTCCCAGAGAATACCGTTTCTGTCCGTTCGTGCCAACAACCGGGGAACCCCCCCTTGCACAAAGCCGCAATCCACACCGATGCAACCCTAACCCTAGCTGAGGGGAAGGGCAGAGCGTAGGAAAGAAGGGTTTTTTTTTCACTCTCAAAAACCATAGCTTCAGTCGAGAGTATCATACCAAGTGTTTTGTTTCAGATCGTGTCGTCTTGAACGGCTCCCTCGTATGATATCAGCCCTGGTATGCGTGGAAAAAGACAGAAGGATCGCAAGAAAATAAAAAGAATGAAAGGCCGTTACCTCGCCCAGCGCAATCATCCCCCGAAGCCGGAGAGGAAAGACATGCTAAAACGGAAAAAAACACGATATCCACTGTTTCGCTTGTTTTCCTGTGGTGCTGCTGTCCACGACACGACAACAAAACGAACGAACGAACTGTCACATCCCCACGGAAGAGAGAAAGGGGGACACCCGAGCGGTAATCAATTCCCCCCTCGCGGTGGCTCCAGACCCCGTTTCCTTCATCGTCACCACCATCACCATCATCATCATCATAAAGAGGGTGAAAATAACGGGTCAACACACAAACCGCCCGTACCAGATATAACCCACCCAGTGCGAATATCTGGAAGGTGGTTATTGGACCGCTTTCTTTTGCTTGCTTTCTCACCCATTTTTGAGCTCGGAATCTGAGCTTGTTCATACCCCATCACTCGACTTGTCCTGTGGCTGTGCGTCACAAAAACGGTTTGGCGGGATCTGATCCATCCAGTCCCGTCAACACACGGGTCTTAGGGCGACTATGTGAAGAAAAAAAGTCATTCAAAAGTGCATTCCTGACAACGACAACAACGTCGACGGAAGGAAGACAGTATGTATGTAAAGTTTTCGGTGAATATGATGTTCGCGTGTACACGATTTCGCCCGACGGGGTGGGGGTACCCCCCCCCCTTCTACTTTCTTTTCATTGCATGGGGATAACTATTTAAGTGGCGAGGTTTCCTTATTTGGTACCATGCTTGGGTTCCTCGCCGAATGGTTTTTCGCGTTGTTTGTACGGTGCTGGTAACTTGCAACGGATGGTGGGGATTTTATTTGTGGGAGAGAGAGGGAGAGCGAGGCACCTATCCACGTGCCGGGGGCAACTGAAAGGGGATGCGATTCGGTGAATTTTTTCTCTCTATAATATACAGGTTTGTGCGGGCTTTTTTTTAATTCTTTTTTTTCCGATTATCTTTATTTCATTTTGTATTTCAGGGGGTTTGTTTTTATTTTTATTTTATTTCGTGACTGTATTACACAGGAAACCGGGGGGTGGGAGAGAACCGGCGGGTGCTTTTGCGAGCTGGGATCACATGATATCACTCGACGGCTTGGCGGGAACACAGGTTGTTTAGCTCCCCGAGATATAGTCTTAGAGCACCAAAAATGGAGATTTTTGGGTGGCCGTTGTTGCACGGATTCTGCTATAATAGGCTTCAAAGAAACTATCTGAAATGCACGGTACGATTTTTATATGACGCAGAAAGTGAGAGGCGCTTGAAGTAACTGAGGTTAGTTGCAATGTATCTTTTGGGCACGAAACTCTTGTCTTGGCGAGCACTACAGGAGGAAGAGAGGATTGATCACTGCTCCGTCCTAGTTGGGCAGAAAATCTGAGAAGTTATCTTGGGAAGTCTTAGGGTAATCTACAGTATTCTTTTCTCAAAAAAAAAACCCCCCCCGTCGGTTTTTGCCAGATCAAAGAACTCCAATTTTGGCGTGTTTTGGCCTCTCTCTCCCTACCCGTACTAAATAACCCGCAATGGCAACACGTGGGCGTCGTCTGTGTATTAACATGATTGTTATGTAAATCGGTAACGAAATGCGCGTCTGGGATACCGTAACGTAGAGGTGTCTGTAATTACTTTTCCAGATGGAGTTAAGAGAGGTGGTTGTACAGCGCGCATTCACGGGGGGGAAGGAGAGAATGAAAGGAAGGGGGATAAGATATACAAGTATAAATAAAAAAAGGAATTCGAGGATGATAAATCCAACCGGAGGGATTGATTGATTACTGTAAGAACAATTTAATTGTTCAACTTTTTGTGGGATGGGGAGGAGGGGCGACTATTATGGGATGCTTCTGATAAACGATAAACGAAGCGAAGCGCTGCAATATGTGTACGAAGCCGTCAAAGGATATTGCTCTACCAACGATACACAAGCACAATACTGTAGCCTCCCGTAACTTATTTCTTCTTCTTGTGAGGTTGGGGGGAGACGGAGGGAGGCTGTAAGATTTACCGATAGATGCACATTTTTCCACAGATCCGAGCCCCAAGATTTTTAGCAGATTCTAACGGGTGTCTGCCTGAACGAGGGCCAGATACCGTACCCACGTATGGATGGGTGAGGAGTGATGGGGACGTGACTGAGTCACTACAAGTACTGTACTTTCCAGCACGTACTTGTACCAATTTGCTATGGGCAAGCTTTTTGTACTCGAGTACCATACGATGCCGGTATCATAACCTCACCTTTATCGTATTTGTTTTTTCTTGTCGTGGTAATGATACTGTGATCCCTACTTTTTCTATACTGATAATTCCAAAGACCTGCCAGGGGAGATAAAGAGGTGGGTCCTTTCCGTTCTTTTTTTTTTTTTTTTTTTTTGCTTCACACTTCGGTTTTCCTTGTTTTCGTTCGGCAGCGAGCTCAGGACAAACGACGAACGACAAAGCGCGACTTTCAATCAAATGCCCACCGCAGAAAAGGTAAGATGACTGATCATCAATGGGGTTTATGTCATGAGATCGGTTTGCTTTTTACCATATGAGAGTTGATGACCGAGAGTTGTGACGATTTTTGATTATGAAAAAAGTTGACGAGCAAGCAGACACTTTCGATTGACTTCTATCATAGTGACCTGGGGGGGAGGTTGCTGGAAGAACTGAGAGGTGGGCGGGGTCACAACGACCGCACACACGGTCCACGAAGGGGAGATTGCACATCATCAAGACCTTTTCTCTGCAGCTCGCGAAAGGCTAGAAGATTGCCGCTTTCAATGCCTTGACACATCCAGATTTCCTGATCCTGTACCCTTGGCAAAGGCAGAGCGGCCACTCACATTTTTCTGAACGAAGCTCAATTTCCCAGGGCTCGGTCAAAGCAGCGCGCTAGCAACCGAGACACCTGAGGGAGCAAGCTACTGGGGAGCAAGAAGCCAGGACTTTCACCGCATTGGGATGTGCCTAGCTGGGTCTGGCAACACAAGCAGCATCTTTCCCCCCCCTTTTTTCCTTCTTTCTTTTTCTGCCCTTCACCATTTCCTTTTTCCATGCGTTGCTTGGAGACTTTTTGGGTTCACTGGGTTGGCGGGTGGTAGGGGCAGGATATCCCTGACAACCGTGCGTTACGTGCGTCTCCTTTCCCTTTTACTGCCAACCTCTTCCGTCCCCTTGAGGCCCGGACCATTCACGAAGCATTATTCTTCCAGAGCCAAAGCGCCAAATTGGAGAGGATTGGAGGGATAGAAGGGAAGTGTGAGAAGTGGGATACGTACGGTACTTTGTACTCAAGTACTGTTACAAGTAGATGGACAAAGGTTTAATTGGTGGAAAGGGGTTGGGGGGGGCGATTGATGAGAGAAACTCTCAGTCATGGCCCCTATCAATGTTCTTGACTTTAAGGGAACTGGATTGAAGGGTGGTGGTCACATTGAGCTTTTATATGGTGGGGTGGATGAGGGTGGGATGGATGGATTAGTGGTGCTGGACGGGCGGAGACTGCTATGGTTGGTCCTGGGCTGGGGGCCGGCCTGACCCAAGCGGCCTTTAGGTTGTTTTGGATAACGATGGACATTGTTCCTGGTGTCCACAGAAAAAACAAATGGGCAAAGCAAAAGAAAAGAAAAAGGAAAAAAGTTGGATTCGCATTGCGCGCCCAGACTTGGATTCAGATACTTGGGAGGCAAAAAGGATAGCAGAGCACACGCTTACAGTATGAGTGAACTGGATGAAAAAATAAGCACCAGGCTTGCTTGCTTGCTTTGCTTTGCTTGGTTCTGTCTGCCCGCTCACTCATTCATTCAGTTACTCTCGCCATCTCTGGTGCTTGTCTGACCAGACTAGCAAGCACATACATACATACATATACATACACACCCCATACATACATGTACCGTGCTGCCCGCCGCGCGCTTTTCCACTCTCCTTAAGGGCCCTCTCCTTCTTTTCCCTCTTCCTTTCCCCTCCCGCCGTAGTTCTGTCCTGCCTTTTCCTCTTTCCCATTCATTCTTTGGTCCGCTTCTTCCTTCTTCCCTTTCTTCCTTCCTTCTGTCCTCTCCGTCTTCCTCTTCCCAGTCACCTTCATTTTAGTTGTTTTTGTCTCTTGGGGCCTTCTCAGCTGGGTGTTGCGTTGTCTTTTGCTCTCTCAGCCAGGGTCCCTTTTTTTCTTTCTGCGCTCCCCCCAGACACTTCCTCCTTTTTTTACCCCCTTGCAAAAGAGTAATATCTTCCGATACTGCACCCGTGAGCTTAAACGTTCTCTGGTTCCTCTCAGCTTTCTTGCATCTTTCGCTTTCGACACTGCTCAATTAATTTTTGGTTTGACTGGATTTCGATACGATTGATTAATCGGTAATAGGGGAATTGGAGAATTTTTTTTTATCTGGTCGATTAATTTCCTCCTGGTGAGTATCCATGACAACCTTTACCTTTACCCCCTTTAACAATTTGTGCACGAATACCCGTTCAAAAAACATTTTCCCACCTGTTGGAATCCCCCCTTGTTAATTTTCGGCTTTGCTAATAGCTTCTCATCCCATCAGATACCTCAATTCATCTCTGCCCGTTCATCGTGATTCATAATATACCCCCTGTTGAAGTTGCTACCAACAACAGCTCGATAACTCGCCGGTTCTGCTATCTCATCTGTTTCCAGCAGAGGCCTCGATACGCGTCCGGGGATAATACGCCGGGCTCACCTTCAAATCTATCACCACGGCTGTCTTGCAAGTTCCCCACCTGGACAGGTTTGTCCTACCGCATTTTCTAGGAGGAGCGATGCACGGTGAATCTGTACAAGCGACCAGATTACCCCATCCTCTTTCGAAATCGTCGTCAGCAGATCGTGCAAACGGAGAACAGATGTCTATGCCCGGTGGATTTAGCACCGATTCGGTGAATCACCCCAACAGACGCCGCATAAACATGCCGTCAATCAACACTGGGGCTCCCCATGGTGGGGACAACGGCATGGCCTCCCCAGGAACTGGATACGATATGCAGTTCACCCCATTGCTTCCGTCCCAGCTCCTTTTAGGTTCCCCGTTCCAACCCGGTACACCCAATGCATTTGCATCTCCCAATTTTCCAATGCACGGATTCCAGCAGACTCCAACATCTGGCAACCCCCTTTCACCAACTTTCGGTGCCAACGGGCTAGGGTCACCCACAGGTTTTAACCCGCAGTACGCCACCTACTATCAGCAATCTTCGCCCACTGCTACTTCTCCATTGGCTGCAAACCCCGGTATGATTGCGGGGACTTCGCGTACTGTGTATCTGGGTAATATTCCGCCCGAGACCTCTGCGGAAGAAATTCTCGGTCACGTGCGCTCGGGTCAAATTGAGTCTGTGCGTCTCTTGCCCGACAAGAACTGTGCTTTCATCTCGTTTCTCGACAGCTCTTCTGCCAACCACTTTCACTCGGATGCGATCTTGAAGAAGCTCTCCATCAGGGGCCAGGACGTCAAGGTTGGTTGGGGGAAGCCTTCCCAGGTGCCTACTTCGGTAGCCCTCGCTGTACAACAGTCGGGTGCTTCCCGCAACGTGTATCTCGGGAATCTCCCCGAGGATGTGTCAGAAGAGGAGCTTAGGGAGGATCTTGGGAAGTTCGGACCCATTGATACTGTCAAAATTGTTCGTGAGAAAGCCATTGGATTCGTGCACTTTTTGTCCATTGGCAATGCTATCAAGGCTGTCTCTCAACTCCCCCAGGAGACCAAGTGGCAATCACCTCGTCGTGTCTACTATGGAAAGGATAGATGTGCCTATGTTTCCAAGACCCAGCAACAGAATGCTGCCCAGTATCTTGGAATTGCCCCCGGGTATGCCCATGTGCTCAATGGAGCTGATAGAGAGATGATCTCCTCAGCACTTGCACAACAATCTGTAGCCGCGGCGGCAGTCGCAACTTCGGCCGGCGGAATGAACAACCTCGGAAACCGAACTGTTTACCTAGGTAACATTCATCCAGAGACAACCATCGAAGAGATTTGTAACGTTGTCCGTGGTGGGCTTCTGCATCACATCCGCTATATTCCCGACAAGCACATCTGCTTTGTCACTTTCATTGATCCCACTGCTGCGGCGAGCTTTTATGCTCTGTCGAACCTCCAGGGACTAATGATTCATAACCGCCGTCTTAAGATTGGATGGGGTAAGCATTCCGGTGCTCTCCCCCCTGCCATTGCCCTTGCTGTTTCGGGCGGTGCAAGTAGGAACGTTTACGCTGGTAACCTGGATGAATCATGGAGTGAGGAGCGTCTCCGACAGGATTTTTCGGAGTATGGGGAGATTGAGCTGGTGAATGCGTTGAGGGAGAAGAGTTGTGCGTTCGTCAACTTCACAAACATTGCGAATGCTATCAAGGCAATTGAAGCTGTGCGAGGGCGAGAGGAGTACAAGCGCTTCAAGATCAACTTTGGAAAGGACAGATGCGGGAACCCGCCTAGACAGACAGCAAACAACCACCAGTCTGGCACGCCAACTTCTGCCGGTCATCCGCCCTTGCCGAGCACTAGCCCGGTGAATGGGCCTCCATCTGGTGGCCTCCAGCCTAGTTTGTCTCAGTCGGGATCTGGAGGAAGTCCGGCTCAGCTTAGCCCATCTGGCATGCACAACTCTAATAGCCCTAACAATGTCGGAACTCCAACGACCCCAAACGTTCAGCACATGCTCAACAATAGTGCTGCTGCGAACCCTCTCCAGGCATATCTTGCCCAGCAGCACCAACAACAAGAGGCAGCCATGTATGCTTCTTCACTCCAGCAGCAGCTCGCTGCTGCTCAGACGGCTGCTATTTATGGCCAGCCATCTGGTTCTCAGCTTGACCCCGCTGGCCAGGCTGCTACTGCGGCTGTCGATGGACTAGGTCAGAACCACAATGGGGTGAACGGGTTGGGGCTTGCAGGTATGAGTATCCAGAACCAGAACCTGAGGGTTGGGGGGCAGCACAATCGCGCATCGAGCATGCCCGTTTTGGGCCAGCAAAACCAGATTGGACTCGGCGTTAATGGTTATAATGGTATGGGGAATGGCATCGGATGGGCCGAGGAAGATGTCAATATGCATTAAAGGGGTATTTAGGGGGACGTAATTACGGGGTAATTTTTAACAAAAGTCAGATTTTGGGAACATTAGAGGAATACATTTTGGAGACGAACATTTTTGTTTTATTGAAAGAGTAGGGATGAGGAAACAACTGACTTACAGCGTTTTAATGGGCTCTTCTCTTTTATTTTTGTTTCTGCCCACCATATTGCTATTTTTTTTGCATTAACCTTTTATATCGTTTGACCAACATGTACTCTCCTTTAGTGTGATGATTGAGAACCTTTGGTTTACAAATTTTTTCTCTCTTCCCTTTTCTTTGTATCGTTAACATTTTTTCGTCTCTTGGCCACGTCTTCCGGTTTTGGATTTCAAATTACCCTTTGCCGTTTCGATACTTGAGTCTGCATTCTTTTTTAAATTTTCTTTTATTCTTTTTTATATCCTTTCATTTATTATTTATCCTATTTCGATTTTTATTCTGTTTTTCTGTAGGGATGGAAAAATTTTATTATCGAGTCATATCATATCGCAGCACATCACATGGTTCTTGCTTGTTCGCTCTGAAGTGGTGTATTGGATGTTTATTAGCATAGCGCGTGTTCCATTTGAGGGGAAGGAGGGATGTGGTGTTATCGCCGTGGGTACTATCATGTATCGGCTCACCTGGGTCAAGCGCGGTGAGGCGTGGGAAGGAGTGTTTTGGAAGAGGAAAAGGAGAAGAGTAGAGCTATAACTTAACCATTATTATTATATCATAGCTATTAAAGACTAATCTTAACTCTCCGAACAAAAACAAGGCACTACCACTCGTGCATCGCGATACCTTTTATATATAATATTGTAAACTTATGACTATTCGCACGCGTTCCAGTCCCTCCCTTCCTCCCCGCATTCCATCACTACATCTCACTCGATAACAATCGACTGTGGGGCACTGCGTTTTTTTAATTTGTTTATTTTTAATTTTAGGCTGTAAGGGGATGGATGGTTCGTTTTGATATTTGTTGGGCGGGGATGGTGGTTATTGGGTGGGTGCGTGGGCGCGTTGGATTGGGGAGTGGTGTGGTGTGGGGGCCGACTGTGCCGGAAGTTGGGAAGCTGGTTATAGTCTAATTGGGATTGGTGTGGGTGAGGTAAGCGGATCATGGGAGATCACTCGGCGGGTTTTCTTGTTCTGTCAGTTCTTTGTGTGTGGGGGGACTGGAGGAGGACCGTGATGCTTGGTGGGCGCGGATGGGGTTTTCCTTGTTAGGTGAGTGAGGGGTTTAGCTAGGCTCTGAGTGGTGGTGGTGGTGGTGGTGGTGGTTGGGGTGGTGGTAGGAGAAGGCTCTTTTTTGTTCATCTATGGCTACGGGGCTGACTGGCTTTGTTTGGTTTGTTCTATTCTGTTCTTCTGTGTGGTATGGGCCTTGAGGGCGTGGCGCTTTTGGAGGTGTTGCGTGGGTGTTTTGTTCTAGGGAGGCTGTGCTGTGCTTGGTTGAGTTGGTGAGGGGGTGATTGTTTATTGGGGGGCCTGATTTTTGGTAAGGCTGGTGGGGTTTTGGGGGGAGGGGTTTACGGTGTTTATTGTGCAAGCGCACCTAAGTACACGTCCTAGTGGGGAAGGGGGGGGGGGGGGGTAGAAGAGGTATAGAGACGGCGGTAGCCTAGCTTGGGGGGGGGGATGAAGAAAAATTTGCCATGGATTGCGGAATATTGGATGACAGCTGATGATGGTGGCGGGGTATACTAGTTTAAATCTAGATTAGTGAGAACTTGTGAGTCTGTTTATGCGCTAGGCAGCTACCCTCTGTCCTCTCCTCCCCAACCACCTTTGCCCGTTGCCTAATTGGCACTCTGACGTGCAAAATTCTAAGCCTTCTGAGCACTCGATTCTCTGGTTCTTCCCCACTAACTTATTGCGGTTCCATGTTTAAACCTTTGAACCTATTGCGTGCTGGTCTTATTTTGAATGGTGTGTCAAGCATACTGTGTCCATCCTGAGATCCTCCAACCCTTCGGCCTCACTACGCCGGCTGGAATCCAGAAACCAAGAGCGCTGATAGAAAATATCCTGAAGTTACTGTGGAGCGCGGCCTACATACCATCTTCCGCCATCACCAATCCTAACGAAGGGGATAAACTCCGGTTTGTTTTTTCTCCTCACTGGGGATGGTATGGAAGCTACAAAACACGGGCATCGGGAGGTAAAATTAAACTCGGAGAGCTTTAAAATATAGGAAGCCTTGTAATATAGAGTAAGTTACCTAGTAAACCTTCTCCGGCTACCCATATTAATAAAGGGGGAAGACTGCAATCTGCTGTTTCCCACTGGATATGTTACGTAAACTGTGATATAAAACCCGCTGACTCAAATACGGAATGTAAGACCCCGGCGCAGGGAATCAGACCGAAAGCCAAGTGTCCCCCTGCTCACTCACTCACTCACTCCAGTCCGACCCGTGAAAAGAGTATATATGTATTAAACTCAGGGAATGGGGTTTTTTTTTTGGCAGGTCCTTAGAGTTATCCCCAAACCACAGGAAACCCCAAGGCAAGCTCCCAAAGTATAGCCCAGAATTCCCAAAACAAGAGAAACCTCAAGCACCCCCGAGGCAGGATATCGGGTGAACGACAGAATGTCAAAATCATCAATCGTAAGCAAAGCTGTTTAAAAAGAACACCACTTAAGCTAAGTTACAAATTGGATACTCTTGGGAGAGGGGGGTATCTCTAACCTTACAAGGAATCCTCCATGTGCTTTATAGTGGAAGAGAAAAACTTTTTCTAGGACTAGGGAATGGCGGGGTGGGGAATATGTATAGAGGGTAAAAAGTAAACACTATCCAGCCTGTGATTTTTGAATGTTGTGCTCTATCTCAGTATTGTGGAGGGGGTACTTGTTGAAGAACTAACTATCCAAACGCCACCGCTCTGGATAGGCCGAGATAGTTGGGATCATGTATTTGTATACACTACTGTCCCATTCAAAGTTTGCATGCATCATAGTTTGCCACCACAGCCGGAAATGTTCCCCACTGATTGTTCTTTCTCTTGAGGGGAGAAGTGATGTATAACGGGCCGAATTCGATATTTTGGGAATGTGGAAATCGTTTTGAGGATGCTGGCGAATTTATTAGATACCTGGTGATGTCTGTTTAGGATTGGTGTTCTCTTTTTTTATCTCATTGCGGGGATGAGGTTAGTGGGTTGTTACAACTTCTACATGTTCTGGTATATGTATTAGTGGGGCGGGAGTTGTGGCTAGGGTGAGATGGGGAGGGGGCTTCAGGCCAGCTTGGGATAGTTTACAGTGGGATCTCGGAATATACCTTTGTATGGCGTAGCTGCTAATGCTTTACTGAATCAAGCTGGTGAGGTAAGAAAATGAGCGGGTGACTGCCGCATGTCTTAAAAGGGTGGGAGTTGCGGGGGCATGTACACGTCAGAAAACGGAGGAAGGAGTAAGGAAACAAAGACAAGGTGGTGGAAAGAGGAGCGCGGGTCTACTGTTTTGTCCGAACTGTGTGGGAGAACCCTTTTAAAGACCGGGGGCAGAGGAATTATGTGAATTTCTGCAGGGCGGCCGTGGACAGAACTCCGCCCTGTGGGGAAAGGTAGACGGGAGACCGATAGGGTGCGTTTGCACAGTGGAGGAAGATAGGCTGGAGCTAGTACAGCTGATAGATAGGCGGGATCACGCAGTATACAGGCCTGCGAGAAGCGGACACATGACGAGTGATGGGGTGTGATTCAATACCTCTGAGATAGGATGGGTGTATAATCGCGATGTTTTCCTGGGCTTGGTGCAGAACGGGCCTTATGGCCTAGCAGTGGTATTGGAGGATCCAACTGCCGCACTTGCTAGTGGTGGGGGGTGAAGTGGCATACGAGTGATGAACAACTTTCCGCTCTCGGTAGATCAATATGCAGAATTTCTGACTTTGGTGAGTAACTGCATGTGGCGCTGTAGCTGGGAACCCGATTCTAGCAGTGAGAGAATCATTGTGAGCGGTCTAGCTATTTGCCTCCCCCCCCAATGCCCGTTTAGGCACCTTCCTTCAAACCTCCTGCCCTTCCGAGTACCGTCTGCAAGGCTCTGTGTCTAGAGATATTTCCCACGGCGTGGTCCCGTGCACTGAGGTTTAAATCTTCTGCTTGGTGGCCTCATGTACAGTATATAGTACGGCACATGGACGTGACGTACCGTTAACTGTGCCATGTAAACAAACCACAGTTGATCTCAATAGGGATATAGGAGGGGGGAGGGGTTACACTAGCATGGCATAAAGAGATGGAAGGGGGGGGCACGGTTTGTGATGGGTTTTTGGATATAAAGTTAGCTCCCTTTGTTGCGGGTGGAGAGCGTTTTGGATCTGATTTGGCTCCTCATTAGTACTATCGCACTCTCCAAAACCAGACGCTGTGCGGTGGGTCTATTTCTAAGACCATGCATGAAGGGTTTGGTTCCATTGGGAGTTTTTTTTAGTCGGGATTGTGATGTGGGAGTCGTGGAATGTGGTTTTTGTTACGGGGTTGAGGGGCTCCTTACAGCATTGGTTTTCCTGGATAGGTAAGTGCAGGGAGTGTGGGTCATCTTCCGGATTCAGATTCGAGCTCGCGGCGGGAGGGTAGGAGTATATAAACATGATCTTCACCAAACCATGTCCTTGGTGGAAACCAATCACCACCATACCTTAGTTGACGTCTAACTTTCTATCGCTTTTCAGGGGTTGTCGGAAATGCATGAATTTTTATATTCTTTGCTTTATCTATGATATATCAAAGTAACCTGAAGTTTGCACTTCAGATGGGGGGGTAAGGGGAAAAGCGGGAATTATTGGAGGAGTTAGGGGGGTGATTGGTGTGTAAAGAGGGTATACAGCTAAGAAACAAGGAGAAGAGTTAATATGATGGAAACTTCGAGCCGTACTAATTTATCTCAAACAATAGAAATGCCCCCCGCCAACGCCAAACTCCGGGCTACAAACGGGACGGATAAATCCTGATTTGACTACATAATAACATCCGTGTAGAGGTTTGGACGGGCATTTCCTTTGACTGAAGGGAAATATTTAAGATGAGGTTCTGTCGTAGGCATATTCCGGGGGAGGGAAAGGCGAGTATTAGCGCAAGGTGGGGCCTGAATGGGGGAGGAGGTTGGGGGGTGGGGGTGAGAGGGGGGGGTGGTGGCTGTGATGGGCATGTTGTGGAGCTATTGCGGTCCATGCGGGGATGGCACACAGGCTATCCGCATTTGAAGGTGGTGAGGGGGCGATGGCTCCTGGTCCTTATAACAGGCTGGGGGCTGCAGATTCTGGAGGCTGGAGCAGCGCTATCACCTCCTGGTGCTCGTCCTCAGTAGCCCGATCGAGTGGTGTTTTACCATCCTTATCTAATTTGTTGGGGTTGACGTCCCGTCTGAGTAGTATTTTCACCACCCCCTCTTTCCCGTCCCAAGCAGCGAGGTGGAGTGGTGTTCGGCCGTCATTATCTGGTTTGTCGGGGTTTACTTCGTCTCGTCCGAGTAGCACTTTCACCACTCCCTCGCGCCCCCGCCAAGCAGCACAATGGAGTGGTGTTTGGCCATCGTTATCTGGTTTGTCGGGGTTGACTTCGTCTCGTCCGAGTAGCACTTTCATCACTCCCTCGCGGCCCCGCCAAGCAGCACAATGGAGTGGTGTTTGGCCATCGTTATCAGGTTTATCAGGGTTGACGTCGTCTCGTCCGAGTAGCACTTTCACCACACTCTCGTGCCCCGACCAAGCAGCCCAATGGAGTGGTGATTGGCCCTCGTTATCTGGTTTGTCGGAGTTGACGTTGTTTCGCCCGAGTAGCACTTTCACCACTCCCTCGCGCCCCCACTTAGCAGCCCAATGGAGTGGCGCTCGGCCGTCGTTATCTGGTTTGTTGGGGTTGACGTCGTCTCGTCCGAGTAGCACTTTCACCACTCCCTCGCGGCCCCGCCAAGCAGCCCAATGGAGTGGTGTTTGGCCGCCGTTATCTGGTTTGTCGGGGTTGACGTCGTCTCGTCCGAGTAACACTTTCACCACTCCATCGTGCCCCCCCTCAGCAGCATGGTGGAGTGGTGTTTTGCCGTCGTTATCTGGTTTGTCGGGGTTGACATCGCCTCGCCCGAGTAGTATTTTCACCACTCCCTCGTGCCCCCCCTCAGCAGCCCGGAGAAGTGGTGTTTGACCGTTGTTATCCGGTTTGTCGGGGCGGACGTCGTCTCGTCCGAGTAGTATTTTCACCACTCCGGCATACCCCCGCCGAGCAGCCCAATGGAGTGGTGTTTGGCCGCCGTTATCTGGTTTATCCGGGTTAATATCGTCTCGTCCCAGGAGTGTTTTCACTACTCCCTCGTGCCCATAAAAAGCAGCCCAATGGAGTGGTGTCTCACGGATAGAGCCCATTTGGTTAATATCGCAACTTTCCATCTCTGCGAAACTAGCTACAATCTCGACAATCCCGAAGAAGGATACACAGTGTAGACCACGGAACAGGGAAGATTTATCGGAGCCCACAGGGTACCAATGCGTCTTTTGTGCTTCAAAGAGAATTTTAATGGATATGTGGTGATCGTAGTCATCAAATAACTTTAGCGCAAGTAGTTTCGTGCGATCTGAAAGGTCCTTTTTTGCGTGCACTCCCCAATATACGGAAGAATATTGGAGAAATGGTGTGTCTAGGTCGGGGGAGGGGCTGGTCGAAAGGGCCTTGACCTGCTGGGAATTTAGATAACTTAAGCAGGTTTCTGCTATTGCCGAATGAGTTGCATCGAAAAGGTCGGGCTGAGCCCGGAGGTGTTCTTGAAGCGTAAGGTGGATTAAACGGACCGTGAAAGCCTCTTTTTCTACTACAAAAAGTCCTTGACAACAGGCTAGCAATGTGCCTATTGAGGGAACGTTGTCGGTATCGAGATTCGGCGATCCTATTTCGACTGCTAGGGCGTGGCACAATTCATCGACTTTTAGGGGCCGCTCCGCGTGAGATATCCACATCAGGGCTGCCATGCCAAGCCTCGCCCTCTCCCCACTCTGTCTCTTAATCCGACCTAGCGCTGCGCCATAAGCGTCCCTCAACCCTAAACCGTTGGCCATTGCGTTGAGCTTTTGTCGCCTGCGATATATTGTGGTCTCCTGCAGGATGGCATCGATATTCAGCGAGGCTAGCAGGAATCTAGATGTGTATTGGTTAGTGCATGCCTGAGGTAGCTTCCATAGAGTTGTTTCTACATACATTTCGGAAATGTCTTCGGGAATTCTCTTCAGGATCTCTGCTTTCAGGGTGCTGTTCATCGCATCTGGGGTTGTGTCTTCTTCCAGCCTTGAGTGAAGATATCTAATAATGTCATCTCTCTTGGAGCTTATTGGTAGACTCGTCACTCTTCCAGCAAGACGCCTTTCGATCTCGGGCTGGATGTGAGGCCTTCCGGTCACGAATATTCTGGTGCCCGGAGACTTTTGGAGAATTTGGTTGAGCGAATTAAGAAGCTTGACTTGATATTCTGGCACACATTCGTCTAGCGCGTCGATGCATATGAACGTGCGCTTTTTGGAAGAGGTAGTCTGCAGCATGTTCATAATATTGGTGTGTTGCAGTCTCCGTCCATCAATGAAATTCTTCTGCTCCTCATACGCTTGCACTATTTCCTCCGGTACCTCTCCTAGCCCGGCCACGAGCTGCCTGAGTAGGGCGCCCAGCATATTCGTTGGTGACTGATCTTTTTGGGCGGCAAAGTCAAAGTAGAAGCACGCAACACTGATATTTTGACCTCCAGCCTGATCACACAAGCTATCTATCACCAATGAACTAACACCACGGCTTGTCAGTACTCGTCTTTTTCTTTTATTCCGTGAGGTTCGCCCTTGCCTAATATATGTCTTCCCGACCCCTGGATCTCCATAACAAAACAAGACTGTGTTATCGGATCCATCTCCCCCAGATGCAGCGTGCCAACTTCTGTATTCCTCTGTTTGTAACAGCCATTCCCCTATACTTTCGATCCTACGATCTTGGATGTCTTGATGCCGTAACTTGGAATCTACTGGGGATATCCAGGCTAGGATATTAGATCGGTCATTGGTAACTCTAAAGTTATTCGACACGCTAATAGCCGTGTGGCTCGTGTTAAAAGAGTTGGTATTATAGCTAAAAGATTGCGACATTTTCTCTTTCTCGCAGGTTTAGGATATTGTAGGTGCTGGAGGAGGGAGTTACTCGACTGCTGGAATTCTTGGGCTGGAGAAAGCGGGGTCATTTGTGGAACCCCACGCCCCTGTACCGCTCAGAAGGGGGAAATGCTAGTGCTATCCTTGTGTTCTCGAGTACTATATTAATGCGCACCGCAAAATTTGCGCTATGTACCAACGCTCTGAGGCGCCTGGACACGTACAGTACAGTACCGTACTCGAGCAGTTGAATCGACTAGTTCAGTACACCCTGTTTGTCGTATACGGTACTCGGGCTACTATTCCCTGATCGTCCTGTTTGGTACAGTACTACCTCTAATACCGATACCTCTGCACCTCAGATACTGAAGTGAGTGTATCCAAGATAGAAAAGAAAAAGGATTCTACAATACAACACTCCAAAAGAAGGATCTTCGACTAATTATCCCAATAAAATGAAAGCCTCCAGTTTATTGATTTCTGCTCGAGATGGCGTGTAAACTATGGCACAGAACACATCTATCCAACCAGCCACAAAACACAAAACACTAGAAGTGGCAATTAGGATGACGCTAAAGGTATGATAAACACTACCAACTCAACCTAATCCTACCTATCGCTTGTTAGATATGCTCAGGGGCAAGGGGAAATAAAAGGTGCTTATAATCTGCCAGGCTATAAAATCCGAAAGACAAAATTCCAAAGCCAAATGCCAATAGTTGGACTGAAAGTTAGCCAGTAAATACCTACCTACCAACTCTATTTTATTGCATATGCTCACAAGTCCAGGGGAAGGGGGAGAACCGGTACCATATAACCCACGACTAATTTGATATGCTCTGGTTTGCTCATATCGTAATGGAGGTGAAAGGGGGGGATAATTATTAAACGCTAGCCAAACGCTAACTACCCCTAGGGAGAGGAAGAAAAAGATAAAAAAGGCCAATTGGGAGGGGATGGGATGCCATGATATGAAATTCTAGCTCACACAAAACAATGCAAAAACACACTCTATCTAGAATAGAAAGAAGGCCATATTGTGTAACATACATCAGTAGGTTATGCTTATTCTCCGTCGATGGTTGAGACGTTGTTGGAGAGGGATTATTTCCATACTACTTCCTCATTCGAATCTTTGAGGATATGATACCCGTCTTGAGAGTACTGACAAACTTAATATGTACACGAGGATGTCGGTTTCTGGCATCGCCATTTGCGGTACAGTGTCTATCCATTCCGGGGCGGTAGATGAGGTCAACATATTATCACTATTTCTGCTTCTGCTAGTGTGGGATAATTCTTAGGTGCTGTGGGCTATAACAGCATGGAGAGAGATTGAGTCATGGTTTCTCAATCACCTCATCGGAAACAGGTAAAATGGGTGTAGTCCCAGAGAGCACACCCACCACTCTAATTTCCAATTTTCAAATTTACCCGGTGAAACATGGGAGAGGATGGAACGATCCCAAGATTGATTTCTGGGAGGGGAGATGGGAGTGAGAGCATCTGATGTTGCTTGTATAAGAAAAAGAAAAAGATAGAAGAGAGAAGAAAGGAAAATGAGAGTCTATCATATTTACTGTAATCTGCGCCAGGGGAGGGGGGGGATGCGGTAAGGTATTTCCAATCCCGGAGATAATCAGGTGCTCTGGTTTTGCACAGTTCTATGGTAGCAGTATTGCTTCGGTTGTGTGGTTTCATATCCTAGTGCAAGACAGTAATGGGTGCACAAAGGACCACCTCCATCCAGAATTGCAGGGGATCTCTCACTAAAGATATCTGGAGAGTAAAGGTAGACCTCCATTGAAATCTTCTGACAACTTAGGAAGAGATACACCACCCTTCCATTAAGATCCCAGATCCAGCTCGCAGTGGGATAAATGTTTGTTCCCAAGTTGATATTCTATGAAATACCTAGCTGGCGCAGTGGTTAACATGTCAAGAGCCAATTAACCACTGTGTCTCAATTCGCAGGAGCTCAGGAGTTAAATTCACGCCGACAATCAGTCATTATTGAAGGATCCGTCATGTAGGGCAGGTGAATTAAAAAATCCTGGCCTATTGGGACTGGGAGATTGGAGAACCTAGCCTTTGTCAATAGGGCTGTGAGGTTTATAAATCCTGCTATCATACGGGGTGGTAGAATCCGACTCTGGGCCTTCGGGTTTGCGATCGGTGGGGTAGTAGAAAAGAATGAATCAATTTCTTTTGCTTCTGTTTCGTTTTCGTCTTAGAAAGGCAGCTTTGGGTCTTGAAGGGATAGATGTTTTGGGAATTCTAGCTCTGGGGAGCTACTATCTCCCTATTTATTGCCTTGTAAGCCTGTTTTTTTCCTAGAAAAGCGAGGTGTAGATAGTCCCAAGTGAAAGACTTAAGATTGGTAGATGCTACACAGGTACAGATAGGATAAGAGAGTAATATTATTAAAATAAGATAGGCATGATACTGTACTAACTTAGCACTTCAGCATCTGGTTGTGTTATTAGATGATTAGATCGAACTCCCTGAGATTGTGGTATAGCACATAAAACACAAAGTTAATTGCTACATTCCCTGTTTCTATATTATTAAGTTGGAATACGCCAAGGTCCTATTCATCTAGTAAGTGTTAGTGCAAGCGTATGGAAGGGGGATGACCGGGTAGGATGAAGTAGCTGGTGGTGCGATCTTCCCACCCTATCTCCAACCGTTCCTCGGGATGCCAGATTGCAGTGGCCTATTACACGCATCCCAAGCAAGCCCCCCTGCACGTTCAGGCTCCCCACACATTACAGGCCTGATCTCCACCATGTTGTACCGGCCCACCATACCTCCACCTTAATACTGACTGATGGTATGGGTATATGGGCTCCCTCTGATTCTGAGACATGCTCATGTGGTATGTGCGACGGGCTGACTACTACAACGTAGGGTGTTACTTTGCATGTTGCTGTTGGCGACACTCTAATGGCAGCTCGCTCACGACCCAATAATGACTGGGGTAGCGTAGGTAACGGCGCGAAGTCCAGGAGAAAAGCACGTAAGTGGTGGTTGTGGTATGTGTGATGTTCGATGTACAATACAGGAAGCTCTCTACTGGTAGCTCAGACTTAAATACAGAAGAGAGCGCACAAACCCACTAAACAGGAAAAACCCACACGATGGGAAAAACCCCACAAGTGGCAGTCACGACCCTAAACCGGTCGTACCCCAAACTAACTATCATACCCTAATGACTATGGGATTCTAGCTATCAGTTGCTATATCATCCTCCTGGTTTATACTAAGTAACTATACACGCAATAGTGGATATGGCTGGATATGGAAGGAGGATTGATGGATCGGACCTGAATGTCTCATAGTGCGGCTTTCCCACCAACTCCTCATACTAATAGGGCAAGTGAATTTGAAATGATTTGCTTCTTGGATAGCAGGTTGGGACTATTGGCTCGATAATCCTTAGCCCCTAGCAATATGGAGATCTAGGAGCCTGCCCCCTTTCGTATTTTCAATCAGGTTGGAGGTATCAATGGATTCTTTTTTGTTTTCTTGTTCGCTTTTTTGCTTTCTTTCCTCCGTATTCACTTGCTTGAGGTGCCTCGTTGTTAGACGATTAGGGCTTTAGTAGAAAGGGATTTTATTTTATTTTTAGGATAGACTATCAGATAACCAGACTGAACGCTTCAGGTAAGTCACACAGCACATGTGGGGGATGATACGGCAGGCAGACTATATGCCACATGTAAGTCGTGAACCTAGTTTCCGAGTGATATTTCATCACGGCGGCCCAAAAGTGGTGCCTTAGGTGCCTCTTTCGGGTGTTTTGGGATCCATTTATTGATCCTCTTGAGCAAATGACCACCTCCCCCAGACCCTGCAGCCACATCATAGCGGGCGCTTCGCTGACGACCAAATGATCCATCCCTGGGCGCTACCTTGTAAATATATTTTTTTGTCCCTCAGCGCTAAGGACTCATGGCATTAGGGTTGAGGACTGGTGTGTTCGGAGACTATATTTCGGGTACTGGTTGGGAGACTACTGTAAATGCCTGCCCCTTGTACCGTATTTGGGTAGGAATGAAAAAATCGGAAACTTATGGCGGCAAAACAGGGAATAGGAGGATGATCGATGTGGCGGCGGGTGAAAAGCGATCAGGTTGTAAGGCATCTTAAACCACGGCAGTTAGTAAGCACCAAAAAAGCAATTCTCAGTGAAAACACGGTAGAATGGGCCATCGGTAATGCATCAGAGGAGAAGCATTCCCTGCCCTCATCAATTCTAGTGATAGCAATATAAGAGCAATTACCACACCAAGTTCCAACCGTCACTCCTCGTAGACCCATGAACCTTTCGTAAATACAAGTGGGTAAGGGAAAAGGTGTAAGAAACCATAGGAAGAAAGCCCTTGAAAGTGAAAAAACCCTGATGAAAAGAAAAATAAAGCACGCTACTTTTGCCGAACAAAAAAACGTACGAAAGCCCCCATTGACGTCCAACCCCATAAGGAAACCGAAAAACAAAAGTAAACCCTTTATTCACCAACCGTAACCAAAAGCCCACAGGCCACAAGGATCAGAGCTTGCCCACCGGGTAAAGAAACTTGCGTCTGATTGCTGTTGTGCCAACTGGATCAGCAGCAAACGCTGCAATCTCATCGGGAGATGCATTGCGGGTCCAAGCAATAACGGAATCGAACTCGGATTGTTTGGTCCAACTAGGATTATCGTGGAGGAAACTCGCACGGTAATTCATCGCCTCAACAAGATGAGGATAATCTATTGGATACTGTTAGCAATTATCGCACAATAGAGCATTTAAAAACAATTTATCAGCTTACCAATCAAATTCATCGCCGCCCTCCAGTCCATTCCGTATAGATACGTGAACGTTGTATGGTATTCGATCAGATCATGCCTCAGAAGGCAGATATCAGTGACTACGTCACCACGATGTGCGATTTCATTGCCATCATCAATGGACGCCTGGAGACCAATGCCTCCCATCCCGGCGCGGACTCGTGAGGTTGCAAAAAATCTTGCTCGAATCCCCACCGCACTCTTCCGGAGAGGACGAAGCATAATAACTTCTGCTTCAAGGGCGTCTAACCGGTTCACTTTTTCTTCCATCTTCCGTAATCGACTGAGGAGCCCACCGCCGGCGTCGTTACAATAAGTTGTTTCAGGGCGACTATAGGTACCTGTCTGCACAGGTGATATCGTTAACATCTTTCAATCCTTCGGCAACAACTTCACGGTCATTCTGACCCGGAGTCTTGGGATTATTTCTGTCCACCTTACAGTAGACCAAGCCCGCCAACATCTTGCGTTCAAGTGGTAGACGGAGTACGGAAGTAAAAATGTCTGGCACAGACGTGTTGAAGATTAAATTTTGATGAAAAGTTGTTAGGAGGATGGATGTGGAGATCGAGAAGGGCGGAGAGAAAATGGAGAGTGGGTGAGAGAGGGAAAAAGAGAAAAGGAGTGGTGTTTTGATCTACCGTAGAATCTGGCAAGATAGAGACCGTTGCCAAGGTGGTGGTTCGCTGGACTATACCACTTTCGGGGCGGAATCGGGTCACCTGGGCAGCACAACTCAGCTCACTAGCAAATTAGCAGGAGAAATCAGGTTAGATTGCCAGTTCGCTTTGATGTTTTTTCGCTTTTTCTTCCACATATAGTATAGCCCAACACCAATTTTAGCTTCCACCCACTTGGCAACGGTCTCTATCTCGC
>Ga0307509_10003152_pt1 | contig 25536 bp, 16 predicted proteins | sample 10_EM_MG_FD_202245 | JGI IMG/M metagenome (GOLD analysis project Ga0307509, IMG submission 202245) | Populus trichocarpa ectomycorrhiza microbial communities from riparian zone in the Pacific Northwest, United States - 10_EM | ecosystem: Host-associated > Plants > Roots > Unclassified | place... | reverse complement strand
ATGGAAGGTCTGGGGGCCGGCATGGAAGCGGCTGTATGCGTGGAAGAGCGTGGATCAGTATGACGATCGATGGGAGGATTGGACTAGGTGGGCAGATGGAAGATATTGTTGTTTTTCCTATATACTTCTGTCTTCGCTGTTAGTTATGTTAGTTAGTTGGGACAGTGAGCATCGTGAGTGTGAGTGTGTTGCAGAAGAGAAAGATTTTCCCCCGCTTCTGTGTTGTGCGATCTATCTAGTGTTGCCTTGCCTTGGCGTTTGTTTCGTTTCATCGCCTATCACTCGCCGTTTTATCGCCGCCGTTATTCGCCGTTCAACCATAGCCGATTTGTAAAATGCACCATCCAATACGGTACGATATGTTGCGTGCGCGCTTAAGCTAAGTTCCCGGCGATTGACCAAGCACCCCCAAACCCCCAAGCAACCACTATAGCTGACTCCAACACCGTTTCTTCCAACTCTGTCGCGTTCTAGCACGCATCCCCAAACCCGATCCATGGCGTCTTGATAACCGAAACGTCTGACCTCCAAACCTTCGAAACTGCCCAACTCTATCCATAAATCTCCAATGACTATGCCACCGCCATCTCCTTCCTCCCTACCGCCATAAAGATAACGTCAGCGACCCCAGCCCCACAGCCCAGGGCCCCAGTCGATCAGAACGCAGGGGTACGCCTCAGTCCCCCTTAGAAGCTATCCGCCACATACTCTCGGAAAAAAGGGAAAAAAACCGAGAGCGAGCGGAGATACTTGCGGGATCCCCGCGTATTCATTGAAATTCCATCACAGACCACCCGTTCCAGAATGGAGGACTCTGCGCGAGAATCTGCTCATGCCGCCGGGTGCTAAAGTGAATCGCGTGATCTTCATTCAGCTTTGCCAACGATTTTTATAGATAACTTGGTGCTTCTCTTTTTCTCCCCTCTGGCTTACAGAGGAATATTATTACCACTTAACCGGTATCATAATATTATTATTTCTTGTCTTTCTTCTCGCTTCTCTTTGTTTAGTTACCAGGATGGCGGAGGAGTGCTGTTGTCATCTGTCACTCGCTGAGGCTAGGCTCATTTTATGAACGAGCATCTGTATTATGCGACGTCGAAAATGCCGGTCATAAATTTACTTATTGATACTCATCGAGGTCAACTATGATAGTATTGCTACACTGCCAGAACTGCCAGTGATAGCAGATTGTTATATCTATTGCAGTCTACCCCGCCCCTCCAATAATCAAAGTGCGAGTTCGCCCATTTGAAGTCCTGCGGCAAATATAGCTATTGTTCTGGACAAAAGTATATCATTAGTAAGTTACTAATAGCTCTAAGTATCTCTAAAATTATAAGGCAGAAATTCAGAACCACCGGAATCCCGATTCCCACCTCCACCTCTTAATAAATTAACTAAACATCTACTATATCTTTTCGGTTGCGCACAGGAGGGGGGGGATAGTTGCTTGGTCATCCCGCTGTACAGGTTGTCATTGGTAGCAGGCCTCCCAAATTAGACCGAGTGAGTGTTCAGCAGGGCGGCACCCTCACTCGGTCTATCTTCTAACACTTCGAAGCCAACATCATCATTCCCACCCTATGGAAAAAACGATCAATCCACATTGCCCTACTAGGACTCTTGCCTCTCCTTTCTTTCTCTCACCTCCGCTGAGGCCACTTCTTGCACTCCCCCGCTCACCCCTCCGATTTACAATCTCCCCGATGCAACTATCTCAGTTCCCTTACCTGAATGACAGCCTCACAAATGCGCTATCCCCGCTACTGTGCATCCTGCTGCATCCGTGCTACTCCACTTCTAACTCTATTACCTCCAAGCTTGTGACTTAGTCACCACCACCATGCTCTCCTAGGTTGTTTTGTAACGCGGTCATCAACTGTCACTCGTCTAATTTTATCGTTCGTGCAGCATGTCCACACAGCGCACAACACGGAAGCCGTGGCAGCCCACCGTAAACTTATCATATTATCTGAGCCGGGCAAGCGTAAAAACAAAGTATCTTAAATTTCAATTGCGATGTAAGGGCGGATGTTATAGATGGGGGTCCGGAGGAGGAAACGACAATGCAACTTGACTTTTTGAATTCAAAAATTAACCCCTCAGGATTATGGGGTAGGAATATTATAGATCTGATTTGAATGCTCTTCGGTATTTCTCCCCTACATACAGTGCCCTCCATCTGCTGCCGAAGCCCATACTTTCAGTCCTTTGCCCAATTGTCCTCGGATAACTACATGCCAGCGATCAAAAAAACCGGCTTGCTTAACTCATGAGCACTTTCCACAGCATGAGCTCCCACAACATGAGCTCCCACAGTAACAGACACCATTTCCCGGCATGAAATTCTGGGGCGCAGGATATTACCCCCCGATATTGAGCCTCGCATCTATAATCTGCTGTAACATGGAGTATCATCCAAATACTAGTGTCTAGGAAATGGAGAGGCTTTCCGTGCTCACTTGGGGGGCCGTATGGGTTGGTGATACCCGACTTGAGCACCGGACAGAACGTTGTGGTGGTTAAAGGGATGAAATATCCTTCCCAACTTTCCCGTTAGTGGGTGCTTCATAGCACAGTGGGCCGAGTGGCAATTTTGAAAGGTTCGGGTAAGATAGCGGTGCTCGTAGGATGGAGCTAATTTCAAGGCTAAAAGATACCTTACCGAACTAATCTCCCTCCACGGGGAAGACTATAAGGTTTAGATAGCCACCCAACTTCACCTTATTTTCAAGCTCACGTCTAGAAAACAGTAGCATGTAATTTAAGCAGGACCCTCGCCAAACCATGTCTAATCACAATCATATTTTAGTCAACTAGCTTTTGCGTCTATTTTTACACGAGTGCTGGAAATATCTGTACTCCTTACTATTCCCCGAAATCTAAGAAACCCTTAAACCCACACTTCGGGGGCGTGGGGAAGGAAAGGAAAATAAGGGAAATATAGAAGAAAATTGAAATATAATGGAAACTTGAAGCCACACCAGCTTATCTCAGCACCAAGAGAAATAGCGTCCCACCAATGGCAAACTCCTGATTACACTGACTCGACCAAATAAGAAAATCCATAAAGAGGCCTGGAGCCGGCATTTGATAGATATGGGCATTCCGATCACATACGACACGTCAACTAAGAGAAAATATTTAAGTTGGGTTTCTGTGGCAGGTTTCCCATGGAAGGGAAGGAAGCAAAGCAAATACCCTGGGGTTGGAATTATTTGCGGGCTGAGGTTGAACTGGAATGGGAGGAAGGATAAGATGGTGGCAATCGGTAGGTTTATGAGGTTCTTGTGGCACTTGCGGGATGGCGCATAGGTCATCCATATTTGAAGACGGTAGGGAAGGCAATGCCTCCTCGGCCTCGGGTGGTTCTAGGGGTGTAGATTCTGAGGGCTGAAAGAGCGCTATCACTCCCGCATGGCCACGGTCAGCAGCGCACCACAGTGGTGTTCGGCCACGGTTATCCGGTTTGTTAGGGTCGATGTCGTTATGCCCGAGTAGTAATTTCACCACTCCCTCATGCCCATTCCGAGCAGCACACAGGAGTGGTGTCCAGCCGTTATCATCTGGTCTGTTAGGGTTGACGTCGTCCCGTCCGAGTAGCATTTTCACCACTCCCTCGTGCCCATTCCAAGCAGCATAAAAGAGCGGTGCTTGGCCATTGTCATCTGGCTCATCGGAGTCCACGTTGTCCCGCCCGAGTAGCATTTTCACCACTCCCTCGAGCCCATTCCAAGCAGCGCAACAGAGTGGTGTTCGGCCGTTGTTATCTGGTTTGTCGGGGTTGACGTCGTTCCGCCCGAGTAGCATTTTCACCACTCCCTCATGCCCATTCCAAGCAGCACAACAAAGGGGTGTTCGGCCGTCGTTATCCGGTTTGTCGGGGTTGACGTCGTTCCGCCCAAGCAGCACTTTTACCACTCCCTCGTGCCCATTCCAAACAGCACAATAGAGGGGTGTTCGGCCGTCGTCATTATCCGGTTTGTCGGGGTTGACGTCGTCCCGCCCGAGCAGCATTTTCACCACTCCCTCGTGCCCATTCAAAACAGCACAACAGAGTGGTGTTCGGCCGCCGTTATGTGGTCTGTCGGGGTTGACGTCGCCCCGTTCGAGTAGTGTTTCGACCACAGCCTCGTGCCCGTTCCAAGCAGCATAACAGAGTGGTGTTCGGCCATAGTTATCTGGTTTGTCGGGGTTAGCGCCGTCCCGTCCGAGCAGCATTTTCACTACGCCCTCATGTCCACCCCAAGCAGCACAACAGAGTGGTGTTCGGCCGTTGTTATCTTGTTTGTTGGGGTCGACGTCGTCCCGTCCAAGCAGTATTTCGACTACTCCCTCGCGCCCATCCTGGGCAGCACAACAAAGTGGTGTTTGGCCGTCGATATCCGGCTTGCCGGGGTCAACGTCGTCCCGCCCGAGTAGCATTTTCACCACCTTGTGGTGCCCATTCTGCGCAGCACAACAGAGGGGTGTTTGGCCGAGCATATCCAGTTTATCGGGGCTGATGTCGCCCCGCCCGAGTAGTATTTCAACCACATCCTCGTGTCCATTATAAGCAGCCCACCCGAGAGGTGTATTACCAATGCAGTCCGCTTGATTGATATCGCAACCTTCCGCCTCCAGAAAACTAGCTACAATCTCAACAATTCCAAAAAATGATGCATAGTGTAGACCGCTGAACAGGGAAAGTTTGGCGGAATCAATAGTGGGCGAGTAGTACTGCTGCGCTTCCAAGAGGATCTTAGTAGGTATTTGGTTACTACAATCGTCAAATAGCTTTAGTGCAAGTAATTTACCGCATTCCGAAAGGTCCCGTTTCGCGTGAGTTCCCCAATATACCGAAGAATATTCGAGAAAGGGTGTGCTCTGGAGATCGGGAGAGGGCACGGCCGAAAGAGCCTTGACCTGCTGAGAATTCAGATAACGCAAGCAGGTGTCTGCGATCGTTGAGTGAGTTGTGCCAAAAAGAGCTAGGTGAGCCCGGAGGTACTCTTGAAGGGTAAAGTGGATTAACCGGACTGTGGAAGACTTCTTGTCCACGACAACAAGCCCCTGACAACAGAATAGTAGTGTCCCTATTGAAGGGACATTGTCGGTGTTGAGATTCGCCGACCCTATATCGACTGCAAGGGCGTGACACAACTCATCAGGCTTCAAGGGCCGCTCCGAGTGTGAGATCCACATCAAAGCCTCCATTCCAAGCCTGGCCATCTCCCCACCTTGACCCTTGATTCGATTCAACGTTGCACCATAAGCATCCCCCAACCCCAAGCCATCGGTCATCGCACTCAGCTTTTGTCGCCTGCCGTAGATTGTAGTTTCCTTCAGGATCGCGTCGACATTCAGCGAGACCAGCAGGAATCTAGATATATATGTCAGTAGATAATTTAAGGTAGTCTGCCAAGTGTTGGTAGTCGCACGCACATTTCCGAAATATCATCAGGAATTTTCTTCAGGATATCCGCCTCTAAACTACTATCCATCGCGTCTGGGATCAGATCCTCATCCAACCTAGCACGAAGATAACTGATGATATCATCTCGCCTAGGAGTGACTGATACACTCGTTACTCTCACAGCAAGACGCCTTCTAACTTCAGTCTCAACGTGTGGTCTCCCTGTGACAAATATTCGAGTCCCTGGAGACTTTTGAAGAATTTGGCTAAGTGAACCGAGAAGCTTAACCTGATGTGCAGCCACGCATTCATCTAGAGCATCAATGCAGATGAATGTTCGCTTCTCCGAAGTGGTAGTCTGCAGCATCCCCACAATATCTGAAAGTCGTGGTCCCCGCCCACCGAGCACTTTTTTCTGATTTTCGTAGGCTTTCACTATTTCCCCTGGCACCTCATCTAGTCCGCCCACAACCTGCTTGAGTAGGACACCCAACACACTCGTCGGTGAGTGCTCTTTTTGGGCCGCGAAGTCGAAGTAAAAACATGCAACAGCGACATCTTGTCCCCCAGCTTGATCGCACAAGCTGTCTATGACCAATGAGCTAACATCGTAGCTTGTCAGCACTTGTACCCCCCCCCCCCCAATTCATCATGGGTAGTTCTTGTTACCTAATATAGGTCTTACCGGCTCCCGGGTCTCCACGGCAAAACAAAACTGCGCTATCGGATTCATCTCCCCCACTACCGGCGCACCAGCTCCTAAACTCCTCGGTTTGTAAGAGCCATCCCCCTATGTCTTCCATCCGGCTTTCTTGGATGTCCTGATGCCGTAACCTGGGCTCTAGTGGGGATATCCAGGCTAGGATGTTGGGTCGGTGATCGGCAGCATTAATGGTATTAAAAGAGTTGGTGTTATAACTGAAAGACTGCGACATTTTCTGAGTTTTGCTGCTTAGGACACTGCAGATGGTGGATGATGGAGTCGGTCGGCTGCCTGACTAGAATTCCTAGGCTGAAGAAAGGGGGAGTCTTTTGTGGAACCCTGTTGAGCCTCATGATCGCCCAATCAATCTCACCCAAATCTGTGCACACCCGCATGCAACTATGATATAATACCTCTACGAGTAATCCCCCGCCTGCATCTCATATCTCGCTGCCTTGTCACGTTAGTCTCACCGGGCTGCCCTTTCTTGCACCCACTACCGGTATCCTTCCTAGACCATTCCGTGCATCCAGATTGCCCGTCCCCTCCCTGCTTCCGCATAGTACGAGGCTGACGACAAAAATTATGAGCAGAATGGCATGTAACAACCGAAACCATGCTACTTCACGCTTTCCATTCAACATATTCCGAGGGTGCAAAAAATTTCAAATTTTGATATCCTGGTCTAGAATTCTTTCGAATATCTCTCCAAGGAATTACAGATTATTAAAGAATTATTGCGATATTGTAAAGTTGAAGTCAAAAACCGCGCCAAGCCTTGCCATCTCCCATACAAAATTGTCAGAAATTGCGCCAAGACCAATGTACCAACTATTACTCTCTTAACAATTGCTCAACCAGTCTAGATACAGGCTCTAAAGGGTTGGGAAGTAAAATCTAGAGAATTGTTGTGCAAATGGGCGAAGATTGAGCCCAAATTGCTTCACTAAATCAGTGACTAGAAGGTTGTGAATAAGTTATGGCTATTCTCGGTGGAAAACCCTTCACTGCTCATCATTTAAGTCGCCAGCCTCGTACAGTAGAGCACAATGTGTGGCGAGAGGTTATTATGAAATAGTTATTTGACGTTAACCAGCGAAATATATCCCTGCCGCTCCAGTTAGTGGGCTCATATGGTACCTTTTATCTCATCATGCGCCACCCACAGCGCTCACCTTAGCCGACGACACAACCCAATCAAACATAAGTTCTTAATCCCAACCCCCGGCACTCCAGCTTCTTCTCCATGGAAGCCGTCATCCCTCCGATCATTCCCAACATCCCCATACCAGGGAAGCTTCTGCCAGAACTTGTATCTTCCCCACTATCATGCCGTTATCCCTTCAAGTACCGACATCTGCCCTAGATATGTGCCGGAACGGCCCCGAACTTGCCTAGCAGTACAAGTACCTTGTTTGGCAGCTAATGGAGGGCCGGAAGATACAGCAATCCCTATACGATTCACGTACCGCTGGAAACCTGTGACAAACTCAATTCCATAGTATACAATTGGTAGAAGAACCCACTGCGCCAACCAAAACGCTTCCCGAGCTCCAAGCCCACCGTTCCACCAAAAGCCTCCGTGACATGGCCGGGATCGGGTGTCCCGCCATTGCACCATCCAATACGGTACGATATGTTGCGTGCGCGCGCACGCTAAGTTACCGGCGATTGACCAAGCACCCCTAAACCCCCAAGCCAACACCACAGCTGACTCCGACACCGTTTCTTCCAACTCTGTCGCGCTCTAGCACGCATCCCTAAACCCGATCCATGGCGTCTGGATAGCCGAAACGTCTGACTTCCAAACCTTCGAAACTGTCCAACAATATCTATAAATCTCCAATGACTATGCCACCGCCATCTCCTTCCTTCCTGCCGCCATAAAGATAACGTCAGCGATCCCAGTCCCACAGCCCAGGGCCCCAGTCGATCAGAACGCAGGGGTATGCCTTAGTCTCCCTTGAAGGCTATCCGCCACATACACTCGGAAAAAAAGGGAAAAAAACCGAGAGCGAGCGGAGATACTTGCTGGATCCCCGCCTATTCATTGAAATTCCTTCACAGGCCAAATGGAGGACTCTGCGCGAGAATCTGCTCATGCTGCCGGGTGCTAAAGTAAATCACGTGATCCTCATTCAGGTTTGCCGGCGACTTTTATGGATAACTTGGTGCTTCTCTTTTTGTCCCCTTTGGCTTAGAGAGGAATATTATTACCACTTAACCGGTATCATATTATTTCTTGTCTTTCTTCTCGCTTCTCTTTTTTTAGTTACCAGGATGGCGGAGGAGTGCTGTTGTCATCTATCACTCGCTGAGGCTAGGCTCATTTTGTGAACGAGCATCGGTATTATACGACGTCGAAAATGCCGGTCATAAATTTACTTGTTCATGATACTCATCGACGTCAACTATGATAGTATTCCTACACCGCCAGAACTGCCGGTGTTATAGTAGATTGCTATATCTATCGTAATCTGCCCCGCCCCTCTAATAATCAAGGGGTAAGTTCGCCCATTTGCAGTCCTGCGGCGAATATAGGTATTTTTCTGGACAAAAGTTATCATTAGTACTAATAGTTCTAAGTATCTCTAAAATTATAAGGGCGAAATTCGGAACCACCGGAATCCCGATTCCCACCCCCACCTCTTAATAAATTGACTAAACATCTACTATATTATTTTTGGTTGAGCATAGGAAGGGATAGTTGCTTAGTCATCCCGCCGTACTAGTTGTCATTGGTAGCAGGCCTCCCAAATTAGACCGAGTGATTGTTCAGCAGGGCGGCACCCTAAGTGAACACTCACTCGGTTTATCTCCTATCGTGACACCTCGACGCCAACATCATCATTCCCACCTTTGTAGCAAAACAAACAATCCACATTGCCCTACTGGGGCTCTTGCCTCTCCTTTCTCTCTCCCACCTCCGCTGAGGCCACTTCTTGCGCTTCCCCCGCTCACCCCTCCGATTTACAATCTCCCTAATGGGACTACCTCAGTTCCCTTACCTGAATGACCGCCTCAAAAATGCGCTATCCCTACTAGTTCGCATCCTGCTACATCCGTGCCACTCCACTTCTAACTCTATTACCTCCAAGCTTGTGATTGAGTCACCACCACCATGCTTTCCTAGGTTGTTTTGCAACACAGACCGTCACTCGTCTAATTATATCGTTGTGTGGTACTTGTATGTCCACACAGCGCACCACACAGAAAACAGCTCAGGGTGGCAGCCCACCGTGAACCTACCAGATTATCTGAGCCGGGCAAGTGTAAAAAAAAAGTATCTTAAATTTCAATTGCGATGTAAGGGCGGAGGTTATCGATGGGCATCCGGAGGAGGAAACGACAATTCAGCTTGACTTTTTTGATTCAAAATTAACCTCCCAGGATTATGGGGTATGAATATTATAGATCGGGTTTGAATGCCCTTCGGTAGTGCTCTCCAACATATAGTGCCCTCCATCTGCTGCGGAAGCCCATATTTTCAGTCCTTTGCCCGACTGTCATCTGATAACTACATGCCAGCGATCAAAAAAAAAACCGGCTTACTTAACTCATGAGCACTTTCCACAGCATGAGCTCCCACAGCAAAATACGTCATTACCCGGTATAAAATTCTAGAGTGCAAGATACTATTCCCCGATATTGCGCCTTGCATTCATAATCTACTGTAACATGGAGTATCATCCTAATACTAATGCCTAGGAAATGGCAAGGCCTTCCGTGCTCACTTGGGGGGGTTAGATGGGCTCGTGATACCTGACTTGAGTACCGGACGTCCTGAGAAGGGAGGGGGTTTGTGGTGGTTAAAGGGATGGAATATCGTTCCCAACTTTCCCGCTAGTGGGTGCTTCATAACGTTGTGGGCCGAGTGACAATTTTGAAAAGTTCAGGTAGAACAGCGGTGCTCGTAGGATGGGTTAATTTCGGAGTTAAAAAATACCTTACCGAACTAATCTTCCTCCACGGGCAAGACTATAAGGTTTAGATAGCCTCCCAACTTCACCTTATTTTCAAGCTCACGTCTAGAGAACAGTGGCATGTAATTTAAGCATGATCTTCGCCAAACCGTGTCCGATCACAATCATATTTTAGTCAACCAGCTCTTGCGTCTATTTTTACACGAGTGCTGGAAAGATCTGCACTTCTCACTATTCCGCGATATCTAAGAAACGCTTAGGCCCACACTGCGGGGGTGTGGGGAAGGAAAGGAAAATAAGGGAGCTAAGGAAGAAAATTGAAAATATGATGGAAGTTTGAAGCCACACCAGCTTATCTCGGGACAAGAGAAATAGCGTCCCACCAATGGCAAACTCCTGATTACACTGGCTCGACTAAATAAGAAATCCATAAAGAGGCCTGGAGCCGGCATTTGATAGATATGGGCATTCCGATCACATACGACCTGTCAACCAAGAGAAAATGTTTAAGCTGAGTTTCTGTAGCAGGCTTCCCATGGAAGGGGAGGAAGCAAAGCAAATAACCTAAGGTTGGAACAACAGATTGCGGGCGGAGGTTGGACTGGAATGAGAGAGAAGATAAGATGGCGGGTAGGTTTATGAGGTTCTTGTGGCCCTTGCAGGAATGGCGCATAGGTCATCCATATTTGAAGACGGTAAGGTAGGCAATGCCTCCTCGGGCTCAGGTGGTGCCAGGGGTGCAGATTCTGAGGGTTGAAGTAGCGCTATCACTCCCGCATGGCCACGCTCAGCAGCGCACGACAGTGGTGTTCGGCCACGGTTATCCGGTATGTTGGGGTTGATGCCGTTATGCCCGAGTAGTAATTTCACGACTCCCTCATGCCCATTCCAAGCAGCGCACGACAGTGGTGTTCGGCCATAGTTGTCTAGTTTGTCGGGGTTGACGTCGTCCCGTCCAAGTAGCATTTTCACCACTCCCTCATGCCCATTCCAAGCAGCATAACAGAGTGGTGTTCGGCCATCGTTACCTGGTATGTCGGGGTTGACGTCGTTGCGCCCGAGTAGTATTTTAACCACTGCCTCGTGCCCATTCCAAGAAGCATAACACAGTGGTGTTCGGCCATCGTTACCTGGTTTGTCGGGGTTGACGTCGTCGCGCCCGAGTAGTATATTCACCACTCCCTCATGCCCATTCCAAGCAGCACAACAAAGGGGTGTTCGGCCATCGTTATCTGGTTTGTCGGGGTTAACGTCGTCCCGTCCAAGTAGTAATTTCACCACTCCCTCATGCCCATTCCGAGCAGCACACTGGAGTGGTGTCCAGCTGTTGTCATCTGGTCTGTTGGGGTTGACGTCGTCCCGTCCGAGTAGCATTTTCACCACTCCCTCGTGTCCATTCCAAGCAGCATAAAAGAGCGGTGCTTGGCCATTGTCATCTGGCTCATCGGGGTCCACGTTGTCCCGCCCGAGCAGCATTTTCACCACTCCCTCATGCCCATTCCAAGCAGCACAACAAAGGGGTGTTCGGCCATCGTTATCTGGTTTGTCGGGGTTGACGTCGTCCCGTCCAAGTAGCATTTTCACCACTACCTCGTGCCCGTTCCAAGCAGCATAACAGAGTGGTATTCGGCCATAGTTGTCTAGTTTGTCGGAGATAACGTCGTCCCGTCCAAGTAGCATTTTCACCACTGCCTCGTGCCCATTCCAAGCAGCACAACAGAGTGGTGTTCGGCCATCGTTATCTGGTTTGTCGGGGTTGACGCCGTCGCGCCCGAGTAGCATTTTCACCACTGCCTCGTGCCCATTCCAAGCAGCACAACAAAGGGGTGTTCGGCCATCGTTATCTGGTTTGTCGGGGTTGACGTCGTCCCGTCCAAGTAGCATTTTCACCACTACCTCGTGCCCGTTCCAAGCAGCATAACAGAGTGGTATTCGGCCATAGTTATCTAGTTTGTCGGGGATAACGTCGTCCCGTCCGAGTAGTATTTTCACCACTCCCTCATGCCCATTCCAAGCAGCACAACAGAGTGGTGTTCGGCCATCGTTATCTGGTTTGTCGGGGTTGACGTCGTCGCGCCCGAGTAGTATTTTCACCACTGTCTCGTGCCCATTCCAAGCAGCACAACGGAGTGGTGTTCGGCCGTTGTTATCCGGTTTGTTGGGGTCGACGTTGTCCCATCCAAGCAGCATTTTGACAACTCCCTCGCGCCCATCCTGGGCAGCGCAACAAAGTGGTGTTTGGCCGTCGATATCCGGTTTGCCGGGGTCAACGTCCTCCCGTCCGAGTAGAATTTCCACCACCTTGTGGTGCCCATTCTGCGCAGCACAACAGAGTGGCGTTTGGCCGAGCATATCCAGTTTATCGGGGCTGATGTCGCCCCGCCTGAGTAGTATTTCAACCACATCCTCGTGTCCATTATAAGCAGCCCACCCGAGAGGTGTATTACCAATGCAGTCCTCTTGATTGATATCGCAACCTTCCACCTCCAGAAAACTAGCTACAATCTCAACAATTCCAAAAAAGGAAGCATAGTGTAGACCACCGAACAGGGAAAGTTTGGCGGAATCAATAGTGGGCGAGTAGTACTTCTGCGCTTCCAAGAGGATTTTGGCGGGTATTTGGTTACTGCAATCGTCAAATAGTTTTAGTGCAAGTAATTTACCGCATTCCGAAAGGTCCCGTTTCGCGTGGATTCCCCAATATACCGAAGAATATTCGAGAAAGGGTGTGCTCCGGAGATCGGGAGAGGGCACAGTCAAAAGAGCCTTGACCCGCTGGGAATTCAGATAACGCAAGCAGGTTTCTGCAATTGTTGAGTGAGTTGTACCAAAAAGAGCTAGGTGAGCCCGGAGGTACTCTTGAAGGGTAAAGTGGATTAACCGGACTGTAGAAGATTTCTTGTCCACCACAACAAGCCCCTGACAGCAGAATAGCAGTATCCCTATCGAAGGGACATTGTCGGTGTTGAGATTCCCCGACCCTATATCCATTGCAAGGGCGTGACACAACTCATCAGGCTTCAAGGGCCGCTCCGAGTGAGAGATCCACATCAAAGCCTCCATGCCAAGCCTGGACATCTCCCCACCTTGACCCTTTATCCGATTCAACGTTGCACCATAAGCATCCCCCAACCCCAACCCATCGGTCATCGCACGCAGCTTTTGTCGCCTGCCGTAGATTGTAGTTTCCTTCAAGATCGCGTCGACATTCAGCGAGACCAGCAGGAATCTAGATATATATGTCAGTAGATAATTTAAGGTAGTCTGCCAAGTGTTGGTAGCCACACGCACATTTCCGAAATATCATCAGGAATTTTCTTCAGGATATCCGCCTCTAAACTACTATCCATCGCGTCTGGGATCAAATCCTCATCCAACCTAGCCCGAAGATAACTGATGATATCATCTCGCCTGGGAGTGATTGATACACTCGTTACTCTCCCAGCAAGACGCCTTCTAACTTCAGTCTCAATGTGTGGTCTCCCAGTAACAAATATTCGAGTCCCTGAAGATTTTTGAAGTATTTGGCTTAGTGAACCGAGAAGCTTAACCTGATGTCCAGCCACGCATTCATCTAGAGCATCAATGCAGATGAATGTTCGCTTTTCCGAAGTAGTAGCCTGCAGCATCCCCACAATATCTGAAAGTCGCGGTCCCCGCCCACCAAGGACTTTTTTCTGGTTTTCGTAGGCTTTCACTATTTCCCCTGGCACCTCATCTAGTCCGCCCACAACCTGTTTGAGTAGGACACCCAACACACTCGTGGGTGAGTGCTCCTTTTGGGCCGCGAAGTCGAAGTAAAAACATGCGACAGCGACATCTTGTCCCCCAGCCTGATCGCACAAGCGGTCTATAACCAATGAGCTAACATCGTAGCTTGTCAGCACTTGTACCCCCCCCAATTCATCATGGCTAGTTCTTGTTACCTAATATAAGTCTTACCGGCCCCCGGGTCTCCACCGCAAAACAAAACTGCGCTATCAGATTCATCTCCCCCACTACCGGCGCACCAGCTTCTAAACTCCTCGGTTTGTAATAGCCATTCCCCTATATCTTCCATCCGGCTTTCTTGGATGTCCTGATGCCGTAACCTAGGCTCTAGTGGGGATAGCCAGGCTAGGATGTTGGGTCGGTGATCGGCGGCATTAAAGGTATTAAAAGTGTTCAAAGAGTTGATATTATTACTGAAAGACTGCGACATTTTCTGCGTTTTGCTGCTTAGGACACTGTAGATGATGGATGATAGATGATGGAGCCGGTCGGCTGCCAGACTCGAATTCCTGGGCTCAAGAAAAGCGGGGTCTTTTGTGGAACCCCATTGAGCCTCAGGATCGCCCAATCAATCTCACCCAAACCTGTGCGAACACCCGCATGCGACTCGACTGCCTGTAATTCCTCGCCCACATCCGATATCTCGCTGCCTTGTCACGTTAGTCGCACCAGGTTGCCCTTTCTTGTACCCACTATCGGCAGCCTTCCTAGACCATTCCGTGCTTCCACATTGCCCGTCCCCCCCCGAGTTCCGTATATCACAGTAGAGTACAAGGTCTGGCGTGGGGTTATGGAATACCGCAGTTATTTGACGTTAACCAGCGAAATATATCCCTGCCGTTCCAGTCAGTATGTTCATACAATACCTTTGTATCTCATCATGCCCCACCGACAGCACCCATCTTAGCTGATGACAACTAACTTACCCAATCAAACACGAGTTCTTGATCTTAACTTCTAGCATCCCAGCTGCTTCTCTATGGAAGCCATCATCCCTCCGATCATTCCGATCTCCATACCACAGAAGCTTCTGACAGAACTTGTATATCATGCCGTTATCCCTTCAAGTACCAGTACCGGTATCCGCCCTAAATGTGTCTGAATGACCCCTAACTTGCCTAATAGTACAAGTATCTTGTTCGGCAGCTTGATAGGGGCTCGGAAGAGACCGCAATCTCTATACGATTCACATACCGCCGGAAACATGTGACAAACTCAATTCCACCGTATACAATTGGTAGAAAAACCCACTGCGCCAGCCAAGACGCTTCCCAAGCTCCGAGCCCACCGTTCCATCCAAAGCCTCCGTGACATGGCCGGGATCGGGTATCCCGCCATTACACCATCCAATACGATACGATATGTTGCGTGCGTGCGCAGGCTAAGTTATATACCGGCGATCGGGCCAGCACCCCTAAACCCCCAAGCTAACATCACAGCTGACTCCAACACCGTTTCTTCCAACTCTGTCGCGCTCTAGCACGCATCCCCAAACCCGATCCATGGCGCCTTGATAACCTAAACGTCTGACCTCCAACCCTCCGAACCTGTCCATCAATATCCACAAATCTCCAATCACTAACCCTCCGCCATCTCCTTCCTCCCTACCGCCATAAAGATAGCCGTTAGCGTTTCCAGTCCCGCAGCCCAGGGCCTCAGTCGATCGGAGCGCAAGAGTATGCCTCAGTCCGCCCTGAAAGCTATCCGCTACGCACGCCCGGAAAACAGAAGAGAGAAAAAACCGAAAGCGAGCGGAGATACTTGCGGAATCCCCGCGTATTCATAGTAAATTGAAATTCCTTCACAGGCCACCCGTTCCATAGTAGAATGGAGGACTCCGCGCGAGAATCCACTCATGCTGCCGAGTACGTGATCTTGGCTCAGGTTGGCCAACGATTTCTATGGATAATTTGGTGCTTCTCCTTTTCTCCCCTTTGGCTAGGAGATCGGAGGAGCGTCACGGCCTTCCCCGGAACATTCTACTCATTTCCAGTGTCAAGCAATTTGAGGAATCCAGGATCACATGATTTACTTAGCACTCGGCACGCCAAGCCTTGGCACGAGTTGGTTTCCATCGTTCGTTAGACCAATGCTAGCACTAGGAGCCGCCTAAAAGATCTGGGGAGTCTGGGAACTGCCCCGGCATCTTCGTCTCAGGGTTATCCAAAATAGTTCGGAACCCTGGAACCTTTTGCCCAACTAGTCAGCCAATCCCAAGCCTACAATTCTTACACATTAGGCCTTCTCTTTTTACACATATAATGGAAAACAGACACGCTGTTGGGGGTGCGATCCAATAAAAAAAATTCATTCTCCATTAGTATTCACTAGGTTTCTTCCGACTAACTTTACCCTAATATAACAGAGCCTAGAAATTTCGAAAGCTGTTATTCCTGCGGTGATTGTCCAAGTTCCATACTTTTGTTCCAAACTCCAGACTCTCTTCGAAATTATGGAAGGTTCCCCGTTTGTCATTAGCTCATAGCCAGAGGCAGTGTTTGGTGTGTTGCGGTACCCCTAACTGTGCTGACACCTCTAAACCTTCCGAATGTTTTTTTCGGAAGGATCGGAAAGGCCGTGGGTGGTTGTAGACAGGTTTGTGATGCTCGCGGAGCAGAGTTCTCCACCGGAATATAGCCTAGAAATGAGCTGTCATACATGTGTACTTGTAGGAGTAGAGACCTGCGGTAGATTAACGGCTCACGTGATACAGAGAGGGAAACAGGGGAGAGGCGATCTATTCAGTGCAAGTACAATATCGATGCATCCCCCAACCCCCATCTCAACCCCCTTCACTCCTTCCCTTTCTTCCCCGGCTCCCGATTCCTATCCTTTTGTTCCCAAACATCCCACACCTGCTGCGTAATGATCGCAGAAATGCTCCTCTCCTCCTCCTCCTCCTCCTCCTTGGGTCGAACATCCCTAACAATCTTCTCCCCCTTCCACCCACCACCAACCTTGCCCAACTCGCCATTAACCTCAGCCACCCTTCCCGTTCCTTTCCCCTCCAACTTCTCCTTCTCAAACTGCTCATACCGCTTAAACCCACGCCAGGGATCACGGCCGTGTTGATCCGCGACTTCGCCGAGACAGTAAAGCCAGGAGGCGCCAAGGCCGAAGGTGAAGATATCCATCTTACGCGGAGGGAGGAGGATCAGGGTCGGTGCTACGACGAGGATGCCTAGCGAGGTACGGTACCGGAGCGCTGCATAGCGGGCTTGGCTATCCAGGAGGTCTTGCGACGTTGGGGCGGGATTGACGGGAGGTGGATTTTCGTGGGTTACCGCAGTGCGCGCTACATCGGTTGGCGTAGGCATTGCCTCCTTGGAATTGTGGGTGTTGGTCTGGTTTGTTTTTGATCCCGCGGATGTGCTGATGGGATTCGGTGAGATGGGGATGAGATGAAACGGTGAGATGAGGCTCAACAAACGCCTTGGAATGTGAAGAATTAATGCGAAGTGATGTCAGTTTTTGCAGACAAGGATAATGACTAAGCTGGCTAGGATCCGCATAATTGTTTTTCCGGTTAGAATTAGGCTACACCCTTGTCTCGTACTACAATCTCAAGAAAGTCGGAATATCTCATGACTCTACCAGCCCCCTTGATAAAGTGTTGTAAATATATACCCCACGGCAGCAAGTCATTTGATTGTAAATTAATTTCAGGCCCGAAATTATATTTTTCGTGAGGGACTGCGGTGAGGGCGGATTTGTCTAGGGCTTGACCTGCTTTTATAGACTTTGCTTTGTGGGTAGTCTCTTCCTTTCCCTCGTGCATCCTTCCCAGGCTTCCCTTCTCCCACTCACCCGGCAACCAACACACCAACAAACACAACCACTACCCAGAGTTCCTTCCAATACCCTTCGGCTCTAACCGACGAGGCACTCATCATGGAACAAGGAGACGCCGCTAGCAAACCTCCTGCTACTCCCCCAACCGTACTCCCTCTCCCGCAGATCGTGTTCAACCCGCAACAATACCTTCAACGCCGCTTCATCATCCACTCAATACTGCGCAAACTTAGCATCCAACAACACTTCTCCGGGGGTCTCCGGAGCCTCCTTGATGTCGGTTGTGGTCCGGATATCCTACTACTTCGCAGCTTAATTCCTTGCGAGGATATTTTACCTATTGAGCTTCTTACTGGAGTTGATATTAGTGATGATATTAAGAGCCCTTCGTGTGTTGAGAGTATAAACCCAGGTGCTTGGACTGGTAATCCTTCTGGTGAGGATAGATGGAGGCCGCTGGATATAGTTCTTCTTCATGGTATGTTTGTTTTTTCTTTCCCCCCACCCTTCTGTCCCACCCGCCCGCCAATTATTGGAGAGTATTGACGAGTTATTGGAAAATAGGTGACTTTAAATATTTGTCTCCAGATCTGATCCCTAGACATGATATCATCGTTTCCAGTGAAGGTTTGTGGAATCATACTTGATCACTCGAAGTGCTAATTGCTTACTTCGAATAGTGATTGAGCATTTAGATCCTAAACCTTTGAGCCTCTATGCGGGCAGTTTGCTGGGCACTATGAAACCGAATATCTGCATCATTACTACCCCTAATAGGGACTTCAACCCGATCTTTGATATTAACTTTCCGCCTCAAGGCCAGACCGGAACCGAGGCCACAGATCCTGACAAGTCCGTCTCTACCCACCCCCCCCCCCAGTAACCCTATATGGCAGAGAACATACTGACAAGGAACAGGGCTGGTGACGGGGGTAAATTCTGGAGACAAGGCGTTCCCTATCCTATGCGCCATCATGATCACCGCTTCGAGTGGACTAGGTCGGAATTCCGTGATTGGGCTCGTGATGCTGCCAAGCAATTCGGATATAAGGTCGAGTTTACCGGCGTAGGCAGTTTCGGCTACAGCATGATGATTGAGAATGTGGACGCAGCGGTGGTTGAAGAGTATCTTACGAAAGATATGTTAGGCCGAGTCGATAAGCCAGAAGACGCCGACTACTTCCCACTAGAACCTGTGCAAGGCGATTTAGCGAAAAGAGCTCACCGGGTCTATGGAGAATGCACCCAAATCGCTGTTTTCATCATTAAACCTGACAACAATCATGGAAACTCCCAGGAATTGTGCGAAGGAGTTTCTTTAAAGCATGCTTTAAAGGCTCTCCCTCCTGCTGGGATCACCAGTGATGGTATTTGCCTCGCTAAACATGTCGAGTATCCCTGGGTTGATTGCCCTTATCCGCCATGCACCCATGATGCTTTGGTCTTGATTCAAGCCTGCTTGAACCAGTTTATCCCGACCCCGGTATCCGATGCTTGGAGCAACCCACCCATTGCGGAATGGGACAAGCCTCGTGAAACTGGCGTCGTCGAGCTGAGCTTTGAAGACGAAGATCCTATCGTTAAGAGAAAGCGTGAGCGCGATGAACTAAGAGATGCAGAAAACTACACGGCACAGCTCTTGCAGGGTAGGAATCTGGCGGATCTTCAAGTTCTCGTTGTCCCAGTCGGCTTGAAGCGCATCTGGGAATCCTGCTGGAAGCTGCAGAGAGTGTTCAGATTCAATTACCAAATGTTTACCGCCCTCTTTCATGTGAGTGGAGCGCCGGAGTGGAAGTTGAATGATATGACGCCCCTTGGCACCGAATGTAAGTTCCTAATCGAAATGCCACAACAAAAACTAAAAAAATAGCACAGGGGACGAAGTTGACTTCACCGGAGCGGCTCGTCACGACGATTACAAAATATACATCTCTACCCAGGGCTTCCAAATCAAGTACAGCATCCCACAGAACCCCGTTATCGAAGCCCAGCCTGAACAGTTTCTCCTCTCCTACGGTGTCGAAGACCAACCGAACATCTGGGCAGACTTCACCTTCACTCCTGGCGTTATTCCTAAAACCTGCGATGAGGACGACCGCGTTGTCTTGACGTTGGGCAAGAATGGCACCGTTCCTGTCCCTACTGACCGCGGCAAGGAGGACCTGTGTGGAGGTGATATTCTCTGGGTTACTTTTCGTAAGGGGATGGTCCTTCCTTCTCGCAATGGCCAGTACTAGTACCTGCAGTGCGAGGAGTCCGGGAAGGTTTGAGTGATTTTTTCCCCAGCACCCGTTGTTGTTAGAGGGGTTTTCCCTTCAGTGTAGGGGTCTACCCCGTCTTGAGCAAGTAGATAGGCAAATAGAAATTCGGTACTATACCGGTTACATTTGTGTTTTTTGGTCCACGTTCCGTTGTGAGTTGTGATTGAGCTGAGTTTATCGATCTAGAATATAGGACAAGTTAGAGTAGAATTGTACGGGTACCGGTAAATCTCCTCCAGAATAGAGATAAAAATCGAAACCAAAATAGCTTATCAAACCTAAAACGATTCGCCCATTCTGTAAAGTAAGAAGTATAATTGTTTAATCCTATGATAAGAAATTCGGAGGGAGGTCGAGCCCACAAGAACTAGATTAGGTTACTCCATCTGTTTATGACGCCTATCATACTAAACGTTGGGGGGTGAAAGCACCTTTGTTTCTTCCTCCCTGTATGTGGACAGGGCCTGGGGTGGTGATGGCATTGGGGTTGCGGGGCTGGGGTGTGATTGGACGGTAGGGTTGTACTTGCAAAAGTGTGTGGCTAGTGGTGGCGTCATGGCGCGAGCATGGAGCTCAGCTGCCTGGAATTTTGGGGGGGTGGAAAGAGCGTTTTAGAACACGAGTGCTAGCATTGAGATGTTCCATGGCGATCGCCCAGCGAACCAACAGGTCAACCGGGTAACTTTTGTATTCCTTTTTTCCCAGAAGGTGAGCCGCCGGTAATTTATGGTGAATGGGAGCTTACAGTCTGCTCATAACAGTTGTCCTTACATCAACCTACCCGTGCCTCTGGCGCACTCTACCATTTATAGCTCACCCGCGGCTCTCCAACCCCAGGCCATACCCGCGCTCATTTCAATACTCGTACCGGCGCCCCTCTCTGCTCGCCATCTCTGACTACGAAAACGAAACGCAGAGAAACGGAACGATCACGCGCAGACAAACAGAAAACACAAGCGTCGATAGAAAGGAGGAATGTCCCAAACATTCAACACAAAGTCGCCCACAATCAAGCGGATCCGTGCGCCCCCTACCCCCCTACCCCCCTCCGCCCCTTCTCCCTCTAACTTAGCTGACAATCTACAGTCCGGGAAGCCGACGAACTCTCCAAAAACCCAGCAGAAGACTACCATGCCGCCCCGCTCGACGAAAACCTCTTCGAGTGGCACTTCACCCTGCGCGGACCGCCTGGCACCCCGTACGCGGATGGCATCTACCACGGGCGCATAACCCTCCCGCCGCACTACCCCCTCCGCCCGCCTAGTTTCCGTTTTATGACGCCGAGCGGGCGCTTCGAGGTGAACCGCGAGATATGTCTTTCGATTTCCGGGCATCACGAGGATACCTGGCAGCCGGCGTGGGGGGTGCGCACGGCGGTTGTGGCGCTGAGGGGGTTTATGGAGACCGAGGCGAAGGGACAGGTTGGTGGGGTGGAGTGCGATGAGGAGACGAGGCGGAGGATCGCGAAGGGGACGGGGGAGTGGAAGTGTGGTGCGTGTGGTGGGAGGAGTAACGGGGAAATTCTGGAGGGGTGTAGGGTTTTGGCTGAGGAGATGGGGAGGGGGAAGAGGTTAGGGGGTGCAGAAGAGCAGAGAGTGGAGGGTATTAAGATTGGATATAGGGATGAAGTAAAGAAGGAGGAAGAGGGTGGTGCTGCTACTGCTGAGGGGAGTTCTGCCGCTACGGCGGGGGGAGGAGAGTCCTCTACCGCACCTCAACCGACACCGCTACCAAACTCCCATCCCCACCAACACCCCCGGCCGGCCCTCCCCATACGACAACCACAACCACCACTTCGAGCACCAGCACAAGAAACCGAAACCCCCTGGCTGGACAAGCTAATCCTTGCCCTCATCGCCGTCCTAATCGCGCACGTTATCAAAAAGATTGCCTCGCACTTTTAAACTCTCCTTATCGTACTTTCTTAGTTTCTTTCGCATCTCCGTCCGTAGGAGTGGGTCGGTACATGTCATCTACGGTTCTCTTTAGGCTTTGGTTCACTTGGTTCATTCGTCTACTTATCATTTTCAAAGACAAAAAACAAAAACAAAAAATAGGAGTACATTAGGTGTATCGTGAGGTATTTTGACAAAATATAAATGGTTTCCTTTTATGTCCTGGGAATTTATTCAGGGTTTGTTTCGTTATTTTGGAGGATGCGAGGTGGTGGTCGGGGGTTAGAAGTGAGGGAAAAGGTACTGTACGCTAAGTTGGCACTTGCTTTAATTTACCTAAAGACTTCCGTCCACTCTCTAGAACACAGGTTGGGTCGGCCGATACTAGTATCTTCCTTGAGCACCACCGCCATCACCACCCTCGTGACCCTTCGGGATATACTAACCAACGCGACAACACAGATCGCGGTTTACCAGATCAGCCCGAATCTACCGGGCGCCAGCACTACCTCTAAAGAGCGAATCGGCCTTTCAGATATACCCCCCGACATGCCTAAACTGTACAGTACCCTCCGCACCCGCAGCTACGGCGCTGGGTCACCCTCACTACGGCACTAACCCTTCAAGTTCAAATGTACAGCACCGCACCGCACAACACCAGTACCCACCAGATGCGCAGGGCTAGCCTAGCATAACTTTACTCTCCCCCTACCGCCCGCCCCGTGCCGCCGGACACGGTAATATCCTAGCGCTGACGGGGAGCATAGTACTATAGTCTGTTTTGCTCTACCATATCTCGTTCGAGACGGGACGAGCTCAATGGGGAAAGAATGGCTGGGGCGGGGGTGGGTTAACGGTTGCTATAGTTTTTATTTTTTGGGGGGGGAGTTGGAGGGTGTGAAAGATATATCCAGGTCGAAATATTTGCATGACAGACTACAGTGCTATTTTCTAGTGCCGCGATGCGTTTTGTGAAGGCTTTGGAGGTGGTGGGGTACTTGGTCGTGTGATCGGGTGGTTCGCGGGGAGGTGGAGAGGTACGGTAGGTGGAGGATGTTGGCTTATCCCTAGAGTTCGATTTGGCTGATGCGGTTTGTGTACGTTTGTAGTGAAGCGGGAGTGGACGGGGTATCAATTCAGCGGGAATATTCGTGTGCAGGTGTTCATCGTTTCGGGGATGGTCGAGTTGTTCTAGTGTTGTGCTGTGGAGTGGGTTTGTTTCGTATATGTGTTCTGTATACACGCCCTGTCGCCACCGAAGGGCGTGTTCTATCTCTGGGTGTTGGGGAAAGGGAGGAAAGAAGAAATTGCGCTCAATCGGAAGGCTAGAAGAGATGTGATGTACCGGAAGAGCATACGGTGATTCCCCTTCAGACCCACTGTTTTAGATCAATACCTTGAACAAGTGGTGACTTGCGCACTAAGTGAAAGAACTACGAAACATCAGACAAGAAAAAACTCTTTCATCCTTAACCCTAGGAAGGGGGGATACGCTCCTGCCCCTTCTCTTATTCTATTTTTTAAATTTTTTTTGGCAATCTTCTGGTTGCAAAAAAAGCTAGGAGTGCTTGGCACACACTAAATTATGATTTGAGATGTTCATGATGTTTAGCCCGGTCATGTTTTCAAATCACGATCTGAAATCATTGCTATCACAAATCACCGCCCGCCAAACAGCCCTTTAGTTAATCCATCCTAAGCCGCTACCCCCGATACACCCCACGGCATCGGATATTCGCTAACCAAGTGCGCACTTATGCCGCGGTCCCCCGAGGGAGCTCTAGGCTAGGTGGAGTCTTGTGCTGTTGAGGATGGCTTCTTATCGACTTTTCACCCCAATGCCAGCCCAATCCCGAAGTAGCGGGGAAATAATGGTTGTCGTTCATGAAAGATTCCCTGATGGGGAAGATTCCATTGTAAGCTTGGATAGAACTTGGTTAGGGGAGGGGGGTTACTGTATTGGTGCTGAGTAATCGGCGGGGAGGGAGAGTAGGGGGCTTGAAGTTTTTGTTTCCGCCTTTTAGTTGCTCTTTACCGGTTGGTTTTTGCGGATTGGGGTATCATAAGTAGGAGGGGTCGGTGTGACGGAATGAGAGTTAGGGGGGGGGGGGGTTGGAAGGTGTGGGAGGATTTAGTCAATGAATAGGCAACTTGGCCATTTCTATTTTTTTGCTAGAGGGGGCTGTGTAAGCTAGTGATATATTGTCGCTGTGTTGAATTGTGCCGGGTCGATTGATGGTGTCTGGTTTCTTGCACTTGCCCTTACTTTAACGACACGAAAAGCCCCCGAGACGAGCTAGCTCTGCTTCTGAGGAATAGGCACCAGCAGGTTCCACAATATGAGCAGGGGCCCGATCGGTCTCATTATCAGTTACTGGCGGTCATAGAAGATCACTCGCATGTACCAGACCTAGGTAGGGAATCCATAGCCTTGCACAAGATCGGTAGGAGTTACTGACAACTAAAAGGCAGTGGGTACCTGCTTTCCAGAGCGCTCTCGGATGGCCACCCATCTAAGGGACTGACGTTCCCGCTATGCCTGGGCTGGAGGCTATCTTCCGGACGGGAGTCCGCTGGGTGTCTCGGGCGCTTGGGATCACCGGCACTATGTGCGGGATCTTAGCGTTTGTCAACTCCGCCACTTCACGGCTCCTTCCACATAGCCTCATTAGTCCCGTCACAACTTCCCCAACCGTTTCTTATTTCTTTTGTTGGCCCTGAATCGTATATCTACCAGGCGTAAGGAGACCACGCTAGTCCCGAGCACGCTCCGGCCAGCAAACAAGCCGTCTTGTAGCCGATGGGGATTGCTTAGTTCATGCTCGACAATATAATACTTATATCCGTGTTAGAGCCCTTTTCCACGACCTGATCTTGGAACACCCTCGGCAGTGCTGAAAGTAAGCCCTCCTGTTAATGGTAACTTGGAATTTTCCAAAAGATCCAAATTGGATGGGGGAGCGCTCTTGGTATAGCGGAACACGCTAACCTGGGCTTTGTAGTGTAGGAGCTTATAGGAGAAGGGTGACCTTTTTGAGAGGTCACGGAGTCGGGAAAAAGGCTAAATCTCTCATTAGTGATGGCACTCTAGCGTGGGACGTGAGTATTTTTAGAAGCCGGACTATAAGTTACGTTATTTAAGAACTTCGGCCAAGCTAGTATTTGTCTATGGTCGCACCAATTCCATATTGTACTCGCCTGGTATATCTGTTTAACGCCGGCTAGTAAACTACCTTGTTAATACCCAAAAAATGTGAAGGGCTCAATGACTTCACGGCTGCAGGGTGTAAACACGTGGAGGGCTGTGGCGAAAATTAGCTCCCGTGGAGGGGTAGGCGAGCGGGGGGGGGGACAGAGCCCCACCTTGGAAACTGCGCAAACATCGCATCTAGTGTGGGGTAGAGCATCCAAATATAGGACTAAAAATTCGGATGACAAATTGGCTCCGGGTATCTGAGCGCGCGTACTAAGTTCGGGTTTAAATGTTCGGGTACTTCCTACTGGAGGCTGGTGGTGCGGTACGGTGCTCGAGGCAGTGAGGCGGGGAATTGAGCGGTATAAGATATTGTTTCCTATAGCACTTGAGAAGTTGGAATAGTGGATAAATTTAGTCGGATCATGCCTCTCAAGGTTGTATCCTTCAGTGATCCCAAGCGCCCAGCGCGCGACTCTTTATGTATGCGTTCCGGGCAATACTGGGGTACTTCTGCTGATCAGGGTCGGTACTATCCCGTCAGAACTGTGCCCACCCGCTCAAGCTCGGTGACATTTAGGTTACTAGCTGCCACAGACA
>Ga0307509_10003151_pt1 | contig 25548 bp, 21 predicted proteins | sample 10_EM_MG_FD_202245 | JGI IMG/M metagenome (GOLD analysis project Ga0307509, IMG submission 202245) | Populus trichocarpa ectomycorrhiza microbial communities from riparian zone in the Pacific Northwest, United States - 10_EM | ecosystem: Host-associated > Plants > Roots > Unclassified | place... | reverse complement strand
CCGAGGAGGATGAGCATGTTTGCGTCCGCTTCGGAGAAGATCACGAAGGTTGCTAAGAGATGCCGGGCTGCGACATTTAGGCGTTAGTGAATAGTTACGACATTTCTTCCTTTGTATTTTTTTTTTTGCTTGTTGTATGTGTTTTTTTGCCGGATATCGTGTTATGGGTCCCATCAATCTTGATTCCTGCAGGTCCGCCTGGATTCGCCCAGTAAAACTTTTTTCACAACAGTCATTTCTCGTCTTGATACTTGTTCACTCGTCTTCTATAGTTCGAGGTGCGGTTCATATTTCCAATTTTTCCTCCTTATTATATACAACATTCAAACAGCATTCGCACTATCTACGTGTCGCACGTCCTATCTACTGGCGAGTCCTATTTTGGAAAATTGTCTATGGAGTGGAGGAGAGAAAGGACAAGACTCTAAGGCGCCACGACAATCCGGGAGTTCTACGGATAAGCGGTCATTAATATTGCCAGAGAGGGACAATCCCTATCCGAGCTCATCAAAAAGGAACTCATCGGTTTAGAAACACGCTACTGGTCGTCGGGGGAAGTTCACCGCACAACGTCATTCTGACCCGGACCGTTTACTCCCGCATTTCGCCGAGTTACGATCGCAAAGGTATAAAAAGCTGTCGTTCATGGAGTACACTGGCATACATTCATCCTCCTCTTTCTAATGTCTCTGGCTACCGTCTATGTCGGACACTCTTTTCCTCGAAACTTGAAGGTATTCAGGCGTGTCCTCTTGAAGCGTGACTTCAGCTGGACTTCGGCCCACAATAAACAGCGCATGGTGATATTAGGTTCTGGATGGGGGGGATATACCGTCCTCCAAGGTATTGATAAGAAACGCTGGGGTAAGATTCCATCAGTTTTTTTCTTCACAAATTGGTGAAATTCCCTTAATGAAAATATCTAGATGTCACTGTGATCTCTCCCAACACGTACTTCAACTTCACGCCATTACTCGCAAGTACTGCAGTGGGAACGCTAGAATTTAGAACTGCTATCGAACCCGTTAGTATTGTCTGAATTTTTTAGGCCTTAATTTACATGATGCAGGTTAGACGCTACACGCCCGAAGTGGTACGTTTCTTCCGAGCCATGCATCATAACGCCCGCTCTGATCAATTTATCTTTCCAGACTTTTTACCAGGCATGGTGCGATGAAATAGGTAACATACAGCACTCATCGAATAACCCAGCCTAAATTTCTGTACTAGATTTTGCTCACAAAACCCTCAAATGCGCAAGTCTAAGCTACGATTTGTTATTCAACTGTTCGCTAACCACATTAATACAGATGCCTGCAACTCGACCCTACAACGCCGAGCCTACCGGAGATCCAGAGGACATCTCACAGCGCCCTGACAGTCCATTTACCTTGCATTATGATAAGTTAATCATTGCGGTTGGCGCGTATGCTCAAAGTGAGGTCGATTGAACTTTTTCGAGATTATTTCTCATTGCCTATTTTCAGCATTCAATATCCCTGGTGTAAAAGAACACGCACATTTCCTCAAGGACGTGAAGGACGCCCGCAGGATTCGCGGGCGTATCCTTGAATGTCCGTACCGTTCTTTCCCTTCCCGCATAGACAATCCAATGCAACATACATAGGCTTTGAACAGGCAAGCCAGCCTCTATTGTCTGATCAAGAACGCCGGAACCTTCTGAATTTCTGCGTCGTCGGCAAGTATGATGATGAAGATTAAATTGAAAAAAATGCTCATCACACTACGTTAACAGGTGGTGGTCCAACTGGCATCGAATTCTCTGCGGAACTGCATGACCTTCTACACACTGAAATCAAGGACCATTATCGAACGCTTGCAAAGTTGGTCAAAATTACAGTTTTTGACGTTGCCCCCAATATCCTCGGGTCGTTCGACCAGTCATTGCGAAAGTAACGCCCCTTTTTGGCCCTCCTATTCATACATTTATTTCTGTCAAGGTACACTGAAAAAACCTTGTCTCGTGAAGGTATTAGCATCCTGACGAGTCATCATGTCGAACGCGTTGAAAAGGTATTTCTCCCTTTCCATTTTGGAAAAGCCGAAATTCACCAGGATGTCTAGGGTAAGATGATCGTCAAGGAGCTCGGAGAAGGTGCAAACATTCAATTGTCCACAATTCTCCGTAAGGTCTGAATTAGGCTTGTAGTTCCTTTTGGACTCCTTGTTTGGAGTACCGGTTTATCCCCAAATCCTCTTGTTAAGGCGGTGGCGGCGGTAAGGAAAGACCCAAGGACGTCAAGGTAAGAAAATTCTACTTGTTTAAACAAAGCCTTAATATTTGCCATTTATAACTAGTATCATGACCAATGATCACCTTAATGTTGTTATGGGGGACGGTAAACCTAACCCCGATGTGTGGGCTATTGGAGATGCTGCCCAGATCACGGATGCTCCTCTCCCCGCCACTGCGCAAGGCAAATGCCTTCCCTCTGTTGTCTTTCGCATTGCATATTCAACCTTTATTTTATAGTGGCTTCTCAAAAAGGGAAATACGTCATGAAGAAGGTCAACAGGCTCGTACGTGAGCGTGAATCCCCCAAGCCATTTGCCTTCCACAATCAAGGCAGCTTCGCATATATCGGAAACTGGTCAGCTTCAATGGAGTAATTTTTGGGATGCTTGTATTCATGCTTTTATTGGGCAAACAGGAAAGCCATTTACGATCGCCCGAGTGCAGAAGGTTCAGAAGATGGTATCACTGGACGTCTTGCATGGCTGTTGTGGCGATCTGCTTACTTCACAATGACTCTCAGTATTCGGAACAAGTATGTGTGCTCTTCTTTAGATTCCAGGGCACCATTGCTGATGATTTTCCTAGAATACTTATTCCAACTTATTGGTGAGAGGAGCCTTTTAATTCATCCAAATTCGACAAACTAACTAACGCATCAAAGGTTCCTGAACTGTACGTCCTATCTGCTTATCCGACGTTCTTGTCTGACTCCACCATAGGGATCTTCGGGCGCGATATAACTCGTTTTTAATTCAGTATCCTACATCGCTCCGTAGACCTGCTACAAATGCTGCGTCTTCCAGGTAATAGCTTACAGTCCATCAAATATAATTATACAATCACCGCTCTGTTCACCGTACCATTTGCCGATGAACAGGTTTGTTCCTTGTCCGGCACATCACATCACGGACACTGGAGTCATCTCCCGCGACAGAGCCGCGCCTGCACCATATCAAACATCAGTTGGAATTTTTAAATGACGCAAGTATCTTTTCTCACCACCAATCCTCTCAGCCCCCGAACCATCGATGGTTCGGATGGCTTCAACCCCCTTCCAAAACCCCTCCACGAAATCGCTATGCCTAAGTACAACAGTCTCGCTGACTCCATGACCCTGTAGCTCTGCTAACATTGTTTTCCACGAACCGTCAAGATCCTTGGAAGCTTCGAAAACTCCGTCCTTGTTGACGCCAACGTGAGCAATATGTTTGAAAGAATGAGGCGCTGGAGAAGAAATCATCGCGCGCGATATGGAGCTTGATAGTGATTTAGATCTAACGGTAGTACCGTTCTTGTTGCTTCGATTCCTCTTGGGTAGTCCTATTGGATATTAGCGTATAAATATCATCACGATAGGTGGTTAGGTACCCACGATCCCCAAAGAGCTGGTTCATGACTTTCTTTCCAAATAAAGAAGCTTCATCGTCGTCGTTGAAGAGAAACCCATATCGTCGTGTCTATGAAAAAGAATTGCAACAATGAATTTCCCGGAGGCAAACGACAGGCGCAACAAAACACAGACGAACCCTGCCTTGAAACACATGGAAAAATGGACGGTCTATCATGTACTCAAAATGCTCAGGGAACTTGAACATCCACACCGTCCGTCCAGTCTCGTCGTCCGCTAAGCGGAACCAGTGTTTCTCTGCCTCGCTCACGTCCTGCGCGATATTGGTTGGGGTGTCGATATCCCGTCCGAATGTCAATGTGCCCTTCCAGTGAGAGTATACCCACTGGCTATCCTTAATATTGAGTTTGCTGTGGTATACACGGGCACCAGCGACTGCGAGCGCAGTGTAAGGGTTGTGCTCAAGCCCTGAGATTGAGCCATTCCTCTCGACACCTCGTGCGCTGCTCGGAGAGAAACTCATAGACATCGCAACTTTGGGACGTAAAATGGAACGCAGGTCCGCAAGAGAACCGGGAGAGCTGGGAGCGAGTGGGGCAGATCAGGGAGGAGCAAAGGGAGCGGGAGGATTTAGGTGGGGTTTATTCAGAGCATACGCAGCCTCAAGGATGCGTTAATGTTCGTCCGTCATGGCTCCTCGCTTTCTGCACGCGGATAGATAGCTCCATACCGCTGATTTGGCACACCCCATGCCCCAAGGGGACCCCTAGGTTTGCGAGCAGATAGCGCTATTATCGTCATAGACTGTGGTGCATGGCGCCACGAGGCCCACTCCTTGAGGTCCCTGCATTCCTTTCTTGGTGACATGAGTGCAGGGTGCAGAGCACGCCGCGCCTCAAGGCGCTTCGGAAACAAGGAAATAGAATATGTCATAACATAAGCAAGTTCCGTTTGGATACTTTTGGGTGTCTCCTTCAAAGTACCTTCTTCGATCATAGCGGGAACTGTACTAAGTTATATTATGCCACAAGCACATGGCGTTAAGTAAATCAATCGGAACCCATAGGATCAAATATTCGCGGTTGACTGACCATGGTGACTGATTGAGGTCAAAGCTTTTCGGACCCGTTACTTAGGGCAGAATAGATCAAAGCCTCAAGTTTCGACCACACCTTCACCACCTCGAGGTCACGGGTTGGTGCAATCTGCACTCCAAAGACAACGGCGATTCCCGATGTTGGATCAATGAAATGTGATGTTCCAGCCCACCCTCCCCCTGCAACACCCACGACATAAGGGATATCGTGTCAGCGCATCTACAACTTGTCAGAGAATGAAACCAGATACGCACAAAACACGGAGCCTTTTCTTCGACGTTTGGGCCAGTCCTGAGTGCAGATCGCCAGCGCAGTACCCCATTGAGTACCTTCAGCTAAGAAAAAGTCTGAAAGAGACTTGGAACCTTTCTCGGTAAGGGCTGGAACGAAGATTTGGCGGACAGTCTCCAATGTCAAGATAGGATTAACAACAGGTCGACCAGCTTAGGAAGTGATGAATCAATTGGAGGAAGTGGGGTACGCGATTGATCGCTTACCATTAATCTGCATCAGGTGACGCAAGATCTTGAGATAATCCCTCATGGAGCTGTACATGCCTACGCCACCCAAATGCAGGCGAACTGACGCACACGAGGCGGTAAGCAAAACACAGGATGCAAATGAAATTGTGGCATAAATGGGCCCACCTTTGGATGGGTCCTGCTCAATGATTTTTACTTGATTTCCCCAAGGCTTCAGGCCACCATCGGAATCTCGGAAGGTGAGGTTGACAAGCCGCTGTTTCAGTTCTGGCGTCAAATAGAACGAGGATTCCATTCCCAGAGGGCCAGTGACGTGTTTTTTACTTGAAGAAGAGAGAAGCGTTGAGCAGAAGGACCAAGTAGTGCACGAAGATGCATACCAAAATTGCTCCAAGGTTTGACCTGACACTTTCTCCACAATAAAGCCAAGTACATCTGAGCTCCATCCATACACGACTGCACAGGAAAACTTATAAATACACTCCAAAAACGAAATGTCAAACTTACAGTCAGTCCCCGGTTCGAACTTGAGTGGCAAAGCAGGGAGCTCTCCCTAAAAAAGCTCAGGAAAAGCCCAACTGAGACAGAGTAAAAGGGCGCACAATAACAATGCGAAAGAAAGCTGAGGTAGGATCTTGCATGGTATGCATTTCCCTGGATGTATATCCATTTGAGAGTCCGTGGAGATCTTCACGTACAACGGGGTAAAATAGCCCACTGGAGAAGTTGAGCACATGTTTGAGGGTGACCACGGTCTTTGCCGGTCTGAATTTCGTCTTCTGCGTTGAAGTCCTCTCAACAATGATTGGATTCCGGAATTCAGGCAGATAGTCGCTGAGAGGGGTGTCGAAGGATATTTTTCCTTGTTCGACCAGCTTCAACGCAGCTAGCTGGGATTTTTCATTTTCGTCAACGTCTTGAACATCGGAGCTGCAGAAATAGTGGACGCACTGCAGCAATCATCTTTGTCTGGCTGCAGATCCAGAAAACGCTGTCCGGATTAACTTCCCCACTCGATAGATCACCAATCACGTTGGTACCTCCTCCCTGGAAATAGATTTCACGTTCGATATTCGACACTCCCAACACAAAACCGGGTATCTTTTTCGCAGCAATGGTCTCTTTCTGCCCACCAAACGGTGATGAGCAATGAATTTGTTAGAAAACTAAGTACTTCGGACATACAATGAAATTGGTGATCATTCGCTCGCCGTCTGGAGAAAGGGTCGTCATGTTGGTTCGTCGCAAGGAAACACAGCTCGACGGCTGGCTTAGTAGGTGTATCTGGTGGGTAAAACGGTAGAACTCTTGCTCTCTGGAATAAGGAAGAATATTTGCATGCGTCGGGTATGTTACGTTCCGAGTTATCCGACCTATTTTCGATGTGTCAGATTTCAGCCTTTTAGAACAGGTGTACTCGAAAAGGTGTCTTCACCCCACAGACCCGGGATATAATTAATAAGAGGGCCGAGCCTGAGTAGAAGAGTCCCGTTGCAAGGACCAGGAGTTTATTTCGTGTCCGAATCCCTTCGTTCCCTTCAACCTTTTTAAAGGAAAAACTGGCGAGGTGATAATGACTAGATATACACCTCAGTTTCCGTAAAATGCTTGAGGGAGGGGTGCCGTGTAAATTAACGAAGGTTAGCGAAGGTCATTGGTGGTCGTGAGCACAAGGGTTTCAACCTCCGGGTCGCTCGGTTATATTACATAAAAAGATATTCTTGACCTAACCATATTGGTAGAGGTTGCTAGAATCGCTGGAATTCGAGGAGACTTTTTGGTACAGTTCGAAAATGTGCTATGGATGAGTACTAGGTTCTGGGATTTGAAAGCTTAGAGATGACAAGGTTATGTCAAGCTGCACGTTAAGAGATACAATAAATTCAGAAGACAGATGTTCAGCAGCGTATTTAATCTGGAATACAATTGTTGGCGGGGCTACGACTTTGTTCTTCTCTCTTATAGAACAATATCCAAGCTGGGCACGGGTTTCAAGTTGACTAATAGAAATGGGCTTTTTTTTTTTTTTACCGCGAACCGCCTGGACAAGAAATAGACAAGGCGTATGACCACAAGCATGCGTTACAACATGTAGTTTACAATTACGCACATACAAAAGGAAGAACCAGTTATCAAGCCTTCAAACAATGTCTTTTAATTGAGTTTGGAGTATCGCTCGAGAATGGCCGTACGAGAGAGACGAGTCTGCGTCTTTTTGTTCATAGGGGAAGCCGAAACTAATCAAGTCGAAATCTGAGAAAGCAGTCCCGAGGAACGACAGGCTCATTGGTACACCTGGGGCAGGGTAAAACTTGAGTGGACCTGCGGAACCAATATTCACGTTATCTGTAGAATCCCAATGGCACTAAACATAGTTTGACGAGTAGTCGAGAGTGAGATATGAGATTGCTTTATTTACCTGTAACGATGGGGTACCCAACGATCGCTGATTTTAAAACCTCAGGCAATTTGTTACTTAGCATAAATTTAGCAAGTTCGCACTTGCTGGCGTTGTCGTCAATCCTGGCGCAAGGAGAACAACGGCGTTGAGATTGCGAGCTTTGAGCACAAAGTCTATCCCTCGAGTAGCTTCACTATCCCTGTTAGATGCCAGCGACCGAAAAAATGTAGTGTTCCGTCCTCCAGTTGCTTCAGATTCAATGAGGCTGCGAGGAAAAACTGGTCAATAATACAAGGGATTCGATCAAGGATATGCGCACACGCTCTGCGACTCAAAGCCTTCTCAAGGTCTGGATTTGCATCATTTAAATTGGCCAGACTCCTAACGCCCGAGGGGTTCTTAAGGAGGGATTCAAACCAGGCGTTTAGTTGAATCTTGAAATGAAGGGTGATTAACGCAAAATGCGGCAATTCAGAGGACAACTTACTTTGAAGTCGATGATCGCAACAACGGTCTCGTTATTGGAATTGGCAATTTCGTCAGCGGAAGGCATATCCGCTGGATCAATGATAGTGGGGCCAGGACTTTTGATGGTCACCAGCGCTTGTTCAAAAACAACATTAACAAAAGGGTCGTTGCCCGTGATAGTATCGTCCAAGAACACGCGTCTCGGAACACCGATTCGTTTCTCCTTCAATGCGTCCTTTTTGAGTATTTTTGTGAAGTCGGGAACGACCGCTGGCTGAGCGAGGGTGTAATTACCGTTGGGGTCTTTTCCAGCAATAACAGAAAGAACGATGGCGGCGTCCGTCAAAGATCGTGTCATAGGCCCGACAGTATCCTGGTGCTCGGATATTGGAATAACTAAGAAATTTGACAAATTACAGCTCAAACTATTAAGGAGTACGAATCACTGACCTCCCGCTCGTGAGACCAGACCGACGGTGGGTTTGATTCCAGCTAAGTTATTGGGCATATAATACTGCCATTGGTTTCCGTGGCCAAAGTGACGGCGCCAAGTCCAATAGAGGCTGCAACTCCAGAACCCAACGAAGACCCGCATGGGTCCGCATTCTTAAAATATGCGTTCACCCGTTGCAGACCACCCAGATCCCCTCTATGGTGCGAAAATTCATAGATGTTTCAAAACTCCACAAGTACCTAAAATTCTGCACGCACCAAGGATGATGGCACCTACCCTCTCAAGCGCTTGACTTCACCCGCATCGTCGGGTACGATTGATCCTAAAAGACTGAAAGATCCAGCTGTGGTGTTCATTCCTGAAGGAAGATCAAGAGTTGGACAACATCAGAGCAACATGTTAGCTGACCCTCGGAAGCAATCGTCGCCATGTTATCCTAATAGAAATAAGACGTGTTTTCTAGTCGAAGACCACTTGCCTTCAAGAGGATAGGAATACCGTGCAGGGCTGTCCGCTTCCCATTTGATTTTCCAAGGACACCGCTTGCGCGAGTGCAGACGGATTTAATTCAATGATGGCACGAAGAGCAGGTCCTTTCATATGAACCTCGTCGGTTTCTGGCAAAATATGCCTGTAGAAACCAATTTTTCAGACGAAGACAGATGCTGATGTATATGAGAATCACGAACCTTGACCAGATTCACACTGGAAAAATGGCCTGCACCGAGACCCTGTTGGAGACTTGGAGTTCAACAACCGAGGCTTCGTATAGGTCTGGAAATTGAACTTGCGGTATATGCCGTTCTCTAATACCCCTCGCAATCTGCAAACAAGCAAAGATGGCGAGCAACGTGGAGAACCACCACTTGAGATTATACCTTGGGCTTGCGGTTGAGATTAGATATGAACTTTGAATGATCATTGAGAACAACCAAAACTTTATGACATACCTTTTTTTGCATAACCATTACTATCGGTTTTGTCGTCCGACATTGTGGATTCCGCTGGTGCTTGATGACCTTCTACAGTAGATTCAAGCCCGCGTTGTAATCCTGTTACGCCATCAGATGACTACAAACATTATATAGGAGGCTCACCTTGTACATGTGTTTATATACTCTGGTACCTTCTAAGTCTGTTCGGTGCGATGTCGTATTAGTTTCCTGTCATCAGTCACGACAGCATTACAAGTCGGCCCTATTAGTATGTGCAAGAAATTACATCAGATAGAAGTCACAACATACTTAAGGCGATCAAAGCGCACAACATGTAAATCTGCGGCAGGTTCGCACTCAACAATTTTGACGACCGACCCAGCCAACCGAAGACTCACCTTCAGGGAGCGAGCTGTCACTCTCGGTGGACTAGGAACATAATAACACAATAGGCTCCTAGAACTGTTCCACTGGATCGTATTGGTCAAGGTTGTCGTGCACAAACCGAGCTCCGACATAAAACAAAAAGGGTGGAAATATGAAATAAGACTCAAAGGAATCGAAAAGGGTTCCGGATTCTCATTTGCTGTGTCGACTTCCAAATGACAAACGATGCAGTGACCAGGATAGATATTTAAATAATTCCAACACCCTGAAAATTCCATTACCGAACGGTGAAAGGCGAAGGAATCGTGATCATACCATATATACTAGTGGCTGGTCGCAGGATGGTTCAACGAACTCCGACCTTCGGTTTCCTGCTGTGGCCTTCTCCGTCATCCTCTGGCGGGGCTTTAACGTTAAAATTCGCCAACAACCCCCAGAAAAGTCCAAGCTTAGGAAACCACTTCTATCTTGAGGCGAATCTAAGCCATCGACGGGGCCCGTTTCTTCTGCCTCAACCACGAAAACCAACACGAAACCCCGTCGTCCGTCATAGAAGATCAAGATCAAAGTTCAAAGGCGGAGGCAGCACCCCGCCAAAGGATTGATGATTCGATGAATAATCGGTGGGCAGGATTGGAACCAAGAATTGTCGTTCTGGCCCACGGTTCTGTTTTTGGAGATATTCGCCTGATGGAGTAGTCGGCCGCCCGGCGGGTCGTCTGTGGCCCGTGGGAAAGTTTAACACAATAGACGCGTCCCAACAAAAACGCGTCGTCGTTTTTTCATTGTTGTCCACCACAGCCGCAATATTCCACACCACCCGATGCGCGGAAAGGTAAGTTTCTTTTTATAAAGTGGTGACGCGTCGCTGTGCCGACCACAACGAAACTGCCAGAAAGCTGCAAAACCTGCGGCGGGAGCCAAGTCTTCCTCAACTTCGGCTAGAAAAGTATCAGCCAAAAGAGCTCGGTCTCCAGAACCTACTGCTGTGCCAGGAGGCTCCGATATAGCTCAACCAAAAAATAAACGCAGCAAACAGGCGACCTCTGGCTCCAAAATTGGGTCAACAAGCCATGCCACGACGCAGCCGACAGCAACTGAAGTTACTTCCACTGTTCAGGTGATTATCACCTCTTTGTTATGTCATTCGAGTACCAAATCCACTATAGCAGGTCAACGAAAGCGGTCCGCCGCCACCAAACTATGCAGGCAATTTCGACCTCTACAACATGGAGTTACCTTTCCTATCCAAAGTATACCTCCCGCCAGGCACCTCTATGCCACAGTGCGAGGAACTATACAAAACGATTCTCACGTACCAAGCCAAGAATGACAAGACTGCTCGATTCTTCCTGGCGTCACCCACAGATGTAAATGACACGTCCGTCTTCTCAAGCCGTGTGATCGAGGACCCAATGGAAGATTTTCCCTTCGACATCAGTATATGCTCCATAAAGCATCACACTTCGCTCTCACTTCCCAGTGATAGGCTTCCCTCTGCTGCATTAGCTGGCGCTGGCCATGACAGTCCCGGAGTATCTGCATCAATGTCACTCACCGACGACCACTGTGGCATCCAGTCCGCCTCTGGCAGCTTCAAGCTGAAGCGGGTTTGGACCAAGGCAACCTCATCTGGCACTTTCTTGGAATTATTCGCTGGATATTTAACATTTGATGTCTCGTATAGCGGGATGTACAGGAGGAAAGGCCATGGGACGGGCCAGAAACACAAGTGGGGATTCTGGGCCATCAGAGCGAGAACAGGAGATGACGGAATGGAAGTTGGTCTGCGACCGAGGCTGCCTGTCACTGTTCGTGCAAACGCTGAAATTCCTCCGACCCATCCCGTTGCAGCAACAGTATCCCAGCCTGGAACAGCAAAGCAGGTGCGCTACATCATGTAAAAGGTCTTTAGTCTGCCGCTAACAATGTAACCTTAGGCCGCACCCGCACCAGGTCCACAGGCGGTAACTGCCCCCAAGTTTTCGGGGAATTTTAATCTCTACTCCATGTGTGACGTTATAGAGGAAGGACATGTCGCAAGAGAGCCCTTCCCTTCGCCTGAGGATGTCTACAACGCTATCGTCAATGCCGACCCCAAGATCACTGCGAAATGCTCTCTTGACTCGGCTGACTCTGAGGGCCGATTCCGAGGCGCTACAATGTGACCCTTTTGTGGAGCAGCCTTATGATGTGATCATCACCTCAATCGAGGAAGAAGGATCTCTCTCATTCACCGAAGAGGAACTTGGTCAGTTCCCAGACCGAGATTCAGACCTAGATCCTTCAGGCCCAGGAATGACTGCCCAGATCACACTCTCTGGGAAGGATCACGCTGGTGTGCTTGCAGCATCAGGACATATCAAATTTGTGCGAGTTTGGGCAAAAGCGGGTGGGAGTGGGGAGCTCTTGGAAGTTTTTGAGGCGTATCTGAATCTGGACGTTCACCTCGAACTGAGCTTCAAGTTACGTGGTCAACGGTTCCGTGGCGACAGTGCGCAGGAGACTCACGCAATCGCATTTTGGGCCATCCGTGCGGGGAAGGACGAGGAGGATGAAGAAGAAGATTGGTTCTCTGAGTCATCTGAGTCCCATTTTTACTGAGTTGGTGCTCCATGTATATGATAGAGTATATTAGATTTTATGTTCTACTTTTATTGTAAGCCGAAAATAAAATATATAGTTTTGAATGGATGTTATCAATTACGGTCTACCACCTGGCTGGCCAAGCAGAAATTCCTGCTGCAGTGGTTAATACAGTCTTCCACTTCACAGCTTTTATCATAATATATATATAAGAGGTGGATAATCAATAAAGCTGATGAGGAGATTATTGGTTGTACAGTGGCGACTATTTTACTTGCGAATTGCTATAAGCAGTGCCCCAATTGCGATGAAAGCGAAATGATTAGCAGGATAGCAAACGTACATGGGCTCGTGTATCGATTCGAATTTTTGCTAGAAAGAGGAGGAGCTAAGTAACGTAAGATCAAAACGTTAACCAAACTCACTTGGTATTTACCAGCCTTTATCAAACCGGATATTCCTGCAACGGCATGATATGTTTTGCTGAGAACGCTGACCTTCCATCCGCTAAGATGGTGCCCTGCCTCAACGTGGTCGGCGGCGGTGACCCCGAACGATACTGTAACTCTGTGGCGAGTGTGATCGTGGTTGGAATGTTTGGGTGCCTCTTCGGGAGATACTGGATGTTCTGCAGGTTCGGTGATGGAAGGAACCTCCGTGAACGGCGATTCGCGAGTGAGTTCCTCCTGTTCATCGCAAAGGTTCTTCAATGAGGTGTAAATTAATTTTTCGATAGTCCCTTCGCTTGCATGTTTGAATGTGAGGCATTTTACAATTCGCCACGACGTTGGGCTCGTTGGAGCAAGAATTTCGATGCCAATGATCTATCCCGAAAATTTTTAATGGGTTTACGAAAAGAAAATAGAGATGGTACACACCTTGCCCCGCCATTTCGCGATCCAGTATCTCCGATGCTGCTCGTCTAACCATGGATCGAGTTTCATAGAGTCGAACTCCTTCCCGTGTTTATGAGACTTCCACTCCCTGATCCCGACTTCAACCGTTCTCCGGTCCGCCTCCGTCCATTCTCCGCGTTTTACCTCATACACTTCTATCATCTCCCTCTCGGCGTGGACTAGATGGTTTCTAAGTTCGTCAGAGTCATGACTCGGCCCCCCGCTCCTATGTTCTGGGCCCAAGAGTTCGACCACATGTTCTGGGTCAATGACGTCTTCGTAGATGCAGGAAATAGTGGCCCATCCAAAAGAGTCATGTGCCAGGATTTTTTCCAGGTCTTGGTCCACACAAGCCCAGAGGGGATGCAGGTGGTTCGCCTCGGCGAAGGCGATAAATGCACGAGCTGTTTTCTCGAGTGCAGCTGGTGATGAGACAAGCGGGTTCCCCCAGGCGAAGACGAATGGATCTAGTAGAAAAATCATGAGATCGAAGAAAAAACAAAACGGAAGGTTTCTTGGACAAACCTCGTCGAATGTAACCTTGGACTGGGGTGAAGTCCGACTCGGGTATGGGCTGGGATGGTCGCCAGATTTTATACCGCTCGCTGTCGAGCCAAGCTGAGGAACTCGACGAACCGTACTCTGCGACGAGGTCGGCGAGAGGTTTTTGGTCAAGGTGGTAGTCGGCAGTGTGGGAGGATAACCAAGTGGAATAGCCGGTCGGCCCAGAGAAGTGGGTGGTTGTTGGCATTTCGTTACCAAGTTGCGTTTATGTGGCCAGGTAAACCATGAAGAGCGGCGGCTTATAAGTCGCCTGGAATATAGTAGCCGGACTTTCCTTAACAATCCAGAACCAATCTAGAACGCTAAACAGGTTGTATTCCCGGATGATGTAAGTAGCTCCACGAAACCGGTCAGTAAGTATTCTAGAGGCAAGTTTATATCTAGAAGGGAGGTACGAGGCCCTTTCCAGACTACCTTCATGGCAATTTATAGATGAGTCCGAGTCCCTGACATTTGGCATTACGGCACCGTGACGTCAATCCCGAAGTCATATTGAGAAAGCTTTCTAAATATTGTCTAAACGTTAAGGAAATTCGCCGGAACCGAGACCAGTCGGCGTATTCTCCGCTGAGCAACCCTGGAACGCACCGGGAACCTATTGAAGACCTGGTCTAGCCAGTAAAACCTGAAGCTTGAAGTCCAGTTGAATCGTAGTTGTTAGAACCCAGCTTGGAGTAGTGAAGACAGAAAGAGCGAACAAGGTGAACTACTGGCTTCGCTGCCAATTATATTTAGAATGAACTCAAAGTAGAACAATAGTGCGTGGGTGTTACAGTACAAGCCATAAAATAAATAGTACAAAAACTATCAGGGTGAATCTATCGTTGATATCGACCGAAACCCTTGAGGAACACTGCGACGATGAATGACACCAGGACCCTCGTCGCTCGGAAACACAGCGCTAGACAGCAGCGGGAAGACCGTATTTATAGAGCGGTACCTCGCTCGAAACTGGCGCGTATCTCGGTGGTATACTTGTCGTAGTACCTCGCAATCTGACATAACAGAAGAGTGAGAAGGTGAAAGCCGAGTTAAAGGAAAAACTTGCCTTCTTGTTGAAGACACGATTGTGTTCGTTGATGTATGTAATGTCTCCTTCCTCCTCGTTGAGGCGTTTCCGAGAAAATTTACCCTTCTTGTCAATGCTAAAGAAAATGTGAGCGTCGAAAATCTTGGAAGGTATCATTGGACACGTACTCTTGGTTGATCTTGCTGACCACTCGGTCAATGGCATCCTCGGAAGGATTGCTGTCCCCGTAAATTAATGTGTTGGCATCTCGGTATAGATTCTCTGCGGCCAGTCTTTGTTCTTGACTTGTAACAGCCAATTCGGAAGAGCCAGCCGTAGGGTTGAAGCCAACGAGAGATCCTGGATTTTGGCCCATAGCGATAGCCTTTTGTTTGTTGTAGGCAACAAGATCGGGCTTAATGTGATCCAAGTCCTTCTTGTACCGTCTTCGTGCAGCATGCGCATCATCTAAGCAGTCGCATGGCGTAAGTTGGAAATTTTGAAAGTGAGAGGCGATATTCGCACCATGGAATTCAAAATCAGCTCTTCGTTTCTTCCGCGCCAGCTTTTTCTCCCACTCGTCGTTTTCTTCTATTGTGTATTCCCAATTCTTTTGCCGCTCGACGTCCTCGCCCCTGTCCTCCGCATCGGCTTTCAACCGCAGGGTCTCCGCAAGCTTTCGTTGTCTTTCTAGTCGTGCTGCATCTCGGGAAGTAATTTTCGCTTTAGCTGCCTCTTCCACAAGAGAGGCCCGGTTTGCTTTCGAAGACGCTGCCTATATATTTAGTGTCGTCAGTGCGTGTTGAAAAACCAGAAGCTGCGTTCAAACATACCATCTTCTTTCGTAATTCTGCTAGTTTCGCTTTCCGTTCCTCCATGGTCATCTTTTGTATCGGCTCCGTCGCACTCTCTGCAGATGTGACGTCTCCAGACTTTCCCGAACCTTCCTCGATCCCGTTCATTTCTTCAACAAACTCCTCCGCCGCCTCTGCCACTTCTACCACCTTCTCCTTTACCACTTCCACCGTATCGACGATGACCTCCTCTACATTTTCTATCAGCTCTGAGGTCGCTTGGACGAGTGACGTCGAGGCTGATGGCTGCTCGGTTTCGTCGGTTTGCATTGCGTTGTCATCGACTGTTGTTTGGGGTTCGGGTGGCGCAGGTGCAGCTGTAGCCTTCCCACCTTTCTTCTTGCTACTACGTTTGCCTTTCGCTGGAGCCATGGTTGGAGATGACAAGGATGTTGACCGCAAGAGTTGAAAAGGCTGTTGTCATTAGCGAGATCCAGAAATGGTACTCTTTTCACACGGTAAACCTTACAGTCGAATAGCTGAGTAAATACATGAGATAAATTCGACCAAAATTCAACGCTTCCATCTACATATACATCGACAATGAAGATGAAAATACATACTTGATGGACATACGGAATACAATTAAAACAAAGTCCAACTCTCATCGAGGCTAAATGGGAAGTATGGACGACTGCAAGACGGTTGTGCAACTGATAAATAGGAGAACCTGTGAAGGAGTAGTGTGAGCGGAGGTTCTAATGAAGGTTAATCCCAAAAAAGAGCGTAGTGTAGATCAGCATTGCAGAAGTTGAAGTCAGCAGCGGGATAAATCCCTAAGACTGTTGAGCTTGATATGTGAATTCTTATTCATCATATATACAGCGAAAGTAGAACGAAGAAAAGGTTGAAATGATGCTCACCATACAAGAACGCGCACAATGCCCCCTAGAAATGAAATGTAGAGATGGAAGAAGGAATGGTGAAAAGAGGAATTTTTAAGCTTTCGGAGGGGATTGAACAATTCAGTCTCCTCCTTATTTCTGATCTCCGCATTATCCATCATGTATAGCGCTTACAATCACATCTTGCTGGAACCTAGTCCACAACTTGAACTTATCTACTTTTTCGCTCATACCTGGGTCTCATGTCGACCGCGACTGTTTCCCAAATTTCTCAGAAACACAAGAAGGAAAAGGCTAAAGAGCGTGCCAACTCTCAACCACAACCGAACGAGCGGTTGAAGACAGTCGTTCGCCGACTGCCGCCCAATCTCCCTGAAGAGATCTTTTGGCAGAGTGTACAACCCTGGGTTACCGAGGACACAGCTGTGTGGAAAGTTTTCTATCCAGGAAAGCTGAGGAAGAAGTACGCTCATTCCACCGTGAATTGTATCCAGCAAGCCTGATGCAGTTGCGCCTCCAGATTGAACAAGGAAAATATCCCATCTAGGGCCTACATTGGCTTCAAGAACGAAGAGCAACTCGCCTTGTTTAGTCGGGCATACGATGGGCATGTTTTCAGGGACAAAACAGGTGTGTGATTATTACGGACGAGTCACTCTGCCAGTTAACATGGTCCAGGTGTTGAATCTCAGGCTGTGGTTGAGTTTGCACCTTATCCAAAGGTGCCTTCTGAAAAGCGAAAGCCTGATACTCGTAACGCGACCATCGAGAAAGGTATGTTCTACAAAGTGATTCGTTGCGCGGGATCTTAATCTTTCGCACTAGACGAAGATTACATATCATTCCTCCAATCTCTCAAGGCTTCAGAAAACGCGGAACCAGTTAGTTTGGAATCTCTGAGTTCGTCATTCCATGCACCTGTGACATTTCGAGCCTCATCGAACCTCTCTCAGTCGCATCGTCCCAGCCACCACCGCCTCCCAAGACCACGCCTCTTCTCGAAGCCCTCAAGGCCGAGAAAAGTGCTAACAAGGACAAGGAGTCCATCCTTCGTAACCATGCGCATTATACTCAAATCTCTTCCCGCAAAGACGACAAGAAGAAAGCAATTTCCCTGCCCTCGAAATCCTCGGAAGCGCCGTTTGCCGACTCAACCTCTGGAGGTGGGAAGAAAGGCCCGAAGAAAGGACCCTCAACTCAAACCCACCCACCTCCTGTCGGTGCCTCGAAAGGAGCAGGTTCCGTTGCCGGAGCCAAGAACGCCGCACCCAACCAACCTCCTGTGAACCAGCCTGCCAAACCTGCTAAAGCACCTCGACCACCCCGGCCACCTCAGGCTAAAGCAACAACTAATGACGCCGCCACTCGTGTCAACCCGCCTACACCTACTTTGGTCACGGCTCCATCAGATGGTACCGCCGCTGCAGCTCCTGCCGTTGCTGCCCCTCGCCGTACCCGTCCCGTGATAGGACTTGCATCTCGTCAATTTGAAGCTGCCTTGAGTGGAGTTTCTGGCCTTGCTGGTGCAGCAAGCGAGAGAAAAAGACGAGAGCGGGAAAAGGGAAAAGAGGAGCAAGCTGTCACCTCCACAAGCGGTGCACCTCCTCGTCCTGCGTCATCCTTCGCTCGTATCGACGCCCCCGAGACAGAAAAACCTCCTCCGTCTCCCAAGAAAGAGAAATCTAGACGCGGAGGAGGTGGACGTGGTGGTGGAGCTCCAGCCGATGGCCCTCAAGTTAAGGTTCCGAATATTCTTCAGCGCCCAGAAGGACCACCACCTGTCGTTGTTCAGAAAGGGGCATCTGGTCCTATAAATGACTCTGCGAACGGCACTGCTGCACCCCCGAACCCAGTAACTAATCAGCCAGCAATTCCGAACACTCCAGCAAATGCTCCTCGTGGCGGGAGTCGACGAGGACGAGGTAGGGGTCGAGGTGGTGGTGTTCCTGCGGCTGCCCCACGAGGAGGCTGAGATCTCAACCTATCCAAATTTTAACCAGAAGCAAGGTATTATTATTTTCTGAATCATTTACGTATGTCATTCTGACGTTTATGTACAAGATCTCAGCCTTTCTTTCGAAAGCTTGATAGCTGAAATGCCCCTCCGTTGTGCCCTCAATGCTGCTGCAATCGCAGGATCGCAACACTCCCGATCAAATGCCCCGCAATTTATATTCTGTGAAACCTTGGCACGCCAACTTCGTTTGTTTCATGAAAGGAGGACACTCCAGCTTTGGATAATAGACGAAAAATGCCAGCTCTCTTGTATTACCAAAGAAGTCATTCGCTCTTTTTCTACGAATCGATAACGTTTCGCCTTCGCTTTTTCACTGAGTCGACAACTAGGTGTCTAGGTGTTGTACTCTGCTTCGAAAGCATTGTAGACCTTCTAGAAGTATGTATACACCGTTATCAAGTTCTTTTGGTTTTTTAACATTTGATATCGCTGACATCTTCACTCAAGAACCATTTAAGACCCAGTAGATGCGCCCGGTGTAGGGATGCGAGAGAACCGGTGGCGTGTCTGCTTAGTTCATTTTGGATGGGACAACCCATGTTTCTATCCTAAACCGCTGACTCCAAATCTCGAGGATCATGCCTGAGCGCCAATGCAGGTGTCGCTTGCTTGCTTCGAGTTCCCGGTGTGAACAGGAAAGTATCCAAAGAATATGAACAGATGTAACTTGATGCTCGATAGCGACTGCCCCATACCCCCAAGCTCGATTGAGCGTGTGCCCGCGTTTTTCTGGAGGTGGGTTATCTGAAAAAAGTAGAAAATTGCAGGAGTCATGGAGGTAAGCAATACTTTCGCCAGCGTCAGGATGAGTAACTCACTGCACCTATGTATTTTCAAGTCGCCCCGAATTCTCACGTTTTACTCCTGCATGTGCGAGAGCTTGTCTGCTGATTTGGACGTCCTTTTAATCAAAGAATGACCCACGTTTCTTGTTCCGTTGGTGAGAAACCTCAATCTCGAGAACGATCATGTCGTGGTCTGGTATTAGGCGAAACTTTGGCCTCCGCATTATCTTCAGTTCAGGAGACTGGACCTCAAGCTGCCGAACATTCATCGTTCAGAGTAGGTCGCCGTCTAATAAATGCCTGGTACAACATAGTATGGAACCTTCTTCGCCCAGTCCTCCCACTGCTTTCCAAACTTCTTTCGCAACGCCTCGTCTTCGTTTGACATCCTCGTGAGTACCAAATATAATGTCCCGATTATCATGATCACAGCGTAGGACAATGTAAAAAATTTACCCTGCACCGTGTTCCATAGACCGGATTCCCTGACCCAAGAGCCTTCCCAGAGTTGCCACACAAACCATCCTGGATGCGAAATCAGAAGGCCAGTATACCCTGGGTGTCGAACGATAGAATACGGTCCGCTGGTCACCAATTTGTGATTGCGTTGAATGCTGGCCTCGAAGCGGAAGAACTCCCCAAGATAACGGTAGGTAACGAGCCTAATCAACGACCCGGTTATGATCATTATTCCTCCCAGTGCGATCATGGGTGTCAGTTGAAGCGCCTCTGGCCGACCGCCTTTCATGACCAGCAGAGAAAGGATCGCCTGAGACAATTTGTACGACCGAAAGTTCCATGCCAGTATAGTCGCTATCTCCACAATCCCCGCTATCCATTGAAGCGTCTGTGTGTTGTTAGCCTCCGTCTATCTTTGGATGGGACGACGTACCGTGGCGTAAAATGGTGACCTCTGAGTATACCATTGCATTTCCATGAAATTTGTTTTGAGGCGTTCGTTTTTTGCAGCAGGCGGAGTGGGAGGTGTGATGCATTTCTTGAATGCCCAGCAAACGAGGAAGGTGAGGGGAATTCTTGCAAGTGACATTTTGTGGGTACTTGCTAATTGCAAGTTGTCAGTGTGAAGTAGGTTTATATGCGACAGTCCAGAGAACTCTGGATATGCAGTAATAATTTTCCCAAAGTCGGTCGCTCCCCTGAATACGGGCTACAGCCTCGTCCCATTGACCGATCCAATGTATCCAAATCGTGGAATATTTGTTTTGGTAGCTCCATGGAATAATCCTTCGGCGGATCGGTTATAGAAGAAGCGACTCGGAACTTAGCTTAATGATCCCTTATCCTCTGCTGGTCAGACTGCAATGTAAGTAAACAAAGCTGCTCGTCCTGGGTGGCGATTGGTAGAGCAAAGGCCGCCAGTTTGTGGTCGTAGTTACTGAAAGCTGGCCTCAGAGAGCGGTAGAATTCCCTAAGGCGCGGAAGCTTGACAGAGCTGAGCACGGTTCCTGCGGCAATTGATTTCCCTTCGACAGGCTACCCGGGGGGTCAACCGAAGCTCATGAATGATGAGATGCTTCAAGTAGAGAGAGGACCGGCTAGATAACAGTTGCGGGGCTTCCATGCGAGGATCGTGGGTAATTCTGCGAGCTTCGCCGTCCATTTTAGGGGTATATATATTACCACTCCGTTTTTGTAGAGTGGATCTCGTATTTCGTATCTTGCTGGAACTTCTTGGAGGCGAAATATATTTTAAAGGCCAGTACCCGACCTCAGGCAGCTGCCAGAGGACAGAGGAAGGACTTAATTATTCCCATATACATCACACCAGGATAGTGAAATTTCAGAGGCTAGATAGAGACTTGCCACGGACAGGTCAGCGAGCGCAGCCGGCGTTCAAGTGACTCCATTTCTAGGAATCTCGGGTTTGGATCTCGAGTGATCTCCGAGGTCAATCAGTACACCGCAAGGACTTCATGTAAGTACCTCGGGCATAATAATAGACGCACTGCTCATTGCTGTTCAAGCTAAGGAGTACAAGTTGGCCAAATTTCACACCTTGAATTGTGAAGAAGCGGGGTCAGCGGTACTGTGCACCGCCTAATAAATACCTGGTACAACATAGTAAGGAACCCTCTTCGCCCAGTCGTCCCACTGCTTTCCAAAGTGCTTTCGCAATGCCTCATCTTCGTTTGACATCCTCATGAGCACAAGGTACAACCCTCCGAGTATTACGCTAACGGTGTAGGACAGTACAACGAATTTACCTTGCACCGTATCCAATAGACCGGATTCCCTGATCCAAGAGCCTTCAGATAATTGCCACAAGAACCATCCTGAATGCGAAATCAGCAGGCCAGTATATCCTGGGTGTCGAACAATGGAATACGGCCCGCCGGTCACCAATTTGTGGTTGCGTTGAATGCTGGCCTCGAAGCGGAAGAACTCCCCCAAATAACGGTAGGTAATGAACCTGATCAACGACCCGATTATGATCATTATTCCGCCCAGCACGATAACGGGTGTCAAGTGAAGCGCCTCCGGCTTGCTGCCTTGCATGACCAGCAGAGAAAGGATCACCTGGGATATATCCGACGATGGAAAGTTCCATGCGATGATTGTTGCGATTTCCACAATGCCTACTACCCATTGAAGTCTCTGCGTATTGTCAGCCTCTGTCAACGTCAAGGTTGGAAGACATACCGTGGCGTAAAATGTTGACCACTGAGTATGCCACTCAGATTCCATGAAATTTGTTTTGAGCCGTTCGCTTCTTGCAGCGGGCGGATTGGGGGGTGTGAGGCATTTCTTGAATGCGCAGCAAACGAGGAAGGTAAGGGGAATTCTTGCAAGCGACATTTTGCGGATGGTTGCCAATCACTTATCAGTGCAAACAGCTTTTATACTGTGGTGAATCCTGTAATTACTCCTGCAGGTCCCAGCCTAGACCCTAGACAGATACACAGGCCACGCTGCAAAAAAAGCAAGCGATTAAGATTTGCCTTGGCCCAAGTTGTGAACCATGATCCGTTGCCGAATTTCCGCAAAACGAGAGTGGAAAAGCTGCATGACTGTCCTAGCATACTCCGCTCGTTGGGAAGTTGTGGTTGGGCTGAATGCTGGTCTTGAAGTGATAGAATTCCCCTAAGGAACAAGCTGCAAGCATGAGCGCTAGTCTTGGCTACATGCCCTTTTGGAGTCACAGTGTTACCGAGCAAGGTCGCCTTCGATCGAGCGACCCCTGAGCAATAGAGACCGCAGTTCTGCGGAGATAGATTGTCTCTAAATTGCCTTCCCATGTGGCAGCATTCTCGACACTTGGACCATAAGATAAAAAATTCGAGAAGCAGGGTTGTATTCAGATTACTAACAGTCCAGAAAAGATGTTCGATAAGCCACTGCAAATTCAAACTCTATGATGACGATTCAGAAGATTTTTTTCAATAAACACCAGGTATCACCGAATAGCGAACCCTTCTAGCCCAGTCATCCCATTGACCGCCGAACTCCCTCTTCAACACCTCGTCTTCTTTTGACATGCGTGAGAATGGTATCACTGAGGTGGAGAGGATTGCGATTGCCGTATAAACCGCGAGGCAAAGTTTACTTGCTGGACTTGCAAAAAAACCACATTCCTTAACCCACGAGCCGCTTGCTCCGTTCCATAGAAACCAGCCAATGTTCGCCAACAGCATCCCAGAATAGGCGGGATGCCGCACGTATGCGTAGGGACCCGTAACGATCAATTTGTGATTTTCCTGGATGCTGATTTCAAATCGAAAGAAGCGTCCCAATTCGTGGAAGGTGCGCAGACGCAGGGCAGCGCCGCAAACCCAAAGTACCGCTCCCAGCGATGAAAGTGGTGTCATCCGGAGCTTGCTAGCTGACATTCCTTGGCGGACACATATTGACAAAGCTGCCCGCGACAACTTGGACTGAGGTCTGATATTTGCAATGATGGCAACTACTTCAGCAGTAGCTGCCAGCGTTTGGAAGACCTGATACTTATTGATTAGAAGAAAGGGGCCATTACTTTGAAGGCGTACATGTCCCAAAGTGAGCCGATATTTACGAAGTCCATTGACATCGATCGTAGTCGAGGGTACAATCTCGTGGTCCGGTGGTGGTGGGTTGGGAGACGATAACATGAGCTTGTATCCAATCGTGAGGAGAAGGATAACTGGTATTTTCTTCAGAGACATTGCAAAAGTTGTAGTTTGTACCAGGGTCCTGTCCAGCCGTATTTATGACGAACCTCATCTTGTTCTCACCGGCTTCGGCTAAAAAGATTGGGTTGTGAGAATCAAGCGTTGGCGGGAGCTCTGGTAGACCCGCGGAGGTCGTCAGTTGCCGGTGCTGAGTTTTAATTTTGTTGGGAAGCTGATGCTTCTCCCTGCTGCATCTGTGTTGTGATACTTCTCTAAGTTCTGTCGCAAGACGAAAGCCTTTCAAGCCCGGCCAGCGCCATATCACACTCGGAGGTAAGTAATTATGGTTGAAGTCCAATTGTTCACTTGTTTGAAGTTCCTGCAATTCAAAAATCATGAATCGATGATACACTGTTGAAACTTGAAGGCGAGAGCCAGTGCGTTGCTATCAATTGCTACAATGCCAGTGCGAGCCCGACGGCATGGAATTTACGCATGCAATAGCATTGTTCATATAACATCAGCGCCGGGCCTTGGCTGGGCCCTGGTGCGTTGACGGAATTTGTCAAGAAACCATGTCCAATTTCAGTCCCAGGGCCTGCGAGTTTGTGAGTGCATATGCTCATACGATAATTAAATAACCAAGGTTAATCTCTTAATCGTCCGATCGAATATTAGATATGTACTACCTGGCATTCAACACCAACGGCACAGCGTACTCAAAATTGTTCATACGATTCTTGTCCCAGGCCTTTGCTGCTAGAAACCGATAAATAGTGGAATTGGTGTTGTTGGACTTTCCTTGCCTCGATGTCACTAACCCAATTCCCATTGTCTTACTATAGTCGCTTTTTTCATGCAAATTTTCTACGCCCATCTTATCAGCGTTATTGTGAAGATATGTCCATTAACTCAATTCGTTTTCGGGTTACCATTCGTTCGACTTGCGGGTTCCATTGCTACACGAATCGAAAGCCGGCTTCCATCCCAGGCAGGAAAATATTTATTGGGCTAGATTTGAAGCAAAGCTCAGGAAGTATGCTATGTGGTGTCATAATCGCGGGACCCCTTGGATACCCATTCAAATTCACCGGAGTTGATTTTTTAAAGAAAAAAAAAGACTTCGACAGGTCTCGTGGCGAGACGATGGGTGGAAGGTAACGCAGAAAATGGTTCGCACATGGATTTGCCCTATATTGAAACTGGCTTGCTAACAGGTAGGAATGAGTTCATCCACGCTGTTCCTCAGAAAAGCTCCGTCGCCTCATGCTTGCGTTGCCTCTGGGGCAGTCGTGGTACTATCGCGCCGTTTTTGGATGTACTCAAACTTCGCGATGGTAGTTTTAACAGTCGCATCAAGTTGGCCTGCGACCAGGCGCCGTCTCACGAAATGTCACTGATCTACAGGCGAAGACCTCCCGTATCAACAGTTGACGACCGTGTGGAAAAATATCGGCTCGACAGGAAAGCACAGTGGTTCCTACTTTACATATGAGTCGTAATCCAATGATTCTTACGAACTTTCAAAACAAATTTGCGGTGAGTGTTGATACATATTGCCAACACTCGGTTCATGACAGTTTACAAGTAGGTAGTCGATTGCGTATGATGAAAATGAAAGAATCACTTGTCGTCAACTCCACGCAGACCCGGAGCAAGTGATGAACCGCAGATGCTGGGATGGCAACGAGTGTCAGTACAGGTGGTGACCAAATAATAAAATTCCATTATCTCGGCTTGCGCGGTATCTAGCAAGACCAGCATCCTAGGATAAGCATTGGAGCATGGGAGCAGACAGGGTTTTACCTTGACTTGCGGTTTTCATTATTCACTCGATATTCCCCGAATGTCAGTCGCAAGAAGCAGCTCCTGGTTTCCCAGCTGATTAAATTTCCAGATATGCAGTCTCATGGGTTGCCCTTGAACCTTTGTCTTGATCCGTCACAAGTTAGTAAGCCCGCTACTCTGGAACTACTGCCAAATGAAATTCTTAGGATTCGAGCGACGGTACTCAAGTGCTGTGCTATGTATGAATAGCTTCCTTGGACCATCAGGCT
>Ga0307509_10003150_pt1 | contig 25550 bp, 32 predicted proteins | sample 10_EM_MG_FD_202245 | JGI IMG/M metagenome (GOLD analysis project Ga0307509, IMG submission 202245) | Populus trichocarpa ectomycorrhiza microbial communities from riparian zone in the Pacific Northwest, United States - 10_EM | ecosystem: Host-associated > Plants > Roots > Unclassified | place... | reverse complement strand
CGATGTTTTCTTCGTGAGTCGCCGTTTCATGGGCCGCCCGCACTGCCTGTTCGGCTTGCAGCAGGTCTTCGGCGAGCCGTTCCAGCACCTGCTGCTGCAGCAAGAATTTATCCATGACGAAAGGTAGGCATCTCGAACAAGCGGGGGGCAGGTCTAAATTATGAAGGGCTCCGCCAGCCTTCGACGCTTCTGTAGGCTGGAGCCAGATAGCTGACCTTCGCTAACGGTGCTCAAGCCTTGAGCGTCAACTTCCTGGCGCCGCCTCGTACTCACACTGGCGGCCACAAGCGGGCGTAGACGGACAGGGCACAAAGCGGACGCTGGACCCGAACGCGAGACCGGTTGACTGGCGGAGTTGCGGTATTCAGATTGAGGCAGCCGTGCGGCCCAACGTTGGAGTTGACCGGCACGCAGTGGCATTGGGCCGCGAGGCGTACGCTCACCAGGACTCCTTTGCAGCGCAATGCCCGCTGCATGTCCATGTCGAACAACCCTTGGAACTCACCTCGGCAACGACAGCAAGAAGTTGTCGGCAAGTTCGAAAAGGCAATCGGTTGGGTCCTCGCCTCGCTCTTTCATGTGCAGCATCTCGCAAAGCTTCTCGTCATTGATGATGAGCATCAGCTTGCCGTGTTCACGCATGGCGCCTTGAGTCATTGCTTCTGCGTGCGGCTCCGCGCCTGCTCTGGTCAGGATGATGGCCATTCGCCTGAGGCCGCGCTCGAGCAGATACTTCTCGGTCGTAAGAATCTGCCCCTGTTTGATCTTCCCCGAGTAGTTCTTGAACTCGAATAGAACATAGCGGCTGTCGAGATGGTCAATCACGAACTTCCAGAACTCAGTCGTAGGCCTCACTCGACAGACAAAGTCGTATCGGTTTAAGCCGTCATCGGTGCGCTTCTGCGCGTGCCAGCCGTGAAGGTCGTTCGGGAACAAGTACTTGACCCGATGAAGTTAACGCTATGCTGAAAAAGTCCACCCCTTTGCTGCTCGTCCGTTGAACGAAGCTGAAGCAACAAACCCCCGACCAAGGCGCTTCATTTGAGCAATACCGGATGGACGCCCCCACCCGATGACGGTATCGACGTGCCAGAGTGGAAGGGTCAGCAACCACTCGAACCGGAAGGAGCGTCCACCATGCAGATTGCGACAGTCGGCCACCTCGCCGCCTGTAGCCGCACGGCCCTATCCAACTCGTACGCCAAATCTACCAAGGGCCGAGCATAGTTAAGGAATGTCGAGCCGGATGCCGTCGGTCGCAGTCCTCGCGGACCCCGGTCAAACAGCTTGATTCCCAAACGCCCCTCCAGGGCTGCCAAGCGATGACTCGCACCGGTCAGGGAAAGGTTCGCATGCGGCGCAGCATCGCTGAGGCTGCCATATTGGGCGCACAGCAGCACCAAGCGGATCGAGAGGAGGTCCAGGCGCGCCAAATTGCACACAACGGGAGGCGACTTGGACATCAATTCACATCGTTGAAAGCGGCGATGCCAGCGCCAGCGATCTGTTCATCCTGATCGGGCCGCACGCCCGAAACGCCAACACCACTTGCGGTATTGCCTTCCACCCGAATCGGCAGACTACCTTGGACAGGCAGCGTGGGCTTTCCGAGCAGTGATGCGCGCCCAAAGAGCCGCTCCTGCCCCTCGGGCCGGTGGGGTACGGAGATCCGCATGTGCCACTCGCGGTCGAGGCCCCCGTCGAGCCGTGCGACGTTGCCGTCCAACAAGTCGTACATGTGGACTGCGTTGTCGAAGATGAAGACGTTGTTGTCTAGCATGATGTTTGGCACAAACTGTGTCGCGTGAAGCGATGTACTGTAGGAAGCGGCCTGCCGACGCGCTTTCAATGTCTCGAGGTGATTTGCGTAAAATCGGGGTCGTCGACCGCTGAGTGACCCAGGAAAACCCTCGCCGTGGCGCGATTGCACGCCCGCCGACATCGGAATAAGCATTTGTACCTAACTGACCGTTGAACCGATCATGAGTGCCCCGACAGTTTCAGAGTCGCTTGGGCCCGACAAGGTGGCCCTGAGCGCGCCGGCATTCGGCGGAAAGCTGCTGCTCAATCGCGCCGTCGACGGCGTTTTCCTTCAACGTTACGAGTTCCCGCCCGGCTCGTGGTGGCACGACGGCTCGGAGTACTGCCGGATTGCCGTTCAGGAATGCGGCTCTCCGCGCCTGGAACGATTCATCGACAACCGGCGTGAATGCCAGATTCGTCCCGCCGGCGCGGTCTCGATCAGCCCCGCGCATGTCCACCAACGCTGGACCTGGGACTGCCCACAGCGGGTGACGCTCTTGTTCCTGAATCAGTCTTTTCTCGAGCAGGCAGCCCGCGATGCAGGTGCACCACAGGCTTACGGTCGCCTTCTCACGCCGCTTGTTCTGGACGATGGGCTCATTAAGCATTCCATCTGGAGCCTGGTTGACGCAGGCAGCCAACCTGGTTCGCGGCTGCTTTTCGACTTGGCTGCCAAGTATCTTGCGAGCTACCTGCTCATGCGGCACTGTGGCGCCGAACCAGCCCCGCCCGGCTCGCCCCTGCCGCAATGGCAATTGCGCCGGGCGCTCGACTTCATCCAGGCCAACCTGGGCAGCGACATAAGCCTTGACCAGATTGCCACGGCGGCCGGTACGAGTACCGACCGGTTCTATCGTGGCTTCAAGTCCAGCGTGGGTATGCCTCCTTACCGGTACTTCGTCGCGCGGCGGATTGAGCGCGCGAAGGAGTTGCTGTCGACGACCAACCAAGAAGTCACAGATATTGCACTCAGCCTTGGGTTCTCCTCCGCTTCTCATTTCAGCACGACGTTCAAGTCCGTCGTGGGCTGCAGCCCCTCCGAATTTCGCCGGCGCAGCGCGTCGTGAAAGGCAAGCGTTCTATGAACAGCGCCCTTGATGAGGAGGCTTCGACCTGACAGCCTACGTTCCCACGTCGATGAACGCCGGGACGTGATGTCAGACGAAGTGGAAGAGCTGGTGCGTCGACTGGTGGTGGGCCGCAAGAGAGATGGGCGCAAGGTCTTCGACGAAGGCGCGAAGGCCGAGCTGGTGGCGCTGGGCGCGAAGTCTGAGATGTCGGTATCGAAGCTGGCGCGCGAGTGCGATCCCAATGCCGATCCAACTCAGTCGCTGGATCCGAGAGCATGGGCAGGGACGCCAGCGTGCAGTCATTGCAAGGCCGGAGGAAACGCGCGAGGCGTTCGTCGAGTTGCCGGCTGTAGCGGCGGGCACGAGCAATAGTGGTGAGGGGTCATCCGGCGCAATGATCGTTCAGGTGTGGCTACCCAACGGCGTGGTGACCGATGTGAGAGGCGTCGAGCTGCGGCAGACGGTCGAACTGTTCGAAGCGCTCGGGGAGGATGCGATGTAAGCAATGGGATGGACGCCCCCCGCCCGATGACGGCATCGATGTGCCAGAGTGGAAGTGTCAGCAACCACTCGAACCGGAAGGAGCGTCCACCATGCAGATTACGACAGTCGGCCTCGATCTGGCCAAGAACGTATTCCAGGTCCACGGCGTGAACCGCCACGGCAAGGTCGAGCTGCGCAAGCAGCTCAAGCGTGACCAGGTCGCTGCCTTCTTCGCCAATCTGCCCGCCTGCTTGATCGGTATGGAGGCGTGTTCGAGCGCGCACCACTGGGCGCGCAAGCTACAGACACTGGGCCACACTGTTCGCTTGATGGCGCCACAGTTCGTCAAGCCCTACGTGAAGAGCAACAAGAACGATGCGGCTGACGCCGAGGCAATCTGCGAGGCCGTGACTCGACCTTCGATGCGCTTCGTGCCCATCAAGAACATCGAACAGCAGTCGGTCCTCTCGCTGCACCGTGTCCGCCAGGGCTTCGTCAAGGCTCGGACCGCACAGGCCAATCAGATCCGCGGCCTTCTCGGCGAGTACGGGCCGATCGTGCCGCAGGGCATTGCGTCGCGCAGCGTGTGCCGGGCCTCATCGAGGATGCCTCGATCGAGCTGCCTGGATCGTTCCGTCTGCTGATCGATAGACTGGTCGAGCACTTGAAGCTGCTGCACCGGCAGGTCCAGGAGATCCAGGCGCAGATCAAGGCCTGGCATCGGGCCAGCGACGCGAGTCGACGACTGGAGAAGGTTCCCGGTATCGGGCCGTTGACCGCGACGGCCATGGTGGCCAGCGCCGTTGGTCGTCGGACGCCGCAATTGGTTGTTCATGGACACGGTGGCTGGCGTGAATGCGAGCGCGAACCTGCCCTCACTGCTGCAGACGTGCATCAAGAACAAGATCGATAGGGGCTACCGGTACCTCAAGGCGCTGTTCGTCGAATTGCCCAAGGCAAAGACCCTCGAAGACTTCGAAGCGCTAGTGCGTTGGTCCATCGCAATCGATCACCATCGATCATCGCGTCGGTCATTGCGCAAGGACGGGGTCTATTGAGCGCTTACCGTGAAAGCAGCCCGTCGGGGTTGCAGAGAACCGTAGGCCGCACCTGCGACGCGCCCTTAGACTGATTGCCGCTCACCGCTCTCTGCTCAAAAGCGCGCGTCAATCCAAATGCGCAATTCTTGGCAGTCCGCGCGCCGACACAGCCTCACGAGGGCTGACTCAGGCGCACCGAAGGTTTTTCGTCAGAGAAATTCACTGAGGTATTCCCGTGCAGATTTCCTCCACAGAACTTCGCCATGCGACGGCGGCCAAGGACAAGACCCCACCGCCACAGTACTGCCCGTGGCATCGGCGCCGAACAGCGTTTAGGCCACGCCGCGCTGGCCACGGCTTCTCCGCAGCGCGTCCAGCTCTTGCAGGCAGCCTATGTTCAGGATGTCGATGCGCGAAACGCGCCGACATGCGGGCGGCACCTCGCCGATCAGGCGACGGATCTGAACCCGACATGCTGCACCGCCGTCGGACGGCAGCGAGAACCGGCAGGCTGCGCCATCGGCCAGCGCCGGGGAGATGCAGGCGCGCAGCCCGTTTCGTCGCGGGGACTGCTGCCACATCACTCCACCTGGGCGCGACCCTATCTGTATTCGGATGAAGAGGTCGAGCGGTTGCTTGCTGCCGCGCTGAAGCCGCCAACGGCCAGGTACTGAACACTTCTGCGGCCCTGGATGTTTCGACGTAGATCAACCTGGATGCGAATCTGGAGTTGAAGGAGAAGAGCCTCGCGAAGACGACGCCGTCCGATGGCAAGCCAGGACGATTCAGGCCTAACGGCACCTTGCTGGCGTTTCTCAAATAGAACCTCGGCGGACCACATATATAAGTAGGAGACATATCTTGCATGTAACCAAAGCTATCGATTCTTCGCCGCTAACGAAGAAATATTGGGTTTTTGCGTGGTCCGTAGCGACGGCAACCGTCTTCGAGTATTTCGACCTCTTCATCGTCGGCTACGTGATCGTACTAATTGCACCGCAATGGGCTCTCACTTTTGGTCAAACGGCAGCGATCCTGACCGCATCCGGCGTCGGGGCAATCCTTGGGGCTCTCGTCGCCGGATGGGCGGCAGCGAAGTTCGGGCGCAAGCCGGTTCTCTGCGCCAGCCTGTTTATTTGCAGCAGCGCTACATGCCTGATGGCGGCAACGCCGGTCGGTGCTTGGTATGTTCTCGCCGGATTGCGTTTCATCGTGGGAGCGGCGGTTCCTGCTTTGCATCTTGCCGCTATCACTCTCCTTGTGGAGATGACACCAGCAAGGAAAAGAACGACGCTTTCGAGCTTGATGTCAGTCGCATTGGTTCCCTTGGGCGGGTTCCTCGCTGCTCTTGCGGGTGCAAATTCCGCCATCCTCGGCTGGCAGGGTCTCTGCCTCCTCGGCGGTACTGCGCTGCTCATGGTGCCCGTCATGATCATGACGGTTCCGGAGTCACCGCAATGGCTCATGTCGAAGCAGCGCAGATCCGACGCAGAAAAGGTCCTAGGTCTGCTGACTGGCGGCCCCGTCCAACTCAGCCCGATTGAATCATCCGAATCTGAGGCGCGTAAGGAACCCTTTCTTGCCGCGCTGGCCTCTGACCCGGCGCGGGCATTGCTTATTGCTCTCACGTGGTTCGGCATTTCGACCGTAACGTATGGCCTCGTTCTCTGGGGGCCGACCCTGATACGGCTCGTCTTAGACACAACGCCTTCTCATGCCGCAACACTTTCCTTAGGGGCAAGTCTCGCTGCCCTTTCAGGTCGGGTTCTCGCGTCCGTGATGGCGGGTCGGAAGGGCCGTCGGTCGACTGGCGTTTTATTCGCCAGCGCAGCAACCATTGCGTTGATCGCGGCGGCGCTATTTCATCGGAGCACAGTCGGGAGTATCGGCCTCTTCTTTCCGATATTCATCGTCGCCTATCTGTTCGCCGATGGCGGCTGGGCAAATGCGGGGCCGATGCCATCCGAGCTTTTCCCCACGCCACTGCGTTCGCAGGCCGGGGCCTTCGCTCAGATACTCAACGCGCTTGGAAAGATCGTTGGGCCGATGATCCTCGGCCTCGTGGCCGGCAGTGGCGATCTGATAACCCCCAAAGCCACACTGAACGCCCTGCAACCTGCTTTCATCATCCTCGCGCTGTTTTCTGGTGTCGTTGCCTGCAGCTTCTTGGCGATCAAAAGGGAAACGCACGGCAGACCGCTCGGCGATATAGAAAATAGTCCGGCCCGGAGGAAACTCAGAGCCGCCTGACGTCAACCTCAGACTATGCAGCAAGGTTTTGTCGAAATGAGAGCCGCAGCGAAATAGGCGAGCAATGCCGTTCTCTGCAACAAGGAACACATTAAATGCGTATTGACAAAAGTTCCGTTGGTGTCATCGGGTTGGGATTGATCGGTATCCCGGTCGCAAAGCACCTGGCGGCGGCTGGATATGAAGTTTTCGGCTTTGACATCGACCCAAAGCGGCGCGAGGCCGCCGCTGAGCATGGCGTCGTGGCAGCCGCCAGCATTGCCGATATCGGAACCCGAACCCAGGTTTTGATTTCTGCGCTGCCTTCTTGGAGCGCGCTGGATTCGGTCTGCGAAGAACTGCAGCGGACCGAGGTTCACGGTTCCCGAGTTCTCATTGAAGTGTCCACATTGAAGATCGAAGAGAAAATGTCAGCCCAGCAACGCCTGGCTAAAGCGGAGATCATTCTCCTTGACTGCCCGGTTCTCGGGACGAGCGCGCAGGCGCATGCAAAAGAGTTGGTCATGTGTGCGTCCGGCTCACACGACGTATTCGAAAGCGTAAAGGACATCATTGCCGCTTTTACCCAGCGGTGCGAATACCTTGGCGATTTGGGCGCCGGAACGAAGATGAAGCTGATCGCAAATCTTCTCGTCGGCGTTCACAACGCGGTGGTCGCCGAGGCTCTGACTCTGGGGGCGTGCGCCGGCCTTGAACCGGCCACCATCCTGCGCGTGTTGACAGGCTCGGCGGCGGGATCACGGCAGCTCGAACTGCGCGGTCCAATGATGGTCGATCGCCGGTTTTCACCCGCCGCGGCAACGACGACTGTGTTCGCGAAAGACGTCGGTCTTATTTCAGAGCTCGCGCGCAGTGTCAATTGCCCCGTGCCCATGCACTCGGCCGCATCCAATCTCTACATGTCCGCACTTGCCAGTGGGTACGCGGACGAGGATCTCAGCAGCGTTTTTCTTGTTCTTGCGGCATTGGCTGGGAAGAACGCCGCACGCAACGGACAGAAATCGTAACTTCTTGGAGCTTTCAAATGCTAAACAACGACGTCTTTATCTTTGACAACGTCGTACACATGTATGACATGTCGGACGCCAATCTTCGCGCGCCGACTTCCTCCATCGACCGCCTTGGCCACCTAAAGATTGGCGCGCGTACTCGGCGGGGTGATCCCAATCAGCTGCGCCATCCTGACAAAGAGGCCGCCAGCAACGCTCTGGGGGACGGCTACGCCCGCCGCTGGAAAACCGAGGATCTGGGTGACGTGATCTTCGGTGACGGTCTTACCGACATGGCGATGGCTCAGGCGGTTGTACTCTACGACATCTACAAAGATGGGTTTGCTCCGGTTCGTGCGCAATACGAGTTCGCCCAAGCGTATCCCGACAAGGTGCTCTTTTGCGGCGGCGTCGATCCGATGTATCCCACTAAGTTGGGGCCACTCGAAGAGATGCGGCGGCAGGTCGAGGAGATGGGCGCCCGCTCGTTCAAGTTCTACAACGCCCATGTCGACGACATGTCATGGCGCTGCGACGATCGGAAGATCGCTTATCCGATATACGAGCAAGCTCAGAAACTGGGCACCAAGGTCATCCAGTTCCACAAAGGTTTCCCGATCTCACGTTCGCCGCTGGATGCGCTGTCTCCGACCGATCTCGAGCGCCCGGCGAGAGATTTTCCCGACCTCACGTTCGTCATCCACCACCTTGCACTGCCCTACTTCGAAGAGTGCGTCTATCTCGCGGCTCGTTATCCAAACGTCGCACTATCGCTTTCCGGCACGATGCACCTTGCGTTCACCGCCCCGTGGGATCTCAAGGTCTACCTTGGTCGTCTACTTCGCGATGTCGGCTCCGACCGCATGCTCTGGGGTTCTGAAGCCCCAATTACAGGCAACCCCCGGCCTGCTATCGAGTGGTTCTGGAACCTGGCCATCGATGAAGAATTGCAACAACGCCACGGCTATCCGCAAATAACGGAGAAGGATAAGCGTCGAATCCTGGGCTTGAACCAGGCTCGTCTCTTCGACGTCGATGTCGACGCAGCGATAGCAAAGAGCCGGAGAGCGCCGTCGGCGTGACGCAGTGACTACTCTTCTATCGAAACCCGAGCAGGTCGACCGCCAACAGGTCGAGACGGTCATCGCAGACGAAATTCGCCCCCTGCTGCGCGTTCATGGGGGTGACATTGCTTTGCTCGATGTCACGAACGGCGACCTCGAATTGGAGTTCATCGGCTCATGCCGTGCCTGTGCGCTTAAGTCCGTCACGTACGCCATAGGGATCCGCGAGCGACTTATTCATCTTCCGGGCGTTCGCTCAGTTGGGGTGGCGGGTATCAACCTCTCCGATGCCGCCATCGAACGTGTCGCACAAGCGTACTTGTCGCATCCGCTCCTCAAATCAATGACCCGAGCCGCCAATGCAGGCCTTCAACCACATGACACCGGCGCGTCCTGCTGTCCGACGCCGTGAGTGCACGGAGCAAATCTTGATACACCCCATGAACACAATCGTTGGAAAAGGAAAAGCATGACCATCACTCTCTCCAAGGCAGACCTTATGGTTCAAGGAGCACTCTCCACGGCACGAGCCCAGAGCGCGGCGCCGCTCGCCGTCGTGGTGCTTGATGCCGGCGGCCACCTGAAAGCGCTCGCTCGGCAGGACGGCGCGAGCTATCTGCGAACAGACATAGCCTTCGCCAAGGCCTGGGGAGCGCTCGGTATGGGGCAGTCCTCCCGACAGCTTGCGGCCCGTGCTGAGAAGCAGCCGATATTCTTTTCAAGCGTGGTTCCCGTTGCACAGGGGCGCATGGCTCTCTCGGCCGGGGGCGTCCTTTGCTTCGATGCCGATGGAAGTCTCGTGGGCGCGGTCGGCATTTCCGGTGATACCGCCGACATCGACGAAATATGCGCCTTGGCCGGCTTGGCAGCGGCTGATTTGAAACCCGAGCGCTCAGCCGATTGCTAGTCGAAAGCCAACAGGATCCGCGCCTTGCGCTGCGTTGCTATTGCAGGCGCGACTTTGTTCCGCGTGTTCGCATTCCGGCCAATCAGACTCAACGAAGTACAACCAACATCATCGAAGGGAATTTACGATGCGAATCGCTTCAATCGCATATGCCGGCAAGCGCGGCTTGGCAGCCCAACTGAACGACGGTAGTCTTAAGGCTCTTTCGCGTGAGAGCCGGAACTATCCAGGCGACCTGATCGATCTCATTTCAAAAGGTCGAGAGGCAGTCGATCGTGGATATGCATCAATTCTCGATGGAGAGGAGGTCGAACCCTCCGATGTCGAGATGCTTCCTCTCATAGATCGCCCAGGAAAAATCATTTGCGTCGGCCTCAACTACCGAGATCACACGCAAGAGACCGGCTACGAGCAGCCTGACTATCCGACGTTCTTCACAAGGGTGAACTCCAGCCTCATCGGATGTGGCGCGCCTTTGATCCGACCCAAGATCTCACCGCAGTTCGACTTTGAAGGCGAACTCGTTGCCATCATCGGCAAGACGGGACGCAACATTCCCAAGAACAGCGCCCTTGATTTTGTCGCCGGCTATTCGATCTTCAATGATGCATCGGTGAGGGATTTTCAGTTTAAAACTAGCCAGTGGACAATCGGAAAGAATTTCGACGGCACTGGTGCCTTCGGACCTTTCTTCGTCAGCCAAGACATGCTCCCGAAAGGATGCCAGGGCTTGACTATCGAGACGCGACTGAACGGCACGGTCGTTCAGAGGGCGAACATCAGCGACATGGTGTTCGACGTTGCTACTCAGATTTCCATTCTGAGTGAAAGCCTCACACTGCAACCGGGCGATCTCATTGTGACGGGCACACCGGCGGGAGTCGGACTCGCGCGGACACCCCAGCTTTGGATGAAGCCAGGGGACGTTTGTGAGGTGGAGATCCAGGACGTAGGTGTTCTCAGAAATGAGGTGCGTGACGAATCACTGTAGGCACGCCACCGATCGAATGAATGGAGCAGGCCTATAAAAGCTCGAATGCCTTCAGTTGCTTGGGGTCTCGAGCGAATGGCTGGGATCACGCGATCGCCGAAAGCATCAAGTTGAAGCCGGGATTCAAGAAGGGAGCAGGCATGTCCGACGCGATTCGTGTCCTGAGCGCGGGCGCAGCCGAGAGCCTGATCGGCTTGATAAGCACGCGTTTCACCGCGGAGACTGGCTTTCGCATCGAGGCATCCTTCGCGGGCGTGGGCGTCGTCATGAAGCGCCTTGAGAAGAGCGAACATGCAGACGTCGTGGTTCTGACGCAGCCTGCGATCGCCGAACTTAAGGGCCGCGGCCTTATTGCCGGAGCGTGTGTTGCGACGATTGGCGCGGTCGCGACCTCCCTGGCCGTGAAAACGGGCTACCCACCCACAGTCGCGCAGAACCGCGACGATCTGCAGGCAGCGCTCAAGTCCGCCGACGCGATCCATGTACCAGATTTCGAAACGACGACAGCGGGCCAGCATATCCGTCGCATGCTGGAGACCCTCGGTATGGTCGAAGAACTTCACACCCGTCTGCGCTTCGCACCAAACGGTGCGAGCGCTATGCGGGCTCTCGCTGAAGCTCAGGAGGAACACGCTATTGGCTGCGCGCAGGCATCGGAAATTCTGGCGGCGCCAGGGACCACATTCGTCGCGGACCTGCCTTCACCGTTCAGCCTTTCAACCCATTACGCAATGGCGGTCACTGCAGGTTCGCAATCTGTTCAAGCGGCGTATCGTTTCATCGAAATGGTGACCGCCCCTTCAGCCGCGTCTGTTCGGAAAGCGTGCGGCTTTGAATAGCGTCCGCTTTCAATGACTATGCGCAGCGAGAGGAGCCCCGTCGTGCACATGGGCTGAAGCCGATCAATACGCCGGTACGCATTCCACAGAGCAATGGCATGGCCGAAAGGGATCCCATGGCTCAATGTCTCTCGCCTGGAGTTGTTCGCGGAACTAGGCGCTGTCGTAGCCGCGGTCGGCGATCAGATGAGATGCGGGCGGCAATGCGCTGAGCCCGAGGCGTGCACCTTGTAGTCGCTCATCTCGGCCCGTCGGGGTTGCAGAGAACCGTAGGCTACGCCTCCGACGCGGGTTTACACTGACTTTTGCTCACCGCTCACTGCTCAAAAACGCGCATCGATCCGAATGCGCAATGCTTGACAGTCCGCGCGCCGACGCTGCTTCACGAGGGCTGACTCAGGCGCACCGATGGTTTTTCGTTAGAGAAATTCACTGAGGTATTCCTGTGCAGATTTCCTCCACAGAACTTCGCCATGCGGCGGCGGCTGAGGGCTATGACCTCACCGCCACCTTATCCGGTGCCGATATCCTTGTCCGTTGTCTGCAAGCAGAAGACGTCAAGCATCTTTGGGGCTATCCCGGTGGTGCGGTACTGCCCATCTACGACGCCCTCCACCGTCAGAACAGCATTCAGCATGTGCTGGTTCGTCACGAACAAGCCGCTGTTCACGCGGCGGACGGCTACGCACGCGCTAGCGGCGATGTTGGCGTTGCCCTGGTCACGTCTGGACCCGGGGCGACCAACGCGGTTACCGGGATCGCCACTGCCTACATGGACTCCATTCCGATGGTCGTGATCACGGGACAGGTGCCCACCTTCGCGATCGGAATGGACTCGTTTCAAGAATGCGACACGATCGGTATCACGCGCCCTATCGTCAAGCACAATTTCCTCGTGAGGGATGTGCGAGAGCTGGCAGCGACGATACGCAAGGCCTTCCATATTGCGCGCACGGGCCGGCCCGGACCCGTGGTCGTGGACATCCCGAAAGACGTCACTACGGCCAAGACAGCGTTTGAGGGCGCCCCACCGGTGTCGCTGCGCTCGTATCGTCCCTCTACGGAGGGCAACGATAGGCAGATTCAAAAAGCAGTGGAGCTGCTGACAACCGCCGATCGCCCATTCATTTTCAGCGGCGGTGGAGTTGTATTGGGAAACGCGGCGCCCGAGCTGCGCGAGGTACTTGCCTTGCTCGATGCGCCCTGCACGAGTTCATTGATGGGCCTTGGAGCCATCCCAGGCGACGATCCCCGATTCCTGGGCATGCCAGGCATGCATGGAACCTACGAGGCCAACTTGGCCATGCAGCACTGCGACGTGTTGCTTGCCATCGGCGTTCGGTTTGACGACCGCGTGATCGGCAATACCGCCCACTTCGCGAGCAAGTCACGCAAGATCATTCACATCGACATCGATCCTTCGTCTATCTCTAAGCGGGTGAAAGTGGACGTACCGATCGTCGGAGATGCGCGGACTGTGCTGCGTAAGCTCGCCGCCGCGCTTCATGAACGCGATCACCGCAGCGATGCCTTGGCCAAGACAGTATGGCGGGATCAGATAAGGGTATGGCAAGCCCGCCGCTGTCTCGCCTACACCCAAGAGCCCGGGGTCATCAAACCACAGGCAGTGTTGCAGTCGCTCTCTGATCTCACGAATGGCATGGATGCTTATGTCACTTCCGATGTTGGCCAGCACCAGATGTGGGCAGCTCAGTACATCCGATTTCGTGAGCCACGACGCTGGATTAATTCAGGGGGTCTTGGAACCATGGGCGTTGGCCTGCCCTATGCGATGGGTATCAAACTTGCCAGGCCGCAGAGCGAGGTTTTTTGCGTGACTGGCGAGGGCTCCATACAGATGTGCATCCAGGAGCTCTCGACCTGCCGGCAGTACCGAACGCCCGTCAAGATCGTGTCCCTGAACAATGGATATCTTGGGATGGTGCGTCAGCAGCAGGAGATCGGCTACGGGTCCAGATACTCGCACAGCTACATGGAAGCGCTTCCGGACTTCGTCAAGCTTGCCGAAGCCTATGGCCATGTTGGGATTCGGGTCGATCGCCCAGACGATGTTGAGCCGGCATTGCGTGAGGCAGTTCGTCTCACTGACAGAACCGTTTTTCTCGATATCCGCACGGACCCTCGGGCAAACGTCTGGCCGACGGTGCTTGCGGGTCGAGGACTCACGGAGATGCTGCTAGGGTCCGAGGATCTCTGACACGAGTCCTCGTAAACACCCCGCGCGCTTGTGCTTGATTTGGGGCCAATGCGTGCGGGGTTTGTCCACGCTCCGACGAGCCGAATGTCTTGGATTGACTGCCCCTGGGCAGGTTCTCGAATATCGTACAGGCGATCGAGCTGCCCAGTGCGTCGACGCGCAGCCAACAAGGAGCGGGGCCTGCTACTTTTCGGCAATCGCTGCGTAGCCTTGCCGGAGTACCCCTACTTCCCGTTTCGGGACCAGGGCGTGACCACGCCGTTGATCATGAGCACGCGCTCCGGCGAGCCTCGGCCGACCTGGCGCGATTTCGCGAACTGGTGGCCGCCGCGAATCCGGCCAATCAGGCGGCGCACCCGGCTGCAGGCCCGGCGGCGTAGCGCGCCTACTTCAGGAGATCTGTAGCCGCCTTGCAGGCTGCAGCGTCTTGATCACCGGTGCCGCCGCTGCAGCCGATGGCGCCGATCAGCTTGCCGCCGTCGATCAGCGGCAAGCCGCCGGGCGATGCAACCAGCGTGGGGTCCAGCGTCGCAAGGAATGGGTGCCCGCTTTCAAATGCGTTATAGAACAGCCGCGTGTCCCTCCGGTAGCGGGCCGCTGTTCGCGCCTTTCCCTGGGCGACAGTGACGGAGCCCAACTGGGCGCCATCCATGCGCGAGAAATGCACCAGTTCCCCGTGCGTGTCGACCAGCGCAATCTGAAGCTTCCAATGCCGCCGGGCCGCCTCGGCCTCGACGGCGGCGACCAGCCGTTTGGCCGTCTCCAGGCCAACGGATGCGCCATAGGGAATGTCGAATGCGATCCCGTCAGGGGTTCCTCCCGCAGGCGGCGGCGCCGCGGGCGCTTGCGACCAGGCCGCTTGAGCGCACAGCGCCAGCAGGCACGACGCCAACAGATTTCTCATGGTGTTTGTCCCCTCAGGCACTCAGCTTGCGTCCAAAGGCCATCGAGGCGGGTATGTCCTGTTCCTGGTGGTAGATCAGCGCCAAGCTGACGCAGACGACCGCCCAGAACACCGGGAACTCCACGCCGCCCATGTTCCAGAACCACATGCTCTTGCCGGCACCGACCTTCAGCACACTGCCGGCAGCGCCCACGGTGACCAGCGCACCCAGCCATGCCGCCCAGCGTGTCATGACGCCAAACACCAGGCCGGCGCACGCCAGCACCTCCAGGAGCCCCACCAGCACCATGAACAGGAAAGGCTCCGGAAAACCAACCGTCTGGAAAAAGCCCGCGGCGGGCTGCGGCGGCACCCACTTGACCCATGCATGGGGAAGGAACAGGAGGCCGCAAGCCACGCGCAGCGCGACGATGGCCTTGTGGTGGGCGAGGCTGTTTGAATGAGTCATTTCACGTTCTCCAAGGAAGCGTTGTTGTTGACACTGCTCTTGCGCAGAAGATCGAGCGCGACGTCGACAATCATGTCTTCCTGCCCGCCGACCATCTTGCGAGCGCCCAGTTCGACGAGGATGTCGACCGTCTTGAGGTCGTACTTTCTTGCGGCGGCCTCTGCGTGGCGCAGGAAGCTCGAGTACACCCCCGCGTAGCCCAGCGCCAGCGTCTCGCGATCGACGCGCACCGGCCGGTCCTGCAGCGGGCGCACCAGGTCGTCCGCCGCATCCATCAGCCGGTAGAGGTCGGTGCCGTGATGCCAGCCCTGGCGCTCTGCGGCCGCGATGAAGACTTCCAGCGGCGCGTTGCCCGCGCCAGCGCCCATGCCGGCCAGGCTCGCATCAATGCGGTCGCAGCCCTCTTCGACGGCGACGATCGAGTTCGCCACGCCGAGGCTCAGGTTGTGGTGGGCATGGATGCCGGTTTGGGTCTGCGGCTTCAGCACGTCCTTGAAAGCCCGGAAGCGGTCCCGCACGTCGTTCATGCCGAGCGCGCCGCCGGAGTCGACGACGTAGACGCAGGTGGCGCCATAGCTCTCCATGAGAAGCGCCTGCTCGGCCAGCTTCTGCGGCGTGGTCATGTGGCTCATCATCAGGAAGCCCACCGCCTCCATGCCGAGTTCACGGGCGTACGCCAGATGCTGGCGCGATACGTCGGCCTCGGTGCAATGGGTTGCGACCCGAACGATGCGCGCGCCCGCGTCGTAGGCGTTGCGAAGATCGTGCGTGGTGCCAATGCCGGGGAGCAGGAGGGTCGCGATCTGCGCGGTCTTGACCACCTCTGCCGCCGCGACGATCCACTCCACGTCGGTGTGCGCGCCGAAGCCGTAGTTGAAGCTGGAGCCCTCGAGGCCGTCGCCGTGGGCGACCTCCAGGCTGTCGACGCCCGCCGCGTCGAGTGCCGCTGCGATGGACTTGACGTTGCCGATGCTGTACTGGTGCCGTATCGCGTGGCTTCCGTCGCGCAGCGTCACGTCGCTGATGTAGAGCTTCTTTTTGAAGTTCATGCGGCCACCCTGAGGCCGCGGGCGATGCCGCTGGCCATGCGCCGCCGGGCCATCATGTCGCCGCACGCCAGCGCGGCCGAGGTCATGATGTCGAGGTTGCCGGCATAAGACCGCAGGTAGTGCGCGGCGCCCTCCACCTCCAGGAACACGGAGGTCTTCAGCCCGTGCCGGAGCCCGAGCTTGGGCACGTTCATCGGCTGCGATGGCGCAATGGTGTCGAACTGGACGCGCTGCTTCAGCCGATAGCCCGGAACGTAAGCCTTCACGCGGGCCACCATCTCCGAGATGCTGTCTTCGACCGCCTTCTCGTCGGCCATCTCGGACAGCACGAAAACCGTGTCGCGCATGATCAGCGGCGGCTCGGCCGGATTCAGCACGATGACCGCCTTGCCGCGTTCGGCGCCGCCCAGCTTCTCGATGGCGGCACGCGTGGTCTCGGTGAATTCGTCGATGTTGGCGCGCGTTCCCGGGCCGGCGCTTTTGCTGGCGATCGAGGCAACGATCTCCGCGTAGTGCACCCTCGCGACCCGGGAGACGGCCGCCACCATCGGAATGGTCGCCTGCCCGCCGCAGGTCACCATGTTCATGTTGCCGGCGTCCTCGGCCTCCAGGTTGATGGCCGGGATCACATAGGGGCCGATGGCGGCCGGCGTCAGATCGATGACCTGCACGCCGTGCTGCTGCAGCAGGTCGTTGTGGCGCTTGTGTGCACCCGCCGACGTGGCGTCGAACACGACGTCGATCTCGCCGAACACGCCGAGCTTCAGCAGCCCGTCGATGCCATCGGCCGTGGTGGCGATGCCCAGGCGCTCGGCGCGCGCAAGGCCGTCCGATTGCGGATCGACGCCGACCATCGCGCCCATTTCCAGGTGCTGGCTATTGCGCATGACCTTGATCATCAGATCGGTGCCGATGTTGCCGGGGCCGATGATGGCCACCTTCACTCTTCTGTTCACGTCACTCTCCATCAGTTGGACAGCAGCTTGGCCGTGGCCAGCGCCAGCTCGTCTGCGGTTTGGGTGGAATTCACCTTCTCGAGGCTGACCTGCCGGCCGCCGCGGCCCCAGTTGTCGGCCAGGTATTCGTCGAGCAGCACGCGCACGCCGTCGATGGGCATTTCCAGGCTGTCGGCCATTGCGCGGGAAACGCTCTCGATCAACCTGCGCTTCTTGTCGGCGCTGCGGCCTTCGATGATCTTGATCAACGCGATGGGCATGGCTTACTCCTGAACATGGAAGCCGGCGACGCCAAGGCGTTCCATCTCGACCGACACGTACTGCCCCGGCTTGATCCACTCCGCGGGTGTCGCGCCGCCTGCCATCACGATCCAGCCGGCCTGCAGCGGTTCGCCCGCTGCGGCCGAGAGGCGCGCGGCTGCAACCAGCGAGCGCAGAGGGTGGCCGAGGATGGCGGCAGTCGAGCCGACCTGCATCGTGCGCCCATCGATGCTGAGGGTCAGGCCGAGATTGCTGAAGTCCTGGTGCGGATCGCTCCAGGAGCCGATGACGAAGCCGCTCGAAGAGGCGTTGTCCGCAATCACGTCGGGCAGGCTGAACTTGAAGTCCTGGTAGCGCGAGTCGATGATTTCGAGCGCTGGTGCGATGGCTTCGACGGCGGCCAGCGCTTCCACGGCAGTGACCTCGCCGGCGAGTGGCTTTTTGAGCACGAAGGCCAGCTCGGGCTCGACCCGCGGATGCACATAACGCGAGAACTGGACGGACGCTCCCTCTTCCACCTGCATCGCGCTGGAGAGCCGGCCCCAGATGACGTCGTCAATGCCCATCTGGATCATCTTGGCGCGGCTGGTGAACCCCATCTTGACGCCCACGCGCCGCTCGCCGCGGCTCACGCGGCGCTGGATCGAGGCAGACTGGATGGCGTAGGCATCAGCCAATGAGAGTTCGCCGCTGGGGTCGATCTGCGCAACGGCGCGGCCGGAGTGGGCCGCCTCGTCCAGGATCTTTGCGTATTCGAGGGTCTGGCTCATGCCTGCTCCTTGACGGCGGCAGCTTCAAAAACAGCCCTGACGCTGCCAAGCCCGTTGAGGCGGGTGTCGAAGACATCGCCGGGTATTACCGGGACCATCGGCCCGAGCGCGCCCGACAACACCAGGTCGCCGCTGCGCAAGGGCTGCCCGAGCCGTGCCATGGTCCGGGCGAGCCACACCACGGCATTGAAGGGGTTGCCCAGGCAGGCCGCGCCGGCACCGGTCGACACCGGCTCGCCACGGCGGGTCATCACCATGCCGCACAGCCGCACATCGAATTCCGACAACTTGCGCGGCGTGCTGCCGATCACATAGGCGGCCGATGACGCGTTGTCGGCCACGGTGTCCACGAACCTGATGTTCCAGGCCGCGATGCGGCTGCCCACGATTTCGAGGGCCGGCAGCGCGTAGTCGATGGCATTCATCACGTCGACCTGCGACGGATTGTCCATCGGCAGGTCGCGGCCGAAGACGAACGCGATCTCCGCTTCGATCTTCGGCTGGTGCAGCTTGGCGAGCGGCACCGGCTCGCTGTCGCCGTAGCCCATGTCGTCGAAGAGCATGCCGAAGTCCGGCTGAACGACGCCCAGCTGCGCCTGCACGGCGCGGGCGGTCAGGCCGATCTTGCAGCCCACGGTGCGCCGGCCGCTGGCAATGCGCTGCTTGGTGTTGATGCGTTGGATCGCGTAGGCGGCTTCGGCATCGATGTCGGGGTAGGTTTCGCGCAGTGGCGCGATGTAGATGCCGCTGCGCTCGGCGTCGCGCAGCGACTGCGCCGCCGCCGACAGTTGTTCGGGAGTCATGGGCTCTTTCTCACAGTTGAGGTGGGGCGGCGGCAGCAGCCTTGCGGTCGGAATCGATTTCGTCGCGTGTCTTGTCGCCGACGGCCCAGAACGCGGCGGGCACTTGCTGCACGGTGACGCGAATCGTGGCCAGCGGCGCGCCGAGGGTTTCGTGGGTCGCGCGGGCGACGGACTTGACGCAGCGCTTGATGTCTTCGGGTTCGCGCCCCTCGACGACGGTGATCTGGATGATGGGCATTGGGGGTCAGACGTCCTGAGGGGCGGCCACGGCCACATCGGCCTCGCCATTGCGCGCAAGGGACTCGCTGATCACTCCATCGCGTTTCATGGCTTCGATGAAGCGGGTCAGGTAGTGAATGCCAGCGCCGTCCGGATCCGCGCGGCGGGGCAAGGCGAGCGCCTGCCGAATCACCATGAAGCTGGGTTCGACAACGCGCAGCGCGCTGCGTTGTCGGGCATAGCGTTCGATCACCTGGCGCACACCGGCCGCAACGTCAAGAGTGCCGTTGGCAAGCAGGTCGAGCGATTCGATGGCGGTTGGGCTTCGCTCGATGCGCGCGTGCCGCAGGGTTCGCGTGAGAAACAAGTCGTAGGCGCTGCCGGCGCCGGCGCCAACGCTGACACCATCGTGGTCCACATCCGAGGACGTGGCCACCGGCGACTCGTCACGTACGAGGTAAACGCCTTCGATCAGCACGTAGGGCGGCGTGAAGATCAGGTCCGCGCTTCGCTCGGGATCGATGGCGAGGAAGGCGATGTCCCAAAGCCTCTGCCCCAACGCATGCACGACCTTGCCCGCCGCCGTGAATTCGACGAGTTGGACGTCGACGCCAAGCCGGCGGCCCAGCGCTTCGGACAACTCGGCCGAAACGCCGCACACCTTGCCGGTCGTCGGGTCTCGTTGTGCCAGCACACTGTTGCCGAGGTTGATAGCCGCGCGCAGCACGCCGGAGGGTGCCAAAACTTGTCGGGCGGCCTCCACTGACGCTGTCGCGTCAATCTCTGCAGATCTCATGACCGGCGCTCCAGAACCTGAAGCTGCGGCCGCTCTCCGGTCGCTTTGCCGGTGATCGGTGGTGCGGGGAGCTTGGCCTCGCCGGGCTCGATGACGAAGTTGTGCACCAGCGAATACCAGGGACCCGAGACTTCGGTGGCGGGGGCCGGCTCCTGCGCGGAATGCAGCACGTACTGCCCAACCAGTGCCTGCGTCACACCGAACTGGACATCGGTTTCCAGGTTCGGGTCATCGCTGGAGTAGACCTGCGAGAACTGGGTCTTGAACCCATGCTTGTCGATCATGAAATGGATATGCGCCGGCCGCATGTTGTGTCGCCCCTGCGCGCGAAGGAGCTCGCCAACCGGCCCATCGACCGGAATCGGATAGCCCGCCGGCTTGACGCTCCGAAACGCGATGTGGCCGTAGGCGTCGGTGGTGAACTTGCCGCGCAGGTTCATGTCGCCCTGCTCGGGATCCTGGTTCTCGTACAGCCCGTCCGCCGACGTGTGCCAGACGTCGACCTCTGCGCCTTCGACCGGGCGTCCCAGGTTGTCGCTCACCCGCGCGTCGACGAAGATCGGTACGCCCGGCGTGGGTGTTCGCACGATGGAACCGCCGTTCTCGGTACGGGGTGAATTCATGCGCCAGAACGGCCCCATGAGGTTGGCCGTCGTGTCCGTCTGGCCTTGGTCCCCGTTGTTCAGCAGGCAGACCAAGGACGAAATACCGAGCGAGCCGGCCATCAGCACCACTTCGTTGTGGGACGCCGTCGTGAGTTGTCCGAGTTTCGCGATCAGCGCGCAGGTCTGGCGAAATTCGGTCTCGGTCAGTCCGGCGTCCCGCACGAAGCCATGCAGGTGTTCGACTGCCGCATTCATGATCTGCTTGAAGCGCGGGCTCTCGGCACCGTTCAATTCCGCGAGCACGGCCGCCGTGACGTCCTGTTGGGTCTTGATGATCATCGTGGCTTCTCCTCGGTCAGCGCGGTCACAACCAGCGCAATGCCTCGCTGCTTTGCTGAATGTTCACTCAGAGCTGCGATACATTCCAATACTATTGTGTGCACTTGCCATACCTTTTAGGTATGCCTAAAACTGCGGAGACGATGATGGATCTGAGACAGATGCGCTACTTCCTTGCGCTTGCCCAGGAGCGCAGCTTCAGCAGAGCCGCGGAGCGGCTGCACATGGCGCAGCCCCCGCTCTCGCGGCAGATTCGCCAGATCGAAGACGATCTGGGCATGCCGCTCTTTGTGCGCACGCCACGAGGGGTCGATCTCACGGAGGCGGCGCAATCGCTGCTTCAGGACGTGCCCAACATCCTGGAGTTGTCCAAGCTCGCGCACGAACGCGCACTGCGTGCCGGCAAGGGGCTGACGGGCGATTTGCAGGTGGGCATTTTCGGGTCCGGCATCCTGAACGTCATTCCGCAACTGATCGGAAAATTCCACGAACTGCGGCCCGACGTCCGCATCCACTTGCACAACCTGACCAAAGGCGAACAGATTCAGGCACTGCGCGAGCATCGGATCACGATTGGATTCCATAGGCTCCCACCGTCCGAACCCGACCTTGCAGTGCGACTGGTCCTTCGCGAGCCCATGCACGTGGGCATGTATGGCGGGCACCCGTTGGCATCGAAGGCGGGAATTTCGCTCGCCGATCTCGGCAACGAACCAATGATCCTCTACCCCAATACGCCATTGGCGGGGTTGGCCCAGGAGGTCATCAGCGCCTTCCGCCGCGAGAAAGTTGAACTGCGAATCGCGCAGGAGGTGGAGGACGTAACGACCTGCATTGCACTTGTTTCGGCGAGGCTCGGGCTGTGCATTACCCCCGAATCTGGGACCATGCTTCGGCTCCCTGGCATGGTTTTCCGGCCGCTGAGGTCCAAGTTCCTGAAGGATATCGAGTTGAGCTGCGTCTACCGTCGCGAAGATCGATCGCCCGTGCTGAGTGCGTTCCTGGAAGTGGTAAAGCAGTTCCCAAACGTCGGGGCACTAGATGCCCCCACCCGCAAGAAAACCACCGTGAAGGCTCGTCACGGTTTTGCATAGGCGCACGCGCGACTGAGTTGACCTGAGAACAAAAGGGGGTGACCCTGCATCTCGACCACTGCAGTCCAAATCCATTTCCTTTCGACTCACCTGATTTTGGGCGGCAATTTCAGCAGCCCGTGTGACACGTTCTGGACGGAGCTTGCGGTGCACGATGCGATGGCCAAGCGAGGCAGCATGGCGGTGAGATGGAAACGCCGATTGAATCGCTCTGCGAGGTGGCGGTGACCGTCTTATTGAAGTCGAAGGCCTTGTAGGCGCCTGGCAGCGCGGTCTTCAAATTGCCCAGGCTCGTGTTGACGGCCTTGAAAATTTGGGATGCTTGGACGCGCCGCCGCCGGTGACGTTGCGATCATGCACGCCGGCGTGGGTCGGCATCACTGCACGGCAGCCCATCGGTGACCAGCGTCAGCGGCCAGACACGCGAGCCGGCCGCGAACTCAGTTGTCGACTCGTTAGTGAATGGCCGCAACGCCAGCAACGCAAACCAGTTCTGCATCAGGTGCACGCGCGGCATCGACTCCAGCGGGTACCTAGTACCTAGTATCTGGTATCGACGCTATCAGGGGGTTGCAAAGGGGGGAGTCATGTCGACGACGTAATGACATAACTTGTTACTCATTCGCAGAACTATGCGAATCCGACCTCTCAACCTCTTCCTCAGTGAAGCCAACGACCGCGACCAAGTTCGTCAGCAGCATCATCACCGTGAGCCAAGCAAATAGGCGCGACTTGCCCATTGCTCGGCGAACTCTTTCGACTGAGTCAGCGCTGCTTGCGCGCTTCCTCGAGGCGCGGGTCGAAGGCGAATTCGACCCGTACACCGCTTGGCTCGCGTACGATGAAATGGATCTTTGGGCCCTTGCCCGATAGCTCCGGAGCGAATTCCACAACGACGCCCGGCCATTTGGCAACGCGCTCATAGAGGGCATCCAATCCGTCGCGATCGGCGACCGCAAGCGCGAGATGGTGCAGGCCGACGTTGGCGCGGCGATCGAATGCGACAGCGCGTTCCGGCACCTCGACCTGCCATAAGGTGACTATGTCGTGCCCGTCGGAAACGAACGCCGCCGGATAGTCGGGCCGTTCGCCAACAACGCGCCATCCAAGGCAGGTGCAAAAAAAGCCACGTGTGCTTTCGAGATTCCGGACGCTCAGTCCGATGTGATCGACGCCGAATGTCGCGGGTATGGTCTGGTTTGTCATTTCGATCTCCGTTGGCGGGTTCAGACGCCGAGCTCTGGTTCATTGAACAACGCTCACGGCCGCCCCGATCAGCCGGGTTCCACCTCGAAGATCAACTCCAGTTCGACCGCTGCGCCGAGAGGAAGGCTGGCCACTCCGATCACCAAACGGGAAGGATTCCTGTCTGCCCCGAAAATTTCCTGGAGCAACTCCGAGGCGCCGTCCGCCACTTTGGGATGATCACGGAAGTCCCCAGCCGTCGCGATGGACACCCCAAGACGGACGATGCGAATGACCTTGTCAAGTGAGCCCAGGTGCTCACGGGCCAAGGCAACTCCGTTCGTCGCTGCAAGGCGTGCCGCCTGGCGTCCCGCTTCCACGTCGAACTCCGCGCCCACGCGTCCAATGAATTTCACCTCGCGGCCAACCGTGGGCAGCATGCCCGTAAGAAAGAGCAGACGGCCGGCCCGCACGGCCTCGACATACGCGCCGAACGGTTGTGGTGGGACCGGCAGCTGGATGCCGAGTTCGTTCAGTCGCCGTTCCGCCGTAGCGGTCTGTGAAGCTTGGTTGTTGGACATAGATCTTCCTCTGATCAAATTGGGCGTTCGGCGGGCCCGCTGTTCGATGCGGCCCACGCACGATACGCAAGGTGGTGCACCTCAATCTGGCCCGACGTGAACGATTCGCGCGTCAGGCATGTCGGTCATGCGCAGCCCAGCGGTCGCGAGTCACTTCGACGACCCGCCGAGATTGCCGGTGTAGTCGTCCAGACGCTTCTCGAGCTCCGCGTTGGTCGACAAACCAAGCTCCATCAGTTTCCCGATGCGTTGCTGCGCGTCCGGACGCTTCACCGAGCCGAGGAAGGCCTCCCACTCGGCGCCGATCTGCTCGTTCGTCGGCAGGCTACTGGCGTCGACCAACCGCTTGATGTCGGCCAGGGTTTGCTTGTCAAACCCTGCGATGCGACGCGCCATCGTGTCGACGAACGCATCCAGCTCGGCGTCGGGCAGCGCACGATTGACGTAGCCGTAACGCTCGGCCAGTTCGCCGTTGAGGTAGCTGCCAGTCACTAGCACTTCCAGTGCACGGCCGCGGCCAATCAGGCGTGGCAAGCGGGCCATCGGACCACCGCCCGGAGCGAACCCGGCGCCGATCTCGAATTGCGACAGCTTGGCTTTCTCGCGGCTGGCGAAACGCATATCGCTGGCCAACGCCAACTCGCTGCCAACACCAGTGGCGCGCCCGCGGATCAACGCAATCGACACAACCGGCGCCTTGCTCAACCGCACCAGCATGTCCGGCAGCTGTGGCAGACCGGTCGGCCCTGGGGGCAAGCTGGTCGTGTCCGTCAGTGGTGCCACAAAGTCGTAGTGGGTCAGGAAGAAATCAGGGACGTCGCTGTCGAACACCACCACCCTAACCTGCGGATCGCTTTCGATCGCCGTCACGACCTTGTTCAGTTGCGGTATGGTGTTCGGGCCGAAAATATTGAACGGTGGGTTGTGGAAAGTGACGCGCCAATATTGCGGCGTGACGCGCGCGAGCCGAATCTGATCCTTGGCGTCAGTGACCGAATGTGGCTTGTTGGACTGCGGCGGCGTTGAAGCCTGCTGCGCACGCACAGCGGGCGCCAAAGCGATGCAAACGGCAACGAGCGCAGTCGCGAGAAGATGCAATTTCACAAGGAACTCCAAAGTCGGTGCCGTCGAAGTCTGATGGCCGAGTCTTGCGATGGGAATCCCCGCGGCTCGGCAGTTGCTCTTCCTCCGCCCGCAAGAATGCAGGTGCGATGAGTGACCTCGCGACGCGCTACCGCCGGTCAGAGATGGAATCCGAGGATTCATGCCCGCTTGTGAAGCGAGCCTTGATGTGTCGTCAAGACTGACGATTCCCCGATATGCAAACCGTGGCCTCGGGGATCGGTTCGTTCTGGGCGGGGCCCGCGATATCGCGCCGGACCGCGAAGTGATGCGCCGAGAAGAACTACAGCCGCAGAACGTGCTGAAGATCTCCTACCTGTCGTGCTCGACCCCGGCGCAGGAGCTGCCGGTGCGCTCGACCGACTCGCAGCCGGTGATGCAGGTCTTCAGCACATCGGGGTCGTTCAGCGCGCCCATGTCTGATGAAGCGTAGCCTGGATGAGGCGTTCGTCTTGAAGTTGCGTGGTGGGGCGAGAGAAGGCGAGCGCATCAACGGCGCTTGAGTTCACCGCGCGGGCCGAGCTACATGAATCGCCACTCGCTCGTATCAGCGTCCGAGCGCCGCCGCGACCGCCCGCGACGCCATCACGCTGATCATCGCGGCGCGGTACTCGGCCGTGCCGTGCATGTCGCTGTTGATGTCGGTCGTCGGCATCTTCACGGCCTTCGCGGCCTCGGGCGTGAAGCTCTTGGCCAGCGCGGCCTCGATCTCGGTCGCGCGGAACACGCTGCCCTTCGCGCCCGTCACCGCCACGCGAACGCCG
>Ga0307509_10003149_pt1 | contig 25551 bp, 21 predicted proteins | sample 10_EM_MG_FD_202245 | JGI IMG/M metagenome (GOLD analysis project Ga0307509, IMG submission 202245) | Populus trichocarpa ectomycorrhiza microbial communities from riparian zone in the Pacific Northwest, United States - 10_EM | ecosystem: Host-associated > Plants > Roots > Unclassified | place... | reverse complement strand
ATAAAAAAAAAAAAAAAAATAAAAAAAATAAAAAAAATAAAAAAAATAAAAAAAATAAAAAAAATAAAAAAAATAAAAAAAATAAAAAAAATAAAAAAAATAAAAAAAATAAAAAAAATAAAAAAAAGTAAAAAAAAGTAAAAAAAAGTAAAAAAAAGTAAAAATAAAAATAAAAATAAAAAAGGAACAAAGACAGCATCCACCGTCTCCTCTACACACCCGGCGATTGAAATCTCAACACCACGAGATTATCACCACTGTTCCCAACTCCACCCCCCGCAATGGGTTCGCCCTAGAGGGTGGAGTGCATCTCCCCTCATCTACTCCCACCCTTAGGCGTATCCCTTTGGGCTTTCTTCTCCCTGGTGTCACAAATCGTGACTAAGCAAGGCAGATTTCACATGACTAATAGTTATTAGTCATAAGGTATGTTTCTATGACTCACGATGGTGAGTCATAATTATGTTTCATGCTATGCAGTCAATTGACGCATAGTTCTCACATGACTCGCACTTGCGTGTCATCGTTATATTATGATTGGTTGATGTTTCTATGACTCACGATTGTGACTCATAATGATGTAATGACTTTTGCGCGTGACTCACATTATGAGTCACGAGTTTCACGCAGAGGACGCACTTTGCGCACCTGATATGTTTTATGTTTTATGATTGGTTTATGGCATGCTGCGCAGTGACTCATAGGAGTTATCTGATGGATTTCGGGCATGACTCATTATGAGTCATAGAACCGCGTGACTCAAAGTATTAGTCACCAGGGTTAGGGATGTTAGCGTGAAGAGTCTATAAGTAGGAGACTCGGTCACAGTAGTTAGAGCTCTTCACGCGACCATCTATGTACTTTTCTACAATATACCTTTACCTTTATCTTTACTTTTTACCTCTCGCTTGTATGCAAGCAATTCAGCTCTTAGCGTCAGAGTAACCACGACCTTGTTAAGACAAGGACAGTCTCACATCTCTCTCACGTGAGAGAAGATCAAGATACGAAGAAGTTCCCCCACCATCTCTCCCCAATAAGACATTGGTGCGTGATACGAAGACTATAAGATAGTCTACCAACGAAGAAGAGATTATAAGTTAATCTCGGAAAGAAGAATACTCTCCCAGATATTCAAGCACGATGAAAGACTTTAAGAATAGCTTAATAAAACCGACGTAAGTAATTCGTTACCTGTTGCATAAATAACCACACCAGAGTAGGATTGTTACACCTGGCTTGATGGATTTCGTCTCCTTTTGATGATGTTTCCTCTTCCCATGCAGCATTTGCTTTGAGCCTTGCTCAGAGCATCCGCACGGTCGGCAACGCTTTTCCCATCGCCTATGTTACAGACGCCCGGATACACAGTTTGCAGTAAGAGAAAACATTTCAACTGGCCACGGTCGATTTCTCTACTCTCCTTCTCTTAAGAGGCTGCCTAGTCAAGACACGAACGCGTCTCCAATAGTTTCTACGGCACAGAGTTGGGTCTACCCTTCCTTCTCCTCCTCCTCTTACAGTCAGATCGGCTGGCACCCTACTGCTGCTCCACTTTTTTGGCTGGTACCCACAACTACCTGGCTAGTATCCATAACTACTTCTTCACCATTCGGACCTTGACCACGGTCAATCACGGCTTGCCTCCAGGAGCACGGTATTGCAGTATCTCCTTCTTCTTTTTGAGTGCTTTGCCAACTCAGTTGGCCCCTTCCAGCCTCCCCAGGACTTTGATCATGCCGAGCCTGGCCCCCCCGCGCTGTGTGTGCGCAACTTCTTAGTGGTCACTGCTATGTTTGCTTTTTGTTTTTCTTTTGTTCGGATGATTGTGCCATGGGTTTTCCTGACTCTTGCTGCTTGTTCTTTGATTTGATTCCTTTCGTCTATCTTCCAAGCTACTCAAGGGTTTCTTGTTGGGGGCTAGATGTGCGGTTGGTTCCACACCAGAGGGACTTGGGGGGTTGGCTTTTTCCTAGGCTTAGTTGGAGGTTTTTTTTATGCCATGGCGTACGCTGCATGCTAGATTTTATACCTTAAAACAATAATTATATGATTCAAAAAAGGAAGAAAGAAAAAAAAAGGTACAAAGACAGCATTCAGCTTTAACGCTATGGCCAACAAAAACCGTATCCTTCTCACCCCAGGAAACATCCAAACCCCCAAGTCTCTCTGATATGAGACCAACCGCACATCTCGCACATCACTCAACCAAATCCTACGAACAAACTCGTGCATCGGAAGGAAGTAGAAAGGAAAGCAGCAAGCAGGAAAGAGAGGAGAACCCTTTGTGACATCGACTACGAAAGTATAAAAACATAAGGAATGAATGAACCCCTGACAAAGGAAATTTACGTCTGATAAGTAATGTGTATCAGCCTGAGCTAGGAAGTGAGAGTGTGGACCTGGACACCGGAGCGATGCCGAGGGACGAAGCAGTGCCTCATGGCAGGATGGCGAGATGGATGTAGGTGACTCTGATGAGGGGTCACCGCAGGGTCTGCCAAAATGGCATTACCGACGGCCAAAAGGACGGGCATAAATGAGGAGGGTTTTTCTATAGCGACCAAAGATCAACCGCGGAAGGGGGAGCAGTAAAATGCCAGCTGAGGAGGTGGAGAGAGGGGAAAGGATGTAGCTGTAACCGAGCAACGGGACGAAGACCAAGAGGATGGTTGAGGAAGGAGAGAGGGGAAGGCAATCCAAACGCTTGAGATTACCAACTAGAGTAACCACGGCCGATGCTTTTCCTCATGCGAAAACGAGGACAAGATGCTGAAGTTACTAACTGCAGTGTTCCCCAACAGGACCATGCAGCCGAGACAGAATGGTAGTTCGTAAAGAGTTTGGAGAGCTCAGGGCCGACGGTGAACGAAGAGAGTGAAATGCCAACCGTGCAAAACCTAAGTGAGAGACAATGGAATTACGGGGTAAGGGGCGAGAACCAAACTTGCTGAGCGGGAGTTAATGATGAACGGGAACAAGAACCCCATGGTGGAAGGGCAAGGCCCCAAAAGGAGAGGCGGGGTGATAGCATCACTCCCCTAGGCAGAAGCCATCAAGGGGGAGAGGAGGGGGTGGTGGTGGATCACACGATGATTTCCCGGGTGTTGAGATTTCAATCGCCGGAGGTGTAGTGGAGATGGTTCATGCTAACTGGCAAGAGGTTTTTTTTCTTTTCTTTTTTTGAATCATATGCATTTGTTTAAGGTACAAAGACAACCGTCTGCGCAAACAAGCTGGCTATGATCCTCACCAGAGGAGGTGTCTCCACTTACCTGGTTGCCTGGATCAAGTCTTTCCTCTCCAAACGCCAGTGACGACTCATATTCCAAGGTGCACCTAAGGTTTTCTGCCCGGTCGCTGTTGGCACCCCTCAAGGCTCTCCCATTTCTCCTCTTCTTTTTGTGCTCTATATAGCCAGCCTCCACCCAACGATCCCCCAAGGTCTGGCAATTTCATATGTCAACGACCTCACTATCACGGTTGGCTCGGACTTTGTACGTTCGAATATCCGCGCTCTTCAATACTATTTCGGCATCATCCAAAGGCAGGGTGCCGACCTGGGGGTGGCTTTTTCTTTCACAAAAACTGAACTCATTCACTGGAGAACTCCAAAGGACCGCTCGGACATTTCCTTCGCCCCCATTGTGATCAACGACATGCTTTTTCCACCATCTCAAGTTGTGAGATGGCTTGGCTATTGGCTCCCCCCTACTTTACACTCCTCCGTTCATTTCCTGAGACGGCTGGCATTAGCCAAAGCCTCTTTCACTACGATCCGTCAGCTCAGTGCTGCTGGCAAAGGCCTCTCATCCTGGTGCAACAGAAAGCTAGTCTTCGGCGCCATCCTTCCTATTCTTACCTATGGCTGTGACCTGTTTTTTACGGACGCAGCCACTCTTAGAAAATTCAACGCGTTCTGGCATGTGGTGCTCAGGTGGACAACAAATTGCTTTTACTCCACTGCCCTCGGTGCTCTGTAGCGGGAGGCCTCGCTACCACCCATTTCCTCCATATGCAAACACTGCCGTCGGTCTGCTGCCATCCCCTTGGTCTGCGCCCCTTCGGAATTCAACCCTGCCACCGCCAGGATCCCCGAATCTGTGCCCACCTGGGACCAGGGTCGTTCTGCGGACAATCATCGCTTTCTCCTCCGTGGCTCCTCCAAAGCCGTCCACCTTACTTCTTGGCTTGCCCCGGCGGTTAATTCCGCCAAGCACCTACCACTAGACTCCTTATGTCATGAGGTTTCTAACCTTATTGAGCAAATCCCAATCCTCCCACTCTCCTCAACCGATCTCGTAGCGCTCCCGCTGTCGAGGATACCTTCCGTCACCTACCAAGCCCTCAGAGCTCCTCTGCTACAGTCTCTCCTCGCTGACTGGTCAAATTTAAGTCCGCCAGTGCCCCCCTCGTATCCTTATAGTGCCTGCCTCGCTCCCCACGCCTTCACTGGCCTTCCTCGATTTATATGTGGCCGCATTCACCAGATGCGCTCAGGTGCCAGCTACCTTGCCGCACATGTCTCCTGGTGGAACAGGGACTCCAGCACCCTTTGCCCTTTCTGTGAAAAAGACGATGAGTCCTTCCATCACGCGATTCTCCTCTGCCCTGCTAAGGCTCAGCCTCACCTCATCCCTCTCTCAGGTGTGGATGGCATTGGCCCTGACGGTCCCCTCTGGCTCTCGGTTCCGCTCCTCAGGGGGTTAGCTGAGTATCTCTACGCTACTCGCACAGATTTCCCTCCAACCATGTTGTGCATTCGGCCCAATACTGCTACTCCTGAGGTGGGTTCAGACTCAGATAGTGCTTAACACAAAACTCCCTGGCTCGGCCTCGGCCTTCTAGGTATTGCTCTTTCCTACTCCCCTGCTTGAGTTTCTCCTCAGGGTATTTTCTGTACTATTTATGGGTTTCCTTTGTTCCTAGTTGACTGCGGCAGTGGGCAGGTAGGGCGGGGAGGTTTTATTACTTGTTAGTGTTTTTCTTATAGTTATAAGGAGGACTTTACTGTACTTTTCGTTTGTTGGTCATTGATGGCGATGCGACAGGGTTTGTATGATCCCGTTTGGAGAGTTTTTGCATGCTTTGTTTGAATTTTGTTATTTTCTTTGTTAGTTTTGGAATTAAGGTTTTTTATATGCCATAGCGCGAGCTGCATGCAGGATTTTGTACCTAAATCAATAATCACATGATTCAAAAAGAAAAAAGAAAAAAGAAAAAGGTACAAAGACAACCATCCTCCGTCTCCTCTACACACCCTGCGATTGAAATCTCAACACCACAAGATTATCACCACTTTTCTTTTCTCCACCCCCCACCATGAGCTTGCTCTAGGGGGTGAAGTCATACCTCCTCTACACTCCCCTTCCCTTAGGCTTATCCCTTTGGGCTTTCTCCACTCTGGGTTGATGAATTTCGTCTTCTTTTGATGATGTTTCCTCTCCCTACCCCGCTTTTGCTCTGCCTCGCTTAGAGCATCTGGACGGTCGGCAACACTCTCCTCAACGCCCATGTTACAGACGGCCGGGAATACGGTTTGCAGTAAGAGAAAACATTCAACAGGCCATGGTCGATTTCTCTGTTCTCTCTTCTCTTTGAGAGGCTGCCTAGTCAGACACGAACGCGGTTACCGATAGTTTCCACGGCATAGGGTTGGGTCGACCCCTCCTTCTCCTCTTCTCCTCACGGTCGGATCGGCTGGCACCCTACTGCTGCGCTTTGGCTGGCACCCTACTGCTGCGCTTTGGCTGGCACCCTACTGCTTCTACACCCTGGGCCTCTGTTCCCTTCTGATCTCTGGGCTTGGGTGATTGTCATGGCGGCGTGCGTAGCTTTTGCCTGTATTTGGTGTAGGAGTTTCATGCCTCCCGCCTCTGTTGCCTCCGGGTGACATGCACTCCCTCCCGGTCTTGTTTCCGGTGGGCCTTGAGTCGCTACTTCGCCCTGCCACACACTTCCGTCTGTGTTGGTTTCGGTTACTGATCTTTTTCTTAGTGGTCTTGTCTGCCCTTGGGTCCGGCACGTAAGAGCCCCAGGTAAATTTACCTCTTTGTGTGTGATCATTGGCCTACCGCATTGTCCTGCTGGCTCCTTGGCCCCTCCCCTGCTTGGGGAGAATGGGGTTAGTCGTTGGGCTATGGGTGGGTTACTTATGGGTTCAGCTGGGATTTTTCTTCCTTGAGTTTTGTTGAGGTTTCTGTACTTTCCCTGCTTGTTCACTGTTGGGGTGGGGAGTTTTCTTATGGGCTGCAGGTCTGTGGAAGTTTTTTTGGTTCATTGTATTCAGGCCTGTACGGTCTTCTGTAGTTTCTACGCATAGTACCGGACGCTTTGGTGTCGGGCAGGGTCAGAGGGCTTTAGCACGAGGGATACGGGATAGACTGTAGGTGGAGGTTTTTCCTGTCTTAGAGAGATCTGCATCCGAGAGTTTGTACCTTAAACAATACTAAAATGATACTGAAAGAAAAAAAAAAGAAGAAAAAAAAAGGTACAAAGACAAGCATCCTCAGTCTCCTCTACACACCTGGCGATTGAAATCTCCACACCACGAGATTATCACCAGTTTTCCCAACTCCACCCCCCTCTATGGGTTGGCCCTAGGGGGTGGAGTGCATCTCCCCTCATCTTCTCCTGCCCTTAGGTTTATCCCTTTGGGCTTTCTTCACCTTGGGTTGATGGATTTTGTCTTGTTTTGATCATGTTTCCTCTTCCTACCCCGCTTTTGCTCTGTCTCACTTAGAGCATTTGCACGGTCGGCAACACTCTTCTCAACGCCCATGTTATAGACGGCCGGGTACACGGTTTGCAGTAAGAGAAAACATTTCAACAGGCCAAGGTCGATTTCTCTACTCTCTCTTTCATTAAGAGGCTGCCTAGTCAAGACACAAACGCGTTTTCCGATAGTTTCTACGGCACAGAGTTGGGTCTACCTCTCTTTCTCCTCCTGCTCACATGGTCGGATCGGCTGGCACCCTACTGCTTCTCCACTTTTCTGGCTGGTACCCACAACTACCTGGCTGGTATCCATAACTACTTCTTCACCATTCGGACTTTGACCACGGTCCATCACGGCCTGCCTCTGAGAGGATGGTATTGCACTATCTTCTTCCTCTTTTTCAAGTGTGCGGCCATGATAGTTGGCCCGTTAGGCCTCCCCAGGACTTCAATTATCCCAAGCCTGGCCACCACTGTGCTGTTTGCATGGGAACTTTCAAGTGGTTGCGTTTTTGTTTGATTTTTGATTTTTCTTTTTGTCCGGATGAATGTGCCATGGGTTTTCCTGACTCTTCCTGCTTGTTTTTGATTTGATTCCTTTCGTCTATCTTCTTAGCTAGTCAAGGGTTTCTTGTCAGGGGCGAGATGTGCAGTTAGTTCCACACCAGAGGGACTTGGGGGGTTGGCTTTTTCCTAGGGGTATTGGAGGTTTTTTTAATGCCATAGCGTCAGCTGCATGCAAGATTTTGTACCTTAAAACAATAATCATCTGATTCTAAAAAAAAAAGTAAAAAAATAAAAAAATAAAAAAAGAATAAAAAAAGAATAAAAAAAGAATAAAAAAAGAATAAAAAAAGAATAAAAAAAGAATAAAAAAAGAATAAAAAAAGAATAAAAAAAGAATAAAATAAAAATAAAATAAAAATAAAATAAAAATAAAATAAAAATAAAATAAAAACAAAAAAATAAAAAAAAAAGGTACAAAGACAGCATTCAGCTTTAACGCTATGGCCAACAAAAACCGTACCCTCCTCACCCCAGGAAATATCCAAACCCCCAAGTCCCTCTGATATGAGACCAACTGCACATCTCGCCTATTGCCCAACCAAATCCTACAAACATACCCGTCCATCTGAAGGAAGTAGAAAGGAAAGAAACAAGCAGGAAGGAGAGGAGAACCCTTAGTGACCTCTACGAAAACCATAAGGTGAACAAAGGGAATGTATGAACCTCTGACAAAGGAAAATTACGTCTGATAAGTGACGTGTATCAGTGTGAGCTAGGAAATGAAAGTATGGACCTGCACACCGGAGCGATGCCGGGGGACGAAGCGGTGCCCGATGGCAGGATGGAAAGGTAGATGGAGGTGACCCTGATGAGGGGTCGCCGGAAGCTGTGCCAAAGTGGCATTAGCGATGGCCAGGAGGACTGGCGTAACCGCGGCGGGTTTTTATATAGCGACCGAAGATCAACCGCGGAAGGGGGGCAGTAAGGTGCCAGCTGGGGGGGTAGGAAGAAGGGGGGGTGGGTGTAGCTGTAACCGAGCAATGGGACGAAGACCAAGCAGGTGGAGGAAGGAGCGTGAGAGGAGGAAGGGTGACCCAACACTTGAGACGACCAACTAGAGTAACTGCGGCCGATGCTTTTCCGAATGCGAAACGCAGATCCAGTGGTGAAGTTACTAACCGAAGTGTTCCCCGACAGGGCCGCATAACCGAGACGGAAAGGTACTTCCCAAAGGGCTTCAAAAGCTCAGCGCCGACTGTAAGCGAAGAGAAAGGAATGCCGACCGTGCAAAAACCTAAGCGAGGTGCAAAGGAAGTGCGGGGTAAGGGGAAAGAACCGAACTTCATGAGCGAAGTCAACCATGAACAGGAACAAGAACCCGGTGGAGGAGAGGGTAGACCCCAATGGGAGAGGAGGGGTGATACCATCACTCCCCTAGGCAGAAGCCATCAAGGGGGAGGAGAGGGGGTGGTGGTGGATCCCACGATGATTTCCCTGGTGTTGAGATTTCAATCGCCGGAGGTGTAGGGGAGATAGTTCGTGCTAACTGGCAAGAGGTGCACTCTGCACACTATAGAGATTACCACTACCGCACCAAAACCACTTCCAATTAAGCCGAAGCTGCCACTGATCAGAAGCAGGACTGTATGGACGTTGCTGATGACCAGGCAGGCCCGCCAGCACCCAACCTCCCCTCCTCCACACCCACTCTCAGTATGCCAAGAACAACTATACTCTTCCGCAATGCTCCGCTGCATAGGCTGAGACCCCAACATGTCATCAATGACCTCCTGCCAAGAGTGGCTCAGGATGTATCCTCCAAATCCGACTCCTCCAAGGGGTCTGTACACTGATCGAGAGTTATTTCACCAGGTACATAGACAGCAGTGCTGTCTTCCTTTCCTTTCCCGTCATTCAACATATTAATATTATTACTATAGATCATTACACTTATGCAGTGCAAAGGCTATGAAGTGGTAACTACAATACATCTGGGACACCTATGTGTCCAAGACTCTGTTGCCGTTACAACCTTATCGAAGGAACTAACCACCGCCTACCCCTCTTCTTTTATCCAATCACAACACTTTATTTATTCCACAATATTCCTCACTTTATCTCGCTAGAGACCTTTCCTTACATTTCATCCCTTTACTGGGTGGACTGTGCATTATTTTATTCTTACAAGGTTGAGCTAGCTGTGGCAGAGCCTAGTAACACCTGTTTGGGTTCTATATTGTGCCCTCTGCTTGGTGAAAGGTGATTATTTGCCTAGTTTACCTTATTTTCAATGGCCTCCCTTGTTTCTGAGGCCACTTGTCCTCCCACTTTGGTACCTGCCACCGTGTCTTCATATTTGTTTCCTCCGTCTGATGTTCCTGTTAATGTTCACCAATGCAATAGATGTCCTAACTCCTCTCCCTCCTTTGGGAATACCCTGGTTGAAACAGTTTCCTCTGTTAGGTTCACGTTGGTTTCAGCATTTGAACTGATTGTTCACACAATGCTTTTGGGATTCGGCTGCCCTGACTGTCATATCTTCGGCAATGATTCCTTTGGGCCTTTTGTCCGACACCACACCCCCACTGCTTCTGCTTTCTCGCCTACTCAAACAACAGCGATCCAGGGCACTGGCTCCCTAGTTGGAGAATACTTGGAGTATGGGAAGCAGCGTACCCCCTCTGCCTCACAGTGTTTTATGGTCAGGAAGGTGCTACCAGCCTGTCACTGTGGTGGTGTTTCGTCTGCCTCGGCCACACGAACTTGCAGGGCGGTAATCAACCCCCTCTCCCGTCATCGTACCTCCTCCCTTTCCCCGCTAAGGGACCTCCCTTCTTCCGAGAGGGTGCTTTACCACGGGATGAAGCTCGACGCTTACTCCGACTTGACCTTTTCGCCACCAGCTGTCCACTCGGTTCGGCAACTTGTAGGAGGAAAAGGCGCTAGGGCCTTTGTTTTGGATACCTCTCTGGTTGAGGGTGTTGACTCCTCTTCACCTGATGTCCGCTTGGGGCTTGAGGGTGGAGGGAATACTGAACAGGATGGACTTGGTGACAGCCGTCATGCCTCCCCTGTTGCTGAGACTGTGGTTATGGTTAGGTCTATGGATTATGGATCCATGCCTGTCCTTCCTTCCACCATTGTTAGAACTGGGAGTAATTTGGTTTCCCCTAAGACCACGGCAATGATGGAGTTGGATAGCATGAATGTTGTTGAACAGGATGCCCAGATGGTGACACAGGAGGTTGGGGATGATAGGGAGTCAACCACGGACCTGCCTATGGGGTTGAATGGAGGGCACAATTTGGAGGAGAGTGGGTTGGGTTATAGCCGGCATGCTACACCTAGCACTGATAACTCTATCCCTCATGAGCAACTGATCATTGACAAGAAGGGCTGGTATTTGAGGCTTTCGGAGGCTGGCTGGGATGTGCAATACCTTGGCTCGATTATTGTTGAAATGGGTACTGTTATCTGCCATCTCGAGAGGAGGGTTGATGCTCTTGAAGATGATCTGGATACATATAGAAGACAAAAGATTCCAGTTGCCCCCATTTCTGTGTTGACCCCTACCCACTGGGCTCTGGCCACTTTGACTCATGCCCGCCCTGCTGTTCTGTTGACCACTCTTAAGCGCTCTAAAGGGAAGGAGGTGGCTACACATCTGGTTAAGCCAAGTGCTCCAGTTCCTGCCCCGGTGGCTCACCCCTCCCACATCCCACCCCACCCCCGGCACTGGTTAAGCCGGCTTCATGGTCCTAGGTTGCCTCTGCTGGGGCGGAGGGTCGTAAGTTCACGGTGGTGACTAGGAGGAAAGCTAGGTCACCACCATCTCCGGCTCCCGGATTGACCGAACTGGAGAGGAGGGTTATTGTTTGTTTTGTGAAGAGAGGTACCAAGGCTAGGATGCCTCGAGTGATTAAGACTGAGATGGTTAAGAACGCTCTCAATAGTGTTCTTGCGGCAGGTGGGATTGCCCGATTCGGCTCATGTGAAAAACACCTGACCTCGGGTGATTTGTTACTATCACTAGTGCAACTTGCAGCGGTTTCCTTTTCGGGCATGGTCCCCAGCATGCAAAGAGCTTTGATGAAACTTGGTATCAACGAGTTCGCCTTCAACAAGGACCGGAAGAGAATTAAGATTATTATTTCCAAGCTTCCGTTTTCTTCCTTGGGGCACGGATCAATCTGGAAACCTGAAGACTGGCAGGGTGATACTGCCTTTGATGATCTTATTAGGGACTTGGAGATCACCAACCCTGGCTTCAATGTGGTCGGCCGACCTCATTGGATTGGTTCACTTACTGGACATAAGGCGCACAGGCATATGCAAGGCTCTGTGGTGTTTACTGTGGAACTCACTAATGCTGTCAGAGCCAGTCTTGATAGATATTGGATTGTGGTTTTCAGCCAGGAAAATCCCCTTAGGGTCTGGGTTTAGCATAAGGCTACCTCTATCTGCACACGGTGTCTGGGACTCCATTGCCATTACAACCACAGCAAAAGAAAAAACCACACCAAATCTTTCCCCAAGCTTTCACCTCATTGGTCAACAACCAACTCTCACCGCCTCACCCCTCACTTCAAAGACTTTTTATCAACAAATCATCCACTATTATTTGTTATTTTATCACCTCTATCAACTGAGCCCATCCTACCTACCCTCTGATGTCTGATAGACAAAGGGGAAGAGGGAGGGGCAGAGGAAACCCTCTTGCTGCTCCATTCCAACCCCGCCACTCTGAAGCCCCCAACTCCCCTGTGGACACCAGGATAGAAGAAGACTCCCCTTCTCCTGTCCAGACTGTTACCACCCAAGCCTCTGTCTCTGCTCATGATGGTGAGCATACCACCCTTGAATCCCTCTAAGAAGAAACCAACGCCCTCATCAATCAGAACAAATCTTTGGCTGCTTGCTACCAATACCTTGTTATCACCTTTGAAGCACTTGAGAACCACTGGAAAGTTGTTCAAGAACATCACATCAAGGACACTGAGGACCTCAAAGATCAGATTACCACTCTTACAGCCCCGCTACAACAACAACAGAGCCAACAGCCTTCTGCCAAACCCGCCACCACAACTACCCTTCTATCCAAACCTATTGCACCACTCCCTACCCTCACATGGGCCCAGAACGCTGCCAGAGTACCTGCCGCCCTCTCCACTACCTCTCCACCAAGCAAGAAGGCAACCCCTTCTGTTTTAACCAAACCCGACCATACCATTGTCATTGAGAGAAATGGCAGAGCACTCCCCGACAACACCAACAACCTCACCATTCGCAATGCCATCAACTCTGCAATTCAGAAACCTCTTATTGCCACCATAGAGTTCACCACAAACCACAACATCAAGCTTATCACCAAAGACAACACCCCCGCCCTCTCTGTCCTCAAATCCCACCGCCCTGCCATGGAGGAAGCCATCAGAGCAACTATACCTGCAGCAACCGGCCTTAGGAAGGATGAAATCTGGCATAAGGTTATCATTCATAGCATTCCCACTACCAGTTCCTTCAACACTGTTCAGTCTGAAGTCCAAGACTTCAACCCTGGTATCCACCTTCCCCACCCTCCTAGATGGCTCACCACAGAGACCCAATGTTCTAAGAAATCAGCATCCACCATGGTTCTTACAATTTCGGGCAAAGATGCAGCAACCAAGGCAATCACCACTGGCCTGTCCATCTTCGGCAGAGAGTTCAAAGTTCAGAAGTACCTCACCTTTGGACCAGACACTCAATGCAATAAATGTTTAGCCTTTGGACACCACACCTCCAAGTGTACAAACAATACCCACTGCAACATTTGTGCTGGCGAGCATCCAGGATACCTTCATACCTGTGGCCATTCTGACTGCCCTACCAAGAGTAAACAATGCCTTCATACCACCCTCAAGTGCAGCAACTGCAGAGACCCACACCAGGCTGACTTCAAAGAATGCCCAACATACCTCAACGCATACCAGGAAGCAACTGAGAGAGGAACAGGGCTGACTAGGTTTCTTTACAGGTATTTCCTTTGCTTTGTTAGGCATTAGGCAGGGAGGTGGATTTCTTTTGTTAAGGGGATGATTTGTTAGTGTGTATGCCGGGGGGCCACTGCAAAGTTGCAACTATCATTTACGAGAAGGTTATCACGGACCAACACTTTGTGTCATTTATGTATGGTAGTTACCGCTTCATAGCCTTCAGGCTCCATAACCGTAATGAATTATAATAATAATAATAGTTCTTGAGACCTGTATATAGTTATAGTATATATTAAAAAAAAATCTCAAAATAGAATAAGTTCAGCTGGTGAAATACCAAAGTGATAATCTGTGATTCTGTCTCAATTAGTGAGGTAGTCAGGTCATGAAATTGATTTCTAGCTTATCTTTCTATATAGGTAGTATGAGCTATGGGTTGTAGTTAGCCTCCATATATTAAATATTGGAATTTCATTGTACTGAATGCAAGCAATAAGTTTCAAAATTGATGAAATATAAGATAGGATAGGTGGATAACTATACTTAACTTAATGATGTTTATCTCATTACCCAGCTCCTCTCAAGATACAAATCTTTAAGGATAGCTACCTGGTTAGACTCTCTTTCAAATGGTAGTATTTGAGCTCTTTTAGCACTAGTATTGCTCTTGCAATACTCTATTCTTTCCTCTTAATCACTTTTCAAGTTCTATCTTGATTGACATGCAATATTATAGTTTCATTTTCCCAATGAAGGGAAAATAACTCTCTTTTTCATCTATGTATATTATGAAAGAATATTAGAAATACTTGAAAGTGGTTGTACTTTTGTTCTTTTGAATATCCTGTGTATTGTTTGTTTCAAATCTTCACTTGAGTAGTTTCTTATCAAATTTACAATCTGAACAGCCTTATGTAATATTTCTGATATTCCTCACCTCTATATTATCAATTTTATTAAATCAAGTATAAAAATGGCTATTTTCTACAGGATTATCAATATTTATTGTTAAAAACATAACAGAAAAATTAGATTATAACAATTGACTCTGTGAACAATAGGGTTATATATAAGATTGAAGATTTATGAAGTATTGAATAAAGATAGGTAATAGTTTAGGGAAATGCTGAGAGAGATCAAGAGTAAAGATATTAACAATTGTTCAAATGAGTAATAAAAATATGCAGAAATAATATTTAACTTTTATAGATACTTTGTTTGTGATGATTCTGCAGAAAATATGGAAGGTAAAGCCTGCTAATACTAAGCTGAGCATATTCTGATATATATAAAATGTTAGATAATCAATTTTGCTGTTATAAGTTAAGCTGAATATGGTAAACAATTGAAAAAGGTTTCAGAATATATAATAGAATGAAGAGTCAACAAATGAGTATTGGAAGAGCAATACTTGTGCTAAAAGAGCTCAAATACTACCATCTGAAAGAGAGTCTAACCAGGTAGCTATCCTCCAGGATTTGTATCTTCAGAGAACCTGGGTAATTAGATAGACATCATTAAAGTATAGTTATTCACCTATCTTATCTTATATTTGACTAATTTTGAAACTTATTACTTGCATTCAGTAGAAGGAAATTCCAATTTTTAATACATGGAGGCTAACAACCACCCATAGCTCATACTACCCATATAGAAAGATTAGCTAGAAATCAATTTGATGACCTGATTATCTCACTAATTGAGACAGAATCATAGATTATCACTTTGGTATTGTAACAGCCCAACTTATTCTATTTTGATATTTTTTTTAAATATATACAATAACTATGTACAAGTCTCAAGAACTACCAAATATGAGTCTCTTGAATGAACCACAGGATTGGTGGTGTTGAATTTTGATGCTTTTAAAATGCCAAGAATAGTGACCAATTAAAAGGGGGTGACCCATTACTGGGTGAAATACGTTATCTACTTCCAGCAAGATAATACCCCTGCCCACTATTTCAAACATGCTGCTGCTGCATTCGATAAGCTTGAAATGACCAATTACCTTCTTTCCTGGCCATCAAGCTCACCCGACATTCTTTTATTGACAAAGTCTCACATGTGATCAAACTCCAGATCACCCACTGTCAATCTCACCTGACTACAGTTCCTGAACTCTCCACTATAACTTAGGAAGCGGAGGATAACCAGATTCTTCACCTTGCACCCTCTGTTCCCCAACATATCCAAGATTTGCTTGCCAGCCATAGACAATATTACGTATGTGTAAATAGCTCATCTATATTAGTACAAGATATACAGCTTCAAGAAGATGACTGTATACCCAGACCCCAAAGCTCACTAGAAGTAGGACGGACCCAGAGGCATCCCTGGTAGCTACTCCGGGAACCGGAAGTGTTCACATTCCATGAAGCAATTTATTGATTGATACGAGAGGAAGGATGGACCCTATGAAATATCCAGTACACCTGTATATATACGCATGCTGCTTTGAAAGATAGCCATCCAAACTGCTTACTCAGTATTCTATGAGAACCTGTGGTATGTTTGCTTATAGGCTGTATATATTAAAACATAGTTCATTAGGACGAAGAGATTGAAGACTATCTACTAGTTGAGTAGAGACACCCCCAGAGGACATAGTAGTCAGGAGACTCTCTGAGTTCGAGCAGGGCAATTATTTTCAGAGTCACACAGTCTTCGCACTTTCCTGAACAAAGTCAAAGGATTCCAAGACACATAATTCCTTAAGAAAGAAAAGTAGCATAAATTTTAGTATAAATAGAAGAGCTCTTCCCCAGTAGTTGAAGAAATCAAGTAATAGAGAAGAGACTTTAACAATATAACAAGTTATTAAAAAATCTTCTAAGTTCAAAAACTTTGACTTTCCAATTACGTTATCAAGCTTTCCTTGTATTTCTCCGTACCCTTAAACCACGGCCTAGTTAACTTTATATCTCTTCAAGTCAGCTACCCCGTAACAGATGACATACCACATGGTAAGATTCCTTTTTATCTTTTATCTTTTTTCTTTTTACTCCCTACTTCCCCCAGCCCTTATTCCCCATTTGCCTACTTGCTTGCCAGCCCGCTCACTCGCTTCCCCCCCCCCTCTATTAACTTCTGCTTACTCATTTGCGCCCTTGTTTACCCGCCCAGTTGCCTTCTTGACCCCTTACTGCCTTTCCTGCCCACTTCTCTGACTACTGCCTTACTGTTACAGGTGCACCCTAGAGAGAGGTGAACTCGACAGTTGCGACAGCACCAAACACTCAAAGTAGAAGATGAAGATGAGGTAAAATAATTCAGAAGAATCAAATGGTCAAACTTAATCTCGTTAAGCTGAAAGCTTCACTCAATAAGTTCTCTCAGGGAAAGTTGGTTATCGAAGTAGAATGTCAAACGCTTAAACTTAAGTAAATATCAGATTTAAGCCTTTGACATTCACCACTACTCTGACCTTGTGCGAGCACCCTGTCCTGCTCAGAGCTGTCCGAGGTCTACCCACCATCAGGAATTATCCTGCCGTAATTATCGGACCAACTCTGTTACGCTTAACTCCATCAATAGGATATGAGTTTCTGCAATGCATCTCCAATACCACGGCAGGTGGAAAAACTCTTCCTATCGAAGTCATACCAGTGGCTAACTGTTATGACAACAACCAGAGTCAATACCTAGATGGTAGACTCATTGGCCTGCAGTAGTTTCATCTATACAAGCTATGCAGTCAATCATTTAATCTACTCGACTACTCAATGTGATAATCTGACAAGCAAGCTCCCCAGTGTGATGTAACCGATGGTTGGCTCAATGGGAGCTACCCATAGCCAACCTCTCGCGACATACTCTAGGGTGATAAGACTCATACCTCTAGAGTCCACTGACATCCCATAGTAATGATACAAATCAAGAGGAGAAGGTTCCAGCTGGCCACTAAGGTAATTGTCCCAAAAGCCCCCTGACCTCCTGGGGCTACCTAAGTACCTCTAGGAAGACTACCCTACTACCCATAGGCAAAGATAGACTCCTAGAAGCCGGAGGGACCATTTAGGTGCAACCCCATATTTGGCGGTGACCCACACTCCCCTTATATATCCTGTGAACGACATTCAGTCGGATTGACAGTGACAACTTATACGGTGTTACGGCAGCTACTCCACTGACCTCTTTTTAATAGCAAAAGAGCAACAATGCAGCCGTCTGCCTATCACGCGCCGACCCAATACTGGGGCCAGAGGGGGCTGTTTACTCAACCCGTCTAATCTCAATAGCATGTTCGAACCACTTCTGCTCAGGCGTCTGACCTTTCTGTGCAGGTGCGTGTGCACCCATGAACATCTAAGAGCCCATAGAATGTAAGGCAATTGACCTCTAAGTCTCAGGACAACTTTGCCGGTGAAGGTAGGATAACTTGGATACCTCAGTAGGGTAACTTGGTTCCATGGGCATAATGGTCAAATCTTTAAGGTAGGGTAACTTTGCCCTCTTATGCTTTTAACTGCTTCAGACATCCTCCTGTCGACACCTAATGTTGTCTCCGAGGCCCGTGTAATGTTCCCATTATTTCTTGACCTTGTGTGAACTTACTCTGAAAGGTTACCCTGCCTTATAGAGTACCCAAGGCTACTCCAATATTCCCTAGGCCTTGCTCTCGGTTAACCAGCTATTTGTATACTAAATATACGAGACCATACCACCTCTGGTTACCACTTGGTATACCATTTGGGCTAAGGTGATAGTTATTGTAGCTACCTATCATAGGGTTGTTACACTTACCCCCTTGCCACCTTGCCACCTTGCCTGCCTGCCTGCCTGCTTTGTTGCCCACTCATCCTATTGTCCATTTACATTACTACTCTATTCCCTATTCTATTTACCTGGACTCTCCATTTGCACTCGGTTATGCACTGGTTTTCCTTTTCCTCTTTACTCTCATTTCACCTTTGGATGAATGAATACTTGATTATCACTCATTTTATTTTATTTTATTCTTATCTATGCACGGGTGCTATTGGTCTCACTTCACTCTTTTAATAATGATATCCTGAATGAACAACAGAATCACAGGTGGGTAATCAACAACTGTAAAACATGGAGAGTTTTATTTGGAATCAGAAGAAATCTGTTTCCTGTGTTTAAATTACCACACTTTCCCTAGTTTGGGGAACGGGAGCTCAAATCATGGCTGGTCACTCGCTGCAACATTGTCACAATTACTGCTGATTTAAGCCCTTCAAAACAGGATCGCTTTTCACCCAATGCCACATCGATTATCCCCCTATCCCCTGCCTTGCCACCACTTTTTTTCCGATTTTTTCATCCCTACCCGAGTACAGGATTATGCTAGACACAGCGAAGATGAGCATTTAAGTTACGTCATGTATTGATCTGGGGCCTCTGTAATTACCACACTGGAATGTGGTTTCGTGGTGCAGTTGGTATCACACCTCTGATGTTCCATATACTAGTCAGTCACCAGTCCGACTCTGGTCGAAGGGACTTCATTTTTTTACTTTTTTACTTTTACTTTTAACACTATACTCTTAAACACATATCCTTAAACAATTCAAGAATTTAACCAAAAGAAAAGAAAAGAAAAGAAAAGACAAGGCCGTAACATACAGTATAAGTTACACCACTTGTCCCTGAGTCGTTGTAGTCTTGGAGCTGGTGGTGGGTAAAGTTCCAAGCTTCAAGGATTGGTCTGAAAATTAGTTTCCCCTCATGCCGATATCCCCTTTTGCGATTCTAAAGGCCAGCTGCAATGAGTGGTCCCAAGGTTACCGGTATGGCCAAGCCAAAAACTCTAACGGAGAACGTGCCGGTAAGCGCTCGAGCTTGGACCATCACCTTTTCGGGACCAAAGGACCTATAGCTGCTGCACCCCCTCCACCAAATCATCACTCGACTGTCTCAGTTCTCGCGCCTCTATGGTTTCGGGTAACCAAAAATTGCCCACTTTTCATCTCAAATTCACTTTCTGCGCTCCGAAAAAGGGGCGCCCGTTTGTGTTCGATGCTATCCAAGTCTACCACACTCCACAGAAGTTGCATCGGGTAATTTATTGGACACAAGTCATGATACGCCCCTTCTTCCGGAAGTTAGGTTTAACAGAGTGGCCTATGGCTCCAGCGACGCTGATTTTGTACCCATTGGAAAGTCCCACCGAGGTTATCTTTATCCTATGCAAAGAGAATGGTCCCCAGTGAATCCTCTGCTCCATTGATAAACTGTCTCGTTATAAGATCCAAAAGGAGGCGGATATGCTATATCCATAGTCACAAGACGCGCAGTGCATGGTTTAATGTTTACTTCGTCCTCCCAGATCGGCTAAGAACCCAATTTCTTTGGAAAGTAGTTCCATCCTTCTCCGATCATGAAGCATCACTCATTCACTAATTGCCTTACGCGCTCCACATGGATCAACGCTATAATCTGCCATCTTCGAAGGATAGATAATCTAGAAGCCGAGTACCTATAGGCTTCGATGGCAGTGATAGAATAATCAGGACCGAACACTGTTGATGTCATGTGTAGGCATATCCACTCGTGAGTCAAAGCTACCCTTCCCCCTGCACACACACACGCCGATGGTAAGAAGCTCACCAGATGCATGACCCAGGCTACAAGGGAATGCAATATCGGGGAACTTCACCCCCCCCCCCTGTCCGCTGCCCGCACAGGACTCAAGCGCGGGTAGCAGCCTATTTGGAGTTCCCGGCGGTGAGGCGTGTATTGGTAAGATATTCGGTCTTAATTACATAGATTTCTTCAAAAATTCGCCTCCCGCCTTCAGAGGATAAGGGATCGATTACCTGGCGCTTCATCTCGTCCAAGGTGATTCTTGCAAATTCTAATGAATCGAGGAAACTGATGCTTGTTCCTATACCACGGATCAGGGAGCAAGCTCTGGATCGCTAGCCCACGGTGTTGTGCGGAGATATATACCAGTGTCTACATTGTCGTCTAGACTGAAGTTTCAGTAATCTTAGGAAAGGCGGGCTCAAGTTAAGCTGAAGCGTGAGGATGCCTGGTTGATTTCCTTTGAGTTCTCATTAACCTACCGTCATCTCAGAGGGGGGCTGGTCGCCCGGCTCCAGACGAGAACTACTTTTATGCCTTGTCCCGGCCGGAAATCATGGGCTTTCCCTTTACTTGTTACTGGCCATAAGTGCCCGAAAATCGCGGGGGGGGGGGTCATTTGTATGGGCGCTCAGACACGCACAGATGTTTTGCCATATATTTCCTTAATCCCTTTTTCGGGGACAAGTACATGATACTGAGTGCTAATAGCAGGTGGTAAACGAGCCGAGTGACACATCGTGATTCAGAGGCTGAGGCGCTCTCCCCTAGATAACCAGCCGTGCGTTCCTTTCAGCTGGTTTTTTGAACCGGTCTTATATTGAATCCACACATATAACCCGCTGCCTGGGCACGCTCCTGTCCGGTGGCCACCCGCCCCTCACGCGCTCAATTGGGCAATGCGGTCCCCCCTATATCCGAGAATCGATCGCGCAGAGCCTCGGGCAATCACCGGCTATCACTCCCGCCAAACAACGGATTATCTCATCAAGGTATTTGCTTCGCGGTTCTCCCCCTTCAGATTTCTCGAACCATGAATCCAATCAAGAAGACCTCTCAGCGATGGTCAGGTCACAGAAGGAAGGCGTCATTTCACAGGAGGCTATTCTACAAGTAAGCTCGGTCAAGAGAGAATTCCGACTCTTTATGGACGAAATGCCCTATCCCCGGAAATTCACCGCGATGATTCCTTGGTGCCTACGGTAGGACAACTCTAGGTAGATCGTAAGCTTCATAATACGGCCCTATAAAAATTTATAACCATGGGCGCACCATTTACGTATCACTAGTAGGTAAGCGCCTCCAAAACATCGGGAACTCCCTTCCACGCTGTAACCAGGATGCGAAATTCAGTGCTGGCCGTTTCAACTTCGTTTTTTTTCCCTTTTCCAACAAGGAAGCGGCCATCAAAACAGTCATAGAGAATCTAAATTGCATCGTCGAAGCAGGAATGAGAAAAAAAGATGAAAAAACTCCCTCAGCCCGATCCCGTTGCGGAACCGGCGATCTTGATCTTTATAATTTCCGTGGATATATGATGCGTGCCCTAATCACTATCGTGTGAGACAATATCACAATAAGTTAGCCCCTAGTTATGTACTCGAGTAGTGTCTCGTGTAGAAAGAAAGAAACAAAGAAAGGAGGGGAAAAATAAAAGAAAAGAAAAGTCCAGATTTTGATCTGTAACCATATGTACTCGAGTATGTGGTTTTTATGTCGCACGCTGCAGCGTGCATGCATGAAGCCCCCCCCTTCCAGAGCGGACGAGACAGTCGAGGTCGGGTGGAAAGCGGGGGAGCCTAAGGCTGTCGTACAGCTATGATCGTTGGATCTGTCCGTCGGGATTTAGAAAAAGGAATTGAGCTAATATTTAGAGAGGGAAAAGGGAAAAAGAAAAAGTAAAGACAAAAAATTAAGTACTACCCGTGGAGTAACGGTACTCAGCTCCGGGCCTCCTTCTGTGACGAAAATAAAAAAATAAAAAAAAATAAAAATGGGGAAAAATAAAAAAATTGATCAGGAAAAAACAAACTAGGGAAGCCTACCGAAACCTGTTACGGACCATTCGAAGATGCTACGAGTACGGTAGGAATCCTCGAGGACCGTACCCCCTAGTACTCGAGTACAATAGCTCTCGTAGAGTACCGGTACAGCATTAGCGGTAACAGCACAGTGGGTACGGCACAGGGTCTGGTCTTGTTTTCAATACTTAAATCCTGATCCTGACCGCGGCAGGCGATCATTATCGTTGCTAGGGTCTCGAGCTATGAAATTATGATAATTGTTATTATCGTTTTTCGTTCCCCCCCTTCCTATCAGGGGGGCTCGGGTGATCTGGGCCTCCGTATCTTCTTCCCCTCTCTTCTGAGTTGACATGGGGTTTCGCGAGGTTTTCGGTTAGCCCATGACAACAGACGAGAAATGGGACTAGGCTTACTCGAGGTGGCCTCAAGAAGGAGAGGTGAAGTAAGTAAGGAAGGAAGTATTGGTAGGAAAATTGAGAGAATAGGGGTCGGCGAAGGGTGGAGTATAATACTGTAGTGCTATCGGCAAGGGATATATTTCTCTGTTAGAACACCGGTAGGATACTGTAGGATAGGCATTTTCGAAACAAACGTAGACAATGCTGTATTGTGACTTTGCTTTTTTGTTTAGGCTGTTTTTTCATAAAAGCAATGTACCCATACAAGTGACTCTCTTCTGATATTGCCTGTAGTTATATTACGGTACCCGTAATTCCCCCGGCAAGATACTTGCTTACTTGCTAGGCACGCATGTGCTCAGCAAAGCCTTTGAACCCGCACACTATCACCATCATCACTATTATAAAAAAATCACATGGGAGCTCAACCTAATTTACGATAGCTATACTTGATTGCACCCTTCCTTGTATTTCTTTGGTCATGTATCATGTATCCAAGACTGTACTGTACTTTTTTTTTTTTGTTAAATCCGTGGTATGATTTTAGGTACATGACTAGCACATCCTAGGGTACAACTGCTGCATTCAGGAAATATCCCATGGCAAATAAAAACCCAAATCAAAAACAAAAACAAAAGAAATAATATCATAAACAAAACCAAAAATACCAAATGGGATAGTATCAATGTGAAAATTCCCCATATCATGAGGTTCCTTGCATTGTCATCAGCCTCCTAGCTCATGACCTCTTGATTGTATTCCCCATCAGACTACTAGTGCTTTGATCGGTCTTCGGTGTTGTCGGCTTGGCACTGATGCCGGAGTCGGTATATTCGTGAAATTCCAGTAGGGTGCCAGCCGCCGGTGTAAAGAAAGCAGTAGGATGCTGGCCAGCAGTGGGTGCCAGCCGCGAAGTTGTATTGCCCGCCATACTTCATGCGCAAGTGCTTCTGATAGAACATAGTGTAAGGTATTCGACGGGTATGGTGATTTTTGACAAATGTAACAAAGCGCCGCCAGTAGTACGCTTGATAGCAGTAGGGTGTCAACCATTGTGTTTTATCTCACGAGGGGCCATCCCAGCACACTTATGAAGCTCCAAGTTCAGTGGCCAGGGATGATCATGAGATTTGTGTTGTGTTGTGGTGTTGAACCCCATTTCGACCTTCCGGAATAGGAAAGAAAAAAGCGGGGTAGGAAAATTGAGGGAAAGGAGCTTGCCAAGACTGTACTGTACGAGTACTCGAGTACAATACTGTGCAGGCCAAGATCGGTACCTTCCAAGCTTCTCCTTGCCTATTTTCCTCAAAAGTGCAAATTGCACTTTTTCAACACCACATACACTATCTCGAGATTTCCGCGTAACGTGATCTGTCAGGTTACACGAATATAGTATATATCCATCTCCTGGCCCCTCTGGACGGCGACGCCGTAAGAAGGGAAACGAGACTGAAGATCAATCCCCAACACCAGGAGCGAGGCCTTCTACTACGGAAGGAGGCGCCCCGAGCATATCGCCTATTTTCTTGCCTCAGGGCCCCCCACCCCTTCAGCGACCAAGAAGCTAGACGGTTTCGACCATGCCAGGTATGGAGGAATATCTACATACTGGCAAATCTCACGTTGCGTTCTTCCAAGACCTTTATTTAAAGAAGGCAAATGAGCATGGAGAATACCTACCCGTCGTAAACAAGCATACGGCGACATTGATTGATATAATCGTGTCCATTACAAGGACTATAAATCGGCCGTCGATACTCTGATGGAGAGCAGCGATTTGCTGGCACAAGAGGTGGCTTCGCTACAAGCAGCCCCCCCCAACACCGGTACACCAACCCCAATACCATTCTCCCTCAAAGATACTCAGGTGCCTAGCACGGCTGCCGGCCCTAGTACCCTGCCTCCCACGAAACCCCAATCACTTAACCCTAAGACCTAATGGGCTACAGTGGCCAGAAAAGAGGGTAAGAAACGCAATACCGGTCAAGGTGGTGCAGCATCTGTGCAGCCTAAATCCCAGACCACCGCCAAACCCTTGCAACCAAAGAAGGGAATCACAGCCAGAGAACGCCGCCTTATCATTAAACGGGAGGGTGGCCCTCTCAACAAGACCGAGCTAGAGATCAGGAACGAAATCAACACTACGCCTGCCGGTACCTACATACAAACCGTTTCCGTAAAAGGGAATACCATCACTATCACCACAATGGAATCAATAAGGGCTACCTTGCTTAACAGCAAGGTTGGCACCTGCGGCCACCTTATCCCCGCACTGTGAGTGTTCATTTGGACAGCCCAGTTACACAACTATTGGGGCACGGACTCCCAACATCTGGCTCCCTGGATACGATTGCAACCAAGCTCACTACCTTCAACACTGGACTGGCCCTAATGGGACAACCCAGGTGGCTTACTACGGATGAATCTAGAGTTGGCAAAGCCGCCTCTACACTTGTGAGTGCGATAACCGGCCCTAAGGCTCCTGACGTCGTGGGCAGGCCTCTAGCGGCTCTTTCCTCCACCTATAGAACGGAACACCGTCTGTGTTTTAACTCTAACATTCAGTGCTCGAACTGTCATGGCTTCGCTCACCATAACAACAGATGCAACAATTCTGCCTCCTGTCGCTGGTGCGCTCACCCACACCCAACTGGGGCTCACGCTTGCCCCACCGTGTCACAAATCGTGACTAAGCAAGCAAGATTTCACATGACTAATAGTTATTAGTCATAAGGTATGTTTATGTTTCACGCTATGCAGTCAGTTGACTAATAGTACTCACATGACTCGCACTTGCGTGTCATGGTTATGTTATGATTGGTTGATGTTTCTATGACACACGATTGTGAGTCATAATGATGTAATGACTTTCGCGCGTGACTCACATTATGAGTCACGGGTTCCACGCAGGTGACGCGCTTTGCGCACCGGATATGTTTTATATTTTATGATTGATTTACGGCATGTTGCGCAGTGACTAATAGGAGTCATCTGATGGATTTCGGGCATGACTCGTTATGAGTCATAGGACCACGTAACTCAAGTTATGAGTCACCAGGGTTAGGTTTGTTAGCGTGAAGAGTCTATAAGAAGGAGACGCGGTCACAGTAGTTAGAGCATCCTCCATCTCCGCTACACCTCCGGCGATTGAAATCTCAACACCACAAGAAATCATCGTCACATCCATCCACCCCCCTCTCCTCAGACACGCCACATTGCCTCTGTCTGGGTGAAGCCATCTCCCTTCCCTGTTCCTTTCCCTTCTGATGGTCGGGCCTGGCAAGCCTGTTCCTAGGGGTTGGTTGAGTTCGCCTTCACCCCCTCTTCTCCGGGCTCGCTTAGGCAGCCCTCTACGGTCGGCAACCCCTCACCCGTCAA
>Ga0307509_10003148_pt1 | contig 25568 bp, 19 predicted proteins | sample 10_EM_MG_FD_202245 | JGI IMG/M metagenome (GOLD analysis project Ga0307509, IMG submission 202245) | Populus trichocarpa ectomycorrhiza microbial communities from riparian zone in the Pacific Northwest, United States - 10_EM | ecosystem: Host-associated > Plants > Roots > Unclassified | place... | reverse complement strand
GCATGGCGCTGGGTGCCGTCGCGTCGTAGGGAGTCACGCCCAGCGGCGAGCGTTGCGCCGACGTGCCTCGGCCGCGGCTTCGCTCGACACGACGGTCTTGCCGACCGGCGCGAGCGCACACCACGCGAGCTTGAGGTGCTGGATCCCGAACGGGATGCCGATGATCGTCGCGAAGTTGACGATCGCCGCGGTCACGTGCCCGATCGCGAGCCACAGGCCGGCGAACACGAACCAGATGACATTGCCGATCAGTCCCAGGGCGCCCGTGCCGAGGTCGCCCCTGCCGGTCAGCTCGGCGCGATCGATCGCCTCCTGGCCGAACGGGAAGAAGCAGAAGCTGCCGATCACGAAGCAGGAGCGCGCCCACGGGATCCCGATGATCGAGATCGCCATCACCAGGCCGGCCAGCCACCAGCCAAGGCCCATCCAGACGCCGCCTAACAGGAACCAGAGGACGTTACCGATCGTGCGCATGACGAACCCCCAGGGTTCATCGTAGCCGTGACAAGACGTTGCCGCTACCCGAGAACGCGTTGACGTCCGGTCCGCGGTCGCGGTTTCTGCCTCGATCGAGCGGGTCACGCGTCGCGCGATTGCTGTCTGTCCGACGCGACGGCGTAGCGCCGCGTATCACGGAGTGGCGGCGCGGCCGGGGCGCTCGCCCGCGAGGGCCTCGGCGAAGAACGCCGAGCTTCCGGCGAGCGTGGCGACATAGTCGCGCACGTCGTCGCGCGCCCGGGTCGCCAGCCCGGCGAACGGCACGACGTGCTCGTCGGGGACGTAGCGAAACGTGAAGTTGACGCGGCGGGTGCGAAACCCCGCGATCGCGGGTGGCAGGTCGAGCGCGTGCTTGTCGTCGACGCGCTGCACGCGGTGCAGCAGGTCGTCCTTCCAGTGCGGTCCGCCAAACACCTGGAGCGAGCCGTCGTCGAGCCACTGGGTCCGCACCGGGGGCGCCTCGCGCGCGCCGCGCCGCACGAACTGAAACCGCGCGCGCTCGCCGAGCGATAGCGATCCGACCGGGCCGGGCTCGAAGTCGCGGTGCTCGCCGACCCGCGCGGCGTCGATCGTCTTGTCGCCGTCCATCCGGTCGCCGTAGAAGTTCACCAGGCACGTGTTGAGGTGCCAGCGCCGCGGCACGACGCGCGGCGGGAAGCCGTCGCGAACGCGGCGCTCGATCTGCGCGACCAGCCGGGCGAGCACCGGCGGGAACGGCTCGGCCGCGACCGCCACGTCGTGGGTCCGCTTGGGCGGCTCGTAGTAGCCCAGGCACGCGAACTGCCAGTTACCGAGCCAGTACACCGGACGGAGCAGCGGGCGCTGCTGCTTGCCGGGCGGCAGCGGCCGGCGCGTCGAGAACCGCAGCTCCCACAGCGGGACCAGCGTGGCCAGCCAGTCGAAGACCTCGCGCCGCGCCCGGGCGTCGATGAAGCTCGGCTCGTAGACGTAGCACGGGTCGGAAGCCTGCGGACGGGAGCTCACGGCGCGGGCAGTCTACTGGTTTGGCGGCGACAAGCGACTCCGGACGCAACCGTTCGTCGGGGCGGCCGATATGCGCGTCATGTGGATGCGTGGATCGTTGACCCTGCGGGCGCTGGGCTCGCTACCCGCGGCGCTCGGGACGGTGCGCAGATCGATGATCGACTGGGTGTTTCGCCCGCAGTGCGCGGCGTGCGGGGTGCCTGCGGTCACCCTGTGCGCGGCGTGCAGCGCGTCGCTGGTCGAGCTCGGCCCGGCGTGCCCGCGATGCGCCGAGCCGACCGGCGAGCACGCCGTGACCTGCCGGCGGTGCGCGACCAGCCCGCTGCCGCTCGACCGGGTGATCGCGCCGTGGCGGTTCGGCGGCCAGCTCGCGTCGGCGATCCGCCGGCTCAAGTTCGCCAATCGGGCGCACATCGCGCGCGACGTCGCGCCGCTGTGGGCGCCGGTCCTGGCGGCGGCGGTGGCCGAGCAGCGCGCGGTGGTCGTGCCGGTGCCACTGCACTGGCGGCGGCGCTGGCGGCGTGGCTACGACCACGCGTGGCTGCTGGCGCGCCATGCCTGCGCGTTCGCCGAGGTCGCGCCGCCGGTGTCCGCGCTGCGCCGCGTCCGTCACGCACCGGCGCAGAGCACGCTGCCCGCCGGGGAGCGCGTGGCCAACGTGCACGGCGCGTTCGTCGCCGCTCCCGGCGCGGTCGCCGGCCGCGCGATCGTCCTGGTCGACGATGTCATGACCACCGGGGCCACGCTCGCCGCCGCGGCACGTGCGCTGCGCGACGCCGGTGCAGCGTCGGTCACCGCGCTCGTGCTCGCGCGGGCTACCTTCGCTCGAGAATGATCAGCTCGAGGCGATCGTTGATCTTCGCCGCGCCGCGCTGATCCGGCGCGATCAGTGGCTTGGCGCTACCGAACCCGCGGGTGTCGAGCCGCGACGGCGCGATCCCCCACTGCACGAGCCAGTCGCGCACCGCCTGCGCGCGCCGCTCGGACCGCGTCTGATCGGCCGCCGGGTCCGCGGTCGGCTGGACGTGCACCGTGATCCGTAGCCGCAGGATCTCGGGATGCGCGCGCAGCGTCGACCCGACCTGCCCGAGCAGCCCGAGGCTCGCCCGCGTCAGCTTGAGCCCGGCGAACTGGATCGGATCGAGCGTCTCGATGCGATCGGGCGACAGGACGATCGTGGTGTCGCCCTTGTCGGGGCAGCCGTCCTCATCCTGGAACCCGTTGATCGTCTCGGGCTCGTTGGGGCACTTGTCCTTGTCGTCGGGGATGCCGTCGTGATCGTTGTCGAGCTCGGGGCAGCCGTCGAGATCCTCGAAGCCGTCTTTGTCCTCGGGCTCGTTGGGGCACTTGTCGAGCTTGTCGGGGATGCCGTCGCCGTCGTTGTCCTTGTCGGGGCAGCCGTCCTCGTCCTGGAAGCCGTCCTTGTCCTCGGGGTCGAGCGGGCACTTGTCGAGCGCGTCGGGGATGCCGTCGTGATCGTTGTCGGGATCGGGGCAGCCGTCGTCGTCCTCGAACATGTCCTTGTCCTCGGGCTCGTTCGGGCACTTGTCGACGCTGTCGGGGATGCCGTCGCCGTCGGTGTCCTGGTCCGGTGCGCCGCGGTCGGCCGCCGACAGCTGCGCGCGCGCCGGCGCGCCGGCGACGAACGCCAGCGAGACCATCGCGCGGAGCTCGGGGGTGCCGATCGCATCGGTGGCCCCGCGTCCGGCGGCGAGCCCCACGGTGAACCGGCGGTCTGCCTTGACGGTCACGCCGGCGAGCCACTCGATGGGCGAGAGCGTCGTCGCTCCGGCCATGTCCTGGCGCTTACCCGACGGGGTCGCCTCGCCGAACAGCTCGGCGGTCGCCCACAAGCCGTCGAGCACGCGGAACGACGCCCCGGCGCCCCACGCCACGCCGCTCTGCTGCACGATGTTGGCGTACTCCGACTTGCCGCGCAGGATCGGGCCGGCGTTCACCGAGATCGCCAGTCGCGACGCGAGCGCCACCGGGGTGAACGAGCCGAGCAGCAACAGCCGCCCCTCGACCTGGTCGGAGCCGGTGAACTGGCCCTTGGTGGCCGTCGGCACGACCACGATGCCGCTGGCTCCCGCGACGAACCAGCCGAGCTTGCCGCCGCCGCGCCACAGCCGCGCCTTGGCGTTCAGCGTCAGGTTGCCGGTCGCCGTGCCATCGGCTGGCGCGACGCCCAGCCCCTGGCGGACGCCGTTCGCGTCGACCGGGGCCTGGCCGCTCTGCATGAACAGCGGGATATGCGCACCGGCCTCGAAGCGATCGAGGAACGCATACGCAAAGCCGGGCTCGATCAGCGTGCTGCGCTCGACCAGCGCGTTGCGGACCGAGCTGCCTTCCAGCACCAGCGGGTTCGAGGCGTACGACACCGTCGCGCCCGCCGTCCAGCTGCCAGCGACGCCGACGTCGGGCGACTGCAGCTGAAACCCGGTGCCGGTCGTCGCAGGCGTCGGCGCGAACACGGCGAGGTCGATGCCATCGGCGCGAGCCGGTGGGGCGAGCGCGATCGTCGAGGCCAACCCGGCCACGACCGCGCCGCTGGCACGGCGGCGCCGGCGACCGAGCAGGCCGAGCGCGGCGACCACGCCGAGCCCGATCACCGAGCCGCTGCCGGCGCTGCCGGCGCCCGCGTCGCATCCGCCGCCGCCATGCGCGTCGATGAACACGGCATCGGCGACGAGGTTCACCTCGGCGTGAACCTCGGGATCCTGGTCGAGGTAGAGCCTGGCGGTCGCGCTGACGGGGCCCGCCGCGGTCGCCTCGAACGTCAGCCCGAACTGCCGGGTCATCCCCGCCGGTAGCGCTTCGTCGGTCGGCGTGCTGTCGAGCTGGAACACCGTGTTGTCGGACAGCTCGATCGCGTGGATCGTGAACTGCACGGTCGGATCCATGTTCACGACGGCGAGCACGTCCGCCATCGTCGTCGGGATGCCGACGCCGATCGGGCCGAGATCGATCGTCGGGATGTCGGTCGGCTCCCCGGTGGCCGGGCCGAACGCGACGTTGCGGCGCACACCGGTGCCCGACAGCGTCACCATCGCCATCGGCCTGGCGTTGTCGTCGTTCGTGAGCACCAGCTGGCCAATGGGCGCGGCGCCGATGGCCGTCGGCGAGAACTTCACGAGGACGTCGTGCGAGGTGCCGCCGGCGATCTCGATCGCGCTCGAATCCACGAGCTGCCATACCGGGTCGCCGGTCAGCATCACTCCGGTGATCTTGAGCAATGCCTCGCCGGTGTTGGACACGGTGATCGGCTGCACCGGCGCCGCGTCCCCCGGGTTGCGGAACGCCGACGGGAACGTCTGGACGGCTGCCACGCTCAGGTTGCGATCGATGGGGTGGCCGGTCGCCGTGATCTGGGCCTGCGTCAGCCCGCCCGCAACGCCGGACAAGTTGGCGATGAGCGTGATCCGATCGAGCTGGTTGGCCGGCAGCGCCACGGTCGGGTCATACGTGATCACGACCTTCACGTCGGCGTTCGGTGGGACGTGGGTCACGCCCGACGGCAGCGTGACGTGGAACGCCGGGCTCGCCCCGGCCATGGTCTCGAACGACGTGATATCGAGCGTGGCCGACCCGGTGTTGGTCAATGCGACCGTCCTCGACGCCGCGGGGCCGTCGACATCGACCGAGCCAAACTCGATCGGTGCCGGCACCGTGATCCCGGCGGCGGTCCCGTTGCCGGTCAGCGTCACGACCACGTCGGCCCCGAGGTTGGCGTGGACCGTGACGTGTCCGCTCACCAGACCGATCCGGTTGACGGGCTTTGCGATCACCGTGACCTCGAACCGATCGGTCGGGTTGAGGGTCGCCGGCAGCGTCACCAGCGTCGTCACGTTGGGCCTGCGGACCTCGAACGCGAAGTCGTTGGTCCCGGTCCCGGCGTCGGGCGTGAATAGCGGCGCGGCAATCGAGAGAGGCGCTTCTCCGGTATTGGTGATCGTGAAGATCTGCTTCGGCAGCGAATCGAACCGGAAGTCCCCGAAGTCGATCGCCGTCGGCGCGACCGCATAACTGGCGGTCAAGCCGTCGCCGGTCAGCGCGACTGCGGCGGTCGTCTGAGCGGTGACGCTACCCGCGGTCCAGCTGCCCTGGAACGTGAGCGTCTTGGTGCCGCCATCCGAGCCGAGTTGCGGCGCGAACGTGACGGTCAGCGTCTTCTGCTCGCTGGGATCGAGCGCGGCTGGCACGGATGTCGTGTCGAACACGTAGCCGGCTCCGCCGCCGGCGAGTGTGCCGGTGATGCCAGTCACGCGCACATTGCCGGTGTTCTTCAGCGTGAAGGTCAGCGGCTTGGTCGTCCCCTGCGCCACGCCTCCGAAGTCGAGCGTGGAAGGCGTCGTGGCGAGGACGCCCTGCAGGCCGCTCCCACTGGCGTTGATCGAGATCGTGTTGTCGCCGGGATCGGGATCGTTGCTCGCGATGTCGATCCGTGTGGTCAGGGAGCCCTGCGCCGTCGGCGTGAACGTGAGTGTGAACGTCGTCGTGACACCGGCCGCTAACGGGCAGCTCGTGATGCAACCCGAGAGCGTGTACTGCGCCAGACTCGGCACCTCGGAGAGGCTGTAGGTCAACGAAGCGTTGCCATTGTTCATGAGCGAAACGGTCTGCACACCATTCGCTCCCACCGCGACGTCACCGAACGCAAGTGGGCTGATGCTGACCACGAGGTTGGGGCGCGCGGCGGTGCAAGACAGCTGGGCAGTCGTGTCGCCGCCCGCGTCGGTGTCGCTGGTGAACGTCACCGTGCCGACGGATGAGCCGCTCGCGGTCGCGGGCGGCTGACAGATCACCGGCACGTTGCTCGTACCACCGTCGATGACGAGTGGCGGGTTGAACGTGCACGTCGTCCCGCCGCCGCAACCGAGGGTGTTGCCGAACACGTAAAAGCCGCTTCCCGAGATCGACGCGCTCGTGACCGTCAACGGGGCCCGCGGTGTTGCCGCCGCGTTCGTCACCGCGAGCGTCAGGGCCGAAGATCCGCCGGCGTTGACGGTGCCAAAGTTGACATCGGCGACCGCAAGCACCGCCGCGGTGCCGGTGCCGGTGAGCGCGACCGTTGTCGGGGTGGCGGCGTCATTGCTGACGATGGACATGGTCGCGGGGCGCGCACCGACGGCGCTGGGATGGAACCTCACCGTGACGGTCTGGCTTGCTCCTCCGCTCGGGATCGAAGGGAGCGTCGTGGGATCGAGCGTGTAGTCGCTGCTCGTGAAGGTGATCGCGGTGACGGTGAGCGTCTCGTCGCCGCTGTTGCCGATCGTGAAGACCTTGGTGGCGGTCGCGGTTCCCGTGACCCGAACGTTGCCGAGGTCGACGGTGGGCGGCGACTGCGGCGATACCGTGATCGTCGGCACGGCGTGCGCGACTGCACCTCCGCCGATCCAGACAACAACGAGCAATAGCAGCCCAAGCCAGCGCTTCGACATCAAGTGACTCCTAGATCGCGGCCAGAAGTCTCTCCCAGCTGCGGTCCCGCGAATCCTACAATGCGCGCATCGCTGCTGAAAGCAGCCACGTCGGGCAAGACCGCGCACCCTGACCTGGCACAGAGCGGCACTCAGCTCGGCGGTCCGGTTCGATCGAACGCGCGATGTAGCTGGATTAACTTGCAGATCTAGGTAGTGAGCTACAGACGGCTGCCCCCGATATCATCGTCGGACCCAGCCTGGGGACGCGGCCGGGGCGGAATGACCTTGCGCATCGCAGCCTCGGCGCGCGGTACTGCATCAGCGTAGACCGGGATGCGTCGCGACCGCGTCGCATCCATCGACAGGACACGCGCCACACCGAGCGCGCGCCCGCGGCTTCGCGGCCCGCCGAACGGCGCGAGCACCATCGCGAGCTGCGCGACGTCCTGAAACCGCCGCGCGGGATCCGTCTCCAAGCGGCGGCGCTACGCCGCGAGATGGCATGGACGCGTGAGCCCCTGGTCCGGCGGCGGGCTCAGGGTGCGAGCGCGAGCGGGCGGTGGGCGGAGTTGCTACTCGTCGCTCCCAGCGCTTGCACCGCCATGCGCACAGAAACATCGGAGACTTCGCAGCAGGTAGCGCTCGATGGCCACCTCCACACCTTTCCTGCGGGCTCGAACTCGGCGTTCTTTAGTGCCTGTTCCAGGCGAGCGCCGTTGACACTGCCACACGCGATTTCAAGGTCTACCTGAACATCGATATCGGTCGTGCCCGCGTGCTTGTAGCCGCTTTGAGTGCAAAGAAGTTCCGGCACGAGGCCACCAAGCACGACGAACTCTGGCCGGGCGCCATCATGGTGAACTATCCGAACGAGGGCGGCCTCAGCGGCGGCGCGGGCGCGTCGCGTCCGTTCAGGTTCATCTTCCATCGATCACCTCCAGCAAGTGTTCTGCTGCTTCCTCTCCGCGGACACCCGTCGCACGCAGGTCGACGTACACTCTTGGCCAAGGCGCGACGCGCATGTTCTCGATCGTACGCGCTAACAGCCGTGTGCTCGTCGTGGGAAATGGGGCAAGCGTCAGCCTGCCGCCTTCAATAGGTCGCAGATCCGACCTCGACGCGAGCGCTTCGAGTCCGGCCACCGAGGTGGCTTCGACGTAGACACGTGCCGAGCTGACGGTGGTGAGCAGCGGTGCTATGATTGCCGCGGCTGTGGGCGCCGGCGGACGGCACGCCATCCACGATGTTGCTCGGCCGGCAGCTGCCGGTGCAACGACCTGCCGCAAGTAGTTGCAGTAGCAAGCCGGCCGGCGCCACGCCGCGCGGGCCCATCGGCGGCCGTCACTTCTCGCGCATAGCGCTCCCCCGCGGCGCGATCTCGCTGTATAGACTCGGAGATATGACCGAGACGCCAAGCGGGCTACAATTCGAGGACACGGTCGTGGGTACCGGCGCGAGCCCGGCCACCGGGCAGAAGTGCACGATGCACTACACCGGCTGGCTCTGGGTCGACGGCGCGAAGGGCGCGAAGTTCGACAGCTCGGTCGATCGCGGCCGACCGTTCGACTTTCCGCTCGGCATCGGCCGCGTGATCAAGGGCTGGGACGAGGGCGTCGCCAGCATGAAGGTCGGCGGCAAGCGGACGCTGCTGATCCCGGCGAAGCTCGGCTACGGTGATCGCGGGGCGGGCGGCGCCATCCCGCCGGGCGCGACGCTGCTGTTCGAAGTCGAGCTCTTGAAGGTCGGCTGACACGCGACCAGCGCGGATAGCTCGGTCGCGGCCATCGCGCAGCGGTATGCGTCGCGCGGCAGGGCGCGGCAGCCGGCCATGAAGTCGTCATGTAGCTCGCGGCGCACGGCTTCGTGGTCAGCCTCGGTGGCGCGCGGCTCGGCGCTGGCTTGCTCGCGGATCCCCAGCGCCACGGCGTGGGTGATCAGCTCGTCGCATTCGCGCTCGCTGGGCGCCAGCGGTGCGGCGGCCGTGGGCGCGGCGGTCCCGCGGGCGGCGGGCGGCGGCAGGGGATGGCTCGGCGCGGCCGATCCGCCCGAGCACGCTGCAACAAGGAGCCACGCGATCCAACGCACGATGCATCGATGTTAGCGTGTTCTGTATGGCGTTGTGGTTCGCCGCGTTGCTTGGCTTGATTCAGGGACTCACCGAATTTATTCCGGTGTCGTCGACGGCTCATCTCCGGATCGCCTCGGCGGTGGCGGGCCAGGGGGATGCCGGGGCGGCGTACACCGCGGTGATCCAGCTCGGGACGCTGGCCGCGGTGCTGGCGTACTTCGCCAAGGATCTGATCGCGCTGCCGGCGGCGATGCTGCGCGCGCCGTCGAGCCCCGATGGCCGGCTGCCGTGGCTGATCGCGGTGGCGACGGTGCCGATCGTGATCGCCGGGCTGGTCCTGAAGAAGCACATCGAGGGCGACCTGCGCTCGCTGTACGTGATCGCGACGGCGCTGATCGTGGTCGGGATCGTGATGGCGGGGATCGATCGCCACGCTGGAGGCCGCGCCGGCCGTGGCCTGGCGACGATCACGTACGCCGACGCGATCCTGATCGGCCTCGCGCAGACCCTGGCGCTCGTGCCCGGCGTGTCGCGGTCGGGCGCCACGATCTGCATGGCGCTGGTGCTCGGCGTAACGCGCAGTGACGCGGCGCGGTTCTCGTTTCTGCTGTCGATCCCGGCGATCGCGGGGGCGGGCATCTTCGAGGCGCGCAAAGCGTTCACCGAGCTGGGGAGCGAGGCCCTCCCGGCGCTGGCGGTCGGGACCGGCGTGGCGGCGGTGGTGGGATACGCATCCATTGCCTGGTTTTTGCGCTGGCTGGGCAGCCATCAGCTGCTCGGGTTCGCGGTGTACCGCGTCGCTGCGGGGCTGGCGCTGCTCGCGGCGATCGCGGCGAAGTTGATCGCGCCGTAGCGTGCGCAAGATCGCCGGGAGATGATGAAATCTCATCCGCGGCGGCGCGCGGCGCCGCGACTGCTGGTAGGCTCCGTGCGTCCGTCCATTGAGGGTACCCGATGACGATTGCTCGTCCGCGTGTCGTATGGTCATGGTCGCTGACGTTGCTGCTCGCACTCGCGGTGGTCTCGAGCACAGCGCACGCCCAGGCAAAATGTCCCGGCAACAAGCCGGGGAGGTTCGCGGTGAAGATCGACTCGGCGCCGCCGGGGGCCGCGATCTACATCAACGACAAGGCGTGCCCCACCATCGGCGTGACGCCGTGGGAGGGCAAGCTCAACAACGGTGACTACACCGTGATCATCGAGGCGCCGGGCTATGATCTGGCGACCCGCCCGTTCAGGGTCGCCAAGGTCCGCAAGGCCCAGGAGCTGTTCGTCCCGCTGGTCAAGAAGCTAGACCCGCCCAAGATCGACGTGCGCGCCGATGCCGACAAGAACATGTTCGGCGCCACGGTGCTGCTCGATGGTCAGCCGCAGGGCCCAGCGCCGATGGTGCTGACCACCACGGCAGGCCGCCACCTGGTGCAGGTCAAGAAGGAGGGCTTCGAGGACTACTCGGCCTGGCTCGAGACCAAGGACAACCAGGTCCAGACGTTCGCGCCGACGATCAAGGAGATCGCCAAGCCGAAGTACGGCGTGGTGGTGGTCGAGGCCGACATCCCCGATGCCGAGGTCTACATCGACGGCAACAAGCACCCCGACAACACGCCCGCGATCATCAACAACGTGATCGAGGGGCTGCACGTGATCGAGGTCAGGAAGCCGCCGGGGCTGCCGTGGAAGCAGACGATCGAGGTCAAGGCGAGCCAGCAGACCAAGGTGCGCGCGGATCTCGCGGCGACCCAGAATGGCGGCGTCGGCGTGGTGCGCGTGCTCAGCGACGCGCAGGGCGCCCGCGCCTTCATCGACGGTACCGACATGGGTCCCGTGCCGGTGGACATCCGGGACGTCAAGGCCGGCGACCACATCGTGCAAGCCAAGGCACCCGGGTTCCAGCCGAGCGAGCGCCACGTCACGGTCACCGCGGGTGGCTCGCAGGTCGTGAAGTTCGATCTCAACACCGAGGGCCTGGCCGACCAGGGCCTGTTGAAGGTGGTGTCGAGTGCGCCCGAGGCGCTGGTGTTCATCGACGGCGCGGCGATCGGCAAGGTGCCGCAGGAGAAGCGGCTGTCGCAGGGCGAGCACCCGATCGTGGTGCGGCTCGAGGGCTTCAAGCCGTTCGAGCAGAAGGTCCGTATCGAGGCGGGGCAGACCCTCACCGTGCAGGCCGACCTCAAGGCGGTCGGGCGGCTGCGCATCCTCTCGACGCCGGCCGCCGCGACCGTGATGATCAACGGCTTGCCGGCCGGCAAGACCCCGGTCGACACCGAGGTCGAGGTCGGCGCCAACGTCGTGCGGATCGAGCAGCCTGGGTTCCAGGCGTTCGAGCAAACCGTGACGATCGAGGGCGGCAAGACCGAGACGCTGTCGCACGAGCTCGCGGCGGCGGGGCCGAGCCAGAACGAGATGTTCGCCCAGCAGCGCGGGCTGTCGTCGTTCGGGGCGCGTGCGCTACCGCGCGGTCGGTCGACGGTCGATCTCGACGTCGGCTATCCGTACTTCACGACCGCCCGGATCACGGTCGGCGCGGGCCAGGTCAACAAGCTGCTCAGCTTCGACGCCACGGTCGGCCTGCGGACGATGCTATCGCGCACCGAGATCGGGCTCGGCGGCCGGATGACGTTCGTCGACAACGACCCGTTCTCCGCGGCGGCGTTCACCAACCTGTGGTGGGGCAGCAAGCTGTCCGACGACTCGAAGCGCAACGGCGTGACGTGGGATGTCGGCGGGCTGGTCTCGCTGAGCGCGCTCAGCCACGTGACGATCACCGGCCGGGCGTATGTCGAGCTGTGGAGCGATCGGCATTGTCCGCAGCTCGACTCGTCGGCGGCCAACGGATTCGACGGCACCGATCCGACCACCGTGTGCACCCAGCTCAAGAAGAAGCTGGTGGACAATCAGGCCGATGCGATCTCTGCGGCCGACTTCATGCGCGTGAAGACCCTGCTCGGGTACAACGACAGGGCCGTGTTCGATGGCCGCGAGAACGGCGCGCGGTTCCTGCTCAGCCTCGTCGGCGAGATTGCGTTCCAGCAACAATGGAACGTCTACTTCATCATCGAGGGCACGCCGTTCCAGGAGAGCCAGCGCGCCCTGTTCACGAGTCTATTCTCGGGCTCGATGGCCGACAGCGACGCCCGGATCTACGGGCGCACCGGACTGACCTACAAGTTCTGAGCGGTGGTTACGACCCTTACGGCCCTTACGGCCCTTACGGGACGAACGGCGCGAACGCGATCGCCGAGTACGCCACGGCGACCTGGGTGCCCGGGTTGTAGTAGCCGTGGCGCTGGTCGCCACGGAACGTGACGACGTCGCCCTCGGCGAGCCGGTAGCGCTCGCCGGCCACCGCCAGCTCCACGGTGCCGCGCTCGCAGGTCAGGTACTCGCGCGTGCCCGGGGTGTGCGGCACGCCGGCCATGCGCGCGCCCGGTGGCAGCACCATGCGCTCGAGATCGAGCCCGGGCAGCGACTCGGGGAGGAGCTTGCGCACCGTGACCTCGCCGCGCTGGCGCACCGGCAGCTCCGACGCGGGGATGTGGCGGGCGGTCGGGTTCGGTGCGGCGAGCAGCTCGTCGAGCCGGACCTGGAGCGCGCTGGCGGCCTTGACGAGCACGGCCAGCGTCGGGTTCGCGGCGCCGGACTCCAGGTGGGTCCAGGTCGCGCGCGGCACGCCGGCCGCCTTGGCGATCTGCTGCTGCGACAGCCCGCGCGCCATGCGCAGGGCCTTGATGTTGTCGGCGAGGCGATCGCCGGGGGCGATCGAGGGGCTGGGCGCCGGTGGCATGTTGATGCGTTGTCCTCTCGCTCATGTAATAGCGGATCGCAGGGCGGATCATCGTGATTGGCTCGCGCAATGACCTCCTGCCAATGCAATAGCGCGCACGATGACACATTGGCCGGAGCTGCCTAGGCTGACATCCAGGAGGCAGTCATGAAGATTCAAGGACAGGGTGCGCTGGTCACCGGCGCGAGTCGGGGCCTCGGCCGAGCGCTCGCCGAACAGCTCGCTGCCCGGGGCGCGCGCGTGGCGCTCGTGGCCCGCGAGCTCGGCCCGCTGCACGATGTGGTCGCGGGGATTCGCGCCCGCGGCGGCGACGCGCACGCGATCGCTGGCGACATCGCAAGCAAGGAAGCGATCCACCGGATCGCCGGTCAAGCGCAGGGCACGGTCGGCGAGATCGCGATCGCGATCCACAACGCGAGCACGCTCGGCCCGACGCCGCTGCGGTTGTTACTCGATACCGAATGCGAGGATCTGGCGCAGGTGCTCGAGACCAACCTGATCGGACCGTTTCGACTCACCAAGGTGCTCGCGGGCGCGATGGCGATCCGCGGCGCGGGCGTGATCGTCCACGTCAGCTCCGACGCGGCGATCGAGCCGTATCCGCGGTGGGGTGCCTACGGCGCATCGAAGGCGGCGCAGGACCACCTGAGCCGGATCCTCGCCGCCGAGCTCGACGGCACCGGCGTGCGGGTGCTGGCGGTCGATCCCGGCGAGATGGACACGGCGATGCACGCGGCGGCGATCCCCGACGCCGATCGCGCCGCGCTGCAGCCACCGGCACAGGTCGCGGCGCGCATCGTCGCGATGATCGAGGCCGAGTCGCGGGCGCCGAGCGGGGCGCGGCTGGTCGCATCGCGCTGGTCAGAGGTGGCGCCGTGATCTCGACCGCGGTGCAGCGGACGGCAGCCTCGGTGATCCGCGACGACGCCCCCCTCGGCGGGCGCGCCGCGCCGGGGGCGAATTCCGGCGGCGTGGAGGACCGCGGGCGTGCCGCGGCGGGGCTCGGGGCGAATTCCGGCGGCGGCGTGGAGGACCGCGGGCGTGCCGCGGCGGGGCTCGGGGCGAATACCGCCGGCAGCCTGCAGGACAGCGTTCACACCGCGCTCCGGGCGGACGAGGTGGATCGCCACGCCGTTCGCCTCGTCGTCGTCGATCCCGGCCACGGCGCGGCACCGCCGAGCCTCGACAGCTTCGCCGCGCTGCCACGGCTCCTGCGCGCCGGGGATCTCGTCGTGGTCAACGACGCCGCGACCTTGCCGGGCTCGCTGTTCGGACGAACCGCCGCCGGCGACCCGTTCGAGCTGCGGCTGTCGGGGCCGGTCGAAGCGGGCTGGCTGTTCGGCGTGCTGCTCGGCCCGGGCGATTACCGGACGCGGACCGAGCATCGCGCGCCGCCCCCGCGGATCACCGCCGGGGAGCGCGTCACGATCGCCGGCGTGGTCGCCACGGTCGTGGGCGTGGTGGGCCGCCGGATCGAGCTCATCGTGCGCGGCGATGGCGACGCGTTGTGGCAGGCGCTCTACGCGGCCGGGGCGCCGGTGCAGTACGCGCATCGCAGCGCGCCGCTGCCGCTGTGGTCGGTGCAGACCGCCTATGCGGGCCGGCCGTGGGCGGCCGAGATGCCGTCGGCGGGGCGCCCCCTGACCTGGGACGTGCTGCTGGGGCTGCGCCGGGCCGGCATCGCGGTCGCGTCGCTCACCCACGCGGCGGGCCTGTCATCGACCGGCGACGACGCGCTCGATCGTGCGCTGCCGTGGCCCGAGCGCTACGAGATCCCGCGCCGCACGGCCGACGCGGTCGGCGAGGCCCGCGCGCGAGGCGGCCGCGTGATCGCGATCGGCACGACGGTGGTTCGCGCGCTCGAATCCGCGGCCCTGGAGGCCGAGCTGCCGGGGACGGTGAGCGCCGGTGGGCGTGCGGCGGACGCGCATCGAGTGGTCCTACCAGCGCTCTCGCCCGGATCCGGCACCGCCACGCTGCGGATCGACGGCCGCTACCGGCCCCGCGTCGTCGCCGGTCTGGTCAGCGGACTGCACGTCCCCGGGGAGAGTCACTTCGAGCTGCTGTCGGCGTTTGCGCCGCCAGACCGGCTGCGCAGCGCGATCGCGCTCGCCGCCGAGCACGGCCTCTCCAGCCACGAGCTCGGTGACGCCTGCTTGATCGTGGCGGCCTGACCGGCCTCGACCAACGATGGTTGATCCGGACCGGGCGGCGATCGGGAGCCGGGCAGCGATGGCGAGTGCGGTGAGCCCATCGGGGCGCCTGGGCCCCAGGAGATCACCAGCGCGTGGCGACCACACCTGATCACTCGTACGGCGCGAACACCGCCGTCGAGCGGCGGATCGCGTTGAGCTCGGCGAGCTCGGCCGCGGTGTACGCGCCGGCGCCGCGCAGGCGCGCGCGTATCGCGCCGATCACCAGGCGTCGCGCGGCGTCGGCGCCGGCCATCAGCTCGTCGCTGCCGGTCTCGGCGCAGTCGTCCCACAGCGCGAACAGGCCGCGCTTGCGCGCCGCGAGATCCGGCGCCGTGGCCCACAGTCGATCGATGTTGCGCTGCATCAGCTCGGCGGCGTGCGCGAGCTGGGACGTCCGGTGGCGTTCACCGACGGCGACGCGCTGATCGCGCGTGCGGTCGAGCAGCGCGAGTTTGTTGTGCGCGTACGGATCGACCCCCTTGCGGCGCATCACGCGATCCTGGGCGTCAAGCGCGCCGGGCTTGTCCTCGAGGTGGGCGCTGCCGTCGGCGTCGACCTTGGCGGTGAACGTCTGCTGCTCGGCGCGGTAGGTGCCGCCGCCGGACGGCTGTAGATCCTGCCGGGCTATCTGGTCGTTCAGCGCGACGATCTCGGCGATGCTGCCGTGGCTGCGGCGCAGCTCGGCGCGCTCGTCGAGCAGCCGCTCGGGCGAGTCGGACGGGGGCGCAGGCGGCTTGGTGCGGGCCACGAACTCGTCGACGAAGCCTGGCGACAGACCGTGGAGCTCGGACGGCGCGGGCCGGCGCATGGTCAGCCACGGCGAGCGCGCCGGGGCCGACGGCTCGTCGCGGCGGCCGGCCGTGTCGGTGGCGGCCGCCGCTGCCGGCTCGCGCCCGGCGGCGTCGATCTCGAGTGCAGCCTCACCGAGGCGATCGCGGGCCGAGGCGGCGCGGGGCGGTTGCGTATGGTCGAGCTGGGCGGCGTGCGGTGTGATCGGCAGCATCGGCGGCGCCGGCGCCGTTTGTGCATCGAGCAGGACCAGGGAGATCGCCTCGGGAGCAGCGGTGGCGGGCGCCGGCAGCGACTCGGCCTGCGGCGCCGTCGCACCCAGCGGCACCGCAGGCGCACGGCCGTTCCACGCCAGCCAGCCGAGCGCGATCGTGTGGCTGGCCACCGACATCAGGATCGCCGCCCGGAGCCGTCGCATCAGCTGTGTGACTTGCGAGCCGCGCCGAGCGTTGCTGTGTCGTCCGCGATGCCGTCATCTCCCGGATCCCTCGATCGGCGCTGATCGCCACGAATGTCGGTTGCACCATGGGTCCGGAGTACCGCAGTGGTCGAGCATCGATGCGATGGCTCAGCGCGTGCTGGTGCACAACTGCTTGCACTGCTGGACAAAGCTCGCGCGGCCCTGCGCGTTGATGCCGTGTGGATCGGGAAGATCGGCCCACGCGTTGCCGCGCGCATCGCAACATGCCTCGCAGTTCTCCCCGGTTCGCAGCCTGCGCGTCGCACAGAACGACGGCCCGGGGATCTCCACGAGCTGGCCCACCGGCAGGGGCCGGGTCTCGGTGGCGAGGAACTGGTCCCCGCACATCGGCTCGACGCACCTGCGGTGGCAGCCCGGCGCGGCGAAGTCTGCCGGTGGCGGCCCGTCGCAGGTGCATGGCGGGCGTCCCCAGTTGTAGTAGCTCGTGGTGCCGTTGGCGTTGCGCACGTAGTTGAACGTGTGGCCACCGATCCCTTGCGCGTTGGTGCCGACGCCGGTCTCACGGCGGCACGAGATGATGCCGGTGTTGAGCGGCGAGTCGAGGACGCCTTTATTGGCCGCTGTATGGCAATTATTGACGAAGTAGTCATAGTGCCAGAACGGCGGGGTTGGCTGGAGATGGCTGACGACCTGGATACCATGCTGGCGGCTTTCAACCGAGGTGCAGATGCCCCAGCGCATCTCCGCTACCGAGAGGCCCGTGACGTCCCATGCGTCGATCTCGACCTGCGCTGGAGTACGGTGCAGGCAATGCTGGTATGCCAGTCGGATCGCATGCAGGCGTGACTCCCGCGACGCGCAGATCGCATCGCGCAGCTGTCCGATCGTGCCGGGCGCTGCGTACCAGGCGTTGATCTCGTCGGGGCGCGCGGCGCGGCCGAGGCAGTCCTGGTAGGCCTTCGCGATGCCGTGGCGGCGCGCCTCCTCGGAGCCACAGATGCCGGCACGGGCCTCCGCCGCGGTGCGGCCGGTCGCGACCCAGCCATCGACCTCGGGCTGCGATGCGGCGCGACCGAGGCACGCGGTGTAGGCGTCGCGAATCTGGTCGGGCAGCGTAGCGCCGCCGCCGCCCTGGCCACCGGCGCCGGGGACCGCCCGGATCGAGCGCACGATCTCGAGCCGGGATCCGCCCGTATCGACCCAGCCGTTCACTTCCTGCTCGGTGGCCTGGCGCCCGAGGTCGCGCAGGTAGCTGCCCGCGATGATGCCGCGCAGTGCGTCCTCGCTGTTGCAGATACCAGCGTAGGTTGCCTCCCCGGACAGCCCCGAGCTCAGCCAGTTCGAGAGCTCATCGCCGGTCGCAGGCCGGCCGAGGCAGGCGGTGAAGGCGTTGACGATGACTGCCGGGTCGACCGGAACCTCCGGCGCCGAACCGCAGATCGCGCCCGATAGCGCGCCACCGTCGAGCCCGGAGTCGATCCAGGCGTCAAGCTCCGCGCGGGACGGCTGGGTTCCCGCGCAGCTCGCGTAGGCCTCCCGTACGGTGCGCTCACGTTCCGCCACCGCCATATCGAGAACATCGATCACGGTGTCGCCGGGCACCTGCCCTCCGTAACTCAGCCCGCCGTAGCCCAGCCCATCGACCTCGTTCCGGATTCGTTGTCCCGTGGTCGCGGCGGTGGGCTCGCGCGATGACGAGCACCCGGCAGCGATGACGAGTGCCAGCCCCGGCAGCCACCTCCACCCGCGGCGATGGGCGGCCGCCCCTCGGCGACGATGATACAGTCGTGGTGCGGAAGTTCCGGGCGAACAGCGTAACGACAGATGCCAGTAGCGTTCTTGGCGCATGGTCCCTCCCCTGAATGGCAATGATCCGGGAGACGCCGTAGAACAGCGCGCGTCACCCTCGGCCGCACTACGAGCGACGCGGCATTTCGGCCGATCGGTATTTGCTGGATGGGTCGCACGACGTCGCCGACGTCGCCAGCTCCGGGGGGCAGTCTTGTGGTGCGACGCGTGGTGCGGCACGCGCGCCGACCCCGGCTGTCCGGCGCGTTCAGCCGTCTGCGAGCCGGCGCAGCACCAGCAGCTGGCCGAGCGCGGCCGCGACCGCGGTCTCGACCCGCAGGATCGGCGCGCCGAGCGAGACCGGCGCCCACCCGCGCGCGACGAACGTCTCGACCTCGCGCTCGATCCAGCCGCCTTCGGGGCCGATCGCCAGCGCGAGCGGCGCGGCGGGGCCGGTGACGACACGCTCGATCGACGGCGCGCCGGGGTGGGCGATCAACTTGACCCCCGGTGGGCCGGGCCAGCGAGCATCGAGCAGCGCCATCAGGCGGCGGTGGATCGCGATCGCCGGCAGGTGGGTGGTGGCGCCCTGCTCGGCGCCGAGCCGTGCAGCGAGCGCAAGCGACGCGGGCTCGAGCCGCGGCGACTTCAGATAGCTCTTGTCGACTCGCCAGGCATTGGTGAGCTCGATCCTCGCCACCCCGAACGCGGCGGCGGCCTCGATCACGCGGCTCAGCACCTTGGGCCGCGGGATCGCGAGCACGAGCTCGATCGGCAGCGGCGGGGATGCCGGCTCGGTGAGCGCGAGCCGCAGCGTGATCGCGTCGCCGTCGTCGGCGAGCAGCTCCGCTGTGCCGATGCCTCCGCCGATCACGCCGGCCCGGACGTGCGAGCCCACCGCGGCGCCGAGCACCGTGCGCAGGTGCACCGCGCGGCGATCGCGGAGCGTGCACGTCGCGTCGTCGGCGAGCTCGGTGGGGTCAACCAGCAGGAGGTTCACGGATCGGTGATGTTCGCCTTCCGCCGTACCCGACGTCTACCCGTGACGCATACGATGGCGGCATGGCAACCCCCAAGCTCGATCCAGGCGACGTCACCAAGCGGCTCGCGGCCATGGCGGCGTGGTCGGTGCGCGACGCCAAGCTGCATCGCGAGTACAAGTTCGCCGACTTCGTCGAGGCGTTCGGCTTCATGGCGAGCGCCGCGCTGGTCGCCGAGCGGATGAACCATCACCCCGAATGGTCCAACGTCTACGCCACGGTCGTGATCGATCTCACCACGCACGACGCCGGCGGGATCACGGCCAAGGACTTCGAGCTGGCGGCGGCGATGGAGCGACTGGCCGGGCCGCGGGCCCGGCCGCCCGCGTAGCCGATGTAGAATGCACGATGGCTTTTTTTCAACAGCCACCCCGGCTCGGCAATCAGTTCGACGACGATCCGATGCTGGTGTCGTGGATCGCCAGGTTCTGCCCCGAGGTCGCCGGGGAGCTCCGCACGGTCGGTGAGCTGTCGGTGGAGTACTACGCCAAGCAGCTCGCGGATCGCGGCAACGAGCCGGTGCTGACCCAGTGGGACGCGTGGGGCCAGCGGATCGACAAGATCGAAGTCTCGCCGCTGTGGAAAGAAGCGCAGGTGCTCGCGGCCCGGCTCGGCATGGTCGCGGCCGGCTACGAGGACCGGTTCGGCGCGCACGCGCGGACGCACCAGTTCGCGATCGTCCATGTGCTCGGGCCGTCGCTCGATGTCTACTCGTGCCCGCTCGCGATGACCGACGGCGCGACGCGCACGCTGCTGGCGAGCGGCAACCAGCCGCTGATCGATCGCTACGTGCCGCGGCTGACCAGCCGCGATCCGGCGACGATGTGGACGAGCGGGCAGTGGATGACCGAGCGGACCGGCGGCTCGGATGTCTCGCAGAGCGAGACGGTCGCCCGCCGCGACGGCGACGGCTGGCGGCTGCACGGCACCAAGTGGTTCACCTCGGCGACCACGGCCGAGCTGGCACTCACGCTGGCCCGGCCGGAGGGCAACCCCGAGGGCAGCCGCGGTCTCGCGCTGTTCCTCGTCGAGCTGCGCGACGGCGATGGCCGGCTGCGCAACATCGAGGTCAACCGGCTCAAGGACAAGCTCGGCACCCGCAAGGTCCCGACCGCGGAGCTGACCCTCGACGGCACGCCGGCCACGCTGGTCGGGGCGCTCGGCGAGGGCGTTCGCGCGATCACGCCGATGCTGGCCGTCACGCGGACGTGGAACGCGGTGTGCGCGGTCAGCGCGATGCGGCGCGGGCTCGCCCTGGCCGGCGACTATGCGCGGCGCCGGGCCGCGTTCGGCGCGGTGCTGGCCGATAAGCCCCTGCACGCCGACACGCTCGCGATGCTCGAAGCGGAGTACGCGGCGGCGTTCTGCCTGGCGTTTCGCTCGGTCGAGCTGCTCGGCCGGCTCGAGCGCGGCGAGCCCGAAGCGCCCGAAGCGCATCAGCCCGGCCAGCGCGACTTCGAGGAGCGGCTGTCGCGCACGCTGATCCCGATCGCCAAGCTGCTGACCGGCAAGCAGGCCGTCGCGATCACGTCCGAGGCGATCGAGGCGTGCGGCGGCGCCGGCTACGTCGAGGATACCGGCCTGCCGCGCATCCTCGCCGACGCGCAGGTGCTGCCGATCTGGGAGGGCACCACCAACGTGCTGTCGCTCGACACGCTGCGCGCGCTCGCCAAGGGCGGTGCGCTGGAGGCGCTCCACACCGAGCTCGAGCGCAGCCTGGCGACCGCGCGAGATCCCGGGCTCGCGCAGCCGAGCGAGGTCGCCCGTGCGGCGCTGCGCCACGCGAGCGCCTGGGTGCGCGATGCGATGCCGGAGGCCGCCCGGCTCGAGGCCGGTGCGCGGCGGTTCGCGATGACGCTCGGCAAAAGCCTCGAGCTCGCGCTGCTGATCGGCCACGCCCAGTGGTGCCTCGACCACGGCTTCGGGCCGCGAACGGCGGCGGCGGCGCGGCGGTTCGCGCTGAGCCCGATCGATCAGATCGCCGATCCGGAGCTCGATGATACGCGGCTGCTCATGACGTAGCCCCGGCGTCGCCCCCGTCAGCTCGCGCTCGAGTTCCGGACCTGGGGTGGCAAGCGCGCCGGCGCGGGCCGCAAGCCCCGGGGGGCGCGGGCCGGCGTGGCTCATCGTTCACGCGACGAGTGGACCCCCCGATGCCGCTCCACGTCACCTTGCGCATGGCGCCGCACGTCTACAACCTGCGCAGCCGGCGCTCGCTCCGCCTCATCGAGGCGGCGCTCAGGATCTGCGACTCGGGCTACACGATCGTGGTGCTCGCGAACCTCGATCCGCCGGCGGCGAGCCGGATGGCGAGGTTCATCCAGCGTCGGCTCCCCGCGAAATAGGGGAGCGATCTGCGCCATCAGCTCACCAACCCGTGGCCGGCGGTGCAGCAGGAGGCGGCGGTGCGGCAGGCGGCGGCGGTGGCTCGCCTCCCGGCGGCGGCTCACCGGGGGCCGCACCACCGCCGCATTGATAATGCACGCGCCACACAGTCGCGGTCCGAGTGCTCTGCTGGGTGGTCGTGGCCGTATCGGTCGTCGTCTTGCGGCCGGTCTTCGAGGTGTTCGTATCGGTCGCTTGATCCTCGCGGACGTAGGTGTCGGTGCCGACAGGTTCTTCGCCTTCTTGCATGATGGTGAAGTTGCTGGGACCGCAGTGCAGTGCCATCTGCTGGTTCGCCTGCTCCATCGCCTTGCCGCGATCGCCTTCGAGCTCGAGGATGCCGCTGGTCGGCGTCCGCTGAACGAGGCGCGCCGTACCGCACGCAGTCAGGGTCGCGAGCGACCCGATCAGCAGACCTCGCGAGAGCTTGTGTGGCATCGTCGTTCATCCTCTGTCTCGACACGGGCCGGCGCTCGCGCCGGCATCGCCGATCGAAGCCTCGACACTAGTACGAGTACGGTATCGGCGGTGTTGGCAAATCACTTGACAGTCGCTTGACAGTCCCCCACGGCGCGTCGACCCTGGGCACCATGGAGGCGGAGTCGCGGATCACCGGTGTGACGCTGTATGCAGGCGGTGCGCGGGTCCGGCGCGCGACGACGATCGCGATCGCGGCGAGCGAGGCTCGCGTGCGCGTCATCGGGTTGCCGATCACCATGCTCGACGACACCCTGCGGATCGAGGCCGACGGCGATGCGATCGTGGCGTCGGCGCATGTCGGGCTCGACGCGCCGGCGCCTGATGTCGCGGCCGGCGAGGACGGTCCGGAGCTGCGCGCGGGGCGGCAGCGCGTCGCGCTCGCCGACGCCGAGATCGAGCGGATCGACGCCGCGCTGGCGATCCTCGCAGCGGCGCCGATCGCGCTGCCCGGGCCCGACGACGAGCCGCCGCCGGCGTGGAGCGCGATCGTCGAGACCCGCCGCACGCTCGTGGCGTTGCGCGCCGCCCGCGAGCTCGCGCTGCGCGATCAGGTCGCCGCCGCGCGCCACGAGGCCGACGAGGCCCGCCGCGCGCTCGCCGCCGCCATCGATCGCGATCGCCGCGCGAGCTCGGCGCGACCGGCCCGGCTCCACGAGCTGCGCAAGCACGTCGAGCTCGAGCTCGATCTCACGGGGGGCACCGGCAGCGCGACGGTGTACCTCGAGTACCAGGTCGCGGCCGCTCGGTGGTCGCCGAGCTACGTCGCGCGGTTCGACGGCGCGCGGGTGGCGTTCGAGCTGCGGGCGATGGTCGCGCAGGATACCGGCGAGGACTGGGCCGGCGTCGCGCTGCGGCTGTCGACCGCCGAGCCGGAGCGGTTCGGCGCGTTGCCCGAGCTCGCGGCGCAGCGGATCGGCCGGCGTCAGACCGAGCCACCGCGCCGCGGCTTTCGCGCACCACCGACCGGCGCTGCGGCACTGTACCTCGACTATCTGCGGGCGTTTCCCGAGCCAGATGCCCGCCGGATCGGGCTCGGACGGATCGCGGCAGCGTCCGCGCCGGCGCCGCGGTTCGAGCCGCTGCTCGATTCGATCGCGGGGTCGGCGCCGATGCTCCCGCCGGCGCCAGCCCCGCTGATGGCGTCCGCGGCCCGTCCGGGCGATGCACGGCGGCGCATGACCGGGCCGATGAAGACGGTGATGATGTCGGCTCCCGAGGAGATGGCGAAGGTCGCGGCGCCGGTGGCACTGGAGGGCATGGCGTCTTTCGCGCAGTCGTTGGCCCTGCCTCCAGCGCCGGAACCGCCTGCACCGGCCGCGCGGCTCGACTATGCCAACCTCCGCATGGCGCCGCCCGGATCGCCGGACCGCGGCACCCTGGTGCCCGCGCCGCAGGATCCACGGTCCGACGCGCTCGCCGGCGAGGTCGCGATGGCGGTCGCGCGCGTGGTCGCGTTGACGCTGCCCGTCGGGTTCGTCAGCGAGTGGCCGCATGCCTACGACTACGCGTTCGCGACCGACGGCGCGGTCGACGTGCGATCGGATGGCGCCTGGCACTCGATCGCGGTCACCGCGACGACAGGGAGCGCGACGCTGCGCCATGTCGCGGTGCCACGCGAGCAAGCTGACGTGTTCCGGATCGCGACGCTCACGAACCCGCTCGCCGGGCCGCTGCTGCCCGGGCCGATCGACGTCTACGATCGCGGCACTTTCCTCGTCACCAGCGAGGTCGAGCACACGCCGCCCGGCGCCCGCGTGGACATCGGGCTCGGCGTCGATCCGCAGGTCAAGCTGTCGCGCAACACCGAGTTCCGCGAGGAGACCACGGGCGTACTGCGCGGCGGCCTGCGATTGCACCACGCGATCCGGATCGACGTCGACAACCGGTCCGAGCGCGCGATCGAGCTCGAGGTCCGCGAGCGCCTGCCGGTGACGCGCGACGGTGATGACGACGTCGCGGTGGTGATCGGACGGATCGAGCCCGCGTGGGAGCGGGTTACGCCCGACGCCAGCCGGCCGCACGAGCCGGTGCTGCGCGGCGGCTACCGCTGGCGGCTGCCGGTACCGGCGGGGGCCACGTGCGCGCTGCGCGCGGCGTACGAGGTCCGGATCGCCGGCAAGCACGAGCTGGTCGGCGGCAACCGGAGGGAGTCATGATCGCGCCGATCACCACGGTGACCGTGCTCGAGGATCGCGCCGCGGTCACCCGCCGCGGTAGCGTGGCGCTCGCCGCCGGCCAGCATCGCATCGTGATCGAGCGGGTCGCCCCGATCCTGGTCGACAAGACGCTGACCGCCGCGGCGACCGGGGCGCGCGTGCTCGACGTGCGGTGCGAGCGCGCGCTCGCGCCGTGGCGGGAGCCGGGCTCCGCGTCAGCCGAGGCGCCCGCGGTGCTGCGCGCCGAGCGGACCCGGCTCGACGCCGCGCGGCTCGCGGCGCTCGCGAAGCTGGCGGCCGCCCGCGCCGAGGTCGCCGCGCTCACCGAGGTCTCGACCGCCGCGCTGCGCGACCTCGCGCTCGCGGCGGCGCGAGCGAACGCGGCGCCGACGGCGGCGGCGCAGCTCGAGGCGCTCGACGCCGACGACGCGGCGGCACGTGCGCGCCGGGTCGCCGCCGACCTGACCGCCCAGGAGCTCGCGGCGGCGATCGGCCGGCTCGACCAGCGGATCGCGCACGCGGAGGCTGCGTCCGGTGAGCAGGCTGCCAACCTCGTGATCGATCTGTACGCCGACGCGCCCGGCGAGGTCGCGATCGCGGTCGGCTACGTCGTGCCGGGAGCGGCGTGGCGGCCGTACCACCGGGCGATGCTGGTGCACGGTCCGGGCGCCGGACCGCCGGTCGTCGACTGGCAGACCACCGCTTGCGTCTGGCAGGCCACCGGCGAGGACTGGACCGGGGTCGACCTGGTGTTCTCGCTCGAGCGCCCGTCGCTGGGCGTCACGCCGCCCGCGCTGGTCGACGACGAGCTCACGGCGCGGCGGCGGTCCGACACCGTCACGGTCGAGGCCCGCGACCAAGAGCTCCAGACCACCGGGCTCGGCGGAGGACCCCAGGGACCCGCCGAGGTGCCGGGGATCGACGACGGCGGGCTCGGCATCACGCTCACCGCGCCGCGCGCGACGATCGCGGCCGACGGCGCGCCGCATCGCGTGGCGGTCGGCGGCTTCCGGTCCGCCGTGGAGCTCGATCTGGTCGCGGTGCCGCTGCGCTCGTCGTGGGTCCACGTCCGCGCGCGGCTGGTCAACACGGGCACGGCGCCGCTGCTCGCCGGTCCGGTCGATCTCGTGATGTCGTCGGGCTACGTCGGGCGCACCGAGATCGGGTTCGTCGCCGCCAACGAAAAGCTCGCGCTGGGCTTCGGTCCCCAAGCCGACGTGCGCGCCCATCGCACCGAGACCCGCGATCGCGACGAGGCCGGCCTGCTCGGCGGCTGGAACGTGCAGACCGTCCGGATCGCCGTCCGGCTGTCCAACCTCGGGGCCGAGGCACGCCATGTCGTCGTGACCGAGCGCGTTCCGATCTCGGAGGTCGAGCAGGTCGAGATCCAGGTCTCGCCCGCCGACGCCTATCTGCTCGGTGCCGATGGCGGCAACGCAACCCAGGTGATGACGCGCGCGATCGACGAGCGAAGCGAGTCGGGGGGGAGGGGCCCTACCGGCGTTGCCGGTGGGGAGGGGGCGCACCCCCGTTCGATCGACGAGCGAAGCGAGTCGG
>Ga0307509_10003147_pt1 | contig 25572 bp, 15 predicted proteins | sample 10_EM_MG_FD_202245 | JGI IMG/M metagenome (GOLD analysis project Ga0307509, IMG submission 202245) | Populus trichocarpa ectomycorrhiza microbial communities from riparian zone in the Pacific Northwest, United States - 10_EM | ecosystem: Host-associated > Plants > Roots > Unclassified | place... | reverse complement strand
TTTCCCGCCTTCCTCCCCCCTCCTCAGCTTCACTCCCTACATCGCCCCCAACACACCTCTCTCTCAGACTTCACCTTTTACGAAGGCTTAATCCTATTCCCCATGCCAGCTTCCTTCTCCTCTTCTGCAGCAGCTACCTTTAGCCCAGAATGCCGATAACTAGGACTTGGCGTTGTTTCTTGATGCGGGTTCCCTCCTTGTTGGACAGTGTCGTTCTCGATATCCTCCTTGCTGGCACGATCAACGTGCTGACAGTTTTGTACTGTATCGTATACTGTGGTGCAATCCTTGGCATGTGGATTTGCCTTCCCCCCGGGGTCCTTGGCATTCAAGAACTTCTACAGGTCACTATTGGAGATGCATAAGGGTGTTAGTTTTGAAATTTGGTTCTAAGAGTGGGTACTTTCCTGGCATTTTTTTTTTCCCTCCCCAGCGGGATTGTTGCTAACTTATACCGATGGGTATCTGAAAGCAGTAACCAGTTTCCGAATATTGTTGTTTCGCGTCCCTACGGGCTTTTCTGTTAAAATAAGGATAATATGCGAAAATAAGTGCGCACCATACAAGATCCCATGTCTATTTGCACTAGTAATTGTATCATGTTACTTACTACAATTTCGCGACCTCATCCTAATCAAATTCCATACAAAAAATAAGAAAAGCCATTTCGTGAGAAGATTCTAATCCTTCACCCCAACCGTTGCACACACCCCCCGGCTGCAATCTTGATCACTGCGGCTCACCCGAAGCTCGCCTTAATACCAGCGTTGAAAATAAGCGATACTAAGGTAATGATCGGCAATGGGGTTTAACGCAAGGGAGTGGCAAGGCTCAAGTGGAGACACCAGGTTTTCCCTAAACGGTTAAGTATCTGATGACTGATTAAGGTGAATGCGTACAAATAAATGCATTGAGGCAAGTTTCGAACATAAAGGAAGAACCTAAGCGAATAAACGACATGCAGGAGGGGAAAATAAGTAGAAGCAATCTCTTTTATGGTTTCTGTATCCCTCTGCTAATCACTGTTCCGAACCGTCAAGGGGCGCAACAGGAACGGGGGGCGAGACGGGACGGGACGAGACCGCCAGCAGTTGTCCTGTGCACTCATCGGAAAATTACACGGAGGACGCCAGGGCTAGGCTGGGGCCGCCGGGCACTATGGACTAGGCCTTTATTGGTATAGCGAGACAACCGGGGAAGCGGCTGTATTAAAGGAGGGCAGGGGAGATAGCAGGACTGCCGGGATTGCGCGGGGGACTATTGGGGGTATCAGAAGATGGTAGAGTTTATGTAAGGACTGTAGGGTGTGGGTAGGGACTGCGGGGGGTCCGCGGTGTTGATTATTGCCTTGATTCGTCTCATATATATTCTTCTTGAGGACACCACATATTTCTCTACCTGGTATACATTCTTAGTTTCACCTGTACACGGTGGACATTGGTACAATTAAGATATGATTACATTTTTTCATTAATATTTCTTGATAACAATTTAGGATTTTATATGTTTTTTCTTATCTGGTGTTCTGGGCATTTAGGATATCTTAGAGATTATTTTATACATCTTGTCAGTTGTTTGATTTATAATCATTATCTCCTAATTATTACCCCACTCCGTCCTAGATTTACACATATTGTATTGGAATTTTCTTGGAAGGTTTTCAAGGTCAAACACCATTCACACTTATATTTCCTACCTTGTTTTCCAATCCTGCTTCCTTGTTATTTGGAGAGTGCCCTCTTAGTGTATATAGTGGGGCTACTGCCCACCCCATTTGGAAGAATTAAGAACCATCATATCTAGCTACCTGCTTTCATATCACACAACTCCTTCTTGCTTAGAGTGCAATACAGCACCCCCGCACTTGCATTGTATTATGAAGATTGGAGTACAGATTGTGCATCATAGCCATATTTTTGAAAACACAGATGGTAGACATTAGGAATGATAGCAGGGAACTATATAAGGGTGACGGCTGGGGATGCCTGAGGATCGTCAAGAGCTGCAGACAAACTATGAGTCATATATGGTGACACAATGTAACACAACAAACCAGATACCTGTGAGAAAGAGGGGAAGGTTAAATGGATCATCGGGTGCTCAAAGAAATCATTCCTCTATGAACCTTGTTTTCTCTTTTAAATACTTCCATAAGTCTCTCGCTTTAACTATGGTCATGGCGGCGATATCGCAAACAAAGCCAAAGAACTGATTCAATTGAAGTTGACTCGCAGCACAATTGCTTGGATTTTCCGGAAGAGTTACTGGGAAGGTTAATTGACCCCCTCGGATCCGGATATCTGCAACCAATATCAGCACTTTCCAACAGCAACAGCGCTAGTGTACTCTCCAGCGAGGATATACTTGCTATCCTGAAGATTCATGTCTGTGGTTTTTGAGCTTTAATTTGGCAAACACTTTGAGCTTTTTTGTTTCTTAAAGATATATTCCTTCTTGCTTATTAGTTTACGCATATGGCACATGAATTGCCTTATCATGAAGTATGAGCCTGATCAAATCATGGAATTGAAATTTCTAAGCATTCATGCCAAAGAGTGGTAACAGAGAAACACCATAAGGTCCTACCGGCATCTTCCCTATCCGTCAATAGACTCGAAAAAAGACGGACTACCACCGGCGGTCTGTCCGGCCCTACCTCGGACTGGACGATTCCGAACAACGCTGCTGATGAATAGGCATACCGATACACGCTCAAATCGCAGCCATTTCCCATACTAATTGTGGACATTGCAGCCATACATCCGAATTCCAAGAGGTTCATGCATTATTTTTGGTGATAGACCGGTACTCCCCCGGAATGCAAGTCGGAATTCAAAGTATCAAAAAAGAAGTTAATTCCGCTATCAAGAATCCCGAGATCGTCAGCCAATGGAGTTTGGGGCCCCAGAGGCCCCATGACGAACACTAGGCAAAACTACCTCAAAAAGTGATTGCCCCAACCTCAGATTTAGAAAAATGAAACAACGTACAAGATCCTAACCTTCCCAGCCCGGGAAAGTCCAACATCCTAGCACGAGGTCCAATTACTCCAGGTCCTACGGCACACTAAAATTACTGGCCCGTTTCGGTCTCAGAAACGCCAAGACCTCTGGACATTTTTTGGAGTGGGAAAGCAGTCCATAATGCCAAATCGGTCTCATCTAGCATTTCCGTACGAAAATTACTTCTCACTCAGGCCAGCTAAACATTTCACACTCGCCAACTAGGAAACTACAAAAACAGTCCACCCTAAACTCAGCCGACATGATATAATTAGGTAGCCTTTCAAAATAGAGAAGTCACTTTAAGGGAAAATAAACTGCTCTCTCGCTCCTCTCCCTCAATCCCCTCTTCCACCCTCCATTTTCCTATCACTATCACTGCAGAACCCATAACGCCCACTTCAATCGCAAACAATTCACTACCATTCAAATGGCCCCACTTCGAGACCCCAAATCTAGGCCTACTCTCAACAGCATTCTCATCGCCTTATTCTCCCTCTTCAAACCCAAACAACCCACCCGCCGCCCAAACTCCTCCACTTCCCCGGAAGGCATAGACAGCATGGAGCTCAAGGACTGGGGCACCCCGTCTTTCCCCACAGACACAGACACAATCGAACCATCCGATCCACCCGCCGGGTTCGAGTTGAAGCCCGCCGGACCGGAAAAAGAATCGTGGCTGGTGATTCCGGATCTGCAGAACAGCGACGATTACGATGAATTGGTGTCGAACACGTGGAATCACAAACGCTCCGGTATAATACTCCTTCCATGTCAGGGATTCCAACATTGCTAACCCATGAATTAGTGCTAGATCCGGAACCACTCCTGGGAGCGCAGCAGCTTGATGGGGAATACCGTTTGGAGTCCTCTCAGAAGTTCCCACTTGGCATTTCCATCCTCCTTGCCACTGCGGTTCTGAGTGTTGTTGGTATGGTGGCCATTGCAAAAATTAAGAGGAGGATTCACCACCGTATAACGGCATAAGCATAGGTGTGTGAGAAAAGTAGGTGGTTTGCGGATATTTTTGTTCCCCGTTGTCATGTGATTGTGTGTATAAAGATAGGTGTGTGATCGAAATAAGGTATAATACAAGGTCTCACATATATTAATGACGGGTTGGTACAACCCATTGCCAATTGGGCAAGTCGCACCAAACCCCGCCGGATCGGCATGACTGGGGTGTTGCCGGATAAACGTAAAACCGGTTGCTGGGCCATTGCGGGGTCATAGCTCCAGGACACACGGTCCACGGACTCCCACTATGGTTTCTCTCCCCTTCTCTCCTAGACTGCACGTCTACCATCCTTCCCACATCTAGCATTCTTTACCTCTCGCGTTCTTTATTTCTCGTGTTCTTAATTCCTCGCTTTCTTCATTCCCCACCCGCCCCCCCAGCACCCACACTCCCTGCGCCCCCATTGCCATATCGGGAAACATCGGTGGTAACGATCTTCCCGGGCAAGGGCAGCGACATTCTCAGCAACGCCTCCGGCAGTGGAACTAGGTATCGGATGAGATGGATTCAGGCTCAACTGTACTCTCCTTTGGCGTTATTCTGTTTTTGGCTCTTTGGTTTTTCCTCCTCCTATGCTCTCTTAGTTACTTCTAATTCACACGTCCGACTTTGGAAAATTGGTTGAGACAATAATCATAATATCATGTTTTCCCACCCGGCCCACTCCCGTGACCCCACCCCACTCCCCAATTTCATACAAAAAATAAGAAAAAACATTTCGCAAGAGCGTCCCAATTCTTCTCCCCCCTATATCCTGCTCCAAGCGCAATCATCAAAGCTCACCCGAAGTTCGCCATAATACCATCCTTGAAATAAGCGATGCGGAGGCAATGATCGACGATCAAGGTTTAACGCAGCGGAGCGGCAGCGCGCAAGTGGAGGCACCAAGTTTGCAGTAGGCGCTTAAGAATTTCATGATAGAGGTGAGTGCGCACAAAGAAATGTCTTGAGGGAAGTCACGAACAGAAAGGAAGAACCTAGGCGATGAAAGGATATGCAGGAGGGAGAAACAAGTAGGGGAAATCTTTTCATGGCTTAAGTGTTCCTCTCCTAATGCATAGGCCTACTCCTGCATCTTCTGAGTGAAGGCATTTCCTATACTAATTGTGGCCATTTCCAACAACACACCCGAATTTCAACAGCTTTCTACAGAATGCATAGTCCCAGCGTATCAAAAAAGAAGCTATTTCCGTCAACTAAAGGTTCGATATCCCCTTGCCCCTATCGACTATTTAATTTCGCTAGTTTTGAGCTCTGCATTTTTACCTCCATCCATTAATCCGCCTATGGCACCGTTCATGGGCTTTGTATAAGCGTGAGATCCTTTGACCCCTCATGCCTCGGATTCGGCTTATTGGGTGGAGGCCAGCTAGGTGGCGAGGCTCGAGAAACAGGCAGGACAACTATCCAGCTATCAGTTCGTATTTAAATATACATCGAAGAAATAAGGAGAATGTTACCGAAAAGACTTCTCCTCATGAGTGGCACTCACTAGATAGTCATTACGCCCGGTGGCATAAAAGAATTTATTCCCGCACTTGCGGCGAGGACAAACCTATTGGGGGTGGCGGGAAATAAAGAACGCGAGCAGTAGGAAGTATAGGAACCGGAGGTGTAGGGAGTATGGTTATCGCGAGATTGATGGAAGCCGAAGGGTACTTACGTGAAGGAGGGCCCACGGACCCAGCTTCCTTGAGCTATGACCCCGCACTAGCCCGGCAGCCGGCTATACCTTTTCCCACCATCCTCCGAGACACTGTGGTTCCCCCCGAGTGGAATCCCATACGCTTTGCCCAATTGGCAATGGGTTTCTACTCGTACAACCCCTCATTTGTTCCTGTCGTCCATACACATCACTTCAATCGACACAACTGGGGACGCCTTGGCATGGGGTTTACTGTGAAAAAAACATCTAGATATTCAAATCAAGGCTTCTGGGGAGTTTATTTTTATTTTTTATTACAATTTTGTTAAGGTTAATGGCTTAATTAGACCTTTTCTTAAGCCAAAGTTGTGCCAAGGCATCTCCTGTTGAACGAATCGAGGCGTTATATATAGAAGGCCAGAGATACTGTATGTGATAATAATATTATTATTATCATAATATTATTATTACCACAATTATCTTTTTGTGGGGGAGGGGCTCAGGGTTGTGGATATTAGGTTGGAGGGACGCGGAACGCGTCGACTCGATCATTTCCAAGCCAAGACAGCCTCAAGGTGTCCGCCAGGAAACTCCAAGATTTATGGACACATTTGGAATAGGAAGAGAGTCCGCCACAGAACCGGCTAGTCTAATATTTCTTCGCTAAAATTGCATCTCGTTCAGGCCAGCAAAACACTTTAAACTTACCAACAAGGAAACTGTCAAAACGTGCTAAACCAAATATAGGCGACATTGGATATAATTAGGGCGCTGCCTTCCGAAATACAGAACTCACTTTAGTGACACATAAACCTTCCCCACCTTCCTCGCTCTCTCACTTCTTTTCCATCTTAACTCCAGCTTCCATCTCAAAAAATCACTTTTATATCAATGGCCCCACTACCACTTAACCTCCCCAACTTCAGAGAATGGTGGGATAGCATAGTCGCTTTCTTCCACGCTGTCTTCAAGCCAAAACCCTTCCGCCCTCGTATCCCCACCGTACCAGAAGCGACCGAAAGCACCGAATTAAATGCGTTTGGATTCGTTTCGGTTCCTGGTTATCCCCTTCCAATTCCCCCACCCGAGCCTTCTGTTGGATCCGGGCTCAAACTCCCAGAACCCAAGAAGCCTCTACCCGAAATTCCACATCTGCACAGTATGGAAGAGGATGAGGATGAGGTGCCAAGCATGTGGAATCTGAAAAGCAAACGTTCCAGTAAAATATTTTCTCTCCTGCAGCGGTTTTGATCGTTTAGCTACTAACCCACATTAGTTGAAGCTCAGGAACCTCCTGTGATAGCCATGGACACGGCCCGCATAGATTACCGTGTCCATCAGCAGCTGATGGGAGAATCCCAGCTCTCATACCGCCAGGAGCTTCTACCCGTCATTTCTATTATCCCTGTTATAGTGCTCATGGGGGCTGCTGCCATCTTGGCCACCGCTATAATTGCGAGGAAGCTACGCCGCAGCATAATCCCGAGCCTGCGGAGCTTTCAGAGTATCGGGGCGTGTTGACGGCTTTGTACTGTCTCGGTTACTGCGGCGCGATCCTTAGATTATAAATTTGCTTTCGCCCCGGGGTCCTTGATGTTCAGGAACTTCCGCAGGTCAGTATTTGGGATGCAAAGGAGTGTTAGTTTTGTAATTCAATCATAAGAGTGGGTGTTTCCAGGTATTTTGCTTTCCTTCTCCGACGGGATTGTGCCTGTAACGATGGGTATCTGAAAAAAGAGTCTAGTTTCCTGATATTTTTGTTTCACGATCCTATGGGATTGGCTGTTATGATAGGTATGTGAAAGAAGTGGACATCATACAAGATCCCATGCCTCTTTGGGCCAGCAATTATACCGTTTCTTGCCAAGTGCAACCCCACGGCCCCATCTCAATTTCAGACAAAAAATAAGAAACCAGTCAAAAAGCACCAAAAGGTAGAAGTATGCAAATCTCAATTGACCCGCAACACTAAGATGAGATTCAGATCCAGAAGGGCAAGAGATATATCCGACAGCACACCATTTCCGATTGGCCTGTTCTTAAGGCGAACTCAGGAGATTTATTTTGTCGAAATTCCCGATGTGTGGATTTGTTTAAAATTCATATACAAACCGACTCACTTCTGCGCCTGATCCACTCCCCGGTGTGCGTTAGGCTGTTAAGAATCTCGTGATTGATTGAGGTGAGTGCACACAAAGCCCAGCCTTGGGAAAAGTCACGAACAGAAAATAACCTGGGCGAAGAAATGACATGCAGGGGGAGAAAGCAAGTCGGAGAAGTCCTTTCATGGCTTACGTCTCCCTCTGCTGATTCGCAGGCATACCCGAGTGAAGGAATTTCGCATACCAATTACCGCCATTTCCACAACCAAACACCCAAATTGCGAGATTTATACTTTATTTTTGGCGATATGCCGGTACTCCCCCAAAATACAAGTCAGTGTGCGGGGGTAGTCCTGGAGTATCAAATAAGAATCTAATTCTACTGCCAATGGACCAAGAGATACCCCCACCAAAGGCTCGATATAGCTTCGCTCTAATCTACTATTTAATTTCACGCACAACTTCTACCAACCAGTTTTGAGCTCTGCCTTTTTACCTCGATCCATTAATCCGCCCATGGCACCCCTTGATGAGCTGCCCCTAGGCGGGGGATTTTTAACTCCACACGCCTCGGATTCGGCCTGCTGGGTGAGAGCCGAAGGGGAGACGAAACACGAGAATCAGTTAGGACAAATACACACATAAATATCGTAGCATCAGTCTCATGATTCCCTCTAAGCTTGTGGCGATGCGAAGCCCCCGCTCCCAAACACTTGACATCACACCTCTCACACACAAAAAATCCCACCATTCCCCGCTTAAAATCTCGTTGACATTCTTTGCTGGCTCGTGCCTGATCAGGAACAGGAAGCGGCCCTAGCTGACGTACATTTCCTCATTGTCTTAACCCGGGCCCTTCTCTAGATCCCTACAACTATGTAAGGGGTATATGGAGGGAAGCTAGACCGTACTATACAGTCACGTCACTCGGCAAAAGTCTTCGTGAAACTATCGGAGATTTGTCATCCAGCCTCGCCAAAGTGAAATTTCCCGCCATGATCAACTTTCACACTCCACTTTCACAATTAACTTTCCTGCTTGCATTCTAGTTTTCCTGTACCTTAATGGCCTGTTCTGGCATCCATTTTTATTGTTCTCACCGCAAGTACTAGGGCACAAGGGTAAGGCTGGTATTTATTTCCTATTCCAGGGCATGCCCAAATCTTTTCCCACTTACCATACAACAAAACGTCACAAAAGGATATACAAAATGTTAATTTATGTAATAGATAGTATCTTTTAATTTTTAATTTTTATTTTACATCCTAACTATTGATTGTGGGCTCTTGACCGTCGTTGTGCTGTTGTAGAGCTTGCCTGGCATCAACCCTCCAGCGTTGCCCGGACACCAATGGCGCAATCAGGAACATGTCTTGAATCACGAACTCTTTTGCCGAGGGACTGTATATACATGCTTGCTATTTGATTAAAATAAGAGCTTTGCACAATGTGTATGTACTTTTTGGGTTTGTTTTGCTTTACCGGAAAAGTGGTGGTGTTGTTGTGGAGATGGCAGTGTTGTGGGGAGGCGGATGATGGAGTTTTCGAAGCCTGGTATCATAGGTGCTAAGGGAGTGATCACATGACAATGAATTTCCAGGGTGGGTTGATATGGTGGCCGGTGAGGGTGGAAATGCTTGCTATCGTTCCGGTCACCTATACACAACACTTCGATTGACGCAACTGGGGACCCCTTGGCATGGAGTTCCTAGATGACATTGTTCAAATCAAGACTGCCGGTGAGTTTTCCTACCCTTCTTGGTTCCAATTTTGTTAAGGCTAAAGGCTTAATTGGGCATTTCTTTGAGCCAAAGTTGTGACAAGTCACCTACTGCTGCACCAATCGAGGTGTTGTGTATAGATGGGCAGAACTGTTGTACTGTATATGTGTGACGAATTTTTTTTTGGGGGGGGGGTGTTAGGGGCTCTGTTAAATATTAGGTTAGGAAACGTAGAACGCGTCAACTCGATCATTTCTGGGCCAAGACAGCCTCAAGGATAAGTTAGTGCAAGCGGTTTCGGAGGGTGAGTATGCGGTGTCAGCCCAGGAACTGCCAAGATTTCTAGGCACCTTTCGAATGGAAAGGCAGTCCCTAAGGACAAATCCGTCTCTTCTAATACTTCTTCGCTAAAATTTGATCCGCTCAGGCCAGCAAAACACTTTAAACTTACCAACGAGGAAACCGCCAAACGTCCTAAACTAAATAGAGGCGATATTAGATATTATAATTAGGGAGCCTTCAAAAATACAGAACTCACCTCAGGGATATATAAACCTCTCCCTCCCCCCTCGCTCTCTCACTTCCTCCCCACCTTCTCTTTTCCATTAGCTCCCGAACCCATTACCCCCGCTTCTATCTCAAAAAAACTTATATTTCAATGGTCCTACCACCACCACGTAAGGTCCCCAACCTCAGGGAATTGTGGGATAAAATAGTCGCTTTCTTTCAAGCTATCTTCAAGCCAAGGCCCTTCAGCCGCCGTTACCTCACCGTACCAAAAGGGACCGAAAGCACCGAATTAAATGAGTTTGGATTCGTTCCGGTTCCCGGTTTTCCTCGTCCAAGTTCCCCAACCCCGCCTACTGGTGGATTCGGGTCCGACGGCCCAGGACCCAAGAGGCCTTCATTCGAAATTCCAGATCTGGATACTATTTATGAGGAATCGGAACCGGGTTCCAGCATGCGGAATTTGAAAGGCAAACGTTCCAGTATAATATTTCCTCTCCTGCTGCGGTTTTTATCGTTTCACTACTAACCCACAACCACAACACAGTTGAAGCTCGGGAACCTCTTGCGATAGCCATGGAAAGGGCTGGCATAGATTCCCATGTCCATCATCGCCTGATTGGGGGGGGCCACATCTCATACACCCAGGAGCTCCCACCTGCGGTTCCGATTCTCCTTGTTATAGCATTCTTGGGAGCTGCTGCCATCTTGGCTACCATTATAATTAAGAGGAAGCAACGCCGCAGCATAAGCCAGAGCCAGGGGAGCTCTCAGGGTATCAGGGCATGTTGACGGCTTTTTACTGTGTCAGTTACTGCGGCGCGATCCTTGGCTTATAAATTTGCCTTCGCCCCGGGGTCTTTGGTCTTCAGGGATTTCTGAAAGTCACTATTTGGGAGGCAGAAGAACGCTAGTTTTGTAATTCAATCATAAGAGTGGGTGTTTTATGATATTTTGTTTTCCCTCTCCGACGGGATTGTGCCTGAAAGGATGGGTATCTGAAAGCAGTGTGTAGTTTCCTGATATTTTTGTTTCACGATCCTGCGGGATTTCCTGTTGAGATAGGTGTATGAATGGGGTGGGCATGGTACGAGATCCCATGTGTCTTTGGGCCAGCAATTATATGGTTTGAAAGTACAATCTCGCAACTTCATCCTAATCAAATTCCATACAAAAAATAAAAAATAAAATTTCTTGAGAACATACTAATCCTTCGCCATTGCCGTTGCACGCCCCTCATCTTGCTGCAATCGCAATCACTGAAGCTCACCTTAATACCAGCCTTGAAAATAAGCGACCGGGTGCTAATAATAGGCGAAGGTTTAACGCAACAAAGTGGCAGGACTCCAGTGGTGACATCGAGTGTGTGTTAAGGTATTAGGCCGATAAGTGTATCAGACAGAGAAGCGGACCAGTCAAAAAGCATCAAAATAGTAGAAATATGGAAATATCAATTGGCGCGTAACACTAAGATGAGATTCAGAAGAGCAAGGGGTGTATTTGCCAGTACACCATTTCATGCTCACCTGTTTTTGAGGTGAACTCGCGAGATTTCTTTTTTCCAACTTCTTGTAGCAAATGGTTATCTAAAAATTAACATACAAACCGATTCGCCTCCGAGTCTGATCTACTCCCTGGTCTAGTTCTTTAAGCGGTTAAAAATCTCGTGATAGATGGAGGTGAGAGCACACAGAGAAAAGTCTTGAGGAAAGGTACTAACCGAAAGGAAGGATATAGGCGAAGAAAGGACCTACACGAGGGAAAAATCAAGTGGAAGTCTTTTCATGGCTTTCGTTTCCCTCTGCTAATCCATAGGCATACCCGAGTGTAGGCATTTCCCATACCAACCAGACACCCTAATTGCAAGAGATTTATACCCTATTCTCGGTGATAACCCAACACTCCCCCGAAACACAAGTCAGCATGCAAAGCAGCCCCAGAGATCCAATCATAGGCTAGTTCCGCTACCGAAGAACTCCGAGATACGTCAACCAGAGGTTCAATATCACTTCACTCTGATCTTCTATAAGAAATTTTGGTTAAGGTTAAGAACTCAAGTAATTGAACCTTACGCTAAGACATAGAAAACCATCTTTCCCGACCGGGAGCAAAACCACAACAAAAGGTCATCGACCCAACCCCAGATCCAGACAAATCAAACAACATAAAAGTGCCTGACCCTACCAGCAAAGGGAAGTCCAGCATCCTAGCAACAAGTTCAATTATTCCACTTCATAAGGTATAGGACCAGGAAGTCATTGGGCTGTTTCGGCCACAAAAACGCCAAGACCTCGGGACACTTTTGGAATGGGAGAGCGGTCCACAACGCCAAATCCCTCTCGTCTAACATTTCCTTAATTACTGGAATTTCTTCTCACTCAGGCCAGCGAAACACTTTCACTCTCGCCTACCAGGAAACTACCATAGCAGCCTACACTAAACCCGGCCGACATGACATAATCAATGAACCCCTCAAAATTCAGGAGCCACTCTCTTGCCCCTCCCCCTCAACTTCCCTTCCACCCCCCATTTTCCTATCACCATCACTTCCGAACCCACACCATCCACCACAACAGCAAAAACCTCACTCCCATCCCAATGGCCCCACTACCCCTCGCAGACCCCGACTCCACAACCCTCCTCAACACCCTCTTTACCTCCTTCACCTCCCTCTTCAAATCCAAACCCTCCGTCCGCCGCCCAATCTTCGCCACTTCTCCAGAAGGCATTGACAGCATAGAGCTAAAAGACCAGAGCACCCCATCTTTCCCCCCATCCACAACCCCGCCCTCCGACCCCGCAGCCGTCTTCGAATTAAAACCCGCAGGACCCGAAAAAGACCCGTGGTTAAACATCCCGGGCCTGAAGAACAGCGATGACTACGATGAATTAGTATCCAACCGGTGGAATTACAACCGGAAACGCACTGGTATGATACTCCTGTAATAAATAGCGGGGATATTGGCACTGATGATTTGAAATAGTCCAAGGTCCGGAACCGCTCGTGGGAGCGCAGCATCTCGGGGAAGAATACCGCTTGACGTACGGCCAGGAACTCTCGCTCACTGTTTTCATCTTCATCATCACTACGTCTGCGAGCGTTGCTGCCTTCTCGGCTGGGTCTAAAATCCAGGGGAAGATGCACCACCGCTTGGACTACTACCTGGAAGGCCTTAGAGAGGATCAGCGGGTGTATGAGGGCTTCTATGTGGGCATATTTTGCATCTTAAGTCTCTTCCTGTGGATCAGCCTTCTTTGGGCGACTCTCGGTCTTCGGCAACTTTTGGAGTATGCGATTTGGGGCTGAGGGCTCGAATTTTGCAGATTTCATTACAAAAGTGGGCGATTTCTAGGATGTTTATGCTTCACGCTCCAACGGGATTATATAAAGACAGATGTGTGAAAGGAGTGCGTGGTTTCCGAATATTTTTTTTTGTTTCCCACTCCGACGGGATTGTGGATTGTGCATAAACACGGGTGCTTAAAAGAAGTGGGTATAATACAAGATCCCATACATAATTGTTCCAGTAATCGTATCCTCCCACCAAGTACAATCTCGTGACCTCATCTCACGTTTCAATTTCGTACAAGAAAAATGAAAAACGCCATGTCGTGACAGCATTCTAATCCCTTGCCCCCACCATTTCACCACCCCCCGCCCCTATCCAGCTACAAGCCCAAGCACTAAAGCATACCCGAAACCGGCCTTAACACCAGCATTGAAAATAAGTGATGCCAAGGTAATGATCGGTGATGAAGGTTTAACCCAGCGGAGCGACAGCATGCAAGTGGAGGCACCCAGTTTGTATTCGGCGGTTAGGAATTTCCTGACTGATTGGGGTGAGTGCCCACAAAGCAAAGTCTTGAGGGGGGTCGCGAACAGAAATGAAGCTTGTTGGATGAGAGCCAACGAGGAGACGGAACACAAGAAGCAGGTAGGATAATTACCCACCTACCCGTTAGTATTAAAATATGCTTAGAAGAAATAGGGAGAATGTTACAGAAAAGACTCCTTATGAGTGACACTCACTAGATGGGTTTTCAGCCCGGTAGAATAAAGGTATTTATTCCTGCACTTGGGGAGGGGACAAACATACTGTAGGCTCCCAACATCTCCTTCCAACATTCACCATGGTTTCTTTCATAGAGGAACTGGTCGGTTTGGCGTGAAGAGTGTGGTCAAGAACGCTAACGAAATCCTTCAGGGCGCGCTCCTCGGGCTTGAAGCCGCCTGGGGTATCGACGAGAACAGCTTTAATATGGGGGGAGAATCCCGGCACGCCAGGTATGAGTGGTAGTTCTCCCAGCAAGAATGACGGTGGGGATGCCTTCCTTAGCGAGGGGATTGTTCTCGTAGTTAATTAGGTCAGGAAAGTCAGCGGCTAGGAGCTTTCCCTGGCACTGTCCAGATTCAACATGCGGGGCGACGGCAGAAAATTAGCCGAACAGAATATCACAGCTTGGCAGTCCATGAGCGGTGGTGGATATCCTAGGCTGATTGACCTAATACTAGTATTAAGCGACCCCATATCGTCTAGGGCGGGGGGGCGGGGTTGAAAATACACTTGTTTCGAGTAAATCTCCAGCGCGCCAATGGTGGGAAACTCCTGAGACTACACACGACAAACCACATGCCCCTGCCGCTTCGCCTCATCCTTAAAGTCAACCCTATACTCTCCATAGTAAAAATACTTCCTTACATCAGTCTCATGATTCCCTCCAAACTTCTGGTGATGCGAAGCCCCCGCCCCCAAACACTCAATATCACACTTCTCGCACTTAAAAAGGCCACTATTCCCTCATTGTAAAATCTCTTTCTCGTTCCCGGCTGCTTCGTTCCCGATCGGGAAGAAGGAGGATGGCCTCGGTGATGCATATTTCCTCATTGTCTACCCACGAGCGTTTCTCTGCATCGCTGCAACTGTGGTGAGTTAGTTAGCTCTATGGGGGGTATATAGGCTGGAATTTGGGACTAGTTATCGCACAGCCAGGCCTTAAGGTATATACATGCTTTCTATTTGATAAAAATGAGAGCTTTGCCTGCGTTTTGGGGTTGTTTTTGTAATACTTGCAAAGTGGGAAGGCAGGTGAGTGAGTTTTTATAACGAAACTCTGTTGGTGCTAAGGGAGTGATCGCATGGTAATAAATTTCCACCGTGGGTTGATACGGTGGCCAGTAAGGGTGGAGAATGAAGGGCCCGTGCTTGGAAATTTCCGCTATTGTTCCTGTCGCCTGTAAACAACACTTCGATTGGCACAAACGGGGACGCTCTTGGCATTGGGTTGAGTGGGAAAAAAACTCCTAGATGTTGAAATCGAGACTGCCACGGAGTTTTTTATGTTTTTGATACCGGTTTTGTTAAGGGTAAAGGTTTAATTGGACCCTTTTTTATGCCAAAGTTGTGCCGGGGCATCTCCTGTTGCGTCAATCGAGGTGTTGTGTATAGATGGTTGGAACTACTGTGTTTCTGTCGCAATTTTTTTTTGCGGGGGAATGGTTCACGGCTGTGTTGGATGTTGGGCGGTGGAGACGCGGAACGCGTCAGCTCGATCATTTCCAGGCCAAGAGAGCCTCAAGGTGTCAGCCCAGGAAATTCCAAAATCTGGAATAGAAAGGCGGTCCATAACCATAAATCCGTCTCGTCTGATATGACTTTGCTAAATTTTCACCTCGCTCAGGCCCGCAAACCACTTTAATCTCACCAACCAGGAAACTGCCAGGCGTCATACGCTAGATGTGGGTGATACCAAGTGATTGGTGAGCCTTCCAGAACGCAGGCGCCGCTTCGGTGATATACAAACCTCTCCCTTCACCCCTCGCTCTCTCACTTCTTTTCCACCTTCTCTTTTCTCATAACTCCCGAACCCCCCATTACCCCCGCTTCTATCACAAAAAAAACAAAAAAAAACACTTCTATTTCAATGTCCCCACTACCACTTAAGCTCCCCAACTTCAGGGGATGGTGGGACTCCCTGATCGCCTTCTTCCACGCCATCTTCAAGCCAAAACCCTTCCGCCCCCGCATGCCCACCATACCAGAGGGGACCGAAAGCACCGAATTAAACGAGTTTGGCTTCGTTTCCGTTCCCGGCTTTCCCCTCCCAGCCCGGCGTTCCGATCCCCCCCCCGCCGTCCTCCAGTCAAACCCCGCAGGACCAGAAAACGGGACCACCTGGTTAGACATCCCGGATCGGCGGAACAGCGAGGAGGAATTAGTATCCAACCGGTGGAATAATTGCAACCGTAAACGCACTGGTATTGTGCTCCTGCGATAGCGGGGGTATTGGCGGTGTTGACCAATGAAATACTACAGCCCAAGATCCGGAACCGCTCGTGGGGGAGCAGCAGCGAGGGGGAGGATACCGCTTGACGTACGCCCGGGAACTTCCGCTCACTGCTTCTACCTCCGTCGCTTCCACGTCTGCGGGTGCTGCTGGCTTCTTGGTTGGGGCTGAAATCCAGAGGAAGATGCACCACCGCTTGGCCTGCTGCCTGGAGGACCTTAGAGAGGATCAGCGCATGTATGAGGGTTTCTGTGTTGGTATATTTTGTGCCTTAAGCCTCGTCTTGTGGATTAGCCTTCTTTGGGCGGTTGTCGGTCTTGGGCAACTTTTGGAGGTTGCGATTCGGGGTTGAGGATTCAAATTTTGTAGGATTTCATTACAAAAGTGGGTGGTTTCCAGGATACGTATGCCTCACGCTCCTACGGGATTGTATAAAGACAGATGTGTGAAAGGAGTGCGTGGTTTCAGAATATTTTTATTCCCCGCTCCGACGGGATTGTGGATTGTGTATAAACACAGTGCCTAAAAGAAGTGGGTATAATACAAGATCCCATACATCATTGCGCCAGTAATCGTATCATCATCCCACCAGGTACAATCTCGTGACCTCATTCCACATTCCAATTTCGTACAAAAATGAAAAATATCATGAGAACATTCTAATCCCTCGCCGTTCCCGTCCGGCACCCCCCACGGCTCCCCTAACCCGCCTCCATCAGACCACATCCCTTACGAAGGCTTCATCCTCTTCCCTCTGCCAGCTTCCCTTTCCTCCTCTGTCGAGGGTACAGCCCGCTCCGGAATGCTGACAACAACCACTTTACGTTTTTTGCTAGATTCGGGTACATCCTTAGCTGCGGTAGTGTTGTCCTCGACGCTTTCCTTGGCTGTGCGCGTACTATTGACGTCTCCATCCGCAGCGCGCCCTCCCGACACACCCCCGTCCTTAGACCTTTTCCGGTCCACCTCGGGTGAGGGTGAAGGATCATGTTCCTCCTCCTCTCCATCCTCATCCTCATCCTCATCGCTATCGTTACCGGTCCCCAACTTTTCTTCTTCCTCCCCCTCCCCGTCTGAAGGAGCAAACTCCTCGTCATCATCATCATCATCACTGCTTTCAAATTCCAAGATCATTCCAGGAGTGTAATACTCCTTTCTGACCTTCTTCTTGATAACCTCCCCGCCGCCGATAGCGTCCCCAATACTAGAATCATCGGAATCGCTAGGTTCATCCCGCGCCCTCTTTCCCAGCGCACTGGACAACGCAGCAATCTGCGCCGCGGAAGGTTTTGCATGTCGCATTTTCGGTCTCTGGGTTGGGTTATGAGCCGTTTTAGTCTTCTTGCCTGACTTGGCTTGTTTGGCTACTTCGTCTTCGAAACGTACGGAGCGTCGGCGCTTCTCCGGCTTTGCTGGGACTGGTCCGGCTGTCGAAATTCCAGATGCGGCAGCGGCGGCTGTGGCGTCTTTGAGGAGGGTCTCCGCGCGGGAGATGCATTGCGTGAGGGGCTGGGATTGGCCCTTGTTTGCTGCGAGGAGCTTAAGGAAGCGGAGATGGCCGCGTAGCTGCGAGGTGTGGATTTCATAGACGCGATTCCAGGGGATGTTCTTGGGGGTAGCGGTGGACTTGGGAGAGCCGGTGAGAGCGGGGTCGGCCATTTCGTTGTTGAGCGTGGGGGCGCGTGTAGTTCTGGGAGCTGATTGCCGATGTGAGGCCGAGCGGGGTGAGGTTGAATATAGTTGGTCTGAGGGAAGAGGCGGTGGTAGGTGGACGAAATTGGCGAAGGGTCCTTTTAAAGAGGCGATGCCAATTGTATGTCGCTCTGTGATAGGCGGGGAGGCGATGGATGGATGACTTGAGTTGCGGGTTCCAGGAACGGACGAAAGTTCAGATCTGCAGAGTTGGGGACAAAGTGTCGAAGGTAACTGAGATCTCGGAGAAGGGAAAGCTTGCAGAGAGTTAGCTCGCGTAGTACCCGACACCCTAGGGCAGACAAACCAGCTGCGTTGACTGAGCGCGAGCCACAAGATGGCTTGATAGAACAAGGTAAGACGGAAGAACCAGTAGCCCTGGAGGAAGCGGGGTTTTCCGCAGTGCTGAGAATAAATTCACCGGACAACTGGCCTTCAACCGGGTTGGTTCCCTTCGGACCACCAAAAGCACCAATACCAGTAACCGCGAATAGCTTGGACTGAAGACCGCCAACAAACGGGATAGCAAAGGGACGCTTCAAGCGGGAGGATCTAAAGAATCCAGAACTCTGGTCCGATTGAACTTTTGTGTCCGGATCGGTAAGGGAGGTAGGATCAGTAGGCCCAAAATCTTTAGCTGAACCTATACGATCCACAGATTTGGCCGTCGCACTATGGAAAGAAGAGATAGCAAGTGATCCTGGGAGAGGGTTGGGCCCGGTTTGCCGATAGTTGCCAGAATACTTGTAGTCGATACCACTGCCGGAGTCGGGGCTGGAAGTAGATTTTTCGCTTGCGGGAAGATAATTTTCGGTGATGCTACCCGTGCGCGGGGCTTCGGCGGTACGGGCGCGGTTTGTAGTGATGTAGGAGGCCAAAGGTCCGCAGATAAAATCAACGGCTGCGGTGAACGACGACATGGTTAGATGGTGATGCACAAATGGAAAATGGAAAAGGTGATGAGGAAGGGTGGGTAATGAGGGAAGGAGAAAGTATATGATGAGGACAGCGAAGAAAGCAAACATGAAGAGATAAACGAAAAACTGCCCGGAAAAATAATCACCCATCATGAATTGATAGGAGGGAAGGCAGGGAGTGAATAACGGCAACCGCGAGTCCTAAAACCTTGCCCTGCGAACCTCAACAGGCGCGCCAAGTTGCGACGCGATAAAACCTACCTATGAAAAAGGATTGACCACGGCCGCCTGAGGCAACAGGCGACGAATGGCCAAATAGGGCGTCACCGTGGGTTGAAACAATGAGGATCGGCAATGGCAGGTGGACGTTTGATCGTTTGATGGGTGCTGAAAGGGTTGGAGATGGTTATGAGTTTTGGCGGGAGTGAAGATGACGCTGGGGAACTGTTGGTCTTGGCGTTCAACCCTAACCCTGCCCTACCTTCACCTGACTTGGCGATAGCTTTTGTGGCCAGGCGCGAACTGCAGCAGGGGGCTGGGGATCCTGAGCATGAAACTCGAGCCCGGAATGACGAGGGTCAGTTATGTACTGGCCAATTGGTATGATAGAGGGAACAGGCGATATTTCTACGTGTAATTCTCAGATACGATACCATAAGCCTTCACGGGGTGGATTTTTGTTTGTCCGAGCTCCCGCCTCGCCCATTTTCAGTCTGGGACAAGGCCCCATCAAGCACAGCAGGGTAACCCAACCCACGACTTGATAGGACTGTGGGCGCATCGCATTCCACAAGGTTACCGTATTTACTCGCTAGATCCACCACCCCGGGTCTCAATGGAAATCACGGTCTAAACTACAGTAGGCTTAGAAGAACCAGTTAGCAAAATCACGAATATCAGCTAATGGGATCCAACAGGCCCAGGTTAAATTAGCCATTCTGTGTCCGGAAAACACTATTCCTTCTTGCGGTGTTGTCTCGGATTGCGAGTAAATACGGCACTAGTAGTGCCCCGGGCTGTCAAAATAACGCGAACACCTGCACCCCGCAACCAAGTGCCCCAGCTTAATACCAGCCATAATGGTTTGGGCAATCTCAACAACCAAAAATAAAATACACTAAGCCTTACTCCCAGAGTGAAAGGGTGCTGCAGTGCAGTGAGTGGGGGTGGGAAATTGGCCATATCATTTGGATCTGGTGGCTATCGAAGGAAATGCTTTCGCCGATTTTCACAACTACTAGAATACTTGCCCATTCCAAAAGTATCCGAGAATCTTGGCACTATTTAGGCCCAAGAAATGCCGAGATTCCCGGATACTTTTCGAACCCGCAAGTACGAGTACTGACAATTAACACTGAGGCCTGCCTGGACAGAATTGACCGCGCGCCGAGCAGCGGGAAGGACTTCGGCCATGACAACGGCACTCCCCCACCAACCCCACCATCGTGAAAACCGAAAAAAAACAATACAAATTAAAAATGTGGGTACATAGTAGCACACATAGTACAAATTGATCTAGAGGGATTTCTTCGGGTAGTGTTGAAAGTTCACAGGGAGGAGGAGGGCTGCGTTGCTATCGGTCGTTGATGCGCGGTTGATTTGTCGACGGACCATATATTTGTATCCCTCTCTCTCTCTCTCTAGGGGCATTGAATCTGACAATAGGGCCCCCCATTTTGACTGTGGTATTGACCTGAGTTGTCGTGGTATTTTGATGGTTGGGTATGGTGGGGAATTGTGGTTGCGCCCGTTGTCTCTGGACCATTCTCGCCGGGAGTAAATCGATAAAAGAGACTTTGCAACCGGTGGAGTAAGATAACGTCCTTTCTGCATACCCATGCCGGGTAACTTCCCTTATTTCTCCCCTGTCCAAATCCTTTCATATTATACATTCTACCGGCGGTTTCTAGAAGTGCCGAGTATTGTAGATATTAATAGTTAAAGATAAAACAGAGAAGCGATGCAACAGATCCCGGTAGATGTTGGCTGAGACTATATCAGGATTTTGAGAGATGATAGCATAAGGTAAACATGGGGTATCAGAGCAAGAATAAAGTCTCAACTGGCTAGCAAATTATCCCGCTCTCGGGCCTACCCCCCCGCCCAGCCTTCTGACAGGGCACTTTTCGTACGATTAAGTTCCGTTCCAAATAGGCTTAGCCCGAAACCCACTTGATTCGGTCCCTATCAACTCCAAATATCAATCCCCAATCCCTCAATAACCACCTCGAAAATACCACCCCTAACCCCTCCGCTCCACTCCCTCCCTTGAATTCGACCTCCTCTCGGGAGGCTCCGGCCGAGTAGAATTTGCCTTCCCCTTCGCCGCAGAACCTTTCTTGAACATACTCCCAGGGACTCGCAACTTAAAGGGCGGACTATATTCAAACCCCTCGTCCTCATCGTTGATAATCTTGAGCCCGTACATATGTCCCTTAGGCATGCTCCTGCTGTCTTCGAGGTACTTGCTAACCTTCCACTCGTACCACCCATCATTATCTAGCAACCCAACGATTGCGCCCAGGTCGTCAAGATTCTTCGGGTCGCCCTTGAGAAGGTTTATGGTTATGGTGGACTCCGTCGTCGCTCTCCAGGTGAGGTTGACGAGTTGAGCGCCGCCAACTAGGTCGTCCTTGAGCGGGTATGTGAAGGGGTTCTCGCCGGTTTGCTTGGGCGCGTTGGCCGCTCGCGATAGGAGGGCGAATAGGGACATTGTGAGTGTCGCGGGTGAGAGGTACATGTTGGCGGGTTAACCTCTCGCAGAAATGGGCATAGATTCTGAAAATTCAAACTCGCCCATGATGGGTCGTTTAATAGCGTTTTCATTCCTCCTGCTTTCCGGGCTGTGGTGCTCTCGGTGTGGGGTGGGCTTTGCGTCCGGCGTTGGCGCTAGTCATTGCTTTGGTCCTTGGTTACCGGTGTTACACCGCACACCGGGATTGGGCTAAGCTTCTTTGATAGATTCACCGGGCGCGAGAGAGGTTTGATGGCTCTTTTTTTCTTCCTCCCTTGCAAACGTGAAATTGTTGGGTGGGTGGAGGTGGAGGTGAGAGGGAACTTGTTCATTCTCGGGTGCGCGCGGCCCCTAACAGTAGGAGTAACAAAGGTGTGTGCGCAACCACTGGTTTACCCTCAACGCCGCCTATGCTCTCCACAACACAATTAGGGTGGTTGCCCGTACCCTACTAACTTTCCACTCAACAAGGATACTGTAGAATATGTGTCAGTTTAACACTCAGGTAATTCGTTTCTAGCAGATGAAGAATATTTCTAGATATCATACTTGTATAGCTATTTTCTTAATTAGGTCTCTTGGGCATAACAGGACGGAATGATGGATAAAGACCTTATCCCTCCCATACGGTAACACTAGCCTCGTAACTTCGGTTAATGTTTCGCTTCATGCATTTAATAGCAGAAAGTGCTGGGATCCAGCTGTTGTAACGGTTAGGAAGAACGTTCAATGCGTGGTGTTTAGATATATTTCAGACTGACATATCGCTCCCATGATTGAAGTTATTCAAGCAGGGTTTTGGGATATTTCGCTGTTCTTATCGGAGAGTAACGCGACTAGCTAGGGGCGAACGGAGTGGTTCTTCTGCGAGTAGAGAGCCTTGTCCCCGTTCTCGCGCAAGTAGAACTAAGAGCGTAAGGTTGCGGTTTCACAAATTCCTGGTCATGTGATTGGGTTGCGATTAGGATTAGTCAAGCAAGTTAGTTGCAGGGCTGAGCGATGAACCCCTCTTTTCCTAAACCAACTGGAACTTTGTCAACCGATCCGGAGCTCTTCTGCCTTCTCTACAGTGTTTGAACCGGCGAAAAAAAACACAAGATGTCTCGAGTTTTTACAGATAACATTGATTCTTTCAATGTGTCGAATAGTTATAACAATGTCATTGCGTTTATCGCCGCCGATGATGAGTCCAAAATCCTAGCCTGGTTGTCGCCCTTAGAGCCCCAGGTAGCACATCGGGATATTTGTGAGCAACGGGTGGGTGGTGTAGGGAACTGGTTATTGGGAACGAAGGAGTTCAGAAGCTGGTATAATGGTAGTGGGAATGATGGATCCGGTCATGCGAGTTTGTTCTGTTATGGCGACCCAGGGGTTGGCAAGAGCTACATCTGGTAAGAGGTTATTAGTGAGGGGTAGGGGACATTATTGCTGACATGTCACGATGTTAGTTCTGTGGTAATAGATTACTTATGCGACCGGGTTCTAGAGCAGGATATGGCGGTCGCTTGTTTTTACTATGACTTTGCGTCCCGGGAGGCCCAGTCTCCGATGAATATGTTAGGCTCCCTGCTCAAACAGCTTGTGAGTGGGTTAGGAGCAATTCCGGAGGAGATAGTGCAGAAATTTCGGAGTCAGAAGAAGGCGATTGGCGGGCGGAGACTGCAACTTCCTGATATTGTGATGATGTGTGCAGCCGTTACATCTTTACAACACACATTCATCTGCGTTGACGCTATTGACGAATGTATTCCGGCTCATCAACTGGAGGTTCTTGATGCGCTAGGACAAATTCTCCAAAGATCCCCAAATACTCGAATGTTCATGACCGGAAGGTCACATATCCGGGGGGTGGTTGAGAGGGGACTATGTGGGAGAGCGATAAGTGTATCCATAAAGCCTAGAGACGACGACATAGTCACATATCTGCACGCAAGGCTGAGGAAGGATACAACTCCCGAGGCGATGGATGGTTTGCTAGAGAGTGATATTATGAAGAGCATTCCGGAAGAAATCTCGGAAACGTACGTATAAGCAGAGGGCTAGGAAACTATGGTGATTCGTATACTGATAGGTGGAAATACAGGTTCCTACTAGCCTCCCTCAAGGTCGAAACAATTATGAGGGAAACGACAGTCCGCCAGAGGCGAAATATGCTGAATGCGATGCGAGATGGGTTAGGGTTGGGAGATGCATATACGGCAACAATAGAACGGATAAGAGCTCAAGAAGGGGGGAAACCGAAACTTGCTATGACCACGTTAATGTGGATATGCCATTCGGAAAGGCCTTTACTGGTAGATGAACTATGTCATGCACTCGCTGTGGAAATTGGATCAACCCATTTCAGTAATGACAATGTGCCTGGGACGGAGACGTTGCTCAACTGCTGTCAAGGACTTGTCGCAGTAGATAAGGAAGCCTCAACCTTCCGGTTGGCCCACTACACACTTCGCGAGTACCTCTCTACTCATCCCAACCTTTTCCCCGGAGTTCACTTGGTGATTGCAGAAACCTGCCTAACCTATCTAAATTCGGATCAAGTCAAGGCCCTTCCAGCCAAACCCCAACCCGACCTCTCAAGCATGCCCTTCCTCAAATATTGTTCGCGATATTGGGGCACCCATGCAAAGAGAGAACTTTCGGATCGCACGGTATTGCTTGTAATGGAGCTGTTGGACCAGTATGAAAACCACGTAGCCTCTAATGCACTTTTTGAGCAAATATTGGATCGGTATGATTTCCCGGAAGTCGATGCTCCTTCGCGATTCGGTGGACTGCTGTGCGCATCTTTCTTTGGGATTGTCGATGTTATGGCTACTCTGTTAGGAATGAGTGGCTGTGACGCCAACCAGGGTGATTCTGCTGGCATGACGCCACTCGGATGGGCCGTGAGGGGGGGACAGGAAGAGGCAGTGGAGCTCTTACTAAGACAGGAAGCTGTCGACCCCAACAAACCAGACAATGTGGGTAGGACACCACTTTCGTGGGCTGCCACAGGGGGACACGAGGCAGTGGTAGAGCAGCTTTTGGGCCGGCAAGACGTCAACCGTGACAAACCAGACAATGGGGGCAAGACACCACTTTTGGTGGCTGCGGCCAACGGGCACAAGTCAGTGGTGCAGCAGCTTTTGGACCGGCAAGACGTCAACCCTGAGAAACCAGACAATGAGGGCAGGACACCACTTTTGTGGGCCGCGTCCCAAGGGCATGAGCCAGTGGTGCAGCAGCTTTTGGACCGGCAAGACATCAACCCCGACAAACCAGACAATCTGGGCAGGACACCACTTTTGTGGGCCGCGTCCCAAGGGCATGAGCCAGTGGTGAAGCAGCTTTTGGATCGGCAATACGTGAACCCCGACAAACCAGACAATGTGGGCAGGACACCACTTTTGTGGGCAGCCATGGGGGGACACGAGGCAGTGGTAGAGCAGCTTTTGGGCCGGCAAGACGTCAACTGTGACAAACCAGACAATGAGGGCAAGACACCACTTTTGGTGGCTGCGACCAACGGGCACAAGTCAGTGGTGCAGCAGCTTTTGGACCGGCAAGACGTCAACCCTGAGAAACCAGACAATGAGGGCAGGACACCACTTTTGTGGGCCGCGTCCCAAGGGCATGAGCCAGTGGTGAAGCAGCTTTTGGATCGGCAAGACGTGAACCCTGACAAGCCAAACAATGAGGGCAGGACACCGCTTTTGGTGGCTGCGGCCAACGGGCACAAGTCAGTGGTGCAGCAGCTTTTGGACCGGCAAGACGTCAACCCTGATAGATCAGACAATGAGGGCAGGACACCACTTTTGTGGGCCGCGTCCCAAGGGCATAAGCCAGTGGTGAAGCAGCTTTTGGATCGGCAATACGTGAACCCCGACAAACCAGACAATGTGGGCAGGACACCACTTTTGTGGGCAGCCATGGGGGGACACGAGGCAGTGGTAGAGCAGCTTTTGGG
>Ga0307509_10003146_pt1 | contig 25572 bp, 25 predicted proteins | sample 10_EM_MG_FD_202245 | JGI IMG/M metagenome (GOLD analysis project Ga0307509, IMG submission 202245) | Populus trichocarpa ectomycorrhiza microbial communities from riparian zone in the Pacific Northwest, United States - 10_EM | ecosystem: Host-associated > Plants > Roots > Unclassified | place... | reverse complement strand
TGAAGAAAATATATAATTAATACATGAGTTAAACGTGCCAGTGATGACTACTCTCGAGAGACGCCACAGGACGTTGGCGGGCGCAGGGCTGGCACAGGGTTCACGCCAGGAGACTAGGGGTAGGAGTCAGATAATCCTGACGGCTTCCGGAAGGGGCTAGCGAATTGAAAGCGTCAGGACGCTGGGATATGGAGAACAGGGGGGACGTCAAGTCCGGATGCAAGGGAGTGTTGCTGCGCAACACAGGACGCAATAGTGGCGTGCGGGTGTTGGGGACGGACTCAGGACGCACGGGAAGCGTACGGACGCTGGAACTGAACTCAGGACGCACAGGACGCACAGGACGCAGCGACGATGTCGCTGGCGTCAGGATGCAGTGAGGGCGCATCAGATGCCTGTGCTTTTTTTTGCTGATGTAGTTGATTATGATTGGTTGATGGTTTCATGACGTCACTATCGTGACGTCATACGATGTAATGATTTCGCACATGACTCATATTACGAGTCATGGGTTTCACGCATGCTATTCATTCGAGCGCATGATCGGGTTTATGGGTTTGGATCGAGTAAAGAGGATGTGCGCAGTAGACTCTTACAACTCAGCTGAGGGATTGCGTACTATGACTCACTAAGACTCATACGGGCTATGTTATGCGAGGTGATGAGTCACCAGGGTTAGGGTTGTGGGAAGATGCCTATAAAAGGAGCTTCGTTCCGACCAAGAGATAGGCCACGAACCATCCCTCCTCCACCTCCGGCGATTGAAATCTCAACACCACGGGAAATCATCGTCACCCTCCCCCACCCACCTCTCTTCCCCCATCATGGCTACTGCCTAGGGGTTGACGTTAAGCCATCTACCCTCCTCTCCTGAGGCATGCATGCCTCCCCTCCTTGGGGTTCTTGTTCCCGTTCATCGTTGACACCCGCTCATGAAGTTCGGTTCTCCCCCTTACCCCGCACTTGCTTTGCACCTCGCTTAGCATTTTGCACGGTGGGAAAGCTTCTTGCTACCCTCACGGTCGGCGTTACGGTGTCGGACTCTCGGTCAAAGTAGGCCCCGCCTTGCTGGGCTTGTACCTCTGATGGGGAAAGCCTCGGTTAGTAACATCACGGTCTCGTCCCGGTCTCGTCGTCGTCCCAAAAGCCCTTGCTATGGCCCGTTTGTCGGTTGTGGCTAGCCCGCTCGCGGTCCTCCCTCTACCCCCCTCACTGTTCCGTCAGCTGGCACCGTACTGCCCCTTAAGCTGGCACCTTACTGCTTATCCACCTCCCCGGCTGGCACCCTACTGCTCACCCCCCACCGGCTGGCACCCTACTGCTACTCTCCGGCTGGTACCCTACTGCTCATCATCGTTGGCTGGCATCCCCTCTGCTCGGTGGCTCCGCTCGCCCCTCTCTCCCCCTCCGATAGCTCGGCCTCTCCTCGGTTACGCCTAGTCGTGGTATAGCACTGCCTCCGTGGCTTTGTCCAACGCTTGGGAACGATGTAATGACCTTCCCGACCGTACATCATGGTTTTTGGTGGGCCCTCAGCCTATGAGTTTTCCCGTGTCGGCGATCATCTATCCTCTCCATCAGGCCCCAAAAGGGCCTTAGAACAGCCGTCGTTTCTTTTGTTTTGGGGAGCCTACTGAAGGGTTTGGGTCTCTCTACCTGTACGTTTCTATGTATTCTTTCCTTACATGTCTGGGGTATATTATCTTAGGTGCTAGGCGGGGGAGACTTTTCCTATGGACTCGGGGTGTTTGATTTTTCCTATGACGAGGTGAAGCGGGCGGGATGACATTTGCTTATAGGTTTTATATCTCCATAGCTAGCGCTGCATGAGTCTTTTGTACCTTTAAACATAATAACGATTGGATATAAAAAAAAAAAAGTAAAAAAAAAACGACCAAGAGATAGGCCACGAACCATCTCTCCTCCACCTCCGGCGATTGAAATCTCAACACCACGGGAAATCATCGTCACTTTCCCCCACCCACCTCTCTTCCCCCATCATGGCTACTGCCTAGGGGTTGATGTTAAGCCATCTACCCTCCTCTCCTGGGGCACGCATGCCTCCACTCCTTGCGGTTCTTGTTCCCGTTCATCATTGACTCCCGCTCATGATGTTCGGTTCTCCCCCTTACCCCGCACTTCCTTCGCACCTCGCTTAGGATTTTGCACGGTCGGAAAGCTTCTCGCTACGCTCACGGTCGGCGTTACAGTGTCGGACTCTCGGTCAAAGTAGGCCCCGGCTTGCTGGGCTTGTACCTCTGATGGGGAAAGCCTCGGTTAGTAACATCACGGTCTCGTCCCGGTCTCGTCGTCGTCCCAAAAGCCCTTGCTATGGCCCGTTTGTCGGTTGTGGCTAGCCCGTTCGCGATCCTTCCTCTACCCCCCTCCCGGTTCCGTCCCTGGTACCGTACTGCCCCTTAAGCTGGCACCTTACTGCCAAAAGCTCCTCCCCCGGCTGGCACCCTACTGCTCCCCCCCTCTGGCTGGCACCCTACTGCTACTCGCCGGCTGGCACCCTACTGCTCACCTTCCTGGCTGGCATCCCCTCTGCTCGGTGGCTCCGCTCGCCCTTCTCTCCCCCTCCCATTGTTCGGCCCTTCCTCGGTTACGCCTAGTGGTGCTATTGCACTGCCTCCGTGGCTTTGTCTACCGCTTGGGAACGATGTAATGACCTGCCCGACCGGATATCATGGTTTTTGGTGGGCCCTCAACCTATGTGTTTTCCTGTGTCGGCGATCATCTATCCTCTCCCCCGGGCCCCGAAAGGGCCTTAGAGCAGCCGCCTCTCCTTTTGCCCCGGGGAGCCTGCTGAAGGGTTTGGGTCTCTCTACCTGTACGTTTCTATGTATTGTTTCCTTACATGTCTGGGGTATATTATCTTAGGTGCTAGGCAGGGGAGACTTTTCCTATGGACTCGGGGTGTTTGATTTTTCCCATGAAGAGGTGAAGCGGGCGGTCGGTTTGCATTTATAGGTTTTTTTCTCTTCATAGCTAGCGCTGCATAAGGCTTTTTGTACCTAGAAACAAATAACGCATTATTACAAAAAGAAAAAAAAGAAAAAACGACCAAGAGATAGGACACGAACCATCTCTCCTCCACCTCCGGCGATTGAAATCTCAACATCACGGGAAATCATCGTCACTTTCCCCCACCCACCTCTCTTCCCCCATCATGGCTACTGCCTAGGGGTTGAAGTTAAGCCATCTACCCTACTCTCCTGAGGCACGCCTGCCTCCCCTCCTTGGGGTTCTTGTTCCCGTTCGTCGTTAACACCGCTAATGATGTTCGGTTCTCCGCCTTACCCTGCACTTCCTTCGCACCTCGCTTAGGATTTTGCACTGTCGGAAAGCTTCTCGCTACGCTCACAGTCGGCATTACGGTGTCGGACTCTCGGTCAAAGTAGGCCCCGTGTTGCTGCGCTTGTACCTCTGATGGAGAATGCCTCGGTTAGTAACATTACGGTCTCGTCCCAGTGTGGTCGTCGTCCCAAAAGCCCTTGCTATGGGCCGTTTGTCGGTTGTGGCTAGCCCGCTCACTCTCCTTCTTCTACCCCCTTCCCGGTTCCGTCCGCTGGCACCGTACTGCCCCATAAGCTGGCACCTTACTGCTAATCCTCCTCACCGGCTGGCACCCTACTGCTACTCACCGGCTGGCACCCTACTGCTCGTCATCGTTGGCTGGCATCCCCTCTGCCCGGTGGCTCCGCTCGCCCACCTACCTCTCTCCCTCCTGCGAATTACTCTCCGGTCGCAAACCTCGCTTAGGTTACGGTTGATCATGGTATTGCACTGCCTCCTTGGTCTCTCCTAAACGCCGACGCGTCGCCATCTTCCCGTCAGTCCCCACCGTAAACTGGCCTGCCCCTTATAGCGACTAGCCGCGGGGCCTTTTGGTTAGGCATATTGGCAATAGTAGTTACATCTCGTTATTTCGTTGATTCTTTTCCTAGTGTTACCAGGGGGCCTGCTGAAGGGTTTGGGTCTCTCTCCTGTACCTTTCTATGAGTTGTTTCCCTACCTGTCTGAGGTGCGAGTCTTAGGTGCTAGGCGGGGGAAGTTTCTTCTATGGTCTCGGGGTGCTTGATTTTTCCAATGCTGAGGTGAAGCGGGCCGTTGTTATTGGGCTTATAGGTTGTTTTCTCTTCATAGCTAGCGCTGCATAAGGCTTTTTGTACCTAAAACAAATAACCATGATTACAAAAAAAAAAAAGAAAAAAAAAAAAAACCGACCAAGAGATAGGATAGGTGTCTCGTTCTCTGTCGCTAAAACGGTGCTAATCCACTGGAGAACCCCAAGTCAAAGGCATTCCCGGAAATGCCTCTCTCCCATTCAGATCAAAGGAGAGCTATTCCGTCCCCGGGACTCGGTAAGATGGCTAGGATACTGGTTCACCCCCCCCCTTGACTCCTCCGCCCACTTCTCAAGACGATTGGCCCTGGCCCAAGCAGTCTTCGCCCTCATCAGACGCCTCAGGCCTCCTGGCACGGGCCTCGCTCTATACCTATGCCACAGGCTGGCAACGTCCTTGATCGCCCCCATCCTTCTCTACGGTGCGGATCTCTTCACACCTAGTGTAGGAGCCTCACCCCGCCTCCATATCTTTTGGCACAAGCTCCAGAGATGGACAACGAACTGCTTCTCAGCCACACCAACAGGGATCCTGGCAGTGGAATTCTGCCTGCCCCCAGTGCCCCTCCTAATCTCTCTGTGGCAAAGGATAGCGGCGATCAGGATCATATGCTCCCCACCGGAAGTAAACCCACCAACGGCACCCCTTCACCCCTCGTTCCCCTCCCTTTCAAACCACCGAGCGCAACACTCCTTCAGAGCATTGACAAGAGGCCTCACATCTGTCTACCATCCCCTACACTGGAAAACTCCACGGCCAGTCCCCCCCATGAGAAACCACCTCCCTATTGATGCGGTGGCTCACAGAACCATACTGTTTACCCACGCGCTGTCTTGGATGCCTATGATCAACTCCCCCCTCGTTTCCCCGGCCCTAGCCGTTCCCCCTCAGTCCCTGATAGACAACACCTACTCGGCCCTGAAGAAAAGGGTAAGGGCGGCCCTCCTCAAGGACTGGTCTCTTCTCTTCCCGACGCCAGGGTACTACCACCATCGCCCCGCACTGAACCCACGCTCCTTCATGGGTCTGGGCAAGTTCATGGCAGGACGGATCCATCAGATGAGAGCAGGGAAGAGTTACCTTGCCGCCCACCCCACTTTGAGGTCCCCAGATGCCGACACCTCCTGCCCTCGCTGTGGTCTCGAACCCCAAACGTGCGAACACGCCATCATCACCTGCCCCTCCAGACAGGGTGCTCGTTCTCCCCTCCTCCACAGCATCACGAGTGTCGGTCAGGACGCTCCTCTCTGGTCCTCTCTTCCACTGCTCAAAAGGCTCAGCACATTCATCGCCGTTACCTCCACCGGATTCCCCCCGACTATGTCTCCACCAGACACTCCCTCCTCTTCCCCCCCGCTCCCCCTTTCGCCCCTGACAGTGCCCCCCCCATTGTTTCCTGTTTTTCGTTAGCTGAGGTCTAGGCCTGTTACATTTTCTTTCCTGTAGCAGTATGCAAGCTTTCCTCGTTGGCCGACTATTCGTTAGTTTGTGCTTTTCTTTTTAAGTGGCCATCGGCCCGCTGGAGGAGCAACCTTCGCCATTGTAGACAAAGTTTTTAGTGCCGTGACTTTCCTTTGTTTATGTTTTTTGCTTTATAGGTTTTGTTCTCTCCATAGCTAGCGCTGCTTGAGGCTTTTTGTACTTTAAAACAATGAACGCATGATTACAAAAAAGAGAAAGAAAAAAAAGAAAAAAAAAACTGACCAAGAGATAGGATCTTCACGCAACCATCTAAGTACTTTTCTATAATTCAGATATTGCCATAGAATTACGCTTTACTCTCTTTACATACACTCCTCCTCTACGCTAGCCTACGCTCAAAGAACCCAGCGACTATTGTGATAGTCTCGAGGGGCGGCCCGAACATAGAACTATTGTGATAGTTCTATCAAGCACGACAATCTACCCATCTTACTATCTGACAAGATAGTATCCCTCAACGCATGATCAAAGACAAGCAAGCCAGTTCCGTACTATCTGAGGAGATAGTATCTCCCTACACCTTGGTGCAAGAAAACGAGACTCGCATATCAAGGAGACAACTGTCATTGCCTGTTGTGCTACTGCTCAACAATAGGATTGTTACATGCATATAGGTTAGGCCTAATGTAGAGAGCTAAGACTGGAGATCTGTCGTAAAGGATCTGACAGGTCAACCTCGTCTTCTCAGAGTACCAATAACAACATCACGAGTTATTGCAACCCAGCCACCAAAATGGCTTTTTCTACGCGTTTTCTGGACCTGTTGGTAATATTTCTTTTGTGTTTTGCTATTTTGGGAATAAGGATAAGACCGAAGTTCCGTGCAATTCCCCATGATGCTAATATTGAGACCCCTGGTACGGACCATCAACCACCTCCAGCCGGAACAAGAAAGAACGTACGACCAGGACCAAAACCTCTGCCGTTAGAAGCTCGATCATTTAGGCAGCGTGTTGGGCCGATTAAGAAAATCCGTCTCGCATATAGCAGAGCACGAAAGGTGGAGGTAATTCTATTCTTAATGCACTACCGAGTTCCAATCAGTGTCCGAGTTGAAAACACCCAGTTTCGTCAGCCAACCTACCGTGAAGCTTCAATATACTGGAAAATTCCGCAAACCACCATCCAACAATGGTGGACTGCCCGACATACCATAGCCACACTAGGTGGTACCTCAGGCAGGCAAAGGTCACAGCGGTGGATGTGCTTACAGCCGGAAATGGAAAAGCAATTGTTTGACACCTTTTTAGATGAACGGCAGAAGGGGAAATTCGTGAGGCGAGGATGGTTTAGAAATAAGGCACGCCAACAATTTGTTAAGCACTATGGGCCTGGAGTGACAGCAAATATGTTTGTGTATTCGGTGGGGTGGTTCAATGGATTTATGAAGAGATGGAGCATTTCATGCCGGGTGCTTACAAAGATATCTTCAAGGGTTCCGGACAAGTACAAAAGATTGGTTATTAATTGGCTACAATTCAATCAACGGAATTCCCTGCCAAGAAATTTCTACGCAAGAGCTTGCCTTACTACAGATGTCGGTCGGTACCGCCTATCCAATATACTCAATTTGGATGAAACACCTATCCCATTCGAATATTGAGATGGCAAAACATATGTAATTAAAGGAAGCAAAACGGTGTCTGGAAAGACTAACAGGAGTGGATGGGATAAGAGACAGGCTACTCTTATCCGATATATCTTTGCGGATGGGGTTTCAAGAATTAAGCCAAAAATTATCTTTCACGCTACTAGTGGAAATTATATACGAAGAAAGGAAGCCCATTTATGGAATACTGAAGTGTCAGTAGAGTTGAACAGCACAGCCTATAACAATAAAAAGCTATTTCTTGCATTTATTGACGATGAGCTATTTCCTGCCCTGAATAATTCAAAAAAGCTCAGCTCACTTCCTTATCCTGACCATGAAAGCCTCCTGCTCATGGATGTTGCAGGCTTCCATACGACAGAAGCTGTTCTGGAAAAGATTCATACTGCTCGTATCACCACATCACTGATTCCTTCCGGGTGTACCAGGCTGCTTCAGCCACTTGATGCAGCTATCAATAAGCCATTTAAAGGATATCTCCGGGAGTATACAGATACATACATTGAGAACCACCCAGACTCTATTGGAAAGTGCAGTGTTAGTGACAAGCGCATCATGGTCACCCATGTTGTGGCCCAGGCATGGGCAGCGTTCTCAGTTGAAAAGTGTCAAGTTATTCAGAAGTCTTTTCGGGATCTTGGTGTTACCTTACCGGTAGATGGCAGCAAAGACCATGCAATAAGAATAAAGGGGTTCAATCAGGTTGAAATAGGCGACTGGACTAAAGACTTGCCGCTTCCACTTCCCTTTCATCCTATGGAATCACATCGTTCCTTGCCTATTCAGCTGCCATCAAATGAAGACCCACTCGAGTTTGTCTGGGCCTGCGAAGATTATCTTCATCCAAACCCCCTATTGGCGAATAGTCCATCAGACAACAACCTTTCACTTGCAACTTCCGAATCCAGGCCATCCCCGGGTGGCACTTTACTACAGCTTTGAATACTTTCCAAAGGTTTTATTCATCCTTCCGGTACTATTCTATATGCTAACCTTACCTATCTAGAATTCCAATCCAGCTTCAAGCCCCCGTTCAACTTCCTATCAATGACCTTCCAAGCCACTATGATACCCCCTCCCGGATCCCAATTTTCCCTACCCATCGGGACATCGCTCCCCCAGACTGATTCCCCTTGCTGTATTTATTACGAAGAAACTGGCAGTCTGGGCCATATTTGACTTCTGTTGAGCTAGTATGCATTTTTCTTGGATATTTTGAAGGTGTTTTATCATACTGTTTCTCCCCGACCACACTTGCTCTTCACCCGAACTTGTATTGAGTGGGTTTTGTTTTCATTTTTATATATCTCACCAGCCATGTCGCAATTATGAGGAATACTTGGCGCTTGGCAAAAAACTGTATAACCAGAAAAAATACGGTATACAAGAGGCATTATTTTGTATTATTAATTGAAAACTTCATATTCTGATGCTCTATATTTAAAAGTACTTTCTGACAAATTTTCAATGTGGTATCACTACTATTTATGCAGATATGAAAATATACATTTGATTTTCCTGTGGTTGCCATGGTGAGCCACATACTGGTGATCAGCCGTTAATAGGTAAATGACGTTAAATCACTACGGTAGAAAAGAGTGCAGCCCCACCGAAGCCCACAATCCGGCAGACCGGTCACCCATCCCAACAAAGGAAAGATCCACGCCGCCCCTGGGCCAACGCGGTACCCAGGGCACCCCAAAAACAAACCCCCCCCTTTGGCACATGCCACACCAGTCTGCCACCCATCCCACGGTATGGGCTCAGCCACATGTGGCTCCGGCGCCTCCTGCGACGCCACCAAAATCGGGCAAAATATCAGCCACCCCTCCACCGGCTCCACCAGACCACAGCAAAGTGGCCGCACGACCGTAAATCGACCGGAAAACGGGAAAAACGAGCCGCGTAGGTTCGCCAAGGGGCAAGCCCCCCAGCTCCGGATGCCATGTCGATGAAAACTCAACCGACCATGGACTTCTCGATGGAAACGAGCAACCAAGGCGCGAATCCCAAAGACATGAAGCCATCGCGAGATAGGCTCCAAGGCGTTGATTGGGTGATCCCCCCTAACCCCCCCACAATACATCCTCTCACAAGAGGTGAAAGGCTTAGAGAAGAATGTGAAGGAGAAATAAGATTCGTAGCAGAATGACTGTTCAGTATTATCCTAACACTCGCAGCTTGATAATCTATTTAATTTTATTCTCGTTCTTGTAGGAATATTGTTTACTGTGTCGGTTGCATGGCATCACCATATATCACTCATAGTTGGTCTGCCGTCCCTGGCCGTCCTCAGGCACCCCCCGCCGTCACCTGTGGTCCCCCTCATTATATATCCTCATGTGCCCGGCCGCCATTCCTAATACCGGCCGTCTATATCCCCCCCGAGGTCCTTGCCTACACCCTACAGTCCTTGCTTACACCCTACGGTCTTTTGATATCCCAACCTAGCCCGGCGGTCCCGTCCCGTTTTCTTGGCATTATCCCCGCCGTCCCTGTGGGGCCCCCGGACGGGTCGGAACACCGGCTTAGAGTTAAGGCCCTTGTGGCAGTAGGCCGTAGTGTGGTCAGCGAGATGCTAGTATGCTGGTTGATAGGCAGCAATCGTTGTCAAGCCCTCTTCTTGAATATTACCTTTTTCGGCCACATCGTTAGATTTGGAAAATTACCTCTTTAGGCCACATCCTGGATTTGGAAATAGATCCAGTCGCACCGGCAGCGGGTTTGGCACCCACCGCAAGATCCTAGTTTAGTAATCTGCCAATGCAAATGAACTTACCGGCAGTGTGCCCGAGCACCGTGAAAACACTTTGAATTGGGTCTCGGCCGTCGGGCTGCTACGCCTCGCAATTTTGTCACAAAACACCCCGAGAAGGAATACTGTTCTCCGGACAGGGTGCAGCTTGGGGAGGCTGAGCCTACTAGATCTCATTAACTAGTATTCGTTATTTTGTTAATCCAGTCTGCTCGGCCTGTAGTGATTTAGCACCACTATCCTGCTGAGATCTACGATACCAGGCCCAACGATGCAAGTACCCAGCAAGATGTATTCTTAAACGACAGGGATTATTCTACTGGTTAACTGTCTTACTTTGTACCAAAACACCTCCCATTACACTTGTACCCATGTGTAACCCTAAGCGATCAGAAATGGAATCTTCAGCTTTCAAATCACTTTTTTCCTCATGTTAAACCTGAATCCTAAGTTGCCCCGCCCCCCCCCTCTGATCACTTGTTAAAGGATTGGTCAAATCAGGGGTTTTCCGATCACTTTTTGCCCCACACAAGCAAGAACAGCTCGGGGTACCGAAAAGTTCACCCCAAGCCCCAGGGCTTGTGTGAGGCCACGATAAACCATCGAGCAGTAGTACATATTTTAAAAGTCTGAGATTTCACATGCGCACAGCCCAAAATAGACCGGATTCTGTTCAGATCAGGATATTGCCAAGTCGGGAGTTGCTCCTGGATTTAGATTCTAGCAAAAAAAGGCAATTAATGCTCCCATTCAATCTATCTACTTGCCACGCAGGCTGGTATCTTAGAGTCAAGAACAGCATGAAGAATTGCAAGAGGGCACTGTCTATTCAAAGGGCATGACAGAAAGTACCAAACGAGAATAGGGGCGGCTTTAGTGCGCATATTTACTCATAGACACATTGATATCAGCGAACGCTAAAAAGGAAAGAAATAAGAGGCAGAAGAAAGAAATTTAAGTGAACGAACAGTCCAGAAGTGAATGAAAACTACGAGGGGACTTGGGGGAAACATGTAGGACTAAGTGTAGAGGGAAAGGAGATAATGCAGCAGTTGAGGAAGACATAGGAACTCAGGAAGCGGAAAAGGAAGAAAATAGAAGAAATGAACGCTTCAGCAAACCCAACTCGAGAAGGCCAACCAAGCCACCCAGTTGACAGAATCGCCACCACGGAAAAGCCAGCAAGGTTCGGGGAGGGACACGCCATCATGGACAGGCAATGTGCCATGACATCGGCCTAAATATCTAGTTCGAACGGGACTCCCGCGGGAGTTCAAGCAAATGCTGACCCCTCACATGAGTACGGAGGTTATCCTTCCTTTTAATCCCTTTCTGCCCGACTCTCTCGCATCCAGGGATTGGACAATCGTGGCGTTTTTGGAGATGCATTACCTCACGGTGACGGGTTAAGCCTTGCTTCGTCTTGAATGGGGATCTCCAGGTGCACCCCTGTTCATTACAAACATACTTTCTATGAGGGAATGTTTGGGGGCTTTGCTGAGAGTAGAAGGAAGATGCAACAACCGGGGTCGGAGGGGAGAACTCGGAGGTGCAGGGAGGAATCACCAACTCGTCCGTGGTAACTATAAGGTGCTGGTGAAGATGGGGGGGCACGTAGGGGCTTTGGCAAGCAGGGTTGGAAATTTGGCTATCCAAAAGGTGACTCGTAGGGTGTTCGCCATGATTCACACGCAATGCGGGACCGTTGACAGAGTAGCAGCCATCAGCATCTGGATAAAGTGGCAGACTTTCAGGCCCCGAAGGGAAGGGGTGCTGCATTTTGAAATCGCCGGCCCAGACCGCCTTCCAATATCTATTGCTGTCGTAAAGGCCGGGCCTGTAGTCCTCAAGTCAGTAGATGAAACTCCATCTGCAGTACCTAATCGACACTAGGGCCCTAAAGCCTATATTTCATGCCGTGTGCCGCGAAGTGTCAAATTGACGCCGACACTTGTACCTCGCAACCATGTACCATAGGTGAAAATCAGTGAAAGTATTTCCTTCGATAGCTACCAGACCCAAATGATGCGGCCAATTTCCCATCCCCACGGCAGCGGCCTTTGGCTCTGAGAGTAAGGCTAAGCGAATTTTATTATTTATTGTTGAGGTTGCCCAAATTGTTATTGCTGGTATTAGGTAGGGTAGTTGGTTGCGAGGTACAAGTGTTCGCGTTAATTTGACACCCCGCAGTACAGCACAATGCGGGATACGACCGGAGCCAGAAGGTGCCGAAGGAAGCATGAATTCTTGCCCCAGTTTCACTGTATACCATTCGGAGTCTGGTGATAACTCCGAAGAATACAATGCCCATCTTTAGACTACCCGAGGCAGTTGACATTTTCCCATACCCTCCACAAAAAAATGCAATTTCAGAACTGTAGGACACTCACAAGGTCATGAAGTTATCTTGACGCGCCTGTGGTACCTGATATAACTGCCTATCAATCCGCGGATGATAGGATTTTTTCTTCCAAGGAGAGATTTCGCCGTAGTTGTCTTGATGAGAAGAGTTGAGCCACGCCCTCCAGCAGCGGGAGGTGTAAGCCAGATCTGAGAAGTCCTTATCAGATCCCCGAGGATAGCGGTTTCCAGGAGAAGAGAATACGCTTCAACGCCATGACCAGGAGAGTCTATGACGAATCTTAGGACTACTTATACATCCTAGAGGTAAGCACTCATTTGGGGCTCACTGCACAGAATAGGCAAACATAGCCATGGTATTTCGAGAAAAGCGGGGAAGGAACCAATCCCTATCCACATGTGTGAGGACAATACTGAGCCTGCATAATATAACCTATAGGAGGGGAGGGGGAGTTGGGGGAAGGACGGACGAGACGGCAGTTGAGCCTGACAGCGCAGTGGTCGGGACAACAAACAGAGACTCAACCCTCCATGATTTAGTAGAAACAGCACAAACTTAATCCAGTATGGGAGGTGCCCTATCGCAAGTACTAGAATGTAAACGAGTTATGCTAGGACTTATTGCTGTTTAGAAAGGACACCGCAACCGCTTAGTGGGCTCGCCAATTTCTTAAAGTATCGGGATATAAAGGCAACAACCTGGCGCAAAGAGAGCTTTATTACCTGGTACCGCCAATACAATTTATGCCCGCAGGAGCCTGCGACACTGGAAGTCCCACACACTGTATGACCAGCCGGCCTGGCTCCGAGGGACCTTCTCTATATCTGGATACACTACGAATTTGCAAGTAGTAAGGTGCTGTGTATTCTTGTTTTTTTAGTTCCAGTCTCGGGAAAAAGTGGAGCTCACACTGGACCGTTGGCAACCGCAACCACCGACCAACGTTTGCTTTCTGAGAGAATGTCCGCCCCTATCAGGCTATCACTATGAAACTTATCACAACAAACGTTTACATGCCCTCCGGAGTGACCAATTCCCGTCTTCTGCCGTTATTAGAGAAAGGAATTTCTTGTCGCTGGAGGAACAATGGGTTGGGAAAGCGGGGGTGCCACTATACTCCGCAGTGCGCCAAGCTATAAGCCTGAACTCCACTTTTTCCCACAGGGCAAATTTTGCGATGGTTTCTCTATCGCTGCTCTACTCGCAGTGTCCTGGCGTTTGTGAACACAACTGCTATCGCATGCCACTAAAACCCTGAGGGTTCGGCTGATCTTTTCCCCGTACACAATAGCGGTTCGGTTGTATTCAGAACCCCGGAACTCGGCGAATAGAGGGGAAATTGCAATGGCCTACGGTAAAAACTCGAACAAGGGGCCGCTGACTTATAGGCGGCCGCCTATCAGCTCAAGACGCCACAGAGCGTGGCGGAAGACCTGACGGTTGGGGGTGTGTGATTGTGCGCGGGTGATTAGATTGTGCCCCCCACAGCGGCGCGCACTCCGGCGTTTGGTGCAATTTGCAAATACACCTTCGCCTGAATGTCACGTGTCAGAAATCTACCAACAGAATCCCAGAAGGAAGCAGATTAGGTAAACATTTGCACCCGGTATCGGAAAAGGAGGATGGTTGCGCCACCGCCTAGTTTTATCACCCAACTTTTAGAACTAGGCGGTCAGGTAAACGAGCCCTAAACGAACCATGTGCTATGAAGTCCAAAATTCCCTTCTAGGGAAAGGAGGCAGATAAAACAGCAAAAGCACAGCCTTTTCCTCCTGCCGAGACAGAAAAGAAATCAAACGTTTCTTGACCTTACTGCAGGAAAGGCCCACGACATAAGCATGGTTCGGGTATTTGGGTTTATAAGGTGGCGGGCATCCCCCGCACTCGAATCACTGTAGTCACATAGTCTTTAACAAAGGTGAAAATGATAGGTAAAGGGTAATAAGTTTTGGAGTAGTGGGGTCTAGGTTGTTGTTTCTTTTGTTAATTCGGTTGGTATTATTGTAGGTACCGCACAGTACGTGCTAGCATAAGACAGGGACTCCACCGCATGCAAAAAGTTGCATTGCGGAGGCATTCCATGGCAAAAAAAACCCCCAAAGCAAGACTGCAAAGGCGGGGCAGGAAGAGCTATGTACTTATAATCTAATGGTCTGTCAGAGAGCGACACCCGGCATCCGGGAGAGAGCAAAACCTTTTCCTGTGTCGGAGACCGAGAAACTTGCCGGTGTCAACGGATATTGTCTCGAGATGGTTGCTGGTGTTTGCGTAGTCCGAAGCAGACGGTATTCATGGATGCGGATGGCCGATGCCAACCACGATTAATGAGTAAGAGTTGACACTAATTGGTGTCAATCCCTTCGCTGTACGGAATTTCACTCACATTGAGCGTCGCACTAATAGGACGCTTGGCACAGGAAAATACCCGGTTAATTGGAAGCAACTGAGACTTTTTTCGGCCCGTACTGCAAACTTCTATTGGCAAAGTCCTCGCAGCAAGACAGAAGGTACTATCCCTTAGGCAGTGCTAGACAGCCCTCGGTGCCAAAGTGCCAGATGCCAAGCCCGCAAATTTGTATGAGCCCCACATGAGGAAGCACTTGTCTTGAAAGTTCAGAGATTTAGAGGCCAACAGTGCAAAGCTAGTCCATTTCAGCTAAAATTTGAATACTGCGAAGACCGGAAAAACTCTGGATTCCTTGGCGTGATGAATAATCAATTGAGGCCAAACCGGTGTGGGGGTATTTCAATGCCTTCCCCTAGTTGGATGGTGTGTTGCGCATGCCGTATTCCCCTCCTGTCGCCTGCAGCGTATCTTCTCAGTCAATCAGTCAATAGACCTATACAAAGTAGCTCTGAAGATAAAGTGCCTAAAGGCTTTCACAAGGGTAATACAAAGACTGAAGCACTTGAACCAATTGAGAAGGAAAGGAAACGTTGAGAGTTGACTAGTTGATCCCCAGGTGGTTGCTTGTTGTTAGACTAGAATACAGGAAGGAGATATTTATAGGCAAAGCATCTCTGTGCCAAGACCCACTAGTACATGAATTTTGGCCTACCCACCACATCAGACTACCCTAGTACAAACCCTGCCCCACACCGGCATGCTGTGGGATCTCGAAAATGCTCATTTTGGTGGGAAAAAGGCAAGAACAATAACCTCTATCGTGCTCTGTAATAAAATAATACTCATTGGAGATAACTTGCCTTAATATGAAGGTTAAAATTATTTGGTGTGGTTGCCCCTTGGGAAAGTAGTCAGCTTGGCGTCGCCAACTATCATACAACAAAGCTCGACTAAATTCCGCACCTCCTCACCGCCCTAGGAGATTTTCTTCACTGTACCGTAAAAACTAGAATAATTGGATCATGTGCTATGCAGTCCGGAATTTCCACCTCTGGAAGGGGGGAAAGCGCAACAAAAAACACATCCACTGAGACTGAAAAGAGTAAAAAATGTAGGCTTTATTATACTATGAGAGGCGAGTCCAACCTCCTAGCACATGGTCCAATTATTCGAATTTTTACGGTACAGTACCAGCACAGTAGAGCCTATTCAGCTCCCACAATGGTTAGTAATGCCGAGTGACATCCTGTGGTTGCTTACTCAGCCCGCATCAGCGGGGTTGGATATCTTGGGTTCTACAGTATGCCGGAGCGGAGATGCTTAGTCATGGAGCGGTCTTGGTTATCAGTTGTAGCGGGGTCTCTTATGTCTTCTCAATCTCCTCTCTTCCCAAGCACAGGTATTTTTCCTTCCGGTAAATCAAATCAAACTAGTCTTGCCACAACTCCCATTTCGCCTTCCTTATCTCTCTTCTTCTCGTCTTCGGTAAAGGTACTCGAAGCGCATCCCATATCGAATTAGCGGCCCTGTAAACGCTCCGTTCCACCAACAGCTTATTGAGTCCTAAGCGGTGTATCATTTCTAATGAGGGCTCCATTATGTAATCGTGTCCTTAAGTAACCTGAGTGCGCTTAGTTTTCCTGATTTTATACGAACGAAAAAACAAGTTAATTTGGGCTCTACATTCTCTGAATTTGATAAAACTTAATCACGTGAGAGCTGATTACCTAATCGGCTTCATGGAAGGTTCTTTACATAAGCTTCGGAAGCGGTTGGTGATCACTGCTTCTGATTTTTATTAAATAGATAGACTCTGCACTGCTGGACAGATTAGTACGGGTATATCTTAACTTGACACCTGCTATCTTATCGCTGCCGATAATGTTTGCGGCCTCTGCGAAGTAGTCTAAGTGTATCATTGGCAGCCCAGCCTAACCGCGATACTCATAAAGCGGAGCCTCAAAATGATTTGCAACCACCTAATCTCTTGGCATCAATTGTTGCACTCCAGTTGGGTCCTACCCATTTTTCGCCTGAACCTAGATGCCAGAAGCTCGTATTTGATATGGTAATCCCAGTATTATCCTAGAGCGTTCTGGTGTTAGGGGAGCTGGGAGAGCGCGGATATCGGGAAACATAAATATGGAGGATCACAGAAGTGTGGACGTGTGCGGATGGATGTATAGGGTGTGACACCCAAGGCAAAAGAGGGCGTGTGACGAACAAGGACCAATTACCCGGAACCCTAACTTTGACTATTCACTTTTGCCGACAAAAAAGAGTACCGTATTTACTCGTGAAATCCACCATCCGGGATCGGATTCGGATCCCCCCGATCAGAGACACAGCACCCCAAGAAAGAATAGTGTTATCCAGACGGAGTATAACTTTGGGAGGCCGAGCTCGCTGAATCTCATTAACTAGTATTCGTCAGTGAATCGTCACCTCGCTAACCTACTTTCTCTGCCTATTGCGGTTTAGACCGCGATTCCTGTTCAGATCCCCGATGGTGGATTTAACGAGTAAATACCGGTATGCACGACTACTGGGTGGTAAGGGAACACCTTAGGGAGAGTATCATACTATGCCAAGAAAATATCGTCCATCCTCAACCACCAAAGGGTTTTCAACCGCAGATCTGATCAAACTTATGGCTCAATTAGGTGATAGAGCAGGCGCTCCTATACATTCTAATGAGATGTCAGGGGTTAAAACTTTCGCAGATGTAAGAGAATGTCAGGGATAGGCTAACTATTGCCTATGGACAACATCAGCGACCCAGACACACCAATCATCAATGGCAACGCAGCCCACCTCATCACTGTGCACTTCCAACACCGCCTGGAGGAATTCTCTAGAATTCCTACTATGTATCCTGTTATGTATCTACATTTGTAATCTTCATTTTTATTATTTTAGTTTTGATGATAGTGGGGTTGGTGGGAGAGCCGGGCATACTGTTAAACACCTTAACATTGGCTGTTAATTCCTATCCCCAAATGAAATAACCCGTTCATGGCGGATCTTGGGGGAAATTAACCTACTGTTAATTTATTAGAATGAATGACCACCTGTTCTAGCTATAGAGTTTCCTCGCGATACCCCCTGCAGTTTGGTTGCGGATACGGTCAAGGCTATATGGTGCACACCTCGACATCTCCGACAGTCTGCGCATCTGAGCGATTCTTCCACCTCCATCAGTCTTACAACTTGAGGCTCTATTACACCATCCAATTGCTTTAATGCTAGAAAAAGGCGAGTAATGTAATCCCGCCCCTCCCAACCGATGCACCTAAATGCCGCGCCAACAGACACCCTAAGATCAAGAATGGCCCTGCGCATTCCAGGGGTTCTGCCTATGCAAAGGATGGAATGAAAAGTTCAAAGAGAGCATGGTGATATTTTACTACTGAAGATATCTGCTCATAAATGGGCGGATATCAGTGAATACCAGAATGAATAAAAAATATAAAGCAGAAGAAAACCTAAGCAAATGGACTGCCAGGAAGTGAAGGACAATTATAGGAGAACCTAAGGGAAATCTACAGACAAAATGCCAGGGGGAGAGGCTAGCCTCTAGTACGTGGACTTAAGGGGTTCTGTAAACGTAAATGAAAATCCTAGTCGTAGGTCAACCAGGGATATTGTACAAGATTTTCAGAATAGTGGGTTGGAAGGAAATGCAGCGTGAGGTCTATATATAGGCCCCCCAAGAAAAGAAAAAAATAAGAAACAAGAGAAAACAGGAGGTGTTCGTCGGAACCAGGAGACCCAGATGTTGATCTTTTGGTGTAGCTAGGAAATTGAAAAAGGAGATGGCGGAAAGAGTGTACGAAGACATAAGAAATCTTAGAGTGGCGAGAGGCAAAAATAGGAGAAACCAATGCTTTAGCAAACCCTGCCTGAAAGGCCCAACCAAGTAGCTAATATATTACAATAGCAGTCGTGGTAAAACTAGTAAGATCGGGGGGAAGCGTGCACGATTCCCAGGACAAGGGAATCCTATGGTGTCGATGCTCTAGTCTAGCTTGGACGGGATTCACAGGGCGGTTCAACCTGATGCTGGTTCCATATATGGGCACCAAGGTTATCCTTTCTTTTGATTCCCCTATCCCTGACTCTCTCGCATCCTGGGATTGGGCAATCGAAGCGTTGTTGGAGATGCTTCACCTCATAGTGACGGGCTAGGGCCTGCTTGGTCGGGAAAGGGAATTGCCAGGTGCAACCAAGTTCATTGCAAACACGTTTCCCCCGGGGGGGTTTTCGGGGGCTATACTGAGATTGAGGTGAGGGTACAAGAACCGGAGTATAAGGGAGAGAAGAGCCGCTAGGAATGCCCACTTTGTTGATGGCGCGTACAGGGGACTGAGGGTAGGAAAGAATCTTTGTGTTTCCAAGGTTCAAAATCTGATTTTCCGGGGGGTGAATTGTAGGATATTCGCAATGATTCACCTGAAGCCTCGGGCCGTTGACAGAGTAGAATCCGTCCTCATCTAGATAGAGTGGTAGACTTTCAAGCTCTGGAGGTAGCGGGCACAACGTTTCAAAGCTGTTAGCCAGGGCCGGCCCCTGATCGCTAATACCGGGCCTGTGATCCTAAATTAGGGATGGCACTTTTCAGATGCACTGCGGGATAAGCGGGCGGAGTTGGCTTACCTCTGGATTGAAATGCGGTTTGGTAGCTGTGTTCCTAGAGTGGCGATATCTCCCGAGTAATAAGGACTATGGGAGCAAATTAATCAGTCAAACCCCTTGCAAGCAATTCAGGTCGGTGCTCTGAGGCTTGATGCTACATGCTCTGTACCGCAGGATGTAGGGTACAACCGGACCAGAAAGTATGCTAAGAATTCTATTCCTCCCCTGTTCCACCGTGCTCCATCTAGGATTCCCGGTGATAAAATTCCGAGTAATAAATGTGTATCACCAGGAAACCAGACGCAGTTGACACTATGCTACACCCCTCAATACAACACCATCTCGGGTCTGTTGGGGCACTCACAAAGTCATGAAGATCTTTTGGGAGGCCTATGATGCTCAATATGGCCTTCAATCGAAAGTATGTAAGTAATAAGATCGTGCTGTGCAAGGAGAGATTTTGTTATTACCGTCTTTAGGAGAAGGGTTTGGCACACTCTCTTCGACACCAGGATACTTTGTGCCGAATCCGATAAGTCTTTATGCTCTCCGGGATGGAAGCCCTTCGATCTCGTCGGGGGCTCAATCGCCATAGCGCTAGTAGACATTGATCAGCTGTGAGCCGTACTTCGTGAAGGGTGAAGGATGGAATGGAGCCTACACGCTTGCAAGATGGCCATACTGGCTGGCTGAACAGAACATGCGGGGGAGGGTAGTGGGCGGAGATGGCCAATAGTACTAAGAAGCTGCTGTCAGAGAACAAGTTTGGTGAGCCTGTTTGCTGTCACCTCTGTTGCTCTACCGTAAGAACTCGAATAATTAGACCCGAGGCTAGGACGTCCGAAATTCCCTCTCTTAGATAGGTGGGGCGAGCGCACAGCGAAAACAGACCCTCTCAGACCGAGCTTAAAACAAAATAAAAAGAAAAAAGAGCCAGACCTTACCAGCAAAGGCAAATACAACGTCCTAGCCCCGTGTCCAATTATTTGAGTATCGGCTCCGACTGAAACTCAATCCTCAGTCGCTTGGCGGGATACAGTACAAGCTAAATAGGTACGGAATATGGTGAGCCGAAAGTGCTCGAATACAAGAGAGTTGTACCAGGACATTGTGACCGCCCCGGGTAGCAAGATGTTGTCTATTTTTCGACTGAGCCTGCGATTACGTCCCCTCCCTACCCCACAAAGGGGGTTTCAATAGCCTGCCAGATCTCTCTGATATTCCGCACCTATGTGAGCCACGTAGTCTTTAGAAAAAGCGGAAAGGGTAGATGAAGGGCAGCAAGTTGTTGGGTAGGAAAATTCGGGTTTTGTTTTTGTCAATTCGGTTGGCATTGTTTTAGGTACATCGTAAGATAGAGAAAACACCCCACCGTGTCCAAAAATCTGCATTGCGGGGGTGCAGTCTCCACCGCCATACGACGAAACAAGGCGGTGATGAACAGGGATCAATTACCAGTAATGTTTTGTAACCCTAACCTCCACGATTCTCTTTTGTCCAAGAAATACCCCTGTTCGGCACCTGTCCAGTTTCGTCGCGGGCACAGTTAAGGGGATACCGGTATCCCATAGCAAAGAAGCCTAATACGAAACTGCGGATGTGTAGAGTCGGTACAGGCACCCACAATCCCGGGACCCATCAGACAGCGCCGCCTATTTGTCCGGAAGAAAGAAAATCCTTTCCTTATTCTGGCGACCGAGAAACCTGCCGGTGCGGTCGCAAATGTTGTCTTGCGATAACTACCCGGTGTCTGCATAACCGAAGGCACACGGCGTCCTGCGGGGGAGGACAGTGGACAGCAGCACCGATTTTGGGGAGGGAGGCCATGGTAGCGATGTCCTATGCGAGGGGGCTTTTCAAGCGTTCCGGGGGAGGTGGAGAGGTGGGGAGGCGAGGAAGAGGGCGACGGTGAGATATTGCGAGCTTGGAAGACTCCCTTTTAATGTAAGAATGAACGGGTCCAACTAGTGTTGGGAGTGGGGTCTTGTGGTGTATGCAAGGGAGCTGCAGGTAGTCTAGTCGTAGTTTTTTGACGTTTGTGAACACGACTGCTATTTCATACGGGCAAAAATCGACCAGAACCTCAGGATTTTGGTGGTATGCAATAGCAGTCTTTAAAACAACGCCGACATCACGAGCACAAGTGTCGCTCAGGCCTGCATATGTAGTAAACGAGTGAATTGCAATCTCTGTTCGAATGATGCTTCGCGTGCTGCTTGAAAACTTGAAACCCATCGGGCACAGGGCCGGTCATCCACCAATAAAAGCTCGATATTTCACCACCGTTCTCCAGGCAAAGTGACAGAGCCACAGCGAAGAGCCACCGTACTCGCAATTTCGAAGCCCTTTTTAGAAAAATGCTACTACGTCATCCCACCGAAGTTTAATCTTTTTCGCTTTGATTTAGGCAGTATGGAATAGTAGTCTTTTTTAAAAAACTCTTCGACACCACGAGCATACGGAATGTCGTGAATCTGCATGCCTCATCCGTCTATGGGATATCTGTAACTTTCGCTTCCGAACACAACTGTGTCCGTATACGCGTGCATATGGTAGACGGCCCAATTATACCAGCAGTAACAACGCATAAAATTGAAAACTCCCACCTAAATTCAAGTACCCGTAAGTTCCCTCCCCTAAGGGTCTCCAACGAATATCCCAGAGGTACTTGAGTTCGGTTCTGATGCATTGCCCAACAGCTGCATATGCTGAGCCAGGTGTGTTCGCAAACGTCAGAAAATTACCAGTATTGTAAGGCCGCGGCAATGTTCGCAGACACCAAAGTAGCTTACCAACCAAACCCTTTAAAAACTTGTGAGATTCTGAAGTGATGCGTGCGATCTCCATACATGCCCCTGTGAACAAGAAAAGCCCTTGCACCAGGCTCGTGGCAGGGAGTGATAGGCGACACTTCTGATAGGCAGGGGACAAATGCGGTGATGCTTTTCAGCGGCTCCGTTACACCAATGGCAGCCATACCGTACTTAAGCAGATAAGCATTCGGCTAAATCGCGCTTGACAACCGATTTGCTTGTCCGTACGCTCGGCTACTGTATGAGCACAGTCGGAGCCAGGCGCCATGATTCACAGAGGGCTACTATTGGGAATATCTTAGGGTGCACACCAGTTTGTTCATGGATCACTCGGAAGTCAGGTTCCCAAATTAAAACTTCGAGATCCCTACCTTGTTCATCCATTCTACTTGTTCAATCATTTACAAATACCGTAGAATCTCGAATACTTAAACCATGAGCCGCGTACAGTACGGTAGTCGAGAATTCCCTGACTCGGAAAAAGGGGGAAACTCGAGGCAATTAAAGAGCGTCTCAGCCCCTCCGAGACAAAGAAAAGAAAAGAAACACCAAACCTTACCCCAGGAGGCAACTTCAACGACATCGCACTGATTTCAATTATTTGGGATTCCACGGTATGGGCTTCGCTGAAATCAAGAAAGACCACCCATCCGTCCCTAGTCCTCCACTCGACCCCCTTCCTAAGGTACACAGTCTCCAAACCTCCCTAGAAACCGAGCTGGAATGAATTTGCTCTTAGAGTAACGCTTGTACTGTACATGTAGGTATACAAAAGTCGGGCGCACCCCATATACGGCAACTATGGTTCTCCCCCATACAAACACATTTTGTGGCTTTTTTTGTAAGGTCGACAAAAGTCGGGCGCACCCCCAGAATAGGAAATAAACCCAGACTTTTCGTGGGACCGCGCCCGACTTACCCTTGTACCCGAGTACAATATATTCCTACCAGCAGTGCTAGTGGTCTTCCAGAAGATAGCTCGCTAATGTGCTCGGGGGTTCACGATAGTTAGATGCACTTCCGGGCGGAGACGTGGCAGTAGTATGTGATATTTAGTGAGTATGATTCGGCGACAAAAAAACCTCGGGTGAGCTTATGAAAGGAGAATTAGCAACAAACACGTCTGCCTGTTCCGGCCACGCTGGGTAAAAGTAAGACAAGATTGGGCTTTGTTGTCCCGGCTTTTCCAAAGCCTGAATGCCTAGCGGCACCTGTAGGCTTTCAGGATATGCAATGTGGTTGGTAACATCTTGCCAATAGTGAGCAGAAATCAAAGGATTCTCGTAGATATAATACATGAACCCACTTTCCATTGGCCCAGGCCTAGGACATATCATACAAAAACAAATCAAGGGCATCATAATCTAGTTACCTGGCTGTTATCTCACAAGCCCAGTATTATTACAAGCTTCAAATCCCTAACACTTTTCCGTCTGGCCGCATCCCGGTTGTGTAGTTCCCTGGGCAGTCTTAATCCTAATGATTTTGCATCGTAAAATTTGTTTTTTTGCAACCCGAATCCGGGGTTAGATATAAGTTAACTGCTTAAGCCAGAACCAATCTGCCAAAGCTCAGAACATGTATATTAAATAAAATACATTATGGAAAGAATATGAGAAAAGCGAAAATCAAAGGAAACTCCACGATAAAAAACCTGCCCCCATTTCAAATCGTCAAGGAGGTTTGTTTCCACTGTCGGATGCGTTGGGGTGAGTGGATTGCTGCCCTTGTCGCTCGAGATTATTAGCACCGAAATCTCCCAGCTGACAATGTGGGCGCTTCCTGTCCAGAGCGGGTGGCGGGTGTGAAAAACAAAGGAGGGGAGCTATAGAATGATGTGAGGATCTCGTGTTGGGGGAGATCTCGTGTTTGGGGGAGCTCGTGTTTTGAGAGCTGCCACTTGTGGTGGGTGGCTCACGGACCCACCATGGTTGAGCTATGGTCCGGAGCTTGACGCGCCGTCGGCCGTACCTTTTTCCGCTGACCTCCGAGACACTCCTCTGTCCTTCAACTTGTCCCCCGCATCCTTTGCCCAATTGGCAATGGGTTGTCCCAACCCGCCATTATATATACGTGTACCGTCCACTCAGGATGATAAAGAGATGTGCACCAACGGGCTTGGTAACCGCCACGACCACAAGCAATGGCTGTTATCATAACATATCACATCAGGGTGGTTTGGTGCTTTTTTTCGTTTTTTTATGTATCGAGTTTTACTATGGGCCAAACTAGCTTTATTTCTTTTTCTTCTACTTGCTCGCCTACTTATGGGATTCTTGACTGTGAAGAGTTAACACATGTTCGATTTTTTTTTCTCTTTCTTTCCTTCCTTGCTTCCTTCTTTAAAAAAATCTAGGGTGTGTAAACTGGAAGCAATGAATTCCTCCCGAAAAGCGAGCAGACTATTTCCACCCTCGGTTGGGAACACAACAGATTCATATCAACTGTGACCCACTCCCCACAACCACGCCGGATATTTATGGCCCTTGCTGTAGACCCCAGCTCTCAAGGGCAGTACCGCGAGTGCAGCAAGGCCATAGGGTAGGAATTTGGTATGATTAGCAAAGCCGACCACTTCCAACAATTATCTTCACCACATCCTAAGTCCCTCATTCTGTGTTAGCAGGCGGAACGGCCCGAGCAACAAAAGGAACTGACACCCATTGGGCCTTCCATGGGTGCAAAAACAGAGCAGACAGCAAAGGAATTGCACTTTTTTCAAGCGGTTAATGTAATAAATTCCCGCCCAGGAGCCTGAGATATATAACATGTGGAATCCCCTGGCAGCGATCGGTGCTCGGGCATGTTGTGCGCTAGTATTTGAGCTCTCCATAAGAATCGGAGAAGCGACCTCCCAGATTCATTGTTAAAATGCCACTGCGGAACCAAAACCAGAGCCTCAAACTATCCGGCCATAAGGGCCCGCTACGCTTATAAAAATACTTCCAACTCTTCAGTCAAATAGAACAATATTGCTGAAATCCCCGGTGTCTGTTATTGATTTTCCCTACAGGCAACTCTGTCGTTTGCTCGAAATAGTCCTCACCTTGCGGCCCCCTCCAATTTTTCCACACACACCCTACCCCTGTGCTCTGACACAAGGATAGGATATCGTAAACTCCCGCTGTATCCACTCTCGAAGATCCCAGCTGTACCACATCACCGAACCACAATAGACTTAGCACACCACGTTAACAAAATATCGAATACTAGCTAATGAAATCGAGCAACCTCTTGAAGCTATACCTTGGCTGGAAAACACGTTGCCTTCACAGGGTATTTTGTCTCAGATTGCGAGCCTCAAGGGCCCGATCCCCGATAGTAGATACCGTAGAATCTCGAATAATTGAACAATGTGCTATGTCGTTGGAGTTGCCTTCTCTGGTAAGGTCTGGTGTTTTTTTGTTTTTTTATGACTCCCAGAGGGGCTGAGCAGCTC
>Ga0307509_10003145_pt1 | contig 25579 bp, 25 predicted proteins | sample 10_EM_MG_FD_202245 | JGI IMG/M metagenome (GOLD analysis project Ga0307509, IMG submission 202245) | Populus trichocarpa ectomycorrhiza microbial communities from riparian zone in the Pacific Northwest, United States - 10_EM | ecosystem: Host-associated > Plants > Roots > Unclassified | place... | reverse complement strand
AGCACGTATGCGCGCGACACCGTCAACCTGAGCGTCGCCGCGTTGACCGCGCAAGCCTGGTTCGGCCTGCGCGCGCTCGACGAGCAGCTGGTGCTGACCCGCAACACGCTGCAGACGCGCGAAGAAGGCCTGCGCCTGCTGAACCTGCGCCTGCAAGGCGGCACGGGCTCGCAGCTCGATGTCGAGCAGGCCGAAGGGCTGCGCTCGACCTCGGCCGTGCTGCTGCGCGATCTGCAGCGCCAGCGCGCGCTGCTGCAGACGCAGCTCGGCGTACTCACCGGCCAGCTCGACCTCGCGCTGCCCGAGGCGCCACTGGCCGGCTTGCCGGTGCCGCCGCAGCCGCCGGCCGGCCTGCCGTCGACGCTGCTCGAACGCCGGCCCGATGTGCGCAGCGCCGAGCAGCAGCTCACCGCGGCGAACGCGCGCATCGGCGCGGCGCGCGCCGACCAGCTGCCCAGCGTGTCGCTGACCGGCAGCCTCGGCTTCGAGAGCGCCGAGCTCGGCGACCTGCTGAAGAGCCCGTCGCGCATCTGGTCCATCGGCGCCGGCCTCGCGCAGCCGCTGTTCGACGGCGGTCAACGAGCCGCGCGCACCGACCAGGCCGTCGCGGCGCATCGCGAGGCGCGCGGTGCGTACCGCGGCGTCGTCGAAGATGCGTTCAAGGACGTGGCCGACGCGCTCGCCAATCTGCAAGCCGCCAGGGAGTCTCAGGACGACCTGGCCCGCGCCGATCGCGCCGCGGCGAACGCACTGAAGCTTGCGCAGTCGCGCTACGACGTCGGCTACTCGGGCCACCTCGATCTGCTCGATGCGCAGCGCACTGCCGCCGCCGCGCAGCTCGAGCTGGTGCGCAACCGGCAAGCGCAGCTGGCCGCGAGCGTGGACCTGTTCCGCGCGCTCGGCGGCGGCTGGCGCGCGCCGGGCACCGATGGCGAAGCGGTGTCGGCGCGCTGAACCCGGTTCAGGCGATGGCCGCGAACGGGCGCGCGCGTGAGTCGGCACGCCGCAAGCCGAAGCGCCGAAGAATCAATTCGTCGAGCGAGATCTTGCCGGGGCCGAATACCGCCAGCGACAACAGGATAGCGCCCCAGTAGTAGTGCGAGTTGATCCCGGCCGGGCATTCGAACCCGAACAGGTCGAGGTACGAGACCACCGCCATCACGTTGACGACGAACAGGCCCGCGGCGCTGAAGCGCCCGGCGAGCCCGAGCACGATCAGCACCGGGAACACCAGCTCGCCGAACGTGCCGACATAGGCGGCCAGTTCGGGCGGCAGCACCGGCACCTGGTAGGTCTCGCGGAACAAGGCCAGCGTGCTGCCCCAGTCGGCGATCTTGAGGACGCCCGCGCGAAAGAAGATCAGCGAGACATAGAGGCGCGCCGCGAGCAGCAGCAGCGGCTGCAGCCGGTCGACCCAGCCGGTCACGCGCATCGCGCGCTGGAGTAGATCCTTCATGTCATTCATCCTTGTCGGTGTTGAATCCGCAGATCACATTCGATGCAACGAGTCGGCCCAAGAGTTGGCCGAGATCGAAGCTGGGGTCGGCCGCCAACGCCTTCTCGGCGGCCGGCCCGAGTGCCGCGCCGGCCAGGCTGCCGGCGATGAACGCGGCATCGCCGGCGCCGAGCGCGCGCACCACGACGCGAAAGCCCTCGCGTGCCGCCAACGCGGATTCGCCCACCGACCAGTCGACGCTGAATTCGCCGTCGAAGCCCGGTTGATGAATCAGCCAGATGCGCGCGATCGGAAAGCGCGAGTCGACGACGGCCGTGCCCGCGGCCCAGTCGAAGCGGAGCGCCGCCTGTTGCGCAGGCTCGACCTGCGCCAGCGCCCGGCCATCCCACGTTGGCGCGTCCGCGGCGCCGTACGCACGGTGCACGGCCCACTCGAGCCGCGCCAGGTCGGGCAGGTACGGCAGCGACTGCGTGTGCGGGAACTCGGCGACGAAGCCGGCGAACGCGGCGCCGTAGTCGTACAGGTCGCCGCTGGTCGATGGAACGACGCGCTGATAGGCGCGTGCCAAGCCATCGAAGAATTCGTCGCCGACGACCTGCTGGATCACCGGGTACGCGGCGCCCAGCGCCTTGGCCGCGGCGGCCGCCGCGTTGGCGCGGTAGATCGCCAGGCGCTGCTCGATCAGGCGCGCGTCGCCGCTGAGCCAGCGCTCGGTACGCGCGGTTTCGTCCGCATGTTGCAGCGCGCCGGCAAAGGCCTGCTGCGTGTCGAGCAGCTCAGGCATGTGCCACCTCGACAGTGCGGTGGGCGATCGAGCTGGCGGTGGCGGCTTCGTCGAGCAAGACATCGAGCGTCGGGAGATCGGTGTCCCATTCGATCAGCGTCGGCTTCGGGCCGAAGCGCCGGCAGGCCTCTTCGAACAGCGCCCAGACCTCGGCGCAGACGCGCGTGCCGTGCGTGTCGATCAGGCAGCCGTCGGCCGCGGTGTGGCCGGCCAGATGCATCTCGCCGATGGCGTCGGGCGGCAGCTCGGCCAGGCATGCAACTGGGTCGAAGCCGAAGTTGACGGCGTTGACATAGAGGTTGTTGATGTCGAGCAAGACCTTGCAGCCGGTGCGCCGCGCCAGCTCGGCGAGCAGCGCGGTCTCGGTCATATCAGTGTGGCGATACGCGACATAGGCCGAGACGTTCTCGATCAGGATGGCCCGGTTCAACACGCTCTGGACCCGGTCGACGCGCTCGCTCAGCAGCGCGAGCACCTCGCGCGTGTGCGGCATCGGCAGCAGGTCGTTGAAATGCCGCGCACCCAGGCTGCCCCACGAGAGATGCTCCGATACCAGCGCCGGCTCGACGAGGTCGACCAGGCGCTTGAGCTTGGCCAGGTGCGCTGGCGCGAGCGCATCGGCCGACCCGAGCGACAGGCCGACGCCATGCAGGCTGATCGGGTACGCGGCACGCGCGCGTTCGAGCGCATGCATAGCCGCGCCGCCGTCGAGAAAGAAGTTCTCGCTGTGCACTTCGAGGAAGCCGAGCGCGGGCGGGCGCTCGAACACCTCGCGATAGTGCGGCTGACGCAGGCCGATGCCGACGGTGAGATCCGGAAGGTTCGTCATGATGTCGACACCAGGCTTGCGCTGCTATCGGTCGTCGGCCGCTTACTTCTTCGGCGGCGTCATCATCCCGCCCATCTTTTCGCAGGTGCCCTTTTCGACGTACTTCCAGTCGCCCGCGTCCTTGTCCTTCGTCGCGGTGCCGGCACAGGAGTGCGAGCCCGATGCGCTCGCGCAGTCGTTCTGGCCGGCCTTGGCCACGCCGAAGCACTTGTCCTTGCTGGGGTCGGCCGCGACCGGGCCGGCCTGAGCTGCAGAGATGGCGCCGAATGCCAGCATCGAGGCGAGGGCGGACTGAATGAAGAGTTGCTTGTCCATGGAAGCTCCTTGAGGGGTTGAGTGGTTTGCACCGTGATCCGGCACGAACCGTCTGTCGATGGACTCGCGGCTTCCTTACGCGGCCTCAAGAAAAATGGAAGGCGTCGGCTACGCCGTAAGCAATGCAGGGCGCGCTCGACTCATGGGCATGATGAACAGGCTGTTCCAACGATGGGTTCTGTCGCGCCTTTGGCTGACCTTCATCGTGCTCGGACTCAGCTTCCTCGCGTTCGGCGTCGGCACCTTGAACCTCGGCCTGCTGCTGATGGCGAACACGCAGCTGCTGCGCGAATACGGGTGGCAGGCGATCAAGGACGGCGCGCTCCTGCAGCTGCTCGAGCTGGCGGCCACCGGCTACCTGAGCATCGCGGCCTACGTCGTCTTCAAGACCTGCGAGCACCGCCTGTCGGACTGGCTGGGCCACGGGCCCTGACGAATCAAGCGCGCGTTGATTCGTCGCTGTCGTCGTCGTCCGTTTCGCTGTGCTTGCGCCAGGCGCGCGTCGCACGGCGCATGAAGTTGAGCTGCGACACGAAGCGCTGGCAGGCAAAGCAGATCTTCACATGCACCTGCAGCGCCACCCGGTCGGCGACCGGCAGTTCACGGTCTTCGTCCTCGAGCAGCAGGCGCGTCGCCTCGCGGCAGGTCAGGGTGTTCTTCATGCGGCGTCGATTCAATTGATGGCCGGCGAGGCGTTGAACCAACGCAGCTGAAGGCAATCGCGCAGACGAAGCCGGGCCCGGTGCAGCAGCACCCAGAGGTTGCTCGTGGTGATCGCGAGCTCGGCGCAGATCTCGTCCGATTCGAGCTCCAGCCATTCGCGCATCATGAAGACGCGTGCCTGCACCGGCGGCAGGTGGTCGCAGCAGGTCTGCAGCACGTCGAAGAACTGGCGGCGGCTGCACGCGGCATCGGGGTCGCCCCAATCCTGCGGCGCGTCGCGCCAATGGCCATCGGCGAGGAACAGGTCGTCGTCGAGATCCTCGCCGTCTTCGCCCACCAGGATCGTGGCCTCGCGCGTATGGCGCCGCAACTGATCCACGACCTTGTGCTTCAGGATGCCGACCAGCCAGGTCTTGAGCTGCGAGTGTCCGCCGAACGACTGCGGTCGTTCGAGTGCGGCCAGCAGGCTTTCAGACACGGCGTCCTCGGCCCAGGCGTCGTTGCGCAGCTGGGTCCGGGCGAAGCGCAGCAGTTGCGGGCGAAGTTGTTCGATCTGCCGGGCGAAATCGGACATGGGCGACGCAGAGGAGTCGAGACGCCCGAGTGTATGAAATCTGCGGCAGGTACTGGTTCATGCCGCGGCCTTCCAGTCGTGGGCGAGCAGCGAGTCGATCACCGCCTGCTGCGCGGCGCTGATCGGGCGCTCTGCCTGCACCAGCACGCTGACCTCGCGGACGATGGGTACGTCGGCGGTGCGCACGTGGCCGAGCCCAGCGGCGTTCGCGATCGACACCGGCATGAATGCAATGCCGAAATTCGCGCGGACGAGCGCCTGGATCCAGTCCTCGCGCGATGACTTCTGCACCACCTCCAGCGAGATGCTGCGCGCGCGCAACAGCCGCTCGATGTAGGCGGAGAACTCGCACATGACGCGCTCGCAGTAGCGCTCGCGGTTCAGCTCGGCCATCTCGATCGTGTCGCGGCCATGGAAGCGGTGGTCGTCGCCGATCGCGACCACGTAGTCTTCGCGGAACAGCGGCATCGCCGCGAACCGTTTCGGGATCTCGTACGGCGAGCACATGATCCCGAGGTCGACGTCGCCCTGGTCGAGCGCGTCCGTCAGCCCCTCGAGGTTGCCTTCGCGAAAGCTCAGCGTCACCTCGTTGCGGCCCTCCTGGCTTTCGACGAAGCCGGGCAGGACCTGGTGGAAGTCGATCGTACACATCACGCCGACGCGCACGACCTCGTGCCGATCGCGCGTCAGGCGCCGCGCCTGCTCGCGTGCCTGGTTCGCACCCTCGTAGATCTGCCGGAAGTTCGGCAGCATCGCGTGGCCGAGCTCGGTCAGCTGGACCGAGTTCTTGGTGCGGTCGAACAGCCGCCCGCCGATCGCTTCTTCGAGCCGCTGGATCGCCTTGGTCAGCGCCGGTTGCGAGACGAACGAGCGCTCGGACGCGCGCGTGAAGTTCAGCGTGTCGGCCACGGCCAGGAAATAGCGGATCTGGTAGAGCTCCATACCAGGCCCCAGTCGAGGCCGCGTGCCAAACCTTACAGCGCACGCCATAACGAGCGTCGATGGCCCGATGAATTGATGCGATTTCCGATGAGCGCGAGCGCTGCCTACTCTTCAGGCCATCGCAAGGAGATCACCATGTTCATCGGCAAGACCGCACTCGTCACCGGCTCGACCTCGGGCATCGGCCTGGGCATCGCGCAGACGCTGGCCGCGCAAGGCGCCAGCGTCGTCCTCAACGGCTTCGGCGACCCGCGCGAGGTCGAACGGCTGCGCGCCGAGATGGCCGAGCGCCACGGCGTCGAGGTCCGCTACAGCGACGCCGACATGAGCCGGCCCGAGGCCATCGACGCGATGATGGGCCAGGCGCTGGCCGAGTTCGGCAGCGTCGATTTGCTGATCAACAACGCCGGCATCCAGCATGTGGCGCCGGTCGAGGACTTCCCCGTCGAGAAGTGGTACGCGATCCTCGCGATCAACCTGTCGGCCACCTTCCACACGGTGCGGCTGGCGCTGCCGGCGATGAAGCGCCGCGGCTTCGGGCGCATCGTCAACATCGCGTCGGCGCACGCGCTCGTGGCCAGCCCCTACAAGTCGGCCTACGTGACGGCCAAGCATGGCGTGGCCGGCTTCACGAAGGCCGTTGCGCTCGAGACCGCCGAGGCCGGCATCACGGTCAACGCGGTGTGCCCAGGCTATGTGCTCACGCCGCTGGTCGAGAAGCAGATCCCCGACACCGCGAAGGCGCGTGGCATCACGAACGACGAGGTCGTTCGCACCGTGCTGCTGGCCGCGCAGCCGACCAAGAAATTCGTCACCGTCGAGCAGGTGGCCGCGTTGACCGCGTTCCTGTGCTCGGACGATGCCGCCTCCATCACCGGCGCCGTGCTGCCCATCGAGGGCGGCTGGACGGCGCAGTGACTTCCAGGCCCGTCGGGCCACCTTGACCTCGCACGCTCAATCAACCTTCATTCAGGAGAACCACCATGACGAACCATTCCACCCAGTCCAACGTCGCACGCCTGGCCATCGCCGCGTCGCTCTTCGCATTCGCCGCCTGGACGCATGCGGGCGAATGCCCCGCCGGCAAGGCGGCCGCCAATGCCTTGCCGGACGCGCCGAGCGCGCCGGTCGGCGTGACCGACACCGAGCTCGCATCGGTCGATCTCTCGAAGGAAAACGTCAAGCTCGACCAGCGCCGCCTGCGCCTGCGCCACATGACCATCGCGCCGGGCGGCATCGTGCCGCTGCACAGCCACGAAGACCGGCCGGCGCTGATCATGGTCAACAGCGGCGAGATCTACGAGAACAGCAGCAAGTGCGCGGTGCCTATCCTGCACAAGGCCGGCGATGTCGCGCGCGAATACCTGGGCACCAAGCACTGGTGGAAGAACAGCGGCCACCAGCCGGTCGAGCTGACGATCGGCGACATCGTCAACGACCACAAGCCGGAGACGATGATGGACAAGATGATGTAAGCCCGAGTCCACCGCCACCACTAACAGGCCAGGGGCCTGCGGCCCCGACTCGAGGAGATCTCACATGACGACCGTACACGCGCCCAAGGCGGCTTCGAAAGCCGCGCGGGCATCCCAACCGGGCAACGCCACCGGCCAGATCGTTCTGGTGTTGCAGGGCGGCGGCGCGCTCGGCGCCTACCAGGTCGGCGTCTACGAGGCGCTGCACGATGCGGGGATCGAGCCCGACTGGGTCATCGGCACCTCGATCGGTGCGATCAATGCGGCACTCATCGCCGGCAATGCGCGCGACCAGCGCATGGCCCGGTTGAATGCGTTCTGGGGCCATGTCGAGGCGCAGGCCACGCTGGCCGGCCCGCTCGACTGGCTCGGCATCGGCAACTTCGTCGCCAACATGACGACCGTGATGCGCGGCATCCCGGCCTTCTTCGAGCCCAACCTCGCCGCGTTGCGCGGTGCGCGGGCCAGCGTCGGCGTCGAGCAGGCCGCGTACTACAGCACCGAGCCGCTGCGCCGCACGCTCGGCGAGCTGGTCGATTTCGAGTCGCTGCGCAGCAGCGCCATGCGCCTGACCGTGGGCGCGGTGAACGCGAGCACCGGCGCGATGCGCTACTTCGACAGCGGCAAGGAGACGCTCGCCGCCGAGCACGTGATGGCCTCGGGCGCGCTGCCGCCGGCTTTCCCGGCGATACGCATCGACGGCGAGCCGTACTGGGACGGCGGCATCTACTCCAACACGCCGATCGAGGCGGTGCTCGACGACAAGCCGCGCCGCGATTCGCTGATCTTCGCGGTCAACGTGTGGCACCAGACCGGCCCCGAGCCCGACTCGATCTGGCAGGTGATGGGCCGGCAGAAGGACATCCAGTACGCGAGCCGCGCCGACAGCCACATCGCGCGGCAGAAGCAGATCCACCGCCTGCGCCATGTGATCCGCGAGCTCGCGAAGCAACTGCCCGCGGCGCGGCAGGCCGACGCGCATGTCAAAGAGCTCGCCGCCTTCGGCTGCAGCACCACGATGCATGTCGCGCATCTGCTCGCGCCGCGCCTCGAAGGCGAGGACCACACCAAGGACATCGACTTCACGCCCGCCGGCATGCGCGCACGCCGCGAGGCCGGCTATGTCGACACGATGCGGATGATCGAGCGCTCGCCGTGGCGCGAGCCGACCGACCCGATCGAGGGCGTGGTCGAGCACCACTGATCGGCCTGCGCCGTGGAACCCATGCTGGCAGGGCTGGCCTTTGTCGTCGCGGCGCTGTGTGCGGCCACGATGGGGTTCGCGATTCAGCGCGGCGCCACCTGCACCGTCGCCGCCGTCGAGGAAGTGGTGCAGCAGCGCGGCGCACGGCGCCTGATCGCGCTCGTCGAAGCCTCGGTGTGGGTGGCCGGCGGCCTGCTGATCGCGCATCGCCTGCACTGGCTCGCGCACGTGCCGGTGGGCTACGCGCTGACCGGGTGGACGTTCGCCGGCGCCGCGCTGCTGGGCATCGGCGCGTTCGTCACCCGCGCCTGTGTGTTCGGCGCGATTGCGCGGCTCGGGTCGGGCGACTGGGCGTATGCGGCCACGCCGCTGGGCTTCTACCTCGGCTGCCTGAGCGTGACCACGGTCTTCGCGCCCGCGCCGGCGCTCGCGCTTGGCGCGAGCCCGGTGTTTCTGGCCGCGCCACCGGCGACGGGCTGGCTCGTCGCGGGTTTCTTTGCGTGGCGCATCGTGATGCCGCTGATCGAACATCGCCGCATGCTGCGCGACCTGGCCGGGCGACAACTCTGGTCACCGCATGCCGCGACCATCGTCATCGGCCTGGCCTTCCTCGTGATGCTGGTCCTGGCGGGCGCGTGGGCGTACACCGACGTGCTGGCCGATCTGGCACGCGGCATGGTGCACAGCGTGGCGGCGCGCTCGGTGCTGCTGGTGTGCTTGCTGGCCGGTGCCATCGTCGGCGGCTGGAGGGCCGGCCGATTGCGCGTGACGCGCATTCGTGCGGCGGCGCTCGCGCGCTGCCTGATCGGCGGTGTGCTGATGGGCTGGGGCAGCCTGCTCATCCCGGGCGGCAACGATGGCCTGATCCTGGTCGGCATGCCGCTGCTGTGGCCGTATGCATGGGCAGCGTTCGCGACCATGTGCCTGACCATCGGCGGCGCGCAATTGCTGCAGCGCTGGCTCGTCAGGAGAGGGCAGGCTGCCGTTGCGTCGCAGGTGTGACGAAGCTTGCCACCCGCATTGGGGTGGTCCGCGAGTTGCATTGCGTGTCACCCGTGCGAAACCGCGCGCTGCACGGCGTGAACGGCGGCGCGCTGCACGCCGACTGCGGTCAGGCCTGACGTTTCCCGGCCGCGCAGCCGCACTGCGCTGCGAGCGACCGTCGGGTCTGACAAAAAACGGCGGTACTGCACGCTCGTCCGTTTCGTCGTGTGCCCGCACGATGCACATGCAACAACAAACAACACGAACGATTCAGCATGAGGACATCGATGAGCAAACCCGGAACGATCGCCACTCTCACGGAGGCCTTGGACTCGCAGCGGCGCCTGCTGCTGCTGGGATTCGGCGCGGCGCCGCTGCAAGCGCTGCTGACGGGCTGTGGTTCAAGTGCGGGCAGTGCCGATGCCTCGGCCGGTACGGGTAACAGCGGCACCAGCGTCACCGACGGCAGCAGCAGCGTCGATGGGTCATCCGGCACCAGCACCAGTACCGGCGTGACGACGACCGCGACCGCACAAGCCTTCACGCACCCGGGCCTGATGCACACCGAAGCCGACTTCACGCGCATGCGCGACAAGATCGCGGCCGGCGCGCAGCCCTGGGTAGTTGGGTGGGATGCGCTGACCTCGAGCAGCCGCGCCTGGGTCGGCTCCGTACCGAACCCGCTCGAGACCGTGGTGCGCGGCGGCGATGGCGAGAACTTCCGCACCATGGTCGAAGACCTCGAGCGCGCCTACCAGTTCGCGGTGCACTGGAAGGTCTCTGGCGACACCGCCTACGCCGACCGCGCGGTGCTGTTCCTCAACGCGTGGTCGTCGACGATGAAGGCGCTGAACGGCAATGCCGATCGCTTTCTCGCCGCCGGCATCTATGGCTACCAGTGGGCCAATGCCGCAGAGATCATGCGCAGCTATTCGGGTTGGCAGGCCGCGGACCTGGCAAGCTTCCAGACGCTGATGCTCGAGGTCTTCTATCCGCTCAGCCACGACTTCCTGATCAACCACAACGGCGCGAACATCACCAACTACTGGGCCAACTGGGACCTGTGCGCGATCTGCTGCATCCTCGCCGTCGGTGTGCTGTGCGATCGCGCCGATCTCTACGACGAGGCGCTCAGCTACTACAAGAGCGGCCGCGGCAACGGTGCGGCAGCGCACAACGTCTACGTCCTGCACCCCGGCTACCTCGGCCAGTGGCAGGAGAGCGGCCGCGATCAGGGCCATGCCACGCTCGGCATGGCGCTGGCCGGGCTGTTGTGCGAGATGGCCTGGAACCAGGGCGAGGATCTGTTCGGCTATGCCAACAACCGCTTCCTGGCCGGCGCCGAATACGTGGCCAAGTCGAATCTGCAGGACGCGAACGGCGTGTACTACACCTTGCCTTTCTCGACCTACGTGAACCGCCAGGGCACCTACACCGTGTTGTCGACCGCGGGCCAGCCCAACTATCGGCCATGCTGGGAAGTGATCTACAACCATTACGTGAATCGCAAGGGCCTGTCAGCACCGTATGTGACTGCCTTCGCTGCACAGCTCCGCCCCGAGCGCGGTGAGTGGGGCGGTGACCAGCCGAGCTTCGGCACGCTGACCTTCAGCCGCGACCCGGCCGCCGCCGGCCTGCCGGCGAGCGGCCTGTCGGCCTACACCACGGAAGGAAAGGTGCTGCTGTCATGGTGGGGCAGCGCCTACGCGACGAGCTACAACGTCAAGCGCGGTACTTCGACCAGCGGCCCGTTCACGACCCTCGGCAGCGTCACCGATCCGCGCACCTACACCGACGCGCCGGGCGACGGCGTCTGGTACTACACCGTCACCGCCGTCGACGCGAGCGGCGAGAGCACGGCATCGAATGTGGTGCGCGCCGCGCTGCCCACCGAGCTGCGCGCGCAGCTGCCATTGGATGCGGGCAGCGGCACGACCGCGCTCGACGCCAGCGGCCACGGCCGCGATGCCACGCTGGTCGGTGGCGCCGGCTGGGGCGACGGGCGCAAGGGCGGCCAGGCGCTGCTGCTCGATGGCCAGAGCGGGCACCTTGCGCTGCCCGCCGGCATGGTCTCGGACCTGGGCGACTTCACGATCGCGCTGTGGGTGTACTGGAACGCTGCGACGACGAATGCGCGCGTGTTCGACTTCGGCTCGAGCGACATCGGCTACCTGGCGCTGATCCCGCGCGACAGCCACGGCGTGCTGCGCTTCGCGGTCACCGGTACCACCTACTACGGTGAGCAGAGCATCAGCGCAAGCAGTGCGCTGGCCACCGGCCGCTGGGTGCACCTGGCGGTGACGCTGTCTGGTACGCACGGCACGCTGTACGTCGACGGTGTGGCCGCTGGGAGCAACGATGCGATCTCGTTCGCACCGTTCCAGCTCGGCAGCACGACGCAGAACTGGCTGGGCCGCTCGCAGTATCCGGCCGACCCATTCTTCGGCGGGCGCATGCAGGACCTGCGCCTGTACAGCGGCGCATTGACCGCCGCGCAGATCGCTGCACTGGCCGCCGCGTAAGGCAGCGCGGCCTTCGTGCTCTTGAGTTCGGTGCTGCCGACGTCACCGACCTAGCCTCGGCTCTTGCGGGTACGCGCCGGCACACGCGAATTCGCGCGTGCTGTGCCCTGGTCCCACAAAGGCTCGGCAGGGAATCGCTCGACCAGGAAGTCGAGTACCGCGCGCAGTGCCGACGACATGTGCTTGCGCGAGCTGTACACCGCGTGGAGGCTCATCTCGCGCGGCTGCGCGTTCGGAAGCAGCGCGACCAGTTCGCCGACGCGGATCAGCGGGCTGGCGACGAAGGTCGGCAGCAGCACGACGCCGGCGCCGCTGCGCGCGGCCATCGCCAACGCGACGGAGTCGTTGGCGCTGATGTTGCCGCTGACGGCGGCGGACACGGGCTCGCCGTCGACAACGAAGTCCCAGAGCGTCTTGCCGTAGTACGAATGGGTCAGGCAGTTGTGCTGGGTCAGATCCTCGACGCGGCGCGGTGCCGCGTGGGCCTGCAGGTAGGCCGGCGAGGCGCAGACCACCGATCGGCACACCGTGAGCCGGCGCGCGATGAGGTTCGGGTCGAGGTCGTTGGTGATGCGGATGGCCAGATCGATGCGTTCATCGACCAGGTTCACCGCGCGGTCGAGCAGCACGAGATCGACGGCGACACCGGGATACAACGCCACGAATTCGCCCATCGCCTGCGTGAGCTGGGCCTGACCGAAGGACGTGCTGACGGTGATGCGCAGCAGACCCTGCGGGCTGTTGCCGGGCGCCGCCACGGCGACCCGCACGTCCTGCGCCAGCTCGAGCATCTGCCGGCACGTTGCGAGCACGTCGTTGCCAGCCGCCGTGAGGCTGAAGCGGCGTGTCGTGCGGTGAAGCAGCCGCGCGCCGGCCCAGTCTTCGAGCTCGGCGAGGCAGCGCGAGACCACCGGGCGCGATAGATCCAGGCGCTCTGCCGCTGCCGACTGGCTGCCGCCATCGACGACGGCGACGAAGACTTCCATGGCCTTGAGCTTGTCCATGATTCGACCGATTCGAGAAACAAACTATGTCCGAGTCTAGGGTTTTTTGATCGGTCTCCGGCAAATATGCTCTCGTCATCACACCACCTGGATTCATTCTTATGCGCCTCCTGAAACGTCTCGCCTTCGCCAGTGCACTGCTGTTGCCCATGAGCTGGGCCGTCGCCGCCACGCCGTTGAAGCTCACCGTCTACAACCCCGGAACCGACGCGATCTTCCCGGTCTCGTCGGTGCTGGTCACCGGCGCGAGAGACGCGATCCTGGTCGACGCGCAATTCGGCGTATCGCAGGCGGACAAGCTCGTCGATGCCATCCACCAGAGCGGCAAGACGCTGACTGCCGTCTACATCAGCCACGGCGACCCGGACTACTACTTCGGGCTCGAGCGCATCAAGGCCGCGTACCCGAATGCGCGCATCCTCGCCACGCCGCAGACCGTGGCGCACATCAAGGGAACGATGGACGGCAAGCTCGCGTTCTGGGGCCCGAAGCTCGGCGCCGACGCGCCGAAGACGCTGGTCGTGCCCGAGGTGCTCGAGGGCGACACGCTCACGCTCGAAGGTCAGGCGTTGAAGATCGTCGGTCTCGACGGCAAGCAGCCCGACCGCAGCTTCGTCTGGGTCCCGTCGATCAAGGCCGTGCTTGGTGGTGTCGTTCTCGCGAACAACCTGCACGTGTGGATGGCCGACACGCAAAGCGCACAGTCGCACGCCGACTGGCTCGCGACGCTGAAGGCGATCGACACGCTGAAGCCGAAGGTCGTGGTGCCGGGCCACTATCTCGCCGGGCCCTCCACGTCGCTGCAGGCTGCCAAGTTCACCGCGGGCTACATCCGCGCCTTCGACGCGCAGACCGCGAAGGCAAAGGACTCGGCCGAGTTGATCGCCGCGATGAAGAAGCTGTACCCGACTGCGGGCCAGGTACCGTCGCTGGAGTTGGGTGCGAAAGTCGCGAAGGGCGACATGAAATGGTGAAACCGAAGCTCCACTACGTCCACGACCCGCTCTGCGGCTGGTGCTACGCGGCTGCGCCGCTGGTGAAGGCGGCGCGCGAATCGCTGGATGTCGTCGCACACGCAGGCGGCATGCTGGCCGGTGCGCGGCGGAAGACGGTCACGGACGAGTGGCGCAGTTTCGTGATGCCGCACGACCACCGGATCGCGACGCTCAGCGGCCAGCCGTTCGGCGCGGCCTACTTCGACGGCTTGCTGCGCGACCACACGGCGGTCTTCGATTCGGCGCCACCGACGACGGCCATGCTGGCGGCTGATGAACTCGGCGGCCGTGGCCTCGATCTGCTGGCACGGATGCAGACGGCGCACTACGTCGAAGGGCGGCGCATCGCCGACCGCGAGGTCTTGATCGAACTCGCGCTCGGCATCGGGCTCGAGCGCGAGCCCTTTGTGGCGGCTTTCGATCGCCTGGTTGGCGCAGCGACCGAGGCGCACTTTCTGGAGAGCGGGCGCTTCCTGCAAAGGATCGGCGGCCATGGCTTCCCGACTTTCGCGCTCCAAACAAGCCACGGCTTCGAGCTCATGGCCTCGGCGCCGTATCTCGGCAAGCCACAGGCCTGGAAAGACCATCTCGCGCAGTTGACGGCGACGCTGCGCTGATCGCGCTCAGGCCGCCGAGGCCAGGCCCGCAGCGCCGCCACGCGGCTGTGCCGATTCAATGCAGCCCATCCCGACCAGCGCCGCTTCGACCGCCTGGTCCAGCGGCGTGTGCGGCTCGTGCCCCAGCGCCGCGGTCAGCCTCGCATTGGTCATGCGCACCGGTGTGCACCACAGGTAGCGCATCTCGCGCATTTCGCGGAAGGTCGTGACGAAGGGCGAGGCCAGCGTCAGAAGCCACCATGGGAACGCGGCGATGCGCGGCGCGGTGCCGGTGCGCTGCAAGACCACGCGCCGGATCGCGCCGCTCATCTGCGTGCCGTCCGCATCCCAGTGACCGGCCATGTGGAAGCTGGCAAAGGCATCGAGCGCTTCGCGGCGGGCCAGCAGCTCGACCATGGTTCGCGCCACGTCGGGCAGGTACGACCACTGGTGGCCGACGCCGCGGGCGCCGGGACAGCTCACCGTCTTGACCGGCTGCCCCGGCTTGACCAGCCCTTGCGAGAACCAGTTGTTGCCGGCCTTCGGCCCGAAGAAATCGCCTGCTCGCACGATCAGCACACGGGCGCCGCTGCGGCTGGCCGTCAGCAGGCGTTCTTCCAGCGCGACGCGGATGGCGCCCTTGCGCGTGACCGGTCGTTGCGGCGACGTTTCATCCAGTACCGGGAACGCGTCCGGCCCGAAGTTGTAGACCGTGCCCGGCAGCACGATCGTCGCGCCGATGGCGGTGGCGGCCGCGATGGTGTTGTCCAGCATCGGCAGCACCAGCTCCGACCACCGCCGGTAGCCCGGCGGGTTGACTGCGTGCACGATGACCGAGCAGCCCTTCGCCGCATCGGCGACGTCCTGCCGGTTCAGCGCGTCGCCGCGCAACCAGGTCATGCCGTCCCGGCGCTCGCTGGCTTGCTCGGCCACGCGCTGCAGCGCGCGCACCTGCCAGCCGGCATCGCGCAGCTGGCGTGCGACTTCACCGCCGATGCCGCCGGTGGCACCCAGAACCAGAACCGTCTTGTTGTTGCTGCTGCTCATGACCTTCTCCATGCGTTGTTGATTGATCGACGGATGAATTCTGAGCAGCCTCGGGTTCGATGGGAATTGCCGAGCATGAGGGAGACGCTATACATTTATGCATGACATCGACGATCGACTGGGAGCTCTATCGCTCGTTCCTGGGTGTGCTGAGAGAGGGTTCGCTGTCCGGGGCGGCGCGCGCGCTCGGCATCACGCAGCCGACCGTCGGCCGCCAGGTCGCCGCGCTCGAGCAGGCGCTTGGCGTCGTGCTGTTCACGCGATCCCAGCTGGGGCTGATGCCGACCGAGCTGGCGCTGGCGCTGCGCTCCTATGCCGAGGCGATGGAAAGAACCGCCGCGTCGCTGGAGCGCGCGGCCTCCAGCCAGGGCGACGGCGTGCGCGGCGCGGTGCGCGTGTCGGCCAGCGAGGTGATCGGCGTCGAGGTGTTGCCGCCCATCGTCGCGCGCCTGCGCGAACAGCACCCGGCGCTGAAGGTCGAGCTGGTGCTGACGAACCGGGTGCAGGACCTGCTGAAGCGCGAGGCCGACATCGCGGTGCGCATGGTGCGTCCGCGCCAGGAGCAGCTCGTGGCGCGCCGCATCGGGCTGATCGGCGTGGGCCTGCACGCGCGCAAAGACTACCTGAGCCGGCACGGCACGCCGCGCAACGTGAACGAGCTGGCGGGCCATTCGATCATCGGCTACGACCAGGCCACCGCGTTCATCCGCAATGCCGGCAAGTCCTTGCAAGGCTTGAGCCGCGATGTCTTCTCGCTGCGCACCGACAGCGATCTCGCGCAGCTGGCGCTGATCCGCAGCGGTGCGGGCATCGGCATGTGCCAGGTCGCGCTGGCCCGGCGCGACGCCGAGCTGCAGCGCGTGCTGGCCAAGCCGTTCACGCTGCAACTGGAGACCTGGGTCACGATGCACGAGGACTTGCGCAACAGCCCGCGCTGCCGCGCCACCTTCGACGCGCTGGTCGAAGGCTTGCAGCAGTACCTGGCCTAGCGTTGCAAAGACGCCAGCTGGACCTGCGCGAGCGTCGCGTACAGCGGCCGGCTGAGCAGCCTCGAGATGCCGCTGGCGATCAGCGAGCAGGCCATCAATGACAACACCATCGCGTGGCCGTCGACCATTTCCATCACGATGATGAAGGCGGTCAGCGGCGCCTGGGTCGCAGCCGCCAGAAAGCCGGCCATGCCGAGCGCCATCAGCGCGGCGGCATGCGGGTACTGCGTGAGCAGCGCGACGTCGTTGCCGAGCGCGGCGCCGATCGACAACGACGGCGCGAAGATGCCGGCCGGGACACCCGACCACGCCGTGAGCCAGGTGGCGATGAACTTGAACAGCACATAGATGGCCGGCGTGTGTTCGCTGCCTTCGAGCATGGACCGCGTGTGCTCGTAGCCGCTGCCGAAGACGGTGCCGCCGGTGCTCACGCCGATCACCGCGACCGCAAGGCCACAGGCCGCTGCGAACGCGACCGGGCGCTCGCGCCGCCAGCGGCTCCAGCGATCGGCGGCCTGGCCGCGCAAGGACACGATCAGCAGGCGCGCGAACATGCCGCCCGCCAGGCCGCTGCCCACCGCCACGAGCAAGCCGGGCCACAGCAGCGACAAGTCGATCTCCGGCACATGGATCACGCCGAAATAGGTGGCGTTGCCGTAGATCGAGACGGCCACCAGACCGGCCAGGACGATGCCGGCGACCAGCAGGCCGCTGCTGCGCTGCTCGGGTGTGCGCGAGAGCTCTTCGATGGCGAACATCACGCCCGCGAGCGGCGCGTTGAACGCGGCCGCGATGCCTGCCGCGCCGCCCGCGACCAGTAGGCCGTGGTCGGTCACCGACGAGCGCTGCGGCAGCCACCGCCGCGCGCCATGCATGATGCCCGCAGCGATCTGCACCGACGGGCCTTCGCGCCCCAGCGACAGGCCGGCGAGCAGACCCGAGGCGGTGAGGGCGATCTTTGCGATGCTGAGCCTGATCGACACGAAGACGCCGCGGTCCGCGACATCCACCGACGAGTCGAGCGAGGCCATGACCTGCGGGATGCCCGAGCCGCCCGCGCCCGGCGCGTAGCGACGCGTGAGCCAGACGATCGCGCCGGTGCACAGCGGTGTCCAGAGCAGCGGGCTCCACCACCACAGCGCCCGAACTTCGGAGAACAGCGCGACCGCGCGTTCGGTCAGCCAGGTGAAGCCGACCACCGTGAGCCCGGCCGCGCCGGCCGCGGCGATGACGATGCCGCGCGCCAGCCACAGGCGCCAGTCGGAGAGCTCGCGGCGGACCGCGGTGTGGATCGGGTGGTCGTGCTTCATGGCGTGCGTCGAATCAACTGACCCAGATCATGGCATCAACAGACGGCATGACCCACTGTCGCACGAACGACAGCCGGCCGTGGCAGCAGGGCGTATCTTCGATTCCACACCCACGAAGGACGGCGCTGCCATGCATTTCGAATTCACACCCAAGGTGATCGCGCTGCGCGATCGGCTGCTGGCATTCATGGACGAGCATGTCTACCCGAACGAGCAGCGCCGCGAACACGAGCTGGCCGCGAACGCCCGGGCCGGCCGGCCCTACGCCGAGCTGCCGATGATGGCCGGGCTCAAGGCCAAGGCGCGCGAGCAAGGCTTGTGGAACCTGTTCCTGCCGCCGCACCCCGGCGACACGCACACCACCACGGGCCTGACCAACCTCGAATACGCACCGCTGTGCGAGATCATGGGCCGGCGCTACTGGTGCGCCGAGATCTTCAACTGCTCGGCGCCCGACACCGGCAACATGGAGGTGCTCGCGCGCTACGGCACCCAGGCGCAGCAAGAGCGCTGGCTCACGCCGCTGCTCGCCGGCGAGATCCGCTCGGCGTTCGCGATGACCGAGCCCGAGGTGGCGTCGAGCGACGCGACCAACATCCGCTGCAGCATCCGCCGCGAAGGCGACGAGTACGTGATCAACGGCCGCAAGTGGTACATCACCGGCGCGATGAACGAGCGCTGCGAGATCTTCGTGCTGATGGGCAAGACCGACCCCGACAACGCCGATCGCCACCAGCAGCAGTCGATGATCCTCGTGCCCAAGAACACGCCCGGCGTGACGATCGTGCGCGACATGGCGCTGCTCGGCGTCTACGACCCGCCGTTCGGCCACCCCGAGATCGTGTTCGAGAACGTGCGCGTGCCCGCATCGAACATCCTGCTCGGCGAAGGCCGCGGCTTCGAGATCGCGCAGGGCCGGCTCGGCCCCGGGCGCATCCACCACTGCATGCGTGCGATCGGCATGGCCGAGGCGGCGCTCGAGATGATGTGCCAGCGGCTCGCGTCACGCACCGCGTTCCACAAGGTGCTCGCCGACCAGGGCGTGTGGCGCGAGCGCATTGCCGAGTCGCGCATGCTGATCGAGCAGTCGCGCTGGATGGTGCTGAACGCGGCCTACAAGATGGACACGGTCGGCAACAAGGTCGCCGCGAAAGAGATCGCGATGATCAAGGTGCTGACGCCGAACAACTGCGTCAAGGTCATCGACTGGGCGATGCAGGCCTTCGGCGCGATGGGCCTGAGCCAGGACACGCTGCTGACGCACTTCTACGCCTACGAGCGCCACCTGCGCGTCGCCGACGGCCCCGACGAAGTGCACCGCAACGCGATCGCGAAGCAGGAGCTGGCCGCGTACCTTTGATCAACCGTCTGCGTTGATCCGCTTGATCAGTTCCGCCAGCGTCGCATCGGCAGCGTCGTTCGCGACCTGGCAGGTGCCGGCCGCCAGGTGGCCGCCGCCGCCGTAGCCGAGCATCAGCTCGCCCACGTTGGTTTGGCTGCTGCGGTCGAGGATCGACTTACCGCAGGCCAGCACGGTGTTCTGCTCGTGCATGCCCCACATCACATGGATCGAGATGTTGACCTGCGGGAACAGCGCATAAATCATGAAGCGGTTGGTGGCGTAGATCGTGGCTTCGCCGCGCAGGTCGAGCACGACCAGATTGCCGTGCACCCGGGCGCAGCGCTGGATCTGCTCGCGCGCCGGCTCGCCGTGCGCGAAGTAGAGATCGACGCGCTCCTGCACATCGGGCAGCTCGAGGATCTCGTCGATGCTGTGGCCGCGGCAGTAGTCGATCAAGTCCATCATCAGCGCGTAGTTGCTGATGCGGAAGTCGCGGAAGCGGCCGAGGCCGGTGCGCGCGTCCATCAGGTAGTTCAGCAGCACCCAGCCGTTCGGGTCGAGGATGTCGCTGCGCTCGTACTGGGCCGAGTCGGCTTTGTCGACCGCCTCCATCATCTGATCGGTGATGCGCGGGAACGCACGCTTCGCACCGTAGTGGTTGTAGACCACGCGCGCGGCCGACGGCGCGTCGACTTCGATGATGTGGTTGCGGTGCTTGCCGTTGCGGATCGTCTCCGACAAGTGGTGGTCGAAGGCCAGGTACGCGCCCGGCACGTAGGGCAGGTTGGTCGTGATGTCGTGCGGGCCGACGTCGATCTTGCCGTCCTGCATGTCCTTGGGGTGGACGAACTTGATCTCGTCGATCAGCTTGATCTCGTTCAGCAGCACGGCGCAGACCAGGCCGTCGAAATCGCTGCGGGTGATCAGGCGGTACTTTTGAGGCGTCATGAACGGCTTCCTTCCTTCTGCTGGCGTTCCGGAGCTGGGCATGCCGCAGCGCGTGCGCTGCGCATGGCTGGAACTACGGCACGAAACGGCCGAACTGAAGGGTGGCGCGCGTGCAGGCCTGCCGGTCTACGGCGTGTCGACGCTGGCCAGATAGCGCGGCGGCCGGCGCGCCCGGGTCGTCTGCTCGAACGCGTAGGCCAGCCCGAGCAGGCGCGCCTCGCTGCCGGCCTCGGCAAAGAAGCTCAGGCCCAGCGGCAGACCATGCACGGCGCCCGCCGGCACCGTGATGCTGGGCGTGCCCGCCACCGCGGCCGGCGTCGTGCTGCCGCCGACGACGTGATCGCCGAGCGCGAGATCGATGCGCCAGGGCGGGCCGCCGGTGGGTGCGATCAGCGCGTCGAGCCGGTGCGCGCGCAGCTGCGCATGGATGCCGTCGGTCGCGGCGACGCGCAGGCACAGCGCGCGGGCGTCCACGTACTCGGGGTCGGTCAGCGCGCCCTTGGCCTGCGCCTTGACGAACAGCTCCTGGCCGAACCACGGCATCTCGCGTGCGGCGTTGCGCTCGTTGAACGCGATCACGTCGGCCAGCGTCTTGACCGGCGCCTGCCCGCCCAGACGAGCAAGGTAGGCGTTCAGGTCGGCCTTGAGCTCGTAGAGCAGCACGATCATCTCGGCGTCGCCGATGGTCTCGATGCCGGGCAGCGTGACCGGGTCGACGAGCGTCGCGCCCGCCGCGTCGAGTGCGGCCAGCACGGCGGTGAACACGCGGTCGCTCGGCTCGTGAAAGCCGAAGAACTGGCGCGCCACGCCGAGGCGCGCGCCTTTCAGCGCACCCGCGTTCAATGCGGCCGTGTAGTCGATCGGCTTGTCGGTCATCGCGCCCAGCAGCAGCGCGCAGTCGCGCACGCTGCGTGCCATCGGGCCGGCGGTGTCCTGGCTGTGCGCGATCGGCACAATGCCGCTGGCGCTGAGCAGCCCGACCGTCGGCTTGAGCCCGACCAGCCCGCACACCGACGACGGGCTCAGGACCGAGCCGTCGGTCTCGGTGCCGACCGCCGCCGCGCACAGGCTCGCTGCCGCGGCTGCCGCCGAGCCCGAGCTCGAGCCCGAGGCACTGCGGTCCAGCGCATACGGGTTGCGCGTGAGCCCGCCGCGCGCGCTCCAGCCGCTGCTGCTAGCCGGGCTGCGGATGTTGGCCCATTCGCTCAGGTTGGTCTTGCCCAGGATGATGGCGCCGGCCGCGCGCAGGCGCTGCACGACGGCAGCGTCTTCGGCCGGCTGGCTGCCGAGCAGCGCCAGCGAGCCGGCACTGGTCTGCATGCGGTCGCGCGTCGCGATGTTGTCCTTGATCAGGATCGGCAGGCCATGCAGCGGGCCGCGCAGGCCCTTGGCCTTGAGTTCGTCGTCGAGCGCCTGCGCGATCGCCGGCGCGTCGGGGTTGAGCTCGATCACGCTCGTCAGCCGCGGGCCGTCGCGGTCGATGCGTGCGATGCGCTCGGTGTACGCGGCGACGAGCTGGCGCGCGCTGGTACGGCCGGCGGCCATGTCGGCTTGCAGCTCGGCGAGGCTGCGCTCTTCAACGTTGATCGCGTTCATGGTCGAAGGAGGTTGGGCGCCCATGGCGCGGGGCAGCAGCAGGGCGGCGCTGGCGGCCGTGAGCAGGGCGCGGCGGTCGGGCTTCATGCGCCGGACGATAGCGCGTAGGTGACTGCGGCGGGGGCATGCGCCGGCTTATCCTCACTCCCCGCCCTGGAGGCGGCGTTCAGGAGACACGATGAACAGTGGCCAGTTCACAGGGACCAGCGCGGTGCAGGAACGGCACCGCTTCGACGAGGCCGCGCTGGCCGCGTGGCTGCGCGAGCGGGTCGCGGGCTATGCCGGGCCCTTGCAGGTCGAGCAGTTCAAGGGCGGCCAGTCGAACCCGACCTTTCTGCTGATCACCCCGGGTCAGCGCTATGTGCTGCGCCGCAAGCCGCCCGGCAAGCTGCTGCCCTCGGCGCACGCGATCGACCGCGAGTACCGCGTGATGGCCGCCCTCGCGGCCACCGAGGTGCCGGTGCCGACAACCTACGCGCTGTGCGAGGACGACGGCGTGATCGGCACCGCGTTCTACGTGATGGAGCACGTGCCCGGCCGCATCCTCTGGGACCCGGCGCTGCCGGGCATGACGCCGCCCGAGCGCGCCGCGATCTTCGACAGCATGAACGCAGTGATTGCCGCGCTGCACCAGGTCGATCTGCCGCGCGTGGGCCTGGCCGACTACGGCAAGCCCGGCAACTTCTTCGCGCGCCAGATCGGCCGCTGGACGACGCAGTACCGAGCGTCCGAGACCGAGCCGATCGAGGCGATGGATCGCCTCATAGCCTGGCTGCCGCAGAACATCCCGAGCGTCGACACGACGACGCTGGTGCACGGCGACTACCGGCTCGACAACCTCGTGTTCCACGCCACCGAGCCGCGCGTGATCGCGGTGCTCGACTGGGAGCTCTCGACGCTCGGCCACCCGATGGCCGACTTCGCGTACCACGCGCTGGCCTGGGAGACACCGGCCGGCGCGATGCGCGGCCTGGCCGGGCTCGAGCTCGCCGCGCTCGGCATCCCGAGCGCGCAGGCCTACCTCGAGCGCTACTGCGAGCGCACCGGCGCGCCGATGCCGGCGCGTGCCGAGTGGGACTTTTACCTGGCCTACAACCTGTTTCGCGGCGCCGCGATCTCGCAAGGCATCCTGCGCCGGGCCCTCGACGGCTCGGCCAGCAGCACGCATGCGCTCGAGGCCGGGCGCAGGGCGCGCGCAGTCGCCGAGGCCGGCTGGCGGCGTGCGACCGCCAGCACCGGGCAAACCCCGAACTGACGTGGCCGCCGGCCACGCGATAGTCACAACAACAGCGGAGACACACCTTGGCCGAACACCCCTGGATCAAGTCCTACCCGAAAGGCGTCCGCTGGGACGCAGAGCTGCCACTGATGCCGGTGCAGAACCTGCTCGATGACGCGGTGCGCCGCTGGCCCGATCACCCGGCGATCGAGTTCATGGGGCGCACGCTCAGCTACCGCGAGCTCGGCGATCTGGCCAACCGCGCCGCGAAGGGCTTTCAGGCCATGGGCGTCGGCCCCGGCGTGCATGTGGGCCTGTACCTGCCGAACACGCCGCACTATCCGATTGCGTTCTTCGGCGTGCTCAAGGCCGGCGGCACGGTCGTCAACTACTCGCCGCTCGATGCCGAGCGCGTGCTCGCGCACAAGGTCGAGGACAGCCAGACCGACTTCCTCGTCACGCTCGACCTCGCGGTGCTGTACCCGCAGATGGCGCGGCTGCTCGGCGCCTCGCGGCTCAAGAAGCTGATCGTCGGCAACCTGGCCGACTACGCGGCGAACGCGACGGCGGTGCATGCGCATCTGCAAAGCGCCGGGCAACTCGCGCCGGTGGCCAGCGACGAACGCCACCTGTCGTTCGAGCAACTGCTGCGCAACGACGGTGGCTACGAGCCGCACGCGCTCGGCGATCTGAAGCAGGCCGTCGCCGTGCTGCAGTACACCGGCGGCACCACCGGCCTGCCGAAGGGCGCGATGCTGACGCATGCGAACCTCAGCGCCGCCTGCGCGCAGTACCTGGAGACGACGCAGGGCGAGCCCCGCGTGCTGAGCGAAGGCGAGGAGCGCGTGCTCGTCGTGCTGCCGCTGTTCCACATCTACGCGCTGAGCGTGAACCTGCTGTTTGGCGTGCGCCTGGGCGCGCTGCTGGTGCTGCACGCGCGCTTCGATCTGGACGCCGCGATCAACGACCTCATCGCGAAGAAGATCACCGTGTTCGCCGGCGTGCCGACCATGTACATGGCGATGGCCAATCACCCGAAGGTCCAGGAAGGCGGGCTGCGCACGCTGCGCTTCTGCGGCTCGGGCGGGGCGCCGCTGCCGGTCGAGGTGGCGCAGCGCTTCTTCGATCTGACCGGCAGCCAGCTGTGCGAAGGCTGGGGCATGACCGAGACCTCGCCGACCGGCACCTTCACGCCGGCCTATGGCAAGCGCAAGGCCGGGTCGTGCGGCATGCCGATCCCGAACATCGAGCTTCGCTTCGAGAGCCTCGTCGAGCCCGGTCAGGACGCCGCGCCGGGCGAGCCGGGCGAGCTCTGCATCCGCGGCCCGAACGTGATGAAGGGCTACTGGAACAACCCGGACGCCACCGCCAAGTCGATGACCGCCGACGGCTTCTTCCGCAGCGGCGACGTGGCGCGCATGGACGACGAGGGCTTCGTCTTCATCGTCGACCGCACCAAGGACATGCTGCTGTGCGGCGGCTACAACGTCTACCCGCGGGTGATCGAAGAGGCGATCTACGAGCACCCGGCGGTCGAAGAGGTGTGCGTGATCGGCATCCCCGATGAGTACCGCGGCCAGTCGCCGAAGGCCTTCATCAAGCTGAAAAAAGACGCGCCGGTGCTGACGCTGGATGAGCTCAAGACCTTCTTGAAGAGCCGCATCGGCAAGCACGAGATGGTGGCCGAGATGGAGCTGCGGGCCGAGTTGCCGAAGTCGGCGGTCGGCAAGCTGCTGAAGAAGGACCTCGTCGACGAGGAAGCACGCAAGCGCGCCGCGCCCACCGCCTGAACCAACCCGATCACGAAGGACACCGAGATGAACCACCTCAGCGGAATGGACGCATCGTTCCTGCACCTTGAAACGCCCGAGATGCCGATGCACGTGGGCAGCCTGCAGATCGCCGACCTGCCGGAAGGCTACGCCGGCGACTACTACGAAGACGTGAAGCGCTGGATGGCCTCGCGCATGCACCTCGCCTCGGTGTTCCAGCGCAAGCTGGCGCTGATGCCCTTCGACCTGGCGAACCCGGTCTGGGTCGACGACGAAGACGTGGACATCGACTACCACGTGCGCCACGTGATCCTGCCGCGGCCGGGCACGCTGGAGCAGCTCGAGAAGTACGTCGCCCGGCTGCACTCGACGCTGCTCGATCGCAGCCGCCCGCTCTGGGAGATCTACGTGATCGAAGGCCTGAACACCGGCCAGGTCGCGATCTACAACAAGGTGCACCACGCCGCGGTCGACGGCCAGGCGGGTGTCGCGATCGCGAAGGCCTTGCTCAGCGGCTCGGCCGTGCCGCCGCCAATCAAGCCGCCGCGCCCGCGCCCGCGCACCAACCAGTACCAGCTCGGCGTGGCCGAGCTCGCCGGTGCGGCCATCAGCAACGCGCTGACGCAGTACATCAAGCTGTTCAAGTCGCTGCCCGCGGTCGGCCGGGCCTTGCAAAGCGTCGTGTACCCCGTGTCCGAGGCCGATGGCAAACGGCACCTGACGATGCCCGCCGGCCTGCAGCTCGGGCCGCGCACGCCGCTGAATGTGGCGATCACGAACCAGCGCTCGTTCGCTGCGCGTTCGCTGCCGCTGGCCGAGGTCAAGGCGATGGCCAAGCGCAGCGGCGCGAGCCTGAACGACGTGGTGCTCGCGATCTGCGCCGGCGCGCTCAAGCGCTACCTCGCCGACTACGACTGCGTGCCGGACAAGCCGTTGGTTGCGGGCGTGCCGGTGTCGCTGCGCGAGGCCGGCAACACCGACCCGAACAACCAGGTGTCGATGATGATGGTCAG
>Ga0307509_10003144_pt1 | contig 25582 bp, 23 predicted proteins | sample 10_EM_MG_FD_202245 | JGI IMG/M metagenome (GOLD analysis project Ga0307509, IMG submission 202245) | Populus trichocarpa ectomycorrhiza microbial communities from riparian zone in the Pacific Northwest, United States - 10_EM | ecosystem: Host-associated > Plants > Roots > Unclassified | place... | reverse complement strand
GCTCTGCCGGTGCGAGCGGTTCTGCCGGTGCGAGCGGTTCTGCCGGTGCGAGCGGTTCTGCCGGTGCGAGCGGTTCTGCCGGTGCGAGCGGTTCTGCCGGTGCGAGCGGTTCTGCCGGTGCGAGCGGCTCCACGGGCGCATCCAGCGCGAGCGGCTCGTCGAAAACCGGGGGAGGCGCGAGTGGTGGGTCGGCTGGCGGAGGCGCGAGCGGAACAGCCGCGAGTGGAGGGTCGGCTGGCGGAGGCGCGAGCGGAACAGCCGCGAGTGGAGGGTCGGCTGGCGGAGGCGCGAGCGGAACAGCCGCGAGTGGCGGGTCGGCTGGCGGAGGCGCGAGCGGAACAGCCGCGAGTGGCGGGTCGGCTGGCGGAGGCGCGAGCGGAACAACGAGCGCTGGCAGCGGCGACGGTGCCAGCGCCAACACGAGTGGCGCTGCGGGTGCGAGCGGCGCGTCCGCGACGACCGCGAGCGGTGCAGCTAGCGGTGGCGCCGGTGCAAGCGCAGGCGCCGCGGATGCTGGTGGGAGCGGAGCCGCGGGCACGGGTGGCGGCGCGGATGCTGGTGCGAGCGGTGCTCCCAGCGCTGGAGCGACAGGTGGAGCCGGCGCGAGCGCCGAACCTGGCACGACTGGCGCCGCGGACACGAGCGCCGCGGCCGGCGCGAGTAGCGTTGCGGGCGCGAGCGGCGCTGCGGGCGCGAGTGGCGGAGCGGATGCCGGCGGCGCTGCGAGCGCGAGCGGCGCAGCCGGGGCGGCTGGTGGCGCCGGAGCGGACACCGGCGTCGCAGCGACGTCGAGCGGCGCTGTAGATACCGGCGCCGGCGGGTCCGCGGGTCCTGGCATCGACGGGGGCGTGAGTGGCGATCCCGGTGTGGCTGGTGGCGTGGGCGCGACCGCCACTATCGGACCGGGCGGCCCAGGGGCGAGCTTCACCAGCAGTGCGCCGAGCGTCAGCGGCGTGCCGGGCGGCGGCAGCGGCGCTGGCGCCGCGAGCATCCCGGGTGGAAGCGACTTCGGCCCGCCGTCTCCAGACGGCTTGGGGACCGCCACGGGCGATCTATCCGCGACAAGCTCCGGCGCGCCCGACGCTGGCGGCGTGGTGTCGAGCATGGCGCCCAGCACACCCTCGGTGTCCGTCGCACAGGATGCATCACAGGGATCGTTGACGGTCGACACGGCGGCCAACGCGGCGGGCGCGGGTGAGGCCGCCGGCCACGTCGAGTCGGCGCGCAGCGATGCCGACGTGGCTCGTGAGGCGGCCGGGGCTCCTGGTGAGACGGTGCGGTCGAGCGCCGAGAGCCGCGCGAGCGGCGAGGTCAGCGCGCGTGCACCGGCCGATCCGACCGCGGACGCGAGGTCGAGCACGGATGCGGCGCGCGAGGCGGCCCGCAATCCGGAGGGTGCCGCGGAAGCCCGGGCCGAGGCTGCGGTCGACGAACGGGCGAGCGGGACCACCGTGAACGTTCAAGTCGACGGTTCCGCCGGAACACCCGGCCCGAAAAAGTAGTGCACGGGGAGCCGGGGGAGAGTTGGGTGCGCCGGGCTCGGTGACGCGTCGCGACCAGGCTCGCGTCGTGGTGCGATGTCTCACGGTGGCCATGCGAGGTAGCGCCGATCGCGACCGCAGCGAACGTGCGGCCGCTGCGATCCCGGCGGCGCGATGGTCTGCCCGATGCGCTGGCGAACGGCGTGCACCGCGGAGTGATCTGGGGTACCGCTATGGCCTGCGAGCGGGTCCCTCGGGGCTCCGAGCATCGGTCACCGATTTGGAGCGCGATGCGTTGACCGCGCCGGCCGGTGTTTCTTACGATTCAGCATTCGAAGGGGTCGAAACGAAAGGATTCTCGGTGGACGAGGAAGCCCTCATTGCGTGGCAAGACGTGCTGGACATGGTGGTCAACGGTCGACCGAACGAGGTCGCATGTCCCTACTGCCAACACCGGCCACTGACGATCGAGGATATCGATCAGTCGACCCGCATCTCGTGCAGCAAGTGCGGCAAATTCATCCAGGGTCGGTTCACCTAGCCGATGTCGAACGAAAACGACTTTCTCGGCAAGGGACTTCGCTTCCCGGTGTCGATCAACCTGAATGGCGGCGTGTCGAGCTCGCAGCTCGAGGAGAATGTTCGGCAGTCGTTGTTCGTGATCCTCGGCACCGCGCAGGGCGAACGCTTGAGCCGCCCCGAGTTCGGCTGTCGCATCCACGACTTGATGTTCGCACCCAACAGCCGGATGACCGCGGCGCGGGCCGAGCTGTTCTGCGAGGAAGCGATCTACAAGTTCGAGCCGCGCGTCTCGAAGGTCGTCTGCCTGGCGCGGCCCAACGAGGATGAGCCGAACCGGCTCGATGTCCGCATCGAATATGTGATCGCCGGCGCCAATGTCGCCCGCAATCTCGTCTACCCGTTCTACCTGAAGATCGAGGAAGACGAACCGGTGAGCATCAACGGCAATAACAACGGCTCGTAGCAAGCAATTCACATGATTCCACCGCCGAAACTGGACGATCGCAGCTTCAACGATATCGTCGAAGAAGCTATCTCGATGATCCCGCGCTATGCGCCGGAGTGGACGAACCACAATCCGTCCGATCCGGGAATCACGCTGATCGAGCTCGCTGCGTGGATGACCGATCTGCTGATCTACCGGCTCAACCAGGTTCCGGAGCAGAACTACGTCGCGTTCTTGAACCTGCTCGGGGTCAAGCTGCGGGCGCCGCGAGCGGCGCGCGCGCTCGTGCGGTTCACCCTCGTCGACGGCTCGGTCAAGCAGCGCGTGCCACGCGGGACCCAGATCTCGACGCCGCAGGCGACCGAAGAGCACACCGTGACGTTCGAGACCGCGCGCGACGCGATCGTATGCGCGGCGCGCCCCGATCGCTGCTTCTCGTACTTCGACGACAGCTATTCCGAGAACAGTCGCCACCTCGATCCGGCGCCCGGGACGATCGAAGCGCCGTTCGAGGTGTTCGCCGGCGCGCAGCGCATCGAGCGCTACATGTACCTGTCGGATCCGCGGTTCGCCAACACCGGCGACTCATCGCTGTTGCGTGTGTTCCTCGGCACGCCCGAGCGCGGCGCCCGCGATCTCGCGCGCCTGCTCGAGTGGGAATACTGGGACGGCACGCGGTGGAAGGATCTCGAGCCCGCGCTGATCGAGGTCGATCGCGGCGAGGTCGCGTTCCTGGGGCCGCTGCAGTTCCAGCCGACGACGGTCAACCACATCGAGGGCCTGTGGATGCGCGGCCGGCTCGCCGAGGTGCCGCAGTCTCCGGAAGACACCGAGATCGATACGATCCGGGCGCGCGTCGAGGTCGTCGGGGAGGGCCTGTTGCCGACCCACGCCTACGCGAACCTCGATAACAGCGCGTTCCTGGCGCTCGATCTCGGCAAGAACCTGTATCCGTTCGGCAAGGAGCCGAAGCTCGACTGCATCCTCTATCTGGCGTGCGACGAGCTGCTGCAGACCGCCGAGGCGTACATCTCGATCGAGATGCTGCTCGCCGATGCGAGCGTGATCCCGCGCCCGAACCCGTCGGAGCAGCTGGTGCTCGCGTTCGAGTACTGGGACGGCAAGCGCTGGCGGCACCTCGGTCGCTCGGCGCCGCGTGGTGCGCTCCCGGGATCGGGCGACGAGCTCGGATTTCACGACGACACCAAGGCGATGTCGCAGTCCGGCACCGTGAGCTTCCGGCGTCCCAAGGACATGGAGGCGCTCGAGATCAACGGCCAGACGATGCGCTGGATCCGGATCCGGATCGAGAAGGGCGACTACGGCGAGCAGGGCACGTACACGCTCGAGAACGAGAAGTGGATCTACAAGGATGATCGCCAGCTCCGGCCGCCGGCGCTGCGCTCGATCACGCTGCGCTATCGCGAGGACTATCGCGACGTCAAGCACGCGCTGTCGTTCAACGACTTCCAGTTCACCGACGTCACCGAGGTCGCGCGCACCGAGTTCACGATCTTCCAGCCGTTCCAGGCCAAGCCCGAGGAGTCGCCGGCGCTGTACCTGGGGTTCACGAGCAAGCCACCCAACGATCCGCTCGGGATCTACTTCGCGCTCGACGAGGAGCTCGGCCTCGGCTCGCTGCCGACCGACGAGGCCGAGGTCGCGACCACCGAGCTCGACAAGTACGAGACGATGCGGCGGCTGGCGTGGGAGACCGGCCAGCGCGTCGTGTGGGAGTACTGGGACGGCCGCGCGTGGCAGTCGCTGTCGGTCGACGACGAGACCCAGGGTTTCACGAGCAGCGGGTTCACGTTGTTCGTGGCCCCCGACGACTGGGTGATCTCGAGCAAGTTCACCGAGGACCGGTTCTGGTTGCGCGCTCGCCTCGAGCAGGGTGGTTACGTCAAGCCGCCGCGGATCCGCATGATCGTCACCAACGCGATCGATGCCTACAACCACGAGACGGTCCCCGAGGAGATTCTCGGTAGCTCCGATGCCTCGCCGCTCCAGCAAGTAAAGTTCCTGCGCAGCCCGCTGCTCGAGGACGAGGTCATCGTCGTGCGCGAGCGCCAGAAGCCGCCGCTCGAGGACGTCGCCGAGCTCGGTCCCGACGCGGTGACCCCGGTCGAGCCCGAGAACCCGCAGAACAACGAGGTCTGGGTGAGGTATCGCCGCGTCGATAGCTTCTTCGCCTCGGGCCCACGCAGCCGTCATTACACGCTGGACTACGTGACCGGCACGGTCGGGTTCGGCGATGGCCGGCGCGGCATGGTGCCGCCCGAAGGCAAGAACAACATCGTCGCACGGTCGTACCGGATCGGCGGTGGTGCGCTGGGCAACGTCAACGCGAACACGCTGACCTCGCTCGGGCGGGCGCTCGCGTACATCGAATCGGTCAGCAATCCGCTGCCGGCGACGGCGGGCGCCGATCGCGAGACGATCGAGGAAGCGAAGAATCGCGCGCCGTACACGATCAAGAGCCGCGACCGCGCGGTGACCTCGGAGGACTACGAGATGCTCGCGCTGCGCGCATCGACCGCGCTGGCGCGGGCGCGCTGCGTGCCGGATCGCTCGAACCGCGGGCACGTCACGCTCGCCTTGGTCCCCAAGGGCGAGCTGCGCGGTGAGGAGTTCTCGCGCCGGCTGGTGCCGTCGAACGAGGTCCTGCGCCACGTCAAGCGTTACCTCGACGATCGCAAGCTCGTCGGCACGGTGCTCAACGTGGTGCGGCCGCGCTACAAGGATCTGTCGCTGCGCGTGGTGTTGATCCGCCGCACCATCGGGACCTCCGATCGGCTGCGCAAGGACATCGAGACCAAGGTCCGCCGGTTCCTGCATTCCCTGGTGGGCGGGCGCGACGGCAAGGGCTGGGAGTTTGGCCGGCCGGTGCTCAAGGCCGACCTGATCCATCTGATCGAGGAAGTCCCGGGGGTGGAGGGCGTCGATACGCTCCAGATCCGCGACGAGCACCGCAACGTCAGCGTGGAGCACGTTCGGCTTGACGAAGACGAGCTGCCGTTCCTGGTTCACGTCAACGTCGCGGAAAAAGTCCGCGACGACATCAAGTAGCCATGGTGCCCGAGCGAGTCACATAACATGGTAACCCAGTTACTCAATCGCCGCGTGCTCGGTGTCCCGAACGTCCTCGGGCGCGCCATGAACAAGGCGCACATCCTGCTCGAGGATGCCGGCTTCAAGAAGATCGTCACGCTGTATCGCGAGAGCTACGAGGATCGCGACACCGTGCTCGAGCAACGCCCCTCCAAGGGTCAGAATGTCTACGAGGACACCGAGATCACGATCTGGGTCGCCCGCCGGGGCTATCTCGAGAACCTGCCGGCGATCTATCGCCGGAGCGACGCGGTGGGGCGCAACCTCGTTCGCGAGCTGTGCTTCCTGTTCGAGCACATGTTCGACTCGGTGGAGCAGAACCTCGACAACGGCTGGCGGTTCTACGATCCGCACGTCGCGCCGGTCGAGTTCCTGAACTGGCTGTCGGGCTGGACCGCGTTCTCGCTCGATCTCGACTGGCCCGAGCCGCAGAAGCGCGCGCTGATCCGCCGCGCCGTCGACCTCTACCGGATCCGCGGCACCAGGCGCGGGCTGTCGCTGTTCCTGCGGTTGTTCACCGGTCACGAGCCCGACATCGAAGAGAACACGTGGCCGTTCAAGGGGTTTCGGGTCGAGGGCGAAGGTGCCGAGATCGGCGCGCGGGTCGGGCTCGATTCGGTGATCATGCCGCCGGTCGACCTCGCGCACTGCTTTGTCGTGACGATGCCGATCAAGTACGAGACGGTGACCTCCGAGATGATCATCCGGATCCACCAGATCATCCAGATGGAAAAGCCCGCGCACACTCAGTATTACCTGCGATTTGCCGAGGAGAAGGGCGACGTCGAGCTCCGCGAGTTCTTCGCGATCGGCCTGCGCTCCGGAATCGGCATCGGTTCAGAAGTCGTGTCAACGGAAGACGACGCCGGCGAGGAAAAGTCATGAGCGAGAACCAGCAGCAAGGATTCAAGCGCATCAACTTCTTCAAGGGGTTTCTGACCACCGAGAAGGACTGGAACGACGCCGAGCGCTACCACATCGACAAGCGGCGACTGCACAACCGCATGCTGCACTCGGCCGGCATCGTCTACGGCTACGCCGGTGACCTGAAGGTCAACGCGCGCGCGCGGGGCGATCTATCGGTCGAGGTCCAGCCGGGCTACGCGGTCGACGGCATGGGCAACGACCTGATGATCTTCGATGCGACGATTCGCAACATCAACCTCGAAGAGTTCCGGTTGCCGCAGACCGTCTACGTCGTGCTGCGCTACTACGAGGAGCTCACCGACTTCATCGCGTACAAGGAGAACCTCGAGTACAAGGGCCACCGCCGCGTCCTCGAGTCATGCCGGGTCGAGCTGTCGCAGACCGAGCCCGACATCCTGCGCGAGGTCGAGCTGGCGCGGATCTATCTCGAGAAGGGCGTGCAGCGCGTGCGCGATGCGCGCGACCCCGCCGATCCGAAGCCGAACGAGATCGACCTGCGGTACACGCCGAGGGGCGGGCTGTCGGGCTCGCAGCTGCCACCGCACCTGCGGCTGCGCCTCGAGACGCTACTGATGAACATCCGGCGCGGCGCGCTGGAGTACACGCGGCGCGGCGTGATCGCGGCGCACGACGTCGTGCAGGCGTGCAACACGGCGCTGATGCTGCTGTACGCCAACTTGCTCGACCTCCGGAACATCTTCGACATCTTCAAGCTGATCATCGACTGCGAGGGCGAGATGGCGCTCGACGTCGACGTTCACCATCCGAACATCGCGCAGAAGAAGGAGTTCTCCGAGTACCGCCGTCAGGTCGAGATCATTCGCGGCCTGCTTGCCGAGGGCAAGAACACCATGGACGCGTACATGAACTTGATCGCGTACCAGAGCAAGTGTGCGGACATCGCGGCCGCCGCGGTCGCTGGCGAGAAGGCCGAGATCGTGGCGCCGGTCGAGAAGAAGGACGCGCCCAAGATCGCCGACATCAAGGACTGGGAGGGCGTCAAGGCGATGCCGCAACCCAAGCCGTCGATGGAGCTCGAGGGCCTGACCTGGGTGCTGGTCGACGAGATCGAGATTCTCAACAAAGAATCCGAAGACAAGCACCTGTTCCAGATCAAGGAAGCCAAGGACAGCTATCGGTCGCGCCAGAAGCTCAAGTACCCCGACGGCACCACGGTCGAGGATACCGGGCGCGCACACGTCGATGGCTACAGCGAGTTCAAGGTCATGAACATCACGCCGGGCCGCCCAGTCGTGGTGCTCCGCCGCATGGACTACGTGTACGGCGACTACGAGCTCGAGCTCGGCGTCAACGGCAAGAAGGTCGGCATCGTGTCGTGCACCGGCACCGATCGCGTTCACCGTTGGCGCAACTGGCCTGCGCTGATCGCTCCTGAGCACGTGACCGAGGGCAGCTTGGTGGTTCGCCAGCAATCGGTGACCGCCGGCCGCGATATCAACATGTTTCACATCTGGGTCTATCAGCCAAAGTAGGGGAGCTCTAGCCGCCGACGATGACGTTGGTCGAGCCTTCGGTCATCTCGCCGAGACCGCCGCAATGCGTGTCCTTGTCGCCGATGCGGTGGGCGCCCTTGTTGTTGATGTACACCGTGGTGCTGCCCGTCTTGGCTTTCCAGGTGTTCTTGCCGCAGCACGCCGCGTGGATGCCGTCGTCGTCGACGCGCACGGCAGGGCGCTTGTTCACGTTGCAGTTGGGCGAGCCGCTGATCGCGGGACCCACCGCGGGGTGCGGGCACGCGGGGCAGCCATGCGCATCTACCGGAACATTCGATTTATCGCCGAGTCGGCACTGGCCGGGCATGTGGGCTCCTGGTGGCGTTGAGGGATGGTTAGCGTAGCGCCGGAACGAGATCGGTCGAGATCGGTCGAGATCCGTCGAGATCAGGTGAAGCCGCCAGGGGTCATCGTGCCCACGCCGCCGACCACCGGCCCCGCCGGCACGACCGGCGGCGCGAAGGTCGGGACCGGGCCGGTGCCGAGCACGTTGGTGACCATCGTGCTCACCTTCCAGAGGTTGTAGGTCTTCTCGAAGGCGTCGGCGAACGACTCGAACAGCTCGTTGCTGAACGGCGCCATCGGGTCGGCGAGCTGCGCGACCATCTGCGCCTTGAGGATGGGGGCCGAGATCGAGACCGGCACCTGGACGAGCGCGGCAAACGGACACGGAATATTGGGGGTCGGCGGGGCGATGGGGCTCGGCAGCAGCGCGAACGCCGGATACCACGGCATGCCGGCGAGCTTGACCGTGGCGGTGAAGGTGAGCCACGCGGTGCCGATCACCGTGGCGATCACGTTGGAGTACTTCATCTCCATCGGGGTGGACTTCGGCGCCGACGCGAGGATCAGCGGGGTCCACGGCGGCCCGACGATCTGGCCGGCCGAGGCGGTCGGTCCTGCGATCACCACGCCGACCAGCGTCGCGGTGCTCTGCCACTTGCTCCATGCCGAGCAGATCGCCTCGCACATGCCGTCGATGAAGCCGCCGATCTTGCCGATGTGCATCTTCTGCGAGTCGGTGTGGTACTTGTTCATCGACGCGGGCTGGAACAGCGGCGGCATGCCGGGGCTGGAGGCCTTCTCGTCGGTCTTGAACGCGCGGCCGTAGTGGTCGCCGGCGTCCCCCGCGGGATCCTTCCAGTTGGACGGAACCTTCAGGTTGAACGACGAGAACTTCAACCTGGCGAGCTGCTTGACGGCGGTGGCTTGCGGAGCGGGCATGAGTTCCTCTGGCCTGCACAATATACGGATCGAGACCGCGGCAATTTCCCCGCCGCCGTCACATTTTTCGGGCTCTTAGGTAGTGAATTGCGTAGCTTGCGGAGCTCCGAGCGTCGCGCCGCAGCACCCAGGGCAGCTCGGCCTCGTCTTCGATGCGGTAGCGCGCACCCAGGCCACTGCCGTTCCGAAAGATGGCCGCCAGGTCGGACGCGGGGTCGGACCCGCCAAGCCGCTCGGCGTCGGCCAGGACCGTGCTCTGCCACGCGTAGGGCGACGACACGATGACCTCGCCACCCGGTGCGCACAGCCCGTCGATCACCGAGAGCAGCTGCCGGGGGCTCGCCACCGAGTCGACCAGGTTGAGCGCGACCACGCGGTCGAACATGCCGGGGATCAGCGGCGGATCGAGCGCGTCGCCGCACACCAGGAGGCGACGATCCGCGGGCACGGTACGGTCGCCGGCGGCGATGGTGGCCCGGGTGTAGCGCCGGCCGATCGCGCGGCGGGCATACTCGACGCGACCGCCGTCGAGTATGCGCCGAGCCCGGCGGACCGCGCCGAGCTGCAGGTCGAGGCCCGCGACGCGGTCGGCGCCGCGGGCGAGCTCGGCGACGATCCGGCCGGTGCTGCAACCGAGCTCGACCGCGAAGGCCACGCGGTCGGCCGCGCGGGCGGCGATCTTGTCGACGAGTGCGCGGGCGCCGAACCCGGCCCCGGGACCGTCCGGCGGTGGATCGGCGCGGTCGCCCCAGTGCGCGTCGAGGTAGATCGACAGGTGCTCGACGAGCCGCGGATATGGCGCATCGTCCGGGCCGTCGGCGATCAGCAACTCGACGACGTCGGCGGGTAGATCGCGCTCGACGACCGTGGCGATCTCGGCGCGCAGGTACGCCCCGGGATCGGCCATCACGATCGGCACGCCGTCGATCACCGGGTAGCGCCGGCCGCACTCACAGCGCAGCACGTACCCGTCGGGTCCATCGTTTGGCCCGTCATCTCGTCGATCGTCTCGTCGATCGTCTCGTCGATCGTCTCGTCGATCCGGCTCGAGCGTCCGGACGTCGAGCCGATCCGCGGTCCGCGTCCTGCAACCGGGACATACCAGCACGAGCTCCACGGCCCGACGATACCCCGGGACGACCGCGACGACGCGAGATCGACGTGAGCGGACGGAGCAGCGTCGCGGGCCGCCGCGGACACGAAGCGCGCCGGTTGTGCCGGGATCGACATCGGCAGGGAGCGCGCCGACCCGAGATCCTGGTCCGGATCGGCAAGGGGTCCCGGTCGAGCTGCCCTGGCGCCACCGCCCCGATCGCGTGGTCATCGCGGCGCCGATCGGGTACCGGCCGTCGGGGCTCGCCAGGCGACCACGCTCGCTGCGGACGCCACCGCACAGGATGTTCCGCATGTTCCATGTTCCAGCGCCGCGGGGGCTGCGAACCTCTCGGTGTGCGCCGATCCGGCAGCGGATCCGGTCAATTGCGATCGCGGGACGCTGGGTCGCGCCTGCCAGCCCGCGTTTTTTCGTGCATCGGAGTGAGATTCGCGAACCGGCACGGCCCCTTCGTGATGCTAAGCTATTGGCGCGCGAGGGGGCTGCCTGCGCATCCCCCAGAGGGAATCATGTTCCTCAAGTACATCGACTTTATCTTCACGCCGTTTCGCGCGATCCAGAACAAGTTCCTCACCGCCAAGAATTTCAAGGGCAACGTCCGCGCCGAGATTCAGCGCGTGAAATCGCTGAAGTCGCGCGGCAAGATGGCGATGGGGGACGCCAGGCAAAAGATGGGCGCGTTCCAAAACAAGCTGAACCCAGCGGGGCAGCCGGCGCAACAGGGAGCTTACATGCAGCAGGCAGGACAACCGCCGGGGATGCCCGGCATGCCCGGTATGCCAGGGATGCCCGGCATGCCAGGACAAGGTCCCAATCCGAACCCGCCGATCATCAGGCGGGGGTTCTGGATCTTCGCGAAGAAGTTTTGTTCGCAGTGCGAGCAGCAGCTCGACAAGAGCTGGGACCAGTGCCCGTATTGCCAGCAGATCGCGGCGCAGGTCGTCGCCGCGCCCGCCAAGCAAGCGATGAAGACCCAGGCGTTCGTGGTGGACGCGAGCGGCGGTCCGGGAAGCCTGCAACTGCTCGGCTGGATCGTGCCGCTGCAGGGCGTCCAGAAGGGCGAGCTGTTCACGCTGGCGCCAGTCACCACGATCGGGACCGATGCCAAGTGTACGGTCGTGCTCAACGACAAGTTCATGTCGTCGAGGCATGCCGAGATCAAGGCTGAGAATGGCGTGTGGGTGCTGCGCGATTCCGGCTCGACCAACGGCACCTACGTCAACAACCGTCGCGTTGATCGTCACGAGCTGGTGGACAACGACTTCATCAAGTTCGGCAGCGCGATGCTGAAGTTCAAGAGCCTATGAGCAAGAGCAGCAAGCACAGCGCGCGCTGGTTGTTGTTGGTCGCGGCGACCTGGCTCGTTTCGACGGGACAGGCCCACGCGGAGGGTCCGAGCGTCGAGGTGCTGATGCAAGTCAAAGCACCCGACAAGAACAACCCCAAGGTCAAGGACGACGCGCCGCAGGTCGAGGTGACCGTGATCGGCGCGCCGAACGTCCCGATCGAGAAGTACTCGCTGCACGACGACAGCTCGAAGCAGCCGATCGAGCTCAAGCCGACGTCGATCCGCGGCTACAACCAGGGCAGCGAGACCCTGGCGGTCGCGATCGTGATGAACGGCGGCGAGTTCTGGATCGGCAATGACGACTACCGCAAGACGGACGACCCGGTGTTCTGCCCCGGCGTCCTCAAGGCGCTCGAGTCGGCGCTCGACAAGCAGTCGTTCAAGGACGCAGGTCCCGCAGGTAGCCTCGGGATCGTGATCACGTACGCCGACAAGATCACCACGAAGGTTCAGATGGGCCCGCTCGGGAACATCAGCGGTGGCGCGCTCGGCTCGCAGAGCGAATACAAGGACACCCAGGGCCTCGAGCTGGTGAAGGCGATCGAGACCGCGGTGGCCGAGCTCCATCGGGTCCAGGCGGCGCGCAAGGCGTTGATCATCGTCGGCGATGGCAAGGACACCAACCCTGAAGCGGCCAAGGGCCAGCTCGCGACGCTCAAGAAGCAAGCCGCGCAGGAGGGCATCCAGACGTTCGCCATCATCTACAAGGGCGGGTTGGCGCAGCAGGAGGAGAACCCGGTGGTGATCAACATCATGGTCCCGGGCGCCTCCACGGTGAACTCGGCGGAGAGCATCGCGTCGTCGATCGCCAGCATCCTCGGCCGCATGGCGGATCGCCAGTACCTGACGTTCCCGGGCTTCGATCCCAAGACCGGCGTCGGCCTGTCGTGGGACGGCAAGGTTCATAACCTCGTGCTGAAGATCGACAAGGACGACGCCGAGGCGGTGGCGCTGCCCCTGGTGCCGATCTGGAGCGCGTCGACCGGTGGGTTTCCCTGGCTGGTGCTCATCCTGATCATCATCGGCGCGCTGGTGCTGGTCATGATCGGGGTCAAGGTGTTCAGCGCCAAGCCCGAGCCGGTACCGCTGGAGGTCGCCGCGCCTGTGGTGATGGAGGCACCCAAGCCCGAGGGTCCGAAGAAGACCGTCATGATGAATGTAGGTGGTGACGAAGGTGGCTTCCCGATCGTGGGCTGGATCGTGCCGCTCAACGGTTCCCAGGCCTATCAGACGTTTCGGCTGCGATCTGGTGCTACAAAGATCGGGACTGCGCCGCCCTCCGACATCGTGGTCAACGACGGCTTCATGAGCACCGAGCACTGCCAGATCACCGCGTCGCCGCAGGGCTTCGTGCTCGTCGACGGCGGCTCGACCAACGGCTGCTATGTCAACGATCGCAAGATCCAGGGCAAGCAGGATCTCGTCGATAACGATATGTTCACGCTCGGCAAGACGAGCTTCAAGTTCAAGTCGATCAACTAGGTGTCGTGTCTACCGGTGCGCTGATCGTTCTCATCGTCGTCGCCGCGCTTGTCGTGCTCGGCGTCCTCGTGCTCGTGGCCAAGCGGAATGCCACGCCGGTCGAGCAGAAGATGTGTGGTGGGTGTCGCCGCGTCATGTTGCCGGCGTGGACCAAGTGCCTGTTCTGCGGCTGGTCGCCGGTCGCGCGGCTCGAATTCATCCTGGGCCCGATGGCGAACCAGACGCTGTCGCTCAGCGAGGAGGTCACGACGATCGGCTCGGTCGCCGGCAACACGGTCGTGCTCGCCGATCCGGCCGTATCGCGCAAGCACGCCGGCATCCGCAAGGTGAACGGGACCTACGAGCTGGCAGACCTCGGCTCGACCAACGGGGTCTACGTCAACGGCCACAAAGTACCCAAGAAGACCCTCGAGCCCGGCGACATCATCCGCGTTGGCAACACCGAAGCGGTATTCAAGCCCCAATAGTGGCAATGCCGGACCCGCCCGAGGCGCTGGGGACGTGAGGTCGGCGCGATGTCGGCGTGTTGTGGGCCACTGGCGCGAGGGGCCCGGCCCCGGTACGATATCGCTACCCAATGGCACGACTCCTGTTCCGGGATAGCCAGGGCCGCGAGGGAACGGTCGAGCTATCACCGACCGAAACCGTCTATGTCGGTCGTGGACTCGAATGCGCGATTCGCACCGACGACGGCATGGTGTCGCGGCGACATTCGCAGATCCGTATGGAAGGCGGGCGCTACGTCGTCGAGGACCTCGGCAGCGCGAACGGGACGCACCTCAACAACCTCCGCGTGCAGAAGCAGGCGCTCGGTCATACCGACATCGTCCAGTGCGGATCGCTGATGATCCGGTTCATGGACGAGGGCGCGGTCAACATCGTCCAGCAGCCGCTACCAAGCGCTGGTGCGCCGCCCCCCAAGAAGGGTGGCACGATGGTGCTTCAGCGCGACGATGCCCCGGCGGCCCTCGGTGGCGGCGGGGGTGGCTACGCCCAGCCGCCGGTGTCGGGCTATGGCGCGACCCAGGTGCCGGGCCCCCCGTCGGGCTACGGCGCGACCCAGGTGCCGTCATCGGGCTACGGCGCGGCGGCGTCGGGGTACGGCGCGGCGCAGCCGGCGTCGGGGTACGGCGCGGCGCAGCCGGCGGGATACCAGCACGCCACGAACCCCGCCAGCGTGCCAGCGTACGGCCAGCAGCCGCAGGGAGGCTCACCTTACGGGGCACCGCCGCCGATCCCCAGCGGCGGATCGATCCCGCCTCCCAATAACCCAGCGTACGGCGCCGCGCGTGGCGGCGGGTTCGGCGGATCGGTCGGTTCGCAATCCAACGCCGCTCCGTACGGCGGCCCGCCCGCGATGCCCTCGGGCACGCCGGCCAACCCGTACGGCAGCCCCCCGTCGACGGGTGGCGCCCCGGCGCCCTACGGCGGTCCGCCGGCGATGCCGGCTCCGATCTCGGGCGCGGCGGCGGCCAAGGTCGCCGACAACCCCAGCATGTTCGGGCGCGGCGGGCCGATCGGCGCGGTCGGCGGCCCCGCGCCGCGCACCGCGGCCGACGCCGCGGAGAACAAGGTCCTCGTCGATCTCGGCCTCGAGTTCGACCCGACCAAGGCCGACACCGAGCTCAAGTCGCTGCGCGGCCAGCTCGAGAAGTCGACAGCGAGCTACGAGCGCGAGGTCGCCGACGGCAAGCGGATCCGCGCCGAGTCGGCGGCGATGCGCGATCGCGTCGAGGAGCTCAAGTCGCAGATCAAGGATCGCGAGGATCAGGTCGTCGCCCACGACCGGGTCGCCGACGAGCTGCGCGACGAGCTGCAGCAGACCCGCAACGAGCTCAACCGCGCGCGCAGCGAGCTGGGCGACATGGCCGAGAACGTCGCGGCGCGCGAGCGCCAGGCGGCGCGGGCGCTCGAGGACACGGCGAAGCTGCGCGATGACATGGACGACAAGAACCGCCAGCTGATGGAGCTGTCGCGGACCAAGGACGAGGGCTGGAAGAAGCTCAACGAGCAGCTCACCGAGATCGAGCACCTGCGCGAGGTGATCAACGAGCAGGAGCGCATGCTCGAGGAGCGCCGCGTCGGCCTGATCTCGCAAGAAGAGGTCATCAAGGAGCTGCGCGGCGAAAAGGAGAAGACCCTCAAGACGGTCGCGCAGCTCCGGGCCGAGCGCGACGAGGCCAACACCAACTCGTCGCGCAACGCCGCGTCGATCAACGGCCTCGAGGAGGAGAACCGCCGGCTCGGCAGGCTCCTGGTCGAGGCCCAGACCGAGGGCGGGCGCGGCGGCGCCCAGCCCGATCACCTGATGAAGATGACGGGCGACATCCGCGAGCTGCGGGTCGAGCTCAAGAAGGTCGAATCCGACCGCGATCGGCTCGAGGAGCAGTACACGCGGGCCGATCGCGATCGCGAGAAGCTCGAGGGCCGGCTCGCGCAGATCGAGGTCGAGCTCCAGGAGGCGGTCCACGGCCGGATGGCGGCCGAGAGCGCACGCAACGTCGCGCAGGACGCGCTCGCCAAGGCAGAGGTCGCGCGCCACAAGGCCGCCGAAGAGGCGCTCACTGCGTCGAAGGCACGCGACGTCGCATCCACCGGTGGCGACGACGCGCGGCGCGAGCTCGATCGCATGCGCAAGAGGATCGCCGATCTCGAGAAGGCGCCGGCTCCGGTGGCGACCGGCGTGGACTCCAAGGAGGTCCAGCTCGAGCGCGAGGCGGGAGAGCGCAAGCTCAAGGAGGCGCTCGAGAAGGCAACCGCCGCAGAGCGCTCGCTCAAGTCGCTGCAGGCCGAGGTCGACGCGGCCAAGACCGACGCCACCAAGGCGCGCGCCGAGGCCGCGCGGGCCAAGGCCGCGGCCGACGCCCAGGTCGAGGCGGTGATGGACCACACGGTGGCGACGGCGCCGCCGTTGCCGTTCGAGCTCGCCAAGACCGCCCAGGAAGTCTACGAGTCGATCAACGACATCCTGTCCGAGATGCGCAACAACATGAAGCTGGTGCAGGGCGAGCTGCCGAACCTCAAGGCCGACGACGACACCTTACGGGCGGTCAGCGACGCGGTCGAGGCGCTGGTCGATAACGCGGAGACCGCCAAGGGTGCGCTGCGCGGGCTGCGGGACCTGGCGAATGGATAACCAACCGACATGACGATCGAGCACAAACGAAGCAGCAAGGGCGAGATCGAGGACTTGATCAAGGCGCGCTACTCGCTGATCTGGATCACGTCCCCCGAGGAGAATCGCGTCGAGGAAGCGCTCCGCAAGCTGTGCGTCGAGCGCGAGATGCGGCTCGAGGTGTGGTCGATCACCGAGGGGTTCAAGACGCTCGCGAACGGGCAGGGCACGCGCGACGTCAAGGATCCGATGAAGGCGATCGATCACGTGATGCGCGCGGAGGGCCGCGCGTTGTTCGTGCTGCGCGACTTCCACCCGTTTCTCAAGGAGCCTGCGGTGGTGCGCCGGCTGCGCGATGCCGCGACCGAGCTGCGCAAGACCAAGAAGAGCCTGATCGTGCTGTCGCCGATCACCAAGATCCCGCCGGAGCTCGAGAAGAGCATCTCGGCCGTGCTCGACTGGGAGCTGCCCAATCGCCTCGAGATCGAAGGCGCGGCGCGCAAGGTGCTGCCCAACCTGCCGGCCGCGACCCAGCAGGTGATCGAGAGCGACCCGACGTTCATGGAGCGCGTCGTCGAGGGCGCGCTCGGCCTCACGCTGGTCGAGGCCGAGAACGTGTTCGCCAAGTCCGCGGTCCGGACCCACACGTTCGACCTCGAGACTATCCTCGAGGAGAAGAAGCAGATCATCCGCAAGAGCGGCCTGCTCGAGTACTACGAGCACCGCGAGGAATTCTCCGACGTCGGTGGCATGGAGATCCTGAAGGACTGGCTGGTCAAGCGGCGCAACGCGTTCTCGTCGCGCGCGCGCGATTTCGGCCTGCCGCTGCCCAAGGGCATCCTCTTGATCGGCGTGCCCGGCACCGGCAAGTCGTTGACCGCCAAGGCCGTGGGGGCGCTGTGGCAGATGCCGCTGCTCCGGCTCGATGTCGGCAAGATCTTCGGCGGCCTGGTCGGCTCGTCGGAGGAGAACATCCGCACGGTGATCAAGACCGCCGAGGCCATCGCGCCTGCGGTGCTGTGGATCGACGAGCTCGAGAAGGGGTTCTCGGGGACCGCGTCGTCGGGCCAGACCGACGGTGGCACCACGTCGCGCGTGTTCGCGTCGTTCATCACGTGGCTACAGGAAAAGACCTCGCCGGTGTTCGTGATCGCCACGGCGAACAACGTCCACCAGCTGCCGCCGGAGCTGCTCCGCAAGGGCCGGTTCGACGAGATCTTCTTCTGCGATCTGCCCGATCGCGAGGATCGCGCGCAGATCCTCGATATCCACGTCCGCAAGAAGAAGCGGGATCCCGGTCAGTTCGACATGGACAAGCTCGTGGAGGCCACGGTCGACTTCTCCGGCGCCGAGCTCGAGCAGGCGGTGGTCGCTGCGCTGTACGACGCGTTCGATACCGGCAACGACCTCACGACCGAGGGTCTGCTCCAGACGCTGAAGGACATCGTCCCGCTGGCGATCACGATGCGCGAGCAGATCGAAGCGATGCGCGAGTGGGCCCGGACCCGCGCCCGCATGGCCTCGGCGCGCAACCGGACCGCTGCGAAGAAGGATGGCTGGATGGCGCGCTACGGCGCCCCGACCGCGAACCTCGGCGACAAAGCCGCGGAGACCAGCGACGACGGGGAACGCAAGCTCGAGCTGTGACGTAGGATTGAGGAACGCATGTCTCATTTCACGAAGTGCGCACTCAAGCTGACGAACCTGGCGGCGATCAAGAAGGCGCTCGCCGACATGCATCTACAGTTCACGGAAGCGGAGCAGGGCCAGTCGGTCTCGGTCCGCGGCTACCGCGGCGACAAGCTGCAGGCCGCGATCTCGGTCGACATGGGCCGCTACGACGTCGGTGTGCTCGACAACCAGGACGGCACGTTCGACATCACCGCGGACTGGTGGGGCGTGGAGACGACCAAGGGCGTCTCCGAGGAAGAATTCAAGAACCAGCTGAGCCAGCGCTACCAGTACCACAACGTCAAGCAGGCCTGCGAAGACAAGGGCTACGCGGTCGAGGAGGAAGTGAACGAAGAGGACGGCTCGATCCGCCTGGTCGTTCGCAAGTGGGTCTCCGAGTAGGCGTCCGGCACGCCGGCACAAGGACATCGCGGATGCACAAGCAAGACATCGAGATCGTGATCAACGCCAAGGGCGAGGTGACCTTCCAGGTCAAGGGCATGAAGGGCGGGAGCTGCCTTTCCGAGACCAAGTTCCTCGAGCAGGCGCTCGGCGGCGATGCCGCGGTCGTCGATCAGCAGAAGACGTCGGAATTCTATGAGGGATCCGAAGGTTACGTATCGACGTGGGCCGGGGAAGCCAAGGACGAGTAAGCTCGTAGAAGGACTGGCGTGAGCGATCAAGATACCGACAACCCGAGCGACCTGACCGACGAGCTGGCGCGCAAGTACGACCCCGAGCGCATGCTGCGCATGGTGTCGCGCCGCGCCGGCAAGGGCGAGCTGCTCGATCACTCGATCCGCGCCAAGTACGAGAAGCGGTTCGGCGTCGACCTCGGCCACGTGCGCGTGTACACCGGCGAATTCGCCGAGGAGTTCAACCGCAAGCGCGGTGCGTATGCCGTCACGATCGGCTCGACCGGCATGATCCTGATGGGCGGCTCGCCCGACAAGTCGATGGGCAGCGCGTCGGGGCAGGCGCTGCTCGCCCACGAGCTCACCCACGTGGCGCAGGCGCACAAAGGGCTGCATCGCAGCTCGTTCGCGGGCGACATGCCGTTCGCGGCGGAGCACGACCGCGGCCACGAAGTCGAGGCGCAAACGGTCCAGGCCGACGTCGAGAAGCACGGCGGTGACCCGGGCGGCTCGACCAAGGCGGCGACCGAAGCGGGCAGCGCCGAGGCGGCGTCCAAGGAAGAGCAAGAGCGCACGCTCGAGCAGATCAAGCGCCGCGTGATCGAGATGGCCGGCGACGCGGCACGCAACCAGATCCTGCGCAGCGGCGTCCAGCGCCGGGCCTAACCGCTGCTGCGGCGCGCAATCGCCGTGTTGCGTGATCTCTGGGCCCGGATCTCTTGGTAATCTCGTCGAGATGAGCGAGCCAAGCGCCGACGCCGGCGTCGTCCAATCGCGCGTCCAGCTCGAGCGCCTGGTCGCCCAGGACGAGCTGGCGGGCCGCACGATCAGCGGCTTCGCGGCGACGTCGGTCGGCCTGCGCGGCATCGATCTCGATGGCGTGACGATCGAGCGGCTCGATCTGCGCGGCGCGGATGCCGACGACAGCCGGCTCGAGCGAGCCGAGCTCCGGATGACCGACCTGCGGACGTCGCAGTGGCGCGGCGCGCTGTGGCACCGCGTGCGGGCCAAGGACTGCGATCTCACCGAGCTCGACCTGACCGGCGCGCAGCTGCTGCGCTGCGAGCTGGGTCCGGTCCGGATGGCGCGGATCCGGCTGCACCGCGCGAAGATCCAGGACACCACGTTCAAGGAGTCCGAGCTGTACTCGGCCGACTTCGCCGGCGCGGTGCTGCTCAAGGTCGTGTTCGAAGGCTACGAGCACTCGACGGTCTCGCTGTCGCGTACCGACTGGACCGGCGCGGCGCTGTTCGACGTCGATTTTCGGCGTGCGAACCTCTACGGCGCCACGCTGCGCAACGCCTCGCTCGTGCGCTGCAACCTGCGCGGCGTGAACCTGTGCAGTGCCGACCTGACGGGCGCACGCCTCGTGGGATGCGAGACCACGGGCGCGGACCTCGACGGTGCGATTTTCTAGGAGAACCATTCATGCCGTCCCGACCTGACCTCCGCGAGATCGCCAGCAACGTCAAGGACGCGTTCGCAAACGCCGATCGCGAGACCTTGCTCGAGATCCTGACGTTCGTGGTCAAGGAGTACGTCGTCGAGGGGCCGCCGCCCATGCTGGTGCATCAAGCCGAGACGCTGTCCGATCTGCAGGGCCAGTCGTTCGCGCAGCTCATCACCGCGCTGCAGACCCGGCTCGATCACCCCGAGCTTGCGATGTTCGTCGTCGATGGCGAGCAGGTCGGCGTGCGGGTCGGCGGCGTGGTGCATCCGCTGCTCGCGGCGCGGCAGCCGCTCGGTGGGGCGGCGGAGCTGCCGCGGCCGCAGGCCGGCGTGCGCGTCGTCGAGACAACCCTTTCGCAGCGGCCCCCGCAGCCGCCGTCCGCGCAGACTCCGGGAACCGCGCCGCCGCCCCGTGGGCTGGCGGTCCGCGGCCAGCCCACGGCCTCCGCGCCGCCCCCCGCGGGCGCCCAGGCGCCGCGTACGCAGCCGGCAGCGCCGGTCGCACCATCGTCAAGTGTGCCGCCACCGGCCGTACCGCCACCGGCCGCGGCCGCACCGCCCCCGGCGCCGGACAAGCCGGAGTCGAGCGGCGACGACGCCTCGGCGCGGTTCAGCCTGCTGGAGCTCGACTGATGTCGGCGGTCGCACGCCGCTACTACGAACGCGGTCGTGCCGCGCTCGAGGTCAACGACCTCGAGTCGGCGCAGGAGGCGCTGCGGGCGGCGCTCGATCTCGCGCCGGCGTTCGGCAATGCGCGGGTCGCCTACGCGGTGGCGCTCGCCAAGGCCAACGACTGCCCGCGTGCCGCGCAGGTCTTGCGCGCTGGACTCGGCCGCGCCTCGTCGTCGATCTCGGCGGCGGCGATGTACGCGACGCTCGGCGATGTGTTGACGCTCGGCGGTGACTTCTTCGGCGCCGAGGAGGCGTTCAACGCCGCGGGGCAGACGCCGGGCTTCGAGGCTCGTGTGGCCTCGGGGCTCGCCCGGGTCTACGCGCGGCTCGGCCGGTATCGCGACATGGCGGCACAGCTCACGCGCGCGGCGCGGCGCGCTCAGTAGCGCTGCATCTGCTGTGCGTACACGTTCGGCGGGATCCATAGCGGATCGACGAACGTCTGCGCGAGCACGACCGTGATGTTGTCGGTGCCGCCGTTGTTGTTGGCGGCGCGGATCAGGTTTTCGGCGACCACCTCGAGCGCGTCGCCCGACGTCATGATCTCGCGGATCATCCAGTCGTCGACGAGATCCGACAGGCCGTCGCAGCACAACAGGAAGATATCGTTGTGCTCGGGGGGGATCGTATGATGCTCGATCTCGACCGAGGCATCGAGGCCGACTGCGCGGATGATCACGTTCGACGTCGCCGGGCCGAGCGTGCCGACCAGGTCAGGGCGATCCTGGTAGAGGTTGCGCAGCGAGTGATCACGGGTCAGCTGCTGGAGCTGACCGTGGCGCAGCAAGTACGCGCGCGAGTCGCCACAGTGGCAGACATGGACGATGTTCTCCTCGAACCGCAGCCCGACCGCCGTGGTCCCCATGCCGTGGCATGACGGATCACTGAGCGATCGCTGGAACACCGCGGTATTTGCGGCCTTCATCGCTGCGACCAACGCATCCTGGCCCGGCGCTGGCATCGGATCGCCGGTCTTGAGCGAGTGGACGATGGTGCGGATCGCGATGTCGGAGGCAACTTGCCCCGACGCATGGCCGCCCATGCCGTCGCACACGACGTACACGCCGAGGAAGTCGTCGTAGTACATCGCATCTTCGTTCTGGGTGCGCTGCGCGCCGACATCGGTGCGGCCCACCGCGCGCAGCAGGAAGCGCTCGACCGGAATCGGACGGCTGTCCGGTATCACGTATGCCGCTCCGCGCAAACAAGCATCATGCGATCTACGCCGCCATCCCACCACACCTTCCTCACTCCGTCACCTTTCTATTCGGCATCCTGATCTCGATCCACGGTCGGCGGCGCAAACGGCGACTTTCGATAAGTATCGCGCGAGCTTCGAAAAACGCCGGTCGGCCCGGCTGGGGGGCGGCCCAGCTCGTGGCCATGATCTCGGCCACGATCTTGGGCCCGTCGACTTGCAGCTCGGCGATAGGGTCGACCCACTCGAGGCGCTTTTCGAAGGTGAGCTCGGCGCGATGGAGATCGCGCAGCAGCGCCTGGGGGGTGCACTCGCGAAGGTCGTTGCTCAGGTCGCTTGGCAGCTCGAACTCTCGCGGCTCTGCGAGCTGGCGCAGTCCCATGTCCTGGTCGACCAGCCCGATGTCCGGATCGACCCGGACGTCGATCAGGGCCTCGAACGTCGCCATCGGACGACGCGGCTCGACCCGGCGGCGATGTGCCTCGAGCATCGCGGGATCGACGGCAGCGAGTGCGGTATCGCGGCGCTTGCGGGCCTCCGCAAACCCAGGATCCTCGGGCGGTGCCGGTGTCTTGCCTTCGTCGGCCAGCTGGTCGAACGAAGGCAGCCCGAACCAGCGCTCTAGCTCGGCGCGGGTCTTGGAATCGAGCAGGTCCTTGACCTTCTTGTCCTCGGTGTCCGCCATCGCTCGCTCACAGCTGGAGCACGATCACATAGGCGAGCGCACCGACGGCCACGCCGACCACCAAGCTCACGATCCAGAACGCAGTCGAGGCACCCTGCGGGCTCCCGCCGGCACCCGCCAGCGGAACGGCTTGCCCCGTTCGCGCCACCGAGACCACGCCTTCGCTCGGCTGCAGCATCACGGTTTTGTTTGCGCCTACCGCTGGAGGACCACCTTGCTGCATCGGCGGATAGCCGGACGGCGGCGGCATCAGGCCTTGGCCTTGGGGGCCGTATCCGCCTTGGCCCTGCGGCATTTGCATCTGGCCGCCGATGATCGGAGGCGCCATGCCAGCGACGATCGTCTTTTGCATCGCCGAGGCCTGGTTGAAGCCACCGGCGTTTGGTGGCTGCAGCCCGCCTTGGGGCATCCCGCCCTGCGGCATTCCCTGAGGCATCCCGCCCTGGGGGAACGGGCTGGGCTGCGCAATCATCGTCTTCTGCTGCGATGCCTGGTGCGGCGCGGCGAGCCCGCCCTGCTGCATGCCCTGCGGCGGCTGCATACCCTGCGGGTACTGGTGTTGTGGCGGGGGGTATTGTGCCGGGTACGGCGGCTGGCCTTGCGGATACGGCTGGCCGCCTTGCGGGTACGGCTGGCCGCCTTGCGGGTACGGCTGGCCGCCTTGCGGGTACGGCTGGCCGCCTTGCGGGTACGGCTGGCCGCCTTGCGGGTACGGCTGGCCACCTTGCGGATACTGCGGCTGGCCCTGCGAATACGGTGCGCCCTGCGGCTGGGCGCCTTGCGGGGCCTGCCCGCTCGGCGGCGGTCCCGGGGCGATCATCGTCTTGGGCATGCCACCGGCGCCGATCGACATGCCGCCTTGGCTGACCTCGGCGAACACCTGCTGGCAGTGCTGCATCATCTCGCCCGAGCTCTGGTAGCGCCGGCTTGGATCTTTCTCGAGTGCGCGGCGGACGATCTGCTGGACCGAATACGGGATCGATTGCGGCAGCGGCGGCACCGCCGCCTGCAGGTGCATCTGGATCACCGTCATCGGGTTGTCGTCGTTGAATGGCACGTTCGCGGTCAGCATCTCGAACGCGAGAATGCCGAGCGCGTACAGATCGGAGCGCGCGTCGAGCGGCAGGCCGCGGCCTTGCTCCGGCGACATGTACTGCGGCGTCCCGAACACGACCCCCGCCTGCGTCTTCATCCGATCGCCTTCGAGCAGCTTGGCGACCGAGAAATCGAGCAGCTTCACGAAGTCCGGCGTACCGGCCATGTTCAGCAGGAACACGTTGTCGGGCTTGATGTCGCGGTGAATGATGCCGATCGAGTGCGCTTCGGCCAGCGAGGCGCAGCACTGGATCAGGATCTTCACGACACGCTGAGGCGACAGCGCGCCCTTCGAGATCGCGTCGCGCAGCGACACGCCGTCGAGGAACTCCATCGTCATGTACAACCGGCCGTCGGGCGCCTGGCCGAAGTCGAACATGCGGATCGTATTGGGGTGCTGCAGGCGCGCGCAGGCCCGTGCCTCGTTGTTGAAGCGCTGGACCCACTGCTGGTCGCCCGCCACCTGGGCGTTGAGCACCTTGATGGCGATCACCCGATCGATCGAGGTCTGGCGCGCCTTGTACACGACCCCCATGCCACCCTCGCCGATGCGCGCCAGGATCTCATACCGGCTGTCGATGATCTTCCCGACGAAGGGATCCTGACTCACGGTGCACTGAGCCTCACGCGAGGATTCGCCAGCAGCTGATCGGCGGTCAGCTTGACCTTGCCGGTGGTCGAAGCTTTGTCGATGCGCACGATCTCGACCGTGCCACCGGGGAGCGCCGCATCGCCGCTGGTGCCACGCAACACGGTGCCGACCCAGCCGTCCTTGACGCCTTGCGCGCTGCCGGCGCCGATCGTGATGATCACCTCGGCGCCCTGGATCGTCTTGGCGATGATCCGGCCGATCGCGGGGGGCACCTTGACGCCGTCGCAGTTCGGGTTCGCCGGATCGGGGTTTGCCGGGTCCGCGCACTTCGGGAACTTCGGCGCCGTGCACTTCTTGACCCTGCGATCGGGCGGGTTGGGGCACTCCATGATCGCCAGGCACGCCGCCACGTTGATATCCGGCGGCGTTGGGCACTTGTCTTTGCACGCCGGCCAGCCCGGAGGGGCGCCGCTCGGCGGACAGATCGGCTTGCAGGCCGGGTTCTTCGCATCGAAGGTGAACTCGTCGCACTCCTTCTCGGCCTCGGGGACGGCGGCGAGCTTGGGCGGATCGGCGATCTGGAGCGGGATCGGATCGAAGCCGTTCGCGAGCTTCTCCTTGAAGCCGACGGTCAGCCGGTACTTGCCCGCGTCGCCACGCCCGACCGCATAGACCCGCACGTAGTACTTGCCCTTGGCGTTCTCGACCGATGCGGTGCGGATCCGGCCCTTGCTGCGCTTCTTGCTCGTCTTCGTGGTCTGGGTGACCGGCGAGTTCCACTCGTCGAATACCTCGAACGCGAGCTGAAGGCCCGGCCGCGGCGGCGTCCACGCCAGCTGGATATCGAGCGTGCCGCGCTGCTTGTCCGGGAGCTCGATCAGCTTCCAATCGACGCGGTCACCGCCGGGATACGTGACGATGCCCGACGCCTTTCCCTCGCCGTTGTCGAGCGTGATGGTCTTCGCGCCCTTCTGTTTGCCATCGTTGCCGCTAGCACTGTCCTGGGGGACGTTGTGCGCGCACGACAACACGAGGATCACGAGCCCTACGAGACAGCCCCTTGGGCCCACCAAGTTCCCGAGCATAGACCACACGTTATGCCGACCTGCGCGGGCTCGCAAGGCCTAAGGGCCGACCGAACGTCGATCGACGTTCGATCGACGTTCGATCGACGTTCGATCGACGTTCGATCGACGTTCGATCGAGTGCCGATCAGATCAGATCGCGACTACGGCGTCAGCATCACGGTGCCGTTGGCGCCTTTTATCTGGTCCGGCGTCGCGCTCTTGATGAGCGCGGTGC
>Ga0307509_10003143_pt1 | contig 25590 bp, 22 predicted proteins | sample 10_EM_MG_FD_202245 | JGI IMG/M metagenome (GOLD analysis project Ga0307509, IMG submission 202245) | Populus trichocarpa ectomycorrhiza microbial communities from riparian zone in the Pacific Northwest, United States - 10_EM | ecosystem: Host-associated > Plants > Roots > Unclassified | place... | reverse complement strand
GCCTTTTCCGTGCCCCCCCCCCCCCCCCCCCCAGCGCCCTTAAATATACTTAGAAACTAATTGGATACATTCTAGCCCGACGGGAAATACCTCTACGTCTCCAACCGTTTGGACAAGACACAAGCCAACAAGACCCAGGACTCCATCGCGGCCTTCAGCGTCGCCTCAGACGCAAAGCTCAAGTTCATTCAACTCAGCGCCTCCGGTGGCCTCTCGCCGCGGCACTTCTCAATCACCCAGGACGGGAATTGGGTTGCTATTGCTAACCCTGGAAACGGCAATTTTGCCATCTTCAGACGGTATCCAGAGAACGGGACTATTTCTTCCTTACCGATCATCTCCACGGCAAATGATGGGGCTTCCTGTGCTACGTGGTATGAGCCAAAAGTTGGGTATATTTAAGTGTATGCGGGGGGAAGGCTGTTTTCCTACTTATCATTATACTATCTGAGAGGTGGTCTTTCTCGTTGTAGTGGTTTAGAAATTTGAAATATTCATGAACTGTGAAACGATGGGTTAGGGTTGTGCTTTCATGGCCGTGATGGCTGACCTCTTGGCAAAACTGGGGTGTGGCGTCTGGACCCCGGTTGATCTACCGACCTTAAAACTACGATGCTTGCCAAAAAAAAATAGCCTAAATCCCCAAAATCATTGGACTTCTGAATCTTAAGCTTAATTATTGTATATCAAAAAATAGAGAGAAGGCTAGAATGACAGGTGTTGAGGAGCCTTCTTACCAGGTTGAAGTATGGCGTTTTTTCAGACCCGACACGCTCCGGCTGAAGATTCCATATGCCCGGGGGAGCCTCATTCTTCCCAAGATCTTTGGTGAATTAGCCCTGAAACGGTGTAACCAGTCAGGCACATGGTCTGGCCACCCGACAGTAGACCAGCCTCCACGGACATCCTGCCGGCAGACTTCATCTTGTCGAGCAAGGGGAAAGCTGGAGGGCAATATCATAAAAATCACTGTTCTAATCCCCCCCCCCACGGCAAACATCGAGGTGCCGGTCTCTTGTAAATGAGGCATTGTGCCTCCATTTTTCGTGAGCCCTATGCCAATCACGACGGATATGGTGAAATACCGAAGGAACGGGACATTTTTCTGGGAGGATCTGAACCAGAGATGCAGCTATTTACCAGACAAGACTGCGGCAGCTGCTACCAGCTTCTACCTGCCAGCCTGCTCCTGAATTACTGCACATGCTCGAGCTACCTTGTCCAGCTGGCAGGGGCTTACAATAGTCGCTTTGGGACGCTCACACTTCTCCCATACCGGGTTCCTGGGGAAGGCGACCTGAGTACATATACCATTCCATCCGTAAATCCCCAATTGCCCTCTTACTTCCTATTCCCTATCCTTTTTGTTCTTTTCTGTGTTGTTGTTTATTTCTTTGAGCCCATCTCCTTCGTTCCTTCTATCTATTTTCCTCATCCTGATTTTAGCTGAATACAGTTCTTGTACCTGACAATGTCACTCATATCGATCCTTAGGATTACCCTTTTGCTGGCCACAACGGCATCAGCCACGCGAACACTCATTGTCGGCTCTGCAAAAGGCACGATCAAGACTTATGAATTCGATGAGAGGGCCGGTACGCGGGGTTTGATCAAGGAACTTTGGTCGACTTCCGAGAGCGCCCCGGCACCTACATGGCAGACAATATTCGGGAATTTGCTATACTCTGTTAGGGAGGCGAACCCTCCTACCGATGGCGTCATCACGGCGTATCAGATTGGTTTCGACAAGAAGTTGATCAAGAAGGGAAGTGCAAAGGGAGTGGCTAGCCCAGTAAGCATTGCGGTTGGAAAGGGCGGGAAATTGGTTGTTTCTGCTTCCTAGTATGTTCAACGCTGTGCTGGGCTATATGTATGTATAACTGTAGGGCTGACACCGAGTTCCAGCGCGGGTGGAGGAGTAGATACCTTCGCAGCAGATGGGTCCGGCGGTCTCACCCACAGCCAGAAATTCACCTATAAACTCGACAAGCCCGGCCCCGTCTCGGACCGTCAGGAGGGGTCCCACCCGCATCAGGCCATCCTGGACCCAACAGGAGAATATGTCATTGTTCCCGACCTCGGAACTGATGTGGTCAGGGTGTACAACACCAACAGTAGCACCACAATCAAGGAACTGGAGTTCATCAAGACACCCGCCGGATTCGGACCCAGACATGCTGTATTCTACCCCATCGGTAATGCAAAAGCGACCCATCTTTTCGTGGTCGGAGAACTCTCGAATAGCATCATAACCTTCAAGATCAGCTACTCCTACGGCCAATTGAAGGCGGAGAACATCGCAACAGTGAGCACTTTCGGCACTCAGACTGTATCATCTGGCCCTCCCGCTCCCACCGCCGGCGAAATAGCCCTTTCCGTGAGCCCCCCTTCCCGACCTCCCCCAGAAGCCTTAAATATACTTAGAAGCTAACTGGATACATTCTAGCCCGACGGGAAATACCTCTACGTCTCCAACCGCTCGGACAAAACACAAGCCAACAAGACCCAGGACTCCATCGCGGCCTTCAGCGTCGCCTCAGACGCAAAGCTCAAGTTCATTCAACTCAGCGCCTCCGGCGGCCTCTCGCCGCGGCACTTCTCAATCACCCAGGACGGGAATTGGGTTGCTATTGCTAACGCTGGAAACGGCAAAGTTGCCATTTTCAGACGGTATCCAGAGAACGGGACTATTTCTTCCTCACCGATCGTCTCCAAGGGAAATGATGGGGCTTCCTGTGCTACGTGGTATGAGCCAAAAGTTGGGGTATAGTTAAGTGTATCTGGGGAGAAGAGTGTTTTCCTACTTATCGTTACACTATCTGGTAAAATACTATTGAGCACTTCGCGAGAGGTGGCCTTTCTCGCTATCGTAGTTTGGAAATTTGAAATATTCTACCCTATCATGAACTCGGAGACGATGTGATAGGGTTGTGTCGGTGATGCCAGATCGTTCGAGTGATATATTCCCTGAACCTGGTTAGTTGAAGATGAAGTGTTTTTTGTTCCAGGGAAGAAAAGTAGAAATCATCCCAGATATAATACTCTTTGAAAACTTGATATAGGCGCATAAACCATCCGGTAAGACCCCCCCCCCCCCACCCCCCTACGTTCTCCGAACTACTAACACCCTCCTCCTCCCAGGAGAATCACTTGTCAGCAACATTGCTGCGGTTGTAAATCACTACCCAAAACCATACTACCGCACTCACCGAGCCTGGAACGACCGCACGATAACGCGAATGAAGGGCCATATTCCATTCCGAGTCACAAACACCCCATAACGGCCGTGGATACTGTTCGACCCCCTCCCCGTGACGATCCATTTGTTGGAATCCCCCCCCCTAGATATTACCACGCAGAGAACCCTCAAGGTAATGTGTCCGACGGGAGCGATATCATCGCGATACGATGTTCCGTTCTCTCCATTCCTCAGAATCACCCCTGTGGCGGGTGTCTCCACGGGCTGCCGGGTGCCTTGTCCGCTTTCGCATGGGTTTTCTCTGGAGCTGCGGGTAGGGGTTGTATGGGGGAAGGGGTATGATATGCTATTATATCATACGAAGGTAGATTTTTAATGCAAAAGTTCGGATTTCAGCATAACGTTGGTGGTTCAAAAAAAGATACAATTATACCTTGAGCCCTAACAAATTGGAATAAACAAAAAAAAAAAAAAAACTCCCCTGATGTGGTAGTTTGGACATCTACGAATTTTTTTCGCAGTCAATTCTATGCCAAAGCATCCCCCTTACTTCGATCGCGGTGTTGCGTATTACTGTACTCGGGCAGACAACCGGAACTATACCCATACTTACTTGTATCACGTGTAACCTATTCTTTATCACCAGGTCAAGCTTTGTTTCCGCTCGGGAAAATGGAAAAAATAATAATTGAACCAAACGACATCGGCAGGATTTGAACTCTTGCTTGCGAAACGAAACAGATTTCTTGTCTGTTTGTTACATTAGCCACTCGGCCAAGATATCTTATTTAGGGTACTTTAGTGGCTCGTTGAAAACTGGAAACCGGGGGGTTTTTCCGACTCGGATAGATGGATGACCCGACACTACTTGCAACCCGGAAAGTAGCCGGAAGTGATCAGCACTTGATAAATTGGTAAATTGGTATGGTGTGAAAAAGCGAAAATAGGCCTTGAGGTAATAAGAAAATTAATGGTGTTTCTTTCTCGGGGGATCTGGCCTTGGAGTAGAGAGTACTGCGTGAGTGTGAGAGTGCCTTGCTCGCCGGGTGGGCGCAATAGGTATTGTTCTAAGATGATCCGGGATACGCTCTTTCTGGATATTGTGATTGCCCGACTACATTGGACTTGATTCAGCACGGGTAGTTTCGACCTTTAATATACATAAATTTAGCTTGTTCCGTTTGGGGGTTGATGGGGGCGTTTGGCTGGTCTCTGGTAGGTGTTATAGATACATAAGTAGCGCAGTGGGGGGGGGGGGGGGTTGTCGGGAGTGGTTATATTCACCGGATCACTTGTCCCGCCATAAACCACTTTCCCCGGGAGGTGGGTATGGGTTTGGGGGTATTTAGGTTTTTGGGAAAGTTTCAATATTTCATGCTAGGTCTAATACTGCACCGGGGCAAATTCGCTACCTGGGTAGGTCGTTACCCCCCAGAGCTGTACCCCTGCTCTCTGTGCCGTAGCCTAGGGATAAAGATATACCCCACCGGGTCGAATGGTTCTTCCCCTGTTATCTTTAGTATGATATAATATCTGGTGGGATTCTTCCCCCCCCACAAATCTCCGGGGGTTCAAAGCGCTCTTCCGGGTTATAACTTAACTGGCTGAACACTTGTGCATAGATCAGGAAACGAACTTTTGGAGGAAAGAGCGGGGGCCAGGTACTTTGATTAAATTTTGTTGTATCCAAAGGTGTGTTTTAGCGCACAGAGTTGGCATCCATCACGGTGCTTTGTGCTGCTTGGCCTCTCTGGTGGCAACACTCCTACGAGGGACTGACTTACTGTAGATTCAACCAATTGGATCCGCGAATATATCTGGTAAGACGACCCAGGACCGAGGGGTCTGGTCTAACAGGTAAAACTCTGTTCATGAACTCGAATCGACCCCCACCAATTGTGATATCTGATGTCATCTACAATTAGGTAGCTGCAGTGGAATCGACTAGCGTCTTGGAAAAAAGTGATCTTGGACAAGCGGATTTAAGCTTGACAGTAGGTCAGCAAGAGCTTTAAGCTTCCTACCGGCGATTAGCCACATCTTCCCATTCCTTTCCTATGACACCCAGTGCCCCGCACCGGTTTCCCGGGGAACCTTTATCCCAGAGCCGGGATCGGAACCCTGCAGGAAATACTCCATCTAACGAGCCAATATGGTAGTAAGCACCTTTACTCCCTGACGGGGCTCTCTACACTTCTTCCTAAACCCTCTCCCGGATTGGATTGGAGGATGCATGTAGCCGCCTGGAGCCATGGGGTTGCTGTGCAGCAAAGAAGATCGGGATAGAGAAAGAGCAAACCGAGATACGATGATGGGCTCACATGGGCTCTCTGGGGGGGAGGCGTAGGAAAAGGGGGGAGATACGCTTTAGTTTATGATACTTTGAATTTGTTGTTCTTTTTTTCACTTGAAATTCTCTGGATTTGTGGAAGTTGGTGTTTCCTGGAGACTGTTTTTGCTGAAGGTGTGTGGGGTTGGTGCCGTTCGGTCATATTCGCAGTAGCAAGATAATCATTACTTTGTAGTCGGGCTTCGTGCTATTCCCGGAGTGTAAATTGGTTGATTTTATTATTAGATTCCTGGGGGACTCGGTGCCTGATCAAGCAGGGTTCCGGCAGCCCGGTTTTTGGAAGCTTGTTAGGGGCTACAGCGTCGGCCATGGAGTGATACATTTTCTCCTCACCCCTCTTCTCCTTCTTCTCCTTGCATGCTCTCTTCCTGTGCTAGCGTCTACCGACGCATCGAGCGAAATATTGAGGTGCAGATTTCTAACTGTTGAAAATCTTGGTTGCGGAGGTAATGATTTACTGTGGGGATTTTACGCAGTGGACTGAAACCGCTTAGGTGGAGATGAGAATCATGATTGATTGATGATAACTTGGTGGAAGGAAAGACTTAAGGAAAGTTGCGTACAGGAAGGAAAGTGTGTTGTAAGGAAAAACAAGTGGGGTGAAAACATTTAGAGAGCTTGCGTGTCCTTTGACTAGTGCGTACGTATGCCTCTGCCGCCACAGAGAGCGGGCACATCCCGCACCAAGTGCGGCCATCAACTGCTATTTCCAACGCTAACATTAGTGATAGGTACCGAGTGATATTCTGTGTATCTGGATGATGCATTCTTGGGCTCATGTCTGACTGGATAACTAGGCACCGCAGACTCAGGAAATCCTCGGCAGTGCCTTACCCACCCTTTTTCCCAAAATTTCCCCTTATGTTTTCTCTCTCTCGCGTTACGGTGCTCCTTTATCATACAATCACTCTACCAGGATGGTTAGCGGTCAGGGAGCATTTCTCCTCACGCAGCTTCAAAGCCTGAATCAATCCGGAGATGAAGTCACATTGGACTGGCCGGCTATAACTATTGTCAACTAGTGAACAGAATTCAAAGTTTCAAGATCTGGAAGCACAGGTTTTGATATCTCGCATCGCTTCAGCCACCGCTACCCTTTCCCGGGTCTAGTCAAACCACGTGGGAAACCGAGCGGGCTCAGCTCCCATTAGCGGAAAGTGATGAAAGAATTCCCGTAAAGGTAGACTTAATTGGATGGAGCTATGTTAGGAGGGAGTTTTGGTCAGCGGTTGGTTGGGATAAGGGTGATGGACTTTTCGGTTAAGGTCCCGGTGCCCCAACCTTTTATGAGATTGTTATAAACTGTTGTGGCATTGGAGACCTTTACCGTAGACACTCCCGTTCTGAAAGAGGGGTAGGAATAGGGAAACAGCACAACCGACCGCAAATACCATTTCGAGGCCGGAAAATACTGAAACATAGACCATTTCTCCAAGGTTCTCGGGAACAAAAAGTCCCACACGATAGCAATCTTTAGCCAAAACCATCTACTCCAAGAAAGAAACACCGACCACGAGCAATGCATAACTGACATGAAATGATCGGCATTAGCAGACGAAACGAAGACACCTTATCCAACAAACCCGGCCAACATCGACCTCATTACATTATTAAAAAATCGAACACATAAGAACGAGAATCACACCCCCCCCCCCCTCCGAGCAGCCTTCACAGAGCAGCCACAGCAGCGCCAACAAATAGAGCAGCCGCAATACCCGTACCCCGCGAGCCGCCGGAGTTCGCTGCAGCCCTCACATCATCCTGATCCCGTTCCTCAGTGTTGAGACCAACGCAAGTTTTCCTAGCAAGGAATTAGCAGACATTCGAAGGAGGAAGGGCTCTCTCTCTCTGTCACTTACCCAACCTTGCAGCACCCAGCGCTTTGGCACGTCTCGCCATAAAGACAGTATGATCCTGGAAAAAACCGGTCAATGGCAATTTTTCCGGGAACTTATTGATACTACTTACCATCACCGTCGTTACAGCACACTTGAGCGCACCACCGCCCATCGCAGACGTTGGGCGATTCGGAGGGACATGTGGACTGGCGGATGAACAGCTTTGGGATTGAGTCGAGGGGGGTGGATCTTCGGGCGATGCCGCCGTGGAGCTTTGGCGTGTAGCCTGAGCTATCTGAGTCTGCCACGGCGGTTATAGCGAAGAGCGCGGAAGCAATGACGGAAGTAGTGAACTTCATGTTTAGAGCGTTTGGGAATTGTCGGGTGTGCCGGTTCAGTGGGGGTTCAATTGGGCTGCGGGAGGTGTGGTTATCCAGAGGTCTGAAGCGGAGGTGGAGAGAGAGCGGTTCTGTAGGCCAACTTTATAGAAGGCCTAATTCACCACAGCCCCTTCACCCCCCAATCGCCCCAGAGTAGAAAGCGGTTGGATACGAGACTCGGTCATGGGCGGTCACCCTCTTGCCCGGGATTAATGTCGTGTGTTACACAAACTCGATTTAATTGTCGTTTTTATTGGGTGGACATTGGCTTTGGGGACGCCCTAAGCCGAATGCAGGATTTTCTTTTCTTTTTTATGAAGGATAGTTTAATCGCTTTAAGGTCTAATTTCTGTGTGCAACCTCCAGGTTATGACACAAAAAACCTAATAAACTGAACACAAGCCATACCGCAGAAATAGTCTACAAGTACTTGTGCCGTACCAGCTGTATGGCGTCAGCAGGGGTACTTGTACTGTGCTCGAGTAGCAGGGAGGTGCGCACCCGAGTACCGATACAAAGTCCGGCAAGAAGTTGTGCAACAGTTTTTTAAGTTAACCAGCCAAATATATCCCTATCTATTCCGGTTAACGGGTTCCTGCCCTTGTACTCTCCCCCGGCCACAGCGTGGCTTGCACACATATCTCCCTCCATTGCGATTCTAGGCTTTAAACGAGTCCGGCTGACTGCCTTCTGCTGGTCAAAAATCGAAATGGGCTGCACATCTCCCTTCTACTCGTACTGAGTTCAGCCTCCAGCACCCTACGGCTCCAAAAGCCCCCACCACTCTCCCCTGCCTACCGATACGCCATCTTCCTCCGCAAAGACACTAGCGCCCGCCGCTGGCAAACTAGCACATTCAAATCTTCATTTCAGCCAATGGTGGGCTACTGTAGGTGAAGCTCGGGTTGGATTCGAGAGGGGACGCAGCGGGGGCGATGCCTCAAAACTCAGTCTGTGAATACTGGCGCGGAACTCTCCACTTCCATGAAAGGTTTACTGTGCAACGTACTCGTGCCGTACAAGTACCAGCATTCCCATACAGCTAGGGGGCTCGAAGTTCCGGGCACGTGCATGACACAAAGTGTTTTGGTGGGGTGCATTTTCTGGAAAATGCCGTGCACAACAAATCTTCTGGCAGGAGTCGCTGGAATACTTAGAACAGAGGTGCAGTTTTTTCATTCCTCATTCCCTGTTGAATCTAACAGCTTAGCTCGCGATATCAGGCGGGATGGAGATTGATTTGGAAAGCACCAGCGAGATGATGAAAAACAAGGAGTCCCATACCTGTAGGAGCAAGAATACGGTAATTGAACCTCACTCAAGGACGTTGGGGTTGCTTCTCCTGGTGGGGTCTGTATTTTTACTTTTATTTGTCGGAGCGGGGGGGTAAAGATAAGCTATTTTTTCCTCCGGGGCGATCCCCTTTACCGATGTTCAAAAAGGGGAATTCCGGACGTCTTAGGGCGAGGTCCGATAATTCCGGCTCTTACCGCATGGCTCCAAGCGGAGCCTACGCTTACAGCCGACTCAATCAAAAATTTCTAGATTGGGAATAACCTCTCCTTAAGAAAGTATAGGACGATCTCCTCGGGTGAGATTATTTAAATAATAAATCCTGCTTGGTCCATGACTTTTGCTTTCACCTGCAAGTAAGGTCATGCAAGAAGTTGTGCGTCTGGATCAATAGCCCGCTGCATTATAGTTCTAGTCATTGATATTGAACTTGTTGGCGAGATGAGAATGAGACAGAAGCTGTTAGAGACTGTGAAAAGAGATCCTTTACAAAATCGCTGGGGGGAATTATTTTTGGGCAAGTTCTCGAAAGGCGATAATTCGGCATGTCCGGATTTTGCGAGAACTTTGGATGAAGGAGTTTGGTTGACCGGCACTATAGCATAACAGTCTTTGGGATATGGAGACCGTTTATGGGGTATCTGGGCGCCCCCGACGAAGCTGAGCGCCGATTGATGCCAAGGTATCCCGATACCTTATGAATCGGCAAGTGCCTATCATACTTGTAGCTTGGGCTGTGCCAGTACTTGCACAGCGAACTCCCCGCGGTCATACGAGTGCACCTCCACCGAATCCCGTAACAACCAAAACTACCCCCTGCACCGATAAACACACCCCTGATCCCAGAGCTCACTCTGGTAGACCGTCACAAATAGGAATCCGGCTCGTCCCCCCCGGGGGTCCTGAGCGGAGCAGTTCACCGCTCACATTTTTATAGGCGGAGTGCTGGTGGTGCCATATCGTTCAGGTTCACGAGGGAATTACGGCATGCCACTCGGGGATTCTCTTGGCAGCTTCTTTGATAAGAAGTAAGGGATCGGCGTCGTTGATGTTAGCTGCAAGGTCTCGCGATTACTTGTAAATGGGGTTTCGCCAAGACAGGGTGTTACTTAAGGTTCGGTGGGGCCGGGCCTCTGACCATCGACCCTGCAAGCCACTGGGATTGATATTAAAATTAACAGGAGCACACCCCTCACTTCCCCGCCAAGAATACCTCCGTGAGCTGAATATCGGGTGCGAAATATCAGCCACTGCTAGTACGAGCACGGTACAGGTATTCTTGGCAAAGATGAATAAGGAGCCACCCTCTTCCATCCTATGCTCTGTGTCCTTAATTAGGCGGGCCCCAGGCAAGAGACATAGATTTGACATACGGTAAACAAGTCCCCGTTTATATTGGTCCTCTTATCAGAAAAAACAGAGCCTATGGATTAAAGAGGAGTGATGTTTATGAGGAGTTGGAATTGACTCTCCTGGTGGGGTTGGTTGTATTTCTCTTTTTATTCGTCCTACTCGAGTACCTTAATCTAAAGGGAACTTCGATCTCCCCTTGCGGTATTATTCTAGTTTCTACCGTACGAGTTCATGTGCTCGAGTACTGCGCCGGCTGCCTGTGCCCACCAGAATGTTAATGAACAGTTAATATAGGTTAGCCCGAAAGAAGGTCCCTCTTTTACAATAGCACCTCCCGAGCCTTTAACTCGAGGTACACGCACTGTGACACGGTATTTTTTACCTTTTTCTTATTCCAGTTTCTCCGCAAGAAGCAACGATACCTCTGCGGCATTCTTTGTTGTTGCCTAAAGACGGGAGGGAGGGTTGGCTCAATTTGGGATTCACGATACAAGTACGAAGGAACGCCGGGGATGCACAAGCAATAATTTGGGGTCCAGATCGCTGGGTGCAACAGGCCTTTCTTTTTCAACAGTTAGTTAGGCTAACCGCATCAAAGCGTACCGGATCTTGGTTGGCATCAAATCTTCTGTCGCGATAATTCAAAGCACCTCCTTATTTGGGATTATTTGGTTGCGGTTCCGGCATCCTTACCGTGCTAGGTGACTTCTGCGAGAGTGAAGAAGACTTTGCCTTCCAAGAATCCCATTTGGTCCACGATGACCACAGCAGCTGGGCTCAGGGGCAGAGAATGTTGGTACAAGCAGAGTAGGTCAAGCGGGCTCGTTTTTTCCTGGAAATTAGGGTGTGCCATCATACGAAGGACCAGTCTTGGCTCTTTTCTTTTGGAGGGGAAAAGAAATCAGAGAACACTCAACTAACAACCCTTCCACAGCCCCGAAATGTCTAGCTCTTTGATTGGCTAATAGACTCGAGAGCTATTGGAGCAGGTTCGCTCTTAACTCTGGTATCATGTTAACTTTCAAAGTAGACTGTAAATAGCTAATAAAGCCGAGCGACAAAAAACTCGAGCCGACGGCCAATTTACACCAAAACCGAGCACTCTTTACCAATCATTTCCTGAATGTTTTTACCTGGGTAGTTTTTGGTCTAAAGAAGCCAACGACCCAAGTTTTTTGTTACCCAACCTTACCTCTGAATCCACTGCCCCTCAAGAGCCCTGACCTTTCGGCCGAAGCTAAATTACTACTCGGGTGTTATCATACTGCGGGTAAGATACTTGTACTACAAATCATTCTCTGTTGCGGTGTGGTTATTGCTTCCCCCGGGTTGTGGGACCATAACTCCTCTCTTGAAGGGAGGGTGGAAGGTTGATACTGGTACTTAGTCTCGTTGGCACTTCCGCGGTAACAGGGCACACCATCGTGGTGACAGAGGGTTTGCGCAACCGGTGTAGGCATGATAGCTTGGTGGGCGGGTGACAGTGGATTGAGTGCTATCCAATCAGGAAGGGAGTATCTTCCGGGAGTCTGTTGCAGCTGGAAAACATCTACGAGTCTTCACTCGTCTTTGCCAATAATGGGCCCATGAGCCTAATATCTGGCTGGGGCTCCAGTAAAATATCAGCTGGCGGAGACACCCTTGGCGAAGAGGAGTATTTGTATGATATGTTGTCGTTGCTGACTTCTTGTTCTATCATACCGTAGTAGTAAATCGCAGCGGTCAAATTTCATCGGGCCTGAAAAGCCCTATTTCACACTTCCCCCAGGTCTCGCCACACACCTAAGTGCCAGTCCAAGACTTTTAGGCTAACTCAAAATAACTGGCTTTCCCACCACCTGGGTCACTTTGAGCAAACCCTCCATTAGGCTCACTCTTGAGTGTTGCACGTTGGGACCGGTATTCTACTGTAACACAGAATCCATCACATCCCGGGGGTTCAGGGCAGACTACGTTGACCGAGCTGTCTCGCTTCGGCCTAGTGCTTCAGCGACCACTCAGAGCGTAGGATTTTGCTCTAAGTTAGACATTAGGGGATTTCGACATTCCTTTTTCCTTGGCAAATAATTAGCGTTGGTGGAGCGTTACACTGCATATTTCACGTCACACGCAGGTGAATTCGACGAATCAGCCTCTGGTTCACCAGACTTTTCACCCCCCTATGTGTGGGTCCTGTCTGATGCGCCAGTGACTGAAGTTTAGGGATTCGGGAATTTACAAATGAAACGTCGCCCAGAAATACATTACACAGACAGATGTTTTAGAGAGCTCATGCAGTTCGAAGTATCTCGTGTGGACTTGGCTACCGTATTGTACTAAAGCTCGTGTGTAGATTGTCTGGAATTAAATTTAGCAGCATGCCTAAGTAATCCCCACGACCCTCGAGAATCAAGGTTGGACCGGCATGCTGTGTCTTGTCTCCTCCATATCCCTTCGTTCGTATTCACGGACGCGAGCTAGGAGGGACTTGGGGGAAATAGAGATGCGCTAGACCTCTGAAGAGTAGTCACAAGTAGTGCCAAGAGAAAAGTTGCTGTTGGTACAGAAAATCTTCACAAAACTTTGTTGACTGGTGGTTATCAATCACTCAAGACAACTTCCAGCCAACAAATACAGCCTTCCACTCACCAGCACCCAGATTACCTTCCCTTACCCTTACAGTAAGTTTTACAAATATGTAAGATATTGTAGGTAGGATAAAAGCTAATATAAGTTAGATGACAAATGGCTGATTGGTATCCTGAACACCCAAGTCTTGCCATTTTCAATGTCCATCAGCCTGGTCCTTTACCAGCCACTGTTTCCAATATGAACCCAGGTGGTGATAAGTCTGAGGAGGAAATAGAATTAGATAATGAGGGATATGTTTAAGGGTGAGAGGGAAATGAAAGTGAAGGTGAAGGTGAAGGTGAAAGCAATAGTGAAAGCACTACAAGGGCAGGAACAGGTTTATTGAATCAGGAATTACCGCCTCCATCCGAGTTTACCTCGTTCAACTATCATGCTCTGGAGCACTGGCACCTCAGCAAGGTTACGCTACCTTCTCACTTTCTGGAATAGTTTTTGATAATAGTGTAAGAGGATCGATTTGCTTTAGCTGAGGTCCTTGCCCCTTAGCCCGTGGAAGTGATGGAAGGCTCCATTTAACCAAATCAGCATCTTGTGCCAGGTTCATTTTTCTTGCTTTTTTGTCCAGTAACAGAGTTTGAATCCTTGGCCAATAAGACAAATTCATATGAGACCTCAAAGGGTGCAGGAGACTATGATCAGCAGTAGTGGGATAGCTTATCAGAAAAGCTAATGATATTCGTTGGTCTATTAATATACATAGGGGTTCATAAGTTAATGAGAGTAGGACAGAATTGGAGGACAAGTGATGAGTTTCCAAGACATAGAATCACCAAGTGTATGTCGAAATTTCAAACGAAGCACCTAAGGAGACATCTTCATATCTTGCCCTCTTGATGGCCAGGTTCCTCTCACCAGCCTGAGAATCCCAGCCAGCCACCAGCACGCCAGAATTGGACACAAAAGCTGCAACCTCTTGTGACGAAGTTAGAGCAAACATTTCAGTCATATTTGCTTCTGGCAATTATTGTTGCAATGGATAAAATAATGGTATAGTTTACTGGGTGATTAGTACATACTGTGATGACTTAAGCAAAGGCTATTCCAAAAGACCTTAAGATGTTAGCATTGTGTGAGCATGAATACACATATGCTTTAATGTTTACATCCCGGCTAGATAAATTTTCTGATCTCCTAAGAAGCCTCTATAATGGCCGTAGTCAATAAGCTCTCTCTCCCGCCTTCTCTGTAGTATTTCAGTTAATCATGTGACTTCCTTATACAAACTATTAGTTTGTTCTTTACTATCATAATTGCTTTTCAAATATTCTTTTATTCAAAGTTTGATAAGAATATTCCATTACTGTAAGCGGTACGGGTACTATGGTTACTGATAGATTTCCTTTAGGATTAGTTTGGTTTCAGGATACGAGCATTGTGGCTGTAGCCTTGTTAAGTATGTGTAACATGTGTACATGTTCCGGTAACGGTATATAGGAGCGGGCAGTCCAGGATCTCCTATGTTTAGTTGATTTATATTTGGTTTATTTGATTTGATTTCAGCTCCGCCACTGTCTCTGAGTCAGGTAGACTATGCTATTGTATTGCTATATTTTGCTTTGCTGGAAGTTTATATTTAGGATTCCGGGTATGAAATGGTCATGTAGCACTGGTGGAGGCGGAGCTATGTTTCTTTCTTTGGTCTTGCAGAATTACAGGATTCTGGTATGTGCGCAGCTACTGGTAATGATTGTGATTGCAGGAAGGCTATCGCTCTTGGGTTTTGTATTTAAACTAGTCTCCTGGCTAGCAGGAGACAGCAGACTTTGACAGACCTTCAGTCTAAGAATACACTTGGTTGAACGGCAATCCCTGAGTCCCTGAGTCCAATTTGTCCTTCCACTATTATCCTTCAGGCTACTGGTCCCTTGAAACCTCCCGTACCACCAGCGCTAGCAGGTCTATTGCCGGTCATATTGTATTTTCATTAGACAGGAATAAACCTGTTACATTTTTTTGCCTACAGCAGGTGAAACCCCTTTTTGTTCTCAGGATTGGGAACAGCCTGGTAGGATTGATCCCCCTTCCAGTATCTGGATAACTAGTTAGAAGCAAGAGCGGCAGGGAAAGGAACTCCCGGCTCAGGTGCTACATTCACAATAGCAGAACGCAGGAGCAGAAGCGTTACCAGGTCCGGTAGGGCCTACAATCGTCCTTCAGCAGAACCCACAGACGATACACCAGAACCAATTACACAGGAACCAACCCCTGGGCCCACGCTGGGCACAACAGATACACTAGCAAGAACCAGTCACCTCCTCTTAGGAGATCTAGATACAGATTCAGGCGAAGACCAGGACCTCACAGCTGAGGAACTCATTCAAAGAGAAGCCCGGTGGCGTGAGGAAAGAGCAGTAGCAAGAGCAGCAGCCCAGCAAACTTCGGAAACTGAACGCCCACCAGAACGCCCCACTACAAGCAGGTGGCGAGCACCCAGCATTCTAGGAGTCTTTGGAAGTCAGACACCAACTACAGCGCCCTTCCGAGAGCATAGAGACCAACCACTACCCGGTACATTCATCTCAGACACACCAGAAAGACCCTCAAGATCCAGGAGCGCCAGAGAGCCCCCTGAACGACCAGACCCACCACCTCTAGACCCAGACCCACTTACAGGCATTATGGCAGACCCAGGCCCGGCCAGGTTGCCACCTTCCAAGCTCCCCACACCACCAATGTTTAGCGGGGAAGGAGAAGACCTGAAGCCAGACAAACTCAAGCGATGGCTTAGAACAGTCAAAAAGCATCTAGCAAGATCAGGACTGAAAGACGACTCCCCTAGAGTGGCGGACTACTATGGCGCCTACACAGATGGCAAGGCCAACAATGGATATCAGACGCTAGACAGAGAAGTGGAGGACCTAACTCTAGCACAGTTAACACAACGCCTTCAGCAGCTATTCAAAGCCTCTACAAACACCGATGACACCTATCACAAGTGGTAGAATATCCGCCAGACGGCAGGTGGACAGCCAGCACGCGTAACGAAGATAGCTGGAGAGCTAGCGGACCTCAAAGGATCCCTTTCAACTGGATCTATCTCAGACTATGCACAGAAGCAGCGATTCCTCTACGCTATGGACCCTAGACTACGCCGCAATGTTGAGCCCCAACTCAGACCAGAAAATACCTGGGACCAGATGGTAGCTGTGGCAGAACGCTATGATGCTACCATGTACCGAACCGGCGGGTACAAAGGCAGGGATAGAAGCCAAGCTTCTAGCAGCAAAACCCATACACCAATGAAAGAGAATACCTACCGCAAGCCCTCTACAACATCGACGCCCATGAATACAGGCAATGGCAAGGCCCCGGCCAAGCAGAGGACATATACCAAGTCCAACAAGCCAAGTAAGACTGAGATGGACCGCCGCAAGCCAGAAGGAGCCTGTTTCTACTGTGGCGAAAGCGGGCACATGGCAAATGAGTGCCCAAAGAAAGAAGTTAAGACCAACCATGTTCGCCTATCTGAGGAAAGCTCAGACAGCTGCCAAGGCAAATATGAGCCCGATACAGACAGCACAAAGGAGCTAGATGACAGCGGCTCTGTCAGAACCTACAAGACTACAGGAGGCACGCCTAAGGACAGGCCATTCCAGGCACTCGAATTTACTATCAACATCAATGGCAAGCCCGCCAGAGCCCTCGCGGATACAGGAACTATTGGCGGTGTCCTGATATCCAACAAATTCGTTACCACCCACAACATTCCCTACAAAGCCAGGAAGAATCCCGCCACTCTGAAGATGGCAGTTAAAGGATCGCGATCAACTAACAACTTCTCTGTTGAGGTTCTGATTCAGCTAGGCAAACTGAAAGTCGACAAGGTGCCCATGCTGGCAATGCCAGTATCAGACTATGATATCCTCATTAGTATGGACGACCTCATAAGGCTGGGAGCGGTCATGGATTGCCAAAAGAACAGCATATACTTCTCTAAGTACAAGGTTAGAGTGACCTGTGACGGAAAGTCTAGAGAGTCTAGATCAGCCATGATGAAACCTCAGGAAGTACCAGACTTCCTGGCAATGTTCCCCAAGGTATTTGTCAAAGAAGTACCTGAGGAATTGCCCCCAGTATGAAAGATAATGCACAGGATAAGCCTCATAGACCCGATGAAGCTTTTGAAAACACCCACCTTCAAAGCGCCACAAGCCCTGATGACCAAATACAAGGCATGGATCAAAAAGCAGGTGAACGCCTGTATCCTCCATAGGACCAGTGTGCCCAGAGAAGCCAGCATGTTTGTGGAAGCAAAAAGCAATGGCACAATCCGCCCACTGGTAGACCTCCGCTTCAGGAATGTTAACACCCAGGCCGATCACACACAGATCCCAGAACAGAATACTATACTAAATGCGGTAGCCAGAGGACGATTCCGCAGCAAGATAGATCTCAGTGACCCCTACTTCCAGACCAGAGTGCATCCAGATGATGTGAAGTACAACACTATCAAGACACCTTTCGGCGGCTTTACCAGCCAGGTCATGATGCAAGGAGACATGAATGCTCCCGGAACCTTTGTGAGGACTATGGAGGACCTATTCTATGATGAATTAGGCAAGAACATTTGGGTCTACATTGACAATATTTTTGTTTTCAGTGACACCTTTGAAGAGCATATTAAGGACGTTACGAACACCTGCAGTAAGCTGCAGAACGCCAGCTATTATGCCAACCCAAAGAAAAGTGTTTTCTTTGCCACAAAACTCGATATACTAGGCCATAAGATAGATGATGATGGCATCCACCCTGCACCAGAGAAAATCCGGACCATAATGGACTGGACAAGACAAGAGAGCCAGAAAGAACTGCAGCGATTCAATGGAATGGTTAATTATATCTCGCAGTTCATTTCCCACATCGCCACCATCACAGCCCCGCTCACAGAGCTGAGTGGGAACACTGAATGGCTGTGGACGGATCTGCAGGAAGCAGCCTTCGAAGCGGTCAAGCGAGCTGCAGATAAGCACAAAGTTCTTAGACCGATCGACTATAATAAGCCAGATATGATATGGCTTTTTACCAATGCATCCCCTACAGGTACGGGCGCTTGGATAGGCCAAGGACCAACCAGAGATGCAGCCAGTCCTGCAGCGTTCCACAGTAAGAAGCTGATGCCATCACAAAGCAACTACCCCACACACCAACAGGAAACACTCGCAATCATTGAGGCTATGGAAGCATTCGCTCCCCATTTGCTACACAGGCAATTTACAGTGGTTACAGACCACGAAAGCCTCACTAAACTCATGACACAAAAGAATCTCAATGGATGACAGCAGAGATAGCTGACGCATATCAGTCGCTTTGATTTTAAAATAGAATACCGGCCAGGAGCGATGAACTTCCTAGCAGACTACCTATCGAGAATCCATGAGGGAACCCCAGGGCCGCTAGATATAAGTCTCAGGGACCCCACTATCGATTATGACAGCCTTGAGCTACCCGACCCTACCCAATCCCTACAAATCAATACAAGTTATGCCTCCTCTGCCGAGTTTAGCATTGAATCAGACGACGCCATGTACAACTCAGGTGAAGCCCAAACCTGTCCCACCCGTACCAGTTGTGACTCTATCAGTCGTTGCCACCCTGAATACCTTATGGACGAGATTACCAGCAATGCAGTGACTCGCTCCCAGAAGCGTAAGGCCTCTGCTTCCTCGCCAGCTACATCAAGTGCAGCCAGCAACGCTAGCAACAATATCAATTGGAAACTCTTGGGGTGATAATACAACTCTCCCAATGTCTAGTGAAATGGAAAGACCACACTCAGAAATGAGCTGGATGTCATGCACTGATGATGGGTGTGAAATACATGAGAATGAAAAAGAAGGTGCAGGCTCCTGGCCAAAGGACCCTAAGGTCTGGAAGCAGAGCAAGTAGACAAAGAGAAAAGAGCAGGATAGGACTTCAACATCGAAGACAGCCCTTGAGGAAGGCCAGGCCTCGCTCTCCGATATCCCCTACCTCTCAGAGAACCTCCCGCCCTTCCGTATGAATGATACAATCCTAGCCACACCCCCCATGGCCTTGCCGGCCTTTAGTCCCCTTTACAGCCAAGCAGGCTATGACTCCGATGAGGCAAGCAATGCAAACCAATTCCTGAGCACCCTACACTCCCACCTTATGGGTATCCTCGCCCAGCGAGTTAGAGAAGCCCTTAAGACCGACGCCCTCTACACCAGGGTCAAGGAAACCGATAATAAATTGCACAATTCCATCCACGATGGCCTTCTACTTGCCCAGAACACCAATGGGTACGAAAATCTTTATATACTGGTAGGACCTCTTGAGAAGGGGGTATCCCTACGGGATTTCATCCTCAAGACTGTCCATGAAGGCCTCAGACATTTCTCAGCTTACAAATGCTACTCTTATGCGGCTTGCTTCTTCTGGTGGCCACGGATGCGCCAGGACTTTGTTCTCTACTGTCGGTCATGCGATAAGTACCAGATTAAGAACGAGCCCACTACCCTACCCTATGGACGATCCCTTACCGTCCCTGACCCCGACGAAGCCTACCAATCCCTAGCCAGAGACTTCGCCGGCCCTTTTAACAAATCCGATGGCTATACATCGATCATGGTCATAATGGACCGCTTTACCTCCTACACACATCTCATCCCACTCAAGGACGCTGCTACCTTTGAAAAGATCTTCAAGAAACTCAACAGCACTATCTTTGACGTCCATGGCCTCCCTCTCAGCATTGTCCTGGACCAGGACTCTCGCTTTACCTCTAAGTTTTGGTCACAAATGATGAAGTCTCTTGGTATCCAGGTCTGGATGGCGACCCAATACCACCACCAAACGAATGGCCAGGTTGAGCGCAGGTTCTGTACCCTCAAACAGCTAATGAGGAACTTCGTTAATCCCAGACAGAACAACTGGTCCGGCGCCCTCCCAGCTATTGCAGCAGCATGAATGGCGCCCCCCCATGAATCCCTAGGCATCTCGCCATACCATGCCCTCTATGGACGCCTCTGGAAGATATTCAACCCTGTCCAGAGATCCGCCAGCAAGGTACCAGCTATGGATGATATCGTAAATGCCCATGAAGCAACAAGAATGGAAGTAGACATGGCCAGAAAGCATGCTACCTTCAGTCAGACTGTCCAGGCTGACAAACGACGCAAACCCCTAACCGAACCCTTCAAGAATGGCAGCAGTGTCCTTGTTAGAGGCCGCCATTATACCTCCTCTACTGGACGATCCAAGAAGCTAGAACCACGATGGTTCGGATCCTTCAACGTCCTAGAACATCTACCTGACACAGACAACTATGAACTACACCTCCCGCCCAGAATGGCCCGCCAGAAATCCTACTTCCATGTTTCCTCCCTTAAGGAATACAGAGAGAATGATCCCGATAGATTCAAGTCCCGCAGAATGGACAAGCCAGCACCCATCCTAATCGACAATGCAGAAGAATGAGAAGCAGAGCAGATAGTCGACTACCGCCGCCAGAAAAACTAGCACGAATTCCTGGTTCACTGGAAAGGCTATGAGCCAGCAGATAACTCCTGGGAACCGATAGAGAACCTCGACCACTCCCTAGAACTCATACAGGAATACTGGGACGCTAACCACCCCGCAGAACCGACGCCCCAGATCGCCTTCCACTACATTCAAGTTAAAGCTTCCTGGGAACCCATGGAAGTTTCCTTCACACCATGTACCGCAAACGATTGCCCAGACGACTTCTGGGAACCCTATGACGATGAGGAATATGATTCTAGCAGCTCTGAGCAGGACAATTTCCCCACAGATGACGACAGCCTCCTATGGCACACCGACGACAGCGCTGAGGACACCGAAGAGTTTGGAGTAATTGTGGATTTTTCAGAATAAGGGAATGTCACATGTGTACATGTTCTGGTAACGGTACACAGGAGCGGGCAGTCCAGGATCTCCTATGTTTAGTTGATTTATATTTGGTTTATTTGATTTGATTGCAGCTCCGCCACTGTCTCTGAGTCAGGTAGGCTATGCTATTGTATTGCTATGTTTAGTTTGCTTTGCTGGAAGTTTATATTTAGGATTCCGGGTATGGAATAGTCATGTAGCACTGCTGGAGGCTGAGCTATGTTTCTTTCTTTGGTCTTGCAGGATTACAGGATTCCGGTATGTGCGCAGCTACTGGTAATGATTGTGATTGCAGGAAGGCTATCGCTCTTGGGTTTTGTATTTAAACCAGTCTCCTGGCTAGCAGGAGACAGCAGACTTCGACAGACCTTCAGTTTAAGAATACACTTAGTTGAACGGCAATCCCTGAGTACCTGAGTCCAATTTGTCCTTCAACTATTATCCTTCTAGTTACCGGTCCCTTGAAGCCTCCCTTAGCACCAGCGCTAGCAGGTCTATCGCCGGTCCTATTGTATTTTCATTAGACAGGAATAAACCTGTTACAGTATGCAGGAGGTATCGTTTGATACCTAGTTTGTTTTATGTTTGGTTTCGGGATACGAGGTTGTGCCTCTCCCTGATTGTGTTTCGGAAGTATTATTTGATACTCCGGTTGTTTTGAAGTTTTATTTCAAGGGATCGTTTGATACCTTGAATGTTTTATGTATTGTTTGATGGTATCGATTTGATACCATAGTTGTTTTAAGATATGAGCTGTGCTCGTAGGAGTCAGGCTTTTGGAAAAGCCGGCTATGTATTTAAAGGCTGCATCTTTCGGACTTAGAAAGGGCAGACTTCGACAGACAGAGTTTTCAATATACTTGGTTGGATAGTTACCTCTTCAGTTCGCCACGATAGTGAGAAGCCGCCAAACACTTCAAGACCTTAGTGATATAGTAAAAGATTTTATCTAACAACCTTTCAGAGCCTCCACTTGATCAATCCGCCTAGGCCACTCTTTGGCTAGGATTTCAAGTGCACAACCCGGGACGGTTTCTTAACGGTTCTCTGTGTACCGAGAACCGATAAGGAAACGTTACAATTACGGCATATGGGACAACCAAGTCAAACTCAGCAAAATATCCTTAAGTGGTAAAGTTCAACAAGTATACCTTCTGACTTCCTTAGAATACTCTATTAGAAGTTATTTCTACTGATGTTCTTGCAGTTGTTTGGCAAGATAAGAATGTTGTTCGCTTCCTTACCCTCTATTATAAGTGTACACCAGAGGAGCGGAATTTCACTACCCAAAGGCGTAAACAGCCTTGCATTATCCAATCCAATTCAGAACTCATCAGAGCAGGATGGGGTGAAGACCATGTACGACACCTGCAAATACCTCTCCTATCAGTCAGTTACAATAGCTATAAGAGAGGGGTTGATATTGCTGACCAACAGCGCAGCTACTTTTATATACTCAAATTCCTACCTGTTGCAAGAGGTTTCCTTTATTTTCTTGGCTACTTGACACCTCTATTATAAATTCCTTTCTCCTTTCCAGTTTATTTTTCTACTCTTCTGAGTTCTCTCTTTTCTTCACCCTAATCCTCAAGTTCCCGTTCTCCTACGAGTGCATACTCTGTTCTTAGTCTTGAAAGTAAATCCAGGTCTGCTCTTGGGTTCTACCATACTCGGCTTGCTTGGAACTTAGTTCTTGAACGATTTGGCCACTTGAGAATACTACCTACATCCACTAGTGCTCTTTTTAATTTATACTCTTGTTCTTCCAGAATTCAACCATTCAGTAACCTATCTCAAAAGCGAGGAGCTGACTCTTATATTACAAAAGATTATGATCTGAGTTCACGCCGTCTTCTACCAGAAGACCACATCTTGAAAAAAGCCCTGCCCTAGAAACTACTGTCTCTTCTGCATCTATTGTTCAAAAAAAGCTTGAATTGGCAACAGTATTCCACAACTCTAATGGCCCAAAAGGTCAAGTGCAATATCACCCAACTGGTAAGACCTTTAGGCTTATTTTAAATGTTGAACACTAGCTTTAGAGGGTAAATGATTGGCATACTTGTCAACTTTAATAGATTACACAAATTCATAGTTGCTAGGTATGAGAGAGGTAGAGTAGCTTAGACCAGATGGATTCAATATACTTTCCTCATCCAACATGCCTGCTCTAAGAAGACCACAAGCTAAGGTATAGAAGTATGTATACTTGTGCTACTTGAAGAAATGCAAGATATCTGAAGAAAAGAACTCACTTTCTCCCAAATCCTGTAGTCTCCCAAGTGAGAGCTTAGCCTTTCCTCTCCATCACACCTCACGTTATCAGAGTTTGGACATGTCAACTAAGCCAGAAAGCAGAGACCCAGTGACAGAGAAGTATCTAGCTCAATCTGCACTATCAGCCTCATGCCTTGTGCTACAAGTAGTTGAGTTCGAAGCCGTAAAGGGAAGAACAGAGCAAAGCGTTTTTGCACAAGATCTTCCGGTCTATAGTTCCAGAAGACTAGAGTTGGGACCACTTTTCTCACAAAAAGTGTGACAGTTTTCAATGTAACCATGACTGTAATGCTTGAATTCATGTTTATTCATAGATGTTAATAATGCCAAGACAAAAAATCAATATTCCAGAAAAGTAAAACTAAAAAAAGGTGGATAACCATTATCCTATAATATTGAAAATACCTTGTGCTCTTATGATACTATCAGTGGGTTTTATGTATGATGAATACATACCAGACTCGGAACAATATTGCCTATGGCTCAGAGGACTTTAAAAGATATTTATTCGCAAGATCTAGTTCTTATAGAAGAATTGCAATGTCAGATCTTCAGATTAGCCAGTTCTGACTCTGCTTGCCAATTATGAATATTTTATTTACCATGATTTAACATATAATATTTCACAAATTAACATCTATCAATATCCTGATTTTATTATATTGAAAACCCTTATCTTAGCAATATTAACACATAACTAAACATAAATTCAAGCATTACGGTGATGGTTACATTCAAAACTGTCACACTTTTTGTGAGAAAAGTGGTCCCAACTCTAGTCTTCCGGAACCATACAACAATAATAATTTCATGTTTAAATAACTTTATATCTTACACTTGAAAATATTTGAAAATTTGGTTACTATTATAGTATATCTGGCTAGAGGCTATCTTTCTTTGTAATAAAATATTTTAAGGCAAATTTTTAAAATTATCATTAAAGATGGAATATTGCTCAAATCTATATCTTAAATATATTTTAAGAAGCCCCAAGGGTACTCTATCAGGTAATAAATTGTTAGAGCCCTTCAACTTACTTTGTTGTGGTTGGCAAGTTTTACCTTTTGAGCTAAAATGCACCCAAATTGTATTGTTTCCTAGATTACATGGATATTGGACTCATATAGGGGTATGAGTCATGGCTTGGCAAGGTTATGAGTCATATCTTGGCCAGGTTATGGTGGATTCTCTTTTTATCTAAAAGGAGCTCTACCTCCTCTTTCAAAGTCCCTTTTTTCTTCACACTACCCGGTATTCCTTTCTCCACTTCAGTTCTTCCTAATATGACATCTTCTATTTCAGTAATCCAGATCCATGCAATGAACCCACCCACCCTAGCCCTGCTCTACCTGTACACAAGCAGTCTTGATCTGAGAATCTGAGAGAGTTGTTTCTGAAACTTCTCCCTCAGTTATTATTATCACTCAATAACCTTCCTGTTAGTTGTTTTCCAATGACTAACCTCCATAGGCAAGGAGCTATTGCACTCTCCTTCAAGCAGGCATACTTCCATCATCTACTCTTCTGCCAATTATGGCACTTCACTTATATTCCTCTATGCTACCTCTGGTAATACCAATTACAATCTCTACTCCCAGCTGGAAATCTTGTCACTTATTTCTAGTACTTTCAACCTACATGATAGTAGTGAATAATTGCTTCCACAAGATGACCAACAGCTTCAAGAATGAGATTATTATATTGTTATAAATAGTACATTTCTTGAGTAAGGTATTCTTTACCTACTACTCACTGGCAAGAGATTGCATCAATGTCACTAATGATGAACCAGTCACTACGCTGGAATCTGGTTTTGGTAATGAGTCCTGAAGAAGGCTGTCTGTGAAAGAGATAGGTAGTGCTTTATTACCTATAGTATTGAAGCCACATTAAATCACTATAGCTACTGGTAGACCTTCGATATTGCTCATATTTTCCTTTCCTCAATCGTGAATACTGGAATTCTTTTCAATTTTACAATTATGTTAATATCACATCTGCCAATAGCTCTGGAGCTTCATCAAAACTATGATCTTGCTTAAGCAAGATATCCACAGCAATTTTGATGCATATGACGGGGCAATTAATCACAATGTATAAATTACTATATTTTCATATTTTGGTTAGTAATAATCATATAGGACAAGCACAAGATCATAATCCACTCACCAGCCAGAGCTCTTTTAATCTATCAGATTGGCTGATATTATCTGAATCAGACCTGCAATCTGAGTAATTCAAGGGAGCTCCTCCATTCACTACTTTACTAGCCTTTTGTAACATGTGTACATGTTCCGGTAACGGTACACAGGAGCGGGCAGTGCAGGATCTCCTATGTTTAGTTGATTTATATTTGGTTTATTTGATTTGATTTCAGCTCCGCCACTGTCTCTGAGTCAG